>JAABUV010007910.1_pt1 | contig 10954 bp, 10 predicted proteins | sample 5559971 | NCBI WGS metagenome assembly JAABUV01 (sample SAMN10711881, study PRJNA513362) | rock metagenome | isolation source: Antarctica rocks | place: Antarctica: Victoria Land, Knobhead nord | collected 2015-12-19
CCGCACCCGGGAAGAGCAGGACGGAGGTGATGGACGGGAAGTTGGTGGAGTTCTTGCGCCACGTGGCCGGCAGCGGCCCGGACAGGCCGTTGTGCGTCAGGTTCATGGTCACCAGCTGCTGCAGGCCGTGGCTGTTGCCCCAGCCGGCCGGCAGGCCGCCGGTCAGGCCGTTGGAGCCCAGCTGCGCGCGCGGTCGCCGCAGCCGCTAAGATGCTGGGCGCCGCGCGACGCGCTTGGCTGCTCACGACACCGCTGCTGATCTCAAGATGACATGCGGATAAATATGTCAAAGAGTCCTTATGATGAGCATGGAGAGCGGCAGCTTGCCAGGCACATGCATGCCCGGGAAGCATGCGGACATGCGGGGACGTTTGGTGCAGCGGCGCGTCGACAGAGCAGGGCCCAGCGGCGGCGGCTGCCAGGCGGACACACAGCCCGGCGGCAGGTGTCAGGTGCGCAGGCGCGGCCTGCTGCGCACAGCAGGAGCACAGGCAGAGAGACAGGCAGCCGCAGCGGGGCTGTGCAGGGCGCTGCGGGCTGGGGCCGAGCGGGGACGCTGCCGACGGGCCGCACCTGCAGGCGCTGCAGGCTGCGGAAGCCGTTGGGCGCGCCCCATGCGTCCGGCAGCGGCCCGGACAGCTCGTTGTCGGACAGGTCCAGCGTCTGCAGCGCCAGCGCGGTCGCCCAGCTGCCCTCCATGGGGCCTGCGCGCGCGCGCGGGCGGGCCTGGGTCACGCGCAGCGCGCAGGGCCCATGCACCACCAGCGGTCCGTTGCCCGCCCTTCAGTAGCCCGACCCCAGGCATCCGACTGAAGCAAGAGACCATTCAACAACACTTCCGGCCTTTGGAACTGTCCTACCAACGCCGCGCACATGCCTCCCTTTGTTTCACGACCAGGCAACGCGCCTGCCTCGCCCCGAGCCTGGAGCGGCCACCCGAGAGGCAATGCACCGCAGCTGCAGGGAGGCTCCGCGGAGGCGCGCTTGGCGGCAGGAGGGCCGCACCCCACAGCTGGTTGTGGTGCAGGTCCAGGCCCTGCAGGAAGGCCAGCGGCGGCAGCAGCGGCGCGCCCAGCACGTTGTTCAGGCCGACCGCCGCGCCGCGCAGGCCGTAGCCGGCCAGGTTCAGGCAGGTCACCTGCGGCGCTCAGTGTTGCAGGTTTGGCTGCCTGTGCTGAGACAGGTGTGACAGCTGCCGCGGCGCAGCACACCTCAGATTACCCCCTGCGATCTGCAATTTCAGACATGAGCCAGTTTCCTTTGCAAGTGTGCAGGCAATTGACAGCAGGGCCTGACGTTTACTTTCGCGTTCTGCAAGGCCCTCTGCTGCTGGCGCCTGGCGCCTTGCTTTAATTATCATGCTTCAGGCAGCACGCCGGCTGTTGGTAAGGCCAGAGGCTGCCGGAGGCGCGTTCACAGCACAGGCGGGCCGCACGTTGCCCGCGCGGTTGCATGTCACGCCCGTCCATGAGTGGCTGGATGCGTCCACGTAGGCGCTGTTGTTGGGGTCGCACGCCGCGCCGTTCTCCGCGGTCGCCTGGTCGGATGGGCACATTGCGCGGCTGTCGCGGTTCCAGCCGGTCATGTTGTGGCCGCGGTAGACCGACTGCGCACCGCGCACACGTCTCAGCGCGCGCCGGCGGCCGCGTCACACCATGCAATATGAACAGAATATCTCCAGCGCCGAGGTATCTCCAGCGACTGCGCGTGCGCTGCTGCGCTTCAAGAGGCTTCCCAAAGGGGTCGGCAACGTCGAGCGCGCCGCATGGCCCCGTGTATCCGGGGGATCTTGCGCAGCTGTGCCGCACAGCGCCTTGCGCAAGCGCTCTACCGGCGCCGCAGCCTGCCGTGCAGGCACAGGCAGGCACGCTGGCGTGCGCGCGGCGCGCTCCTGGCGCCGCCTCGCGCGGAGCACCCTAGCTACAGCAGGCATCTAGATCTATAGCCCTGTCATCCTCTGCCCGTGCTGCCCTGCGTGCAGCCTGGTGCAGGCCACCGCGGCCCACGCTGCCGCCGGGCGGTTGCTCTGGCGGCATGCTGCCCCTTGCAGGGACCCTTCAGCCCCGGACTGCCCCGGCTGCACTCGGGGCCATGGCTCGCAGCAACGTCCCTGGGCACAGATCTGCCCACAAGTGCAGAGCAGACTGCCGACGCGGGCGCACCGCAAAGTTCTCCATGCTGTTCGAGAACAGGCGCAGCGCCAGCTCGTCGCTGGGCGCCGGCGTCCTGCCGTTCTGCGCGGCTGCGCACGCCAGGCACAGCAGGCCCAGGCCCGCCAGCAGCATGTTGCGGCCAGCCATGCTGCCAAGCCCCTCAGGTCTCAGCCAGGCAGGCTAGCGCTTGGCACCTGGTCAGGTGTCCCACTCGCCCACGCTTGCTGCACTGCACGGACAGGTGAGCACCTCAACTGCGCGGGAGTCGTATGTTTGGCGCAGCGGCTAGCTTTCGCTTAAGCTTTCGTGGCTAGGGCTTCCGACAGGGGTTGCTGTTGCAGGAGTCCCTGCAGGCTTTCTTAGTCCGGTGGCCATCATGAGCATCACACATGATGCAGCGGCGGATGCCTTGTGCTACTTACGTGACAAGCCTCCGCACGCTGTAGAAAGGTCAAATCATGTAAAATGCATGCATTTGCATTGAGGCCACTGCATGATGTGTTGGCGTCCACTAGCACAGCAGGCCTGCTCCGGCGGTCACTCCCCTCATGAACGCCGCCAGGCAGCTGCATGCCTACATAGCACCCCTCACACCAGCACACGCACGCATGAATGTAGCTCCACACGCACGCTGCCAGCTCCGTGCTTAGTCCAGTCAAACCCGAGCGCGCTGCGCACAGTTCTACGCCCTACGCACGGATGCCGGCCAGCGCGCGCCGCGCGGCGCCGTTACCGAGCAGTGCAGCGCCCTCGTGCGCGCGACCGCGCACCTCCGCGGGCGCGGCAGCCGCCGCGGCCACCTTGGCCAGGCACAGGCGCGCGCGCGCGGTCAGCCCGGCGTGCCTGCGCGCCCGTGCATCGCATGGTGGCCGCCCGCGCGGCGGCAGTCTGGCCGGTGGTCAGCACATGCATGCTGCCAGCGCTGTGCAGTCCAGGAGCGTCAGTGCACAGCAGAGGCAGTGCACGGAAGCACCCGCGGAGACGCAAACCCCATGGACACACACTGACACGCAGCGCACCTGGCGGCCACACGCAGCAGCGCGGAGAGCGCCATGCTCGCCAGGCGCGCGTCCGCGCCGTCCTCGTCGGCCGGCGGGGTCGCGTCGGCGGACGCAGGGCCGCGCGCCGGTGCCGCGCCTCCGTGATTCCGCGCGCGCCCTGCGGCCTGCGCGCACACACAGTCATGCAGCGCTCGCTGCGCATGCTGCATACCAGGCGATCTCTACCAGCAGGAAGCCGGCCGAGTGCGCACACCGCGAGTAGACCGTCCCGCATGAGTCATACGCCCGCCTGCGCGTCTGGTGCCAGGTGCGGAGCCATGCATGTCGCAGCGCGCCGCGCGGCACGCCCCGCAATTGACCGGGAGCAGGCGCAGCGAACGCGCGAGCGTGCCCCGTTGACGCCGCGCTCTCGTTGTATCGGTCGTTTCCTTGCGGTGTGCATGTGCACACCGACTGGCATATTTGCGCGCGGCCGCGCAGCAGCATCCGTCGCAGCCCCGTCCTGTGCCAGGCTCCTTAGGCCCGCCCAGGGCCAGCTGCTCACATGCGAGCGCGTGTCGCCCTGCGGCCCTGCCTGCGCCAGCCAGGCGTGCTGATGGGCGCCTCCGGGCCCGTGGTCCCGCGGCAGGGCTAGGGTGCGGCAGGAAGAGGGCCCCCCACCTGCGCCAGCCACTCGTACACGAGCGCCTCCAGCACCTCGGCCGTCGCCGCCGCGTCGGCCTCGGCCTCATCCGCGGCCGCCGCGGCCGCCGCCAGGGCGCGGCCGCCGGCCAGCGCGGGCGCGGCGTCGGACACCCGCCCGTCAAGGTCCAGCGTGCGCCCCGCCAGGCGGCCCGCCAGGCGCACCAGCGTGGCCGCGAGCTGCGCGGCCTCCGGGTCCCCCCGGCCCGCGGTCATGGCCTCCACCACTGCCGCCGGGCGGCGCCCGCTCAGGAGCCTGAGGCCGAAGACCCACAAGGGCGCGCAGGGCGGGTTTGGGTGCGCTGTCTCGGCCCGCGCGCCGCCCAGGCAGGACGTCTCTGTCGCGCTGCAGCTCAAGGTCGTGATTGCGACAAAGGCATGCAAGTGTAAGCATGGGTCGCTGCTGGATGCGTGCATGGCAGAGAGAGAGTCGGCGGCTGTAGACAGGGTCTAGACAGGGGCACCATGACATGCTCAGTGATGGCAACACCAGCAGGGAGCTCGCAGCCGGGGCAAAGACCCCGGTATGGGCAGAGCGCTGCACATACTCGAGCTGTAAGCAGGGGATGACCTGTGGGCCGCCTATCACGCACCCCTGACTTACTGTTCCAAAGGCGGGCTGAGGGCGGCAGCCGCTTGACCATGCAGGCTGGCACAGGCTCAGAGGCCCAGAGGCCCTACCCTGCCCTTGCCTACCCTACCTAGAGGCGCTGGGGCTCGCCTGCGGGCCGCAGGAGCCGCAGGACGACCGGGTGGCGCTCAGCTGCAGCGGCGGCGAACTCGCGCGTGGCGGCCCCAACCTGCGCAGTGCGAGCGCGCGGCGGTCAGCGCGGGCGCGCCCGGCCGCGCCCGCAGGGGGCTCGGCGCAAGACAGGCGGCGGCAGCAGGATGCGCGAGGGCAGCCGAGGTGCGGGGCCTGCGGCCGTCCGCGCAGACGGCAGGAGCAGCCTCAGCCCAGGAGGCGTCGCGGCTTGTTGCTGCAGGGGTGACCGGCTCCTGCCGTGCACTGGAATGCTTGTGCAGGCGGGCGGAGCCCCATGCAGTCAGGTTCATCTCCAAAGAAACGTGCTTCATGAAACAGGTGTGCAGGCTGTCATGTCGGGGCACCGGGAAGGGCACCCCTGAGCCGGTCATGCGCACCTCGGCGCGCCAGCCGAGCAGCGGGCACAGCGCGCCGCGCCGCGCCAGCAGCACGGCCAGCGCGGCGGCCGCCTCGCGTGAGCCGCCGTCGCGCGCGACCACCGCGAGCGCGCCGCGCAGCAGCGCCGGCCCGGCCGCGCGGCACAGCGCGTCGGCGCGCGCGGCGGTGCCCCTGAGGGAGTGCGCGGGGTGCGGCGCGGGCGCGCCGGCGGCCAGCGCAGCGGCCGCGGCGGCCGCGGCCGCGTGCGTCCCCCAGTCGATGTCCGGCGGCGGGGCGCCAGCATGGCACGAGTGCGCCGCCAGCGCAGCGAGCGACACCTGGTGCAGTCACGCTGCCAGCTGTGCAAACCGGTCGCCGCTGCTGGCACGCCCGGAAGCGCCTTCTGTTGGAGGCTGCCGCACGGCGAGCTCCCAAAAATGCAGTGCCCGCGGCCCAGTGGCCGCGCCACACATAACATGGGCTGCTACTCATGCAGACGGTCCTGGGCGTCCATGGTGTGGTACAGAGTGTGCATGCAGGGCTAGCTGCCTCGGCTCTAAGTACTGTCGCACGGGCAATCGCAGGCGTGAAACACAGTCACTGTGTGCGTGGGAGGTGCTGTCATAGACGCTGTGTGGTCGCCTGGAGGCCAGACGCCGCGGCGGCGGCCGCGCCGGGCGAATGGGCGCCGCCGGCGGGCTTGGCGCCGAGGCCGGCCGCGCCGTCGGCGGCCGCCGCGCGGAACGGGAAGGCGGGCAGCGACGGCGCGGCCGCCTGCAGCGCGAGCAGCAGGGCAGGCAGGTCCAGCAGCCGGCCGAGCAGCGGCGCGAGCGTGGCCCTGGACACCTGCGCGCCGCGCCAAGCCGCTGCGGTGCCATGCTGCAGCGGTGGCCGCGAAGTGCATGGAGCCCGGCATCTGCCCGCCGCAGCCCGCGCCGTGCTGAGTACGCGAATGCGGCCGCTGCTGCCCAGCGCTGCGCCGCCGGGCTCGCAGCTGCTGCGTGCGGAGCGCGCATGCCCGGCGCTCTCGCGGCCGCGCGGGCCTGTCAGGGCTGCCTGGCCATGCACAAGGAGGTCTGCATTCCAAGAGCCTGGCTCGACCCAGGAGGCATGCATGTGCTTATCCAGCTGCCAGGTGCGGCTGGCGCCGGGAACGCCGCGGCGAGGGCGAGGGTCGCGTGGGCAGGCCCGCGCACCAGCAGGGGCAGCAGGGCGAGCACGGCTTCGGCGGCCGCGTGCGGGTGCCACGCGGCGGCGCGCAGCCACAGCGGCCAGTGCTGCTGCAGCGCCGCGCGCACGCCGGGCGCGGCCGCGGCGCGCCAGGCCTGGACGGGGTCGGGATCCAGCGCGCACGGCCCCGACCCCGCGTCCGCCAGCGCGCCGAGCGCGCGGGCGGCCGCCAGGACGGTATCCGCGCACGCCCACTCCCGCGCCAGGCCGCCTCCGAGCGCCGCCGCGGCCATGCGGTACGCGCCGCGCGCCGCGCGCGTGGTTAAGTTCTGGGGCGGGGCGGGGTAGAGTCCGGCGCCGCGCGCGCTGGCGGCGGCGCCGCCTGCCGCTCCGGCGGCGCTGCGGGGGCGTTCGGCGCCGGCGTCCGGCTCGGCCGCAGGGTGGATGAGCAGCGGCAGCAGCGCCAGCTGCAGCCGCGCATGCTGCCCCGGCCACCTGGCCCGCGCGGCGCGGGGCGCTCGGCAAGCTACGTGCAGATGCCAGACAGCCGGGTGTTCACGAAAGGCGTGCGGTAACGGACGAGCAGTGTGCAGCACGCGAAGTATGCCGTAGATTGACAAAGCCCTAGCCAGCGACGATGATGTGCACGGGCGCGGCTGGAGACCGGGGCGCACGAGGCAATGGCCCAGAACGCGGCCCATGCGGCGGGCGCCGCCCTGGCCGCCTGGCCCGGCGCCGCCTCGCACAAGAGCTGCAGCAGCCGCGCCGCCGCGCCGGCCGCTGCCTCCAGCCCCGGCCTGAGCGCTGGGGCGGCCGACGCCGCCGGCGCGGCCGCCGGCGGCGGCGTACCCGGCGCTGCCTTGAGATCAGAGCCCGGCTTTAGTCTAGCGCCCGCGCCAGGCGCTGGCGCGCGCACAGCGCCAACTGCCGGCACCAGCCCAAGCCCCGCGCTGCCGCCCGTCTCGACGGCAACCTCTTTGAGCACCGTCAGGCAGGCTGCCGAAGCGGCTTCCGCCAGCCGCGGCGCACCCCGCTCCTCTGCCGCGGCGCCAGGGCCGCCTGCGGCCCGCATCGCGCGCAGCCACGCGTGCGCGACCGCCAGCGCATGCGCGGGCGACAGCACGGCGGCGCCCCCGCCGCCGCCGGGGGTCAGCTGCGCGCAGAGGAAGGCCTCAAACGTGGCGATGTCGCTCGGCTGCAGCAGCTCCCTGCGCGCCGACAACGCGCGGCGTGGTGCTCTTCGTACAATATCTAGCACATCGTGCAAATGTACAACAAAGTGCGACTGCAGCTGTAAAGCTTTCTGCGCAGCACCGGCACTGCATGTGCCGGGATTCGGCAACCCGCAGCAGGGTGAGGCCACAGAAAGAAGACATCCAGTTCACACAGGCTGTGGGCCTGCTTTGTACCAACTTCAGAAACCTAGGTTTACATCAGGAGTGCGGGGCGCGCCGGTGCTGCTGCGCCAGCGCGACAAAGCCGGACACGGCTGCGCCCAGGCCGTGGCGCGCCGCTGCGCTCGCCGGGCGGCCCAGCTCGGCCACAAAGCCCGGCAGCGCCTCCGCCAGGCGCTCGCGCTCCGTGTGCACGCCCTGGCGGCGCGCGCGGTGCGGGTGAAACCCTCACAGGGCCCGGCGGCGCGGCCTCCGCCGGTGCGCTCGCGCGCCGCGAACACGCCCCATCGTCACATGCTGGCCGAGACGTGGGACGACAGCTCTCGGCGGGGGCTGGCTTAGGCGCACTCATAGCTTGTCACCCGGCAAATTTGCTGCTGCTCACCGCCTTCAAATCAGTGTGGCGACTCGCCCGACGGCCGCTCGTGCGACAGGCGGGCGACGGGCCTGTAGCTGTAGGGCTGCTGGGAGGCCCCGGAGCACCTTGAAGGCCGGCGGGAAGCTGGCTGTCGCCAGCACGACGAGGCAGCTCGCGGCCGCGCGCTCGGCCGCGCGCTCGGCCGCGCGCTCGGCCGCACCATACCCCACGCCTGTCGCCGTCGCCGGCGTCCCCCGCTCCTGCGCCGCGCGCAGCCCGGCGGCCACGTTCTGCAGCAGCGCGCCGTGCAGCGCGCCGCGCAGCGCCTCGCGCTCGTCGGCCTTGAACGCGCCGGAGCGGGCGAGCAGCGCGGCCTCCGCCGCCGCCGCGGCGCGCCTCAGCGCGTCGCCTCCCCCGCTCGCCTGCAGTGCGCGCACCTGCGGGCGGTCCTGGTGTCTCAGGCGTGCTGATGAAGTGCGCATTGGTGCGTGCGCAGGCGCTACATACAATGTATGTAACGCGCCAGCATTGCGTCTTAAGCTCAACATATATGCAAGGCCAACCACTCACATAGTCTTTTGCACTGCAGTTGGCGGCGCCAGCCTCATGCGCAGAGCCGGACATCTCAGGCTGTGCCGCCTGCGCCCTGCTCTGCGGCTGCCTGCGGAGCGCTGAGCGGGGCCCTCTGGGACGGGGCTGCGAGGCTGGAGCGATGTGCAGACTGGCCGAGCCTGGAGCAACACTCCAGGTAGGTGTAACCCCGGCCCCCATGCATGATGTCACATGAAGTGCAAAGAGCCCAGTGGGGACGGTAGTTCTACCTGCGCTGCCTGCCTGCGCCGCTTGGCCATCATTACCCGCCAGGCAGCACCAGCGCGCAATGCAGCATTGCGCGCCCTGAGCGCTCACATGCCTCCGCACCGGGTGGTCGAGACGCCGGACTCGCCCGTGCAGGCGGCCGACTTTGTCAAGGCGGCCGGCCTCCGCCTGGTGCGCACAATGCGCCTGTCGCGGACTTGCCTGTGAGCTGCCGCCTGCCTCGGAGCCCAGGCGCATGTGCGCCGCCGCAGGTGCGGCCCTACTACTTCGACTTCATCTGCAGCGTCAAGGACCGCTGGACCGGCAGGAGCGCCGTGGATGTCCTGCACCATGTGCGGCTGCCCGCTCCCCGCCGAGCCGCGTGCCCGGCCGGCCACATAGCGAGCACTCACACCACTCGCAAGGCTTGACAGCCTCACAGCGCATGCCGAGCGGCCCGGCACAGCCCGGGCCGCAGGTGACCGTGCGGCCGGGCGCCCCGGCGCCCGGCGGGCGGCCACGCCGCCCGCGCCGCGCCCACCGCGCGCCCGCCCCACGGCGCGGGCTAGGATAGGCTTAACTACGGCCACCCCGCCGCGCAGGAGTTTCCGGCGCGGCCGCGCGAGTACTACGAGGCCGCGTACGCGGACGGGCGCCTGCGCTTGGAGGGCGCGCCGCCGGGCGCGCCGTCCTCGCAGCCGCTGCACCAGGGCCTGCGCATCCGGCACTACACGCACCGCCACGAGCCGCCTGTGCTCGACCTGCCCATCCCCGTGCGTCTCACCCCCAGCAGTCCCGCCTCGCGGCTGCCTCGCAGGCCAGCAGGGCCGCGCGGGATGCCCACAGGTGCCGTGGAAAGGAAGTGCGTGACTTTAGACTGGCGCTGTTGGCGGGAGGCTCCGCTCTTCAGGGCGTTTGTTCTCAACAGCGTGAGCTGTACAAACGCGGCGTCTAGCTGTTCCAGGTCTCTGCGTTCGGCCAGGTCAGCAGCGTCGCGGAGCGCTGCCCGCCCGGCGCCCCGCCTCCCCTCCGAGGCATACCCATGAATGGGGGCGCTGACACAGGCGCCGCCACATCCACTGACCAAGAAGCCGGCCGCCGCGCAGGTGCTGGGCGTGTCAGCGCCCCAGCTCATTGGCACGCCGCGGACGGAGGCAGGGCGCCGGGCGGGCAGCGCTCCGCGACACCGGCGCCGTCGCATCACCTGACCCACAAACCTGCCGCCGTGCAGGTGCTGGGCGTGACGGACGACCTGGTGGCGGTGGGCAAGCCGCCCAGCCTGCCCGTGCACGCGTCGGGCCCGTTCCGCAAGAACAGCGTCGCGGGCGTGCTGCAGGCCGAGGCGCCGGGCCTCGGGCCGCTGCGCCCGGTGCATCGGCTGGACAACAGCGTGTCGGGCGTGCTGCTGCTGGCGCGCTCGGCGCCCGCGGCGCACGCGCTCAACGCACGCATCCAGGCGCGCGCGCCACCCGCGCGGCGGCCCTGTGGTCGTCTCTTTCCAGGGGCCTGGCCGCTCGGCGTGATGCGAGGCGTGTCTGCGCGGACGGATGCGGCATGCCTGTGCTGGACCGACTCGCTCGCTTGGCACATGCCCGTTCCGCACTGCAGACATGCCGCGCGTCGTGCGAGGGCAAGTGAGGCGGGGCGAGCGGCTAGCTGCCGCGCAGCTGCCTGTCAAAGAGGTCTGTGCGCGGGCATCCAACCGCAGCCGGGGGCCACGGGCGGCCCGGCCGCGGCAGGCCGGGGACGTGGAGAAGGTGTACGTCGCGCGCGTGCTCGGCGTCTTCCCCGCAGAGCCCGTGCGCCTCGACCTTGCGCTCGCCTGGAACCCGCGCACGAACCACGTCACTGCCGTGCCGGCCGGCCCGCGCGTCGGCGGCCCTGCGCCAGCGCGCGACGGCGGCGGCGGCGACGGCGGCACCAAAGGGCGGGCGGCGAGCGGCGACGCGCGCGCGGCGCAGCCCTCGGCCTTGGACAAGCGGCACGGCCAGTGCGCATCCTGCGAGGCCGGGCTGCCTCCCGCCAGCGGGGGCTGCTGCGACGCGGTCGGCAGCGGCATGGGCCGGCGCTGCGCCTGCCAGCCCGGCGAGGCCGCAGTGCGCGGGGGGGTTGCAGGCGGGGCATGCGCGGGCCGTGCCGCGGACCTGGGGAGTCCTGCAGGCCCGGCGAGCGCCGCCGACGCTGGGAATGCGGGCGCTGATGAGGCCGTGCGAGACAGCCGAAACGAGGGCGCGCTGTGGGGCCTGCGGGGGGATGCGCGGGGGGACCTGGCGGCTGCG
>JAABUV010007911.1_pt1 | contig 10954 bp, 9 predicted proteins | sample 5559971 | NCBI WGS metagenome assembly JAABUV01 (sample SAMN10711881, study PRJNA513362) | rock metagenome | isolation source: Antarctica rocks | place: Antarctica: Victoria Land, Knobhead nord | collected 2015-12-19
CGCAGATGCTGAGCGTAGACCATGGGTTTTACACCGCCGGGAGTGAGCTTAGGCGCTCGCGCTTGCGCTGCGAACGTGAGAGTATCGCCCACAGTGAGCATAGGAAAGTGTACGTCGGTCTCGGCCGAGTAGATATTCTCTCCGCGGAAGTAAGTGTGCATGTGCTTCGGCGGTATACCCTGATAATTCACCCACGAGCCCTCGTCAACGACGAAACCGTGCGTCTCGCCCGTCATTGTTTTCAAGAAGGTCGAGCAACCACTTCCGGGTGGACCGAGTACGACCAACATCTCGCCAGACTCCACTACACCCTCAAAATCGCGCAGGATGTCGATGCGGCGTGGCTTCGACATTCCTAGCAACTTCTTCGGGAGTCCAGCCAGGTCCAGCCAGACATTGCCAACGTCTTTCTGGTAGTCGGTCGCGGCACCACATCCATGCGCATTCAGATTGCGAAACGCGACACCACCCGTCCGGCCAGGCAGCTTGTTTTCGGCATCCCTCAGCTTGATCATACTTTTGACCCATGATCGCGCCCTGAAATTGGGCGAATGCGGATCCAACGCGGAGCCTTCCTCGGCCTCGAAGGGATTTGCATGTACCTGCGACCATGTCGAATCACGCGTGAGCGTCTTGGCGAGCTCGGTGACTTCGAATTCTCTTCGCGCCTGCTCTTTCTCGTCGGTCTCGTCCGAAGGAGTGTCAGAAAGCGCGAGCCCTCGCTTGTCGATTCCGCCCTTTTCCACATCCTTCTCGTCTTCCGGCGTAATGCCATCCGGGTAGTAAGTACCGTTGTGTATTCCAGTTCCACTGGTGTCTTGAGCCGGATATCTCGACACCGAGCGGTTGCTCTGCGGCCTTCCGGTCGCAGCGCCTGCAGAGATGGCAGAACCATCGTCGTCGGCTACTCTGTCAAGCGCGGTGTTGGGTGCTTGGTGCTGAAAGGCCAAACCACCATCTCCCGCGCCTGCGGTTGCGGTCGTCCGGTCTGCGTTTCCGAACGCGAAGTTGCCTACAAGAGACATTCCGTTTGGGCCCCCACGCTGTCAGATCCACCGCCGCCAACAATGCCTCGGCAGGAACAGGAAATGTAGGAGAGAGGGAAGGTGGAAAGTGATCAGTGACTGCAGACTCAGGCCTACCTGAGTATATCACTATCGTGTCATACGGGGATCCCATCGGAGGGATGCACAATTGTCTTGGAGGTGCGCGGCGCCGCCGACTCGCCGTCGCCGTCTGATTCTGCATAGAGGATCGGTCCATGGTCATATCCGAACCCAGGCGGGAATGCTGACACGAGTCAGTACTTGGCTGCATAAAAGAAACAGTCTACTGTTCATAATTCGCGAATCAGGGGGGGTTCTGTGTCCAGGCTAGGGATGCTTTTGTGACATGTGACGTGTCACGTGTCCGTAACATGAAAGATCCTTGTCACGGTGACAAACCCCGCATTTGCCCCACTAAGAGTGGCTCAGCTCCCTGCACTAGCCCGTTGTAGAGTGGCTTAGCCCTTTGTGGCGTAGCTTAGTCACCTTAAACCCTCCCTAGTACTAGCATGGTATGTCACAGTGACATGTCACTGTCACACCATACTAATCTACGACATGTGACATGTCACTGTGACATGGGTCTATGTCACGGTGACATTTGCAACCCTAGTCCCGGCACGGAGTCTGGACTTTCCCTGAAGAACGACAAACGATGAATGGTGGTGATGCCAAGCCACTCGCATTCTACGCGAGCGCTCGGCATGCGTGAGGTGGGCATCCGGGATGATTCCAGGGATTTTATGCACGGCAATCTAGCGGGTGATGTGAGCCAGGCCAACATGGGAAAGTCTTCCATCTTGCGACTGCAGGTGAACAACGGTGAATCTCCGTCAGGTCACAGCATCTCGACTGGACCTCAAGACTACACGTATGCGTGCAGATCTCGATTGGACGTATGCCACCGCGGCCAAGGCTCCTCCCTACCTGAGGTACACGTACATGTTACCTGGACTGCCAATCGTGTATAGGGCCCACCTGATCCGACAGTCGCGGACAGGGACTCCCAAAAGCGGGCCAAGTAGAATCGCCAAAGGTCTATATCTAGATTGTTGACAAGGCTATGGGCTACATGTATGAGTGGTACCTTCAGTCATCTAGCCTCTCGACATACTAAAACGGATTGACGAAGCTGCAGCTTGGCGGAGGTCGGCGATACGCACCTTCGAGCAGGCGAGCAGCGAAGATGATAAGAATGTCCTCGACTTCCTCGCCCGTGAAAGAACCTTCTCGTGTAACCTCGATTTTCTGGATAGAAGAGTGCATCGGCGAGGATGCTCTACACACAAGCTACCATCATCACAGTCAACGGCGACCGCGACATCATCGAAGATGGCGCAATACTCGTCCAAGGCGATCAGATCGCGGCGATCGGGAAGACGAAAGAACTCACGTCTCTCCACCCGCATGAGACTGTCACGGAGCTCGAAGGCCGCATAATCATCCCGGGTCTTATCAACACGCACATGCACACAGCTCAAACACTCCTCCGTGGCACGGCCGACGACCTGGAGCTGGTCTCATGGCTCTGCGAGCGGATATGGCCTCTCCAAGGCAACTTTACCACCGAAGACGGGTACACTGCGGCGAGGCTCAGTATCACGGAGATGCTGAAGAGCGGCACCACCACCTTTCTAGAGAGCATGTTCGCCGATCGATATGGCTTCGATGGCCTATGTCAAGCCGTCGAGGAGAGTGGCATCCGAGGTTGTCTGGGCAAGATCGTCATGGATGTCGGTACGTACGCGAGCGATCCAAAGTGGGCTATGCATCCTGGGCTGGTCGAGGATCGAGAGATGAGCCTGGTGGGCGCGGTGAAGATGCACGAGAAGTGGGACGGCAAAGCAGATGGTCGGATCAGGGTGTGGTTTGGCGCGAGGACGCCTGGAGGGTAGGTGGCAAATTCTGGGCAGCGTTGCCATCCCAAGGCTGACAGTGATCGCGTGCAGAGTATCCGAAGGCTTGTACAAAGAGATGACAGCCATCTCGCGCGAAAAGCACATCCCAATCACGATGCACTGTGCCGAGGCACCCGCCGATCGCAAGTTCTTTGCTTCACACAACCACACGCCAACGTCCTACTGCGAAGCAGTCAACCTGCTTGGCCCGCAGACCGTGCTAGTGCACATGGTCCACCTCGACAACTCAGACATCGCCAAGCTTGCAGAAACTGGTACTCACGTCGTACACTGCCCTTCCAGTAACACGAAACTGGCCTCAGGCATCTGCAGAGTCCCGGAGCTGCTGGCAGCGGGCGTGAACGTTACCCTGGGGACTGACGGAGCGCCGTGCAATAACACCTGCGATATGCTCCAAGAGCAGCGCCTGGCCGGCATATTGCACAAGGTGTCTACTATGAACCCTACGTCGGTACCCGCTGAGACGGTCATGGAACTCGCCACGATCAATGGCGCCAGAGCGCTGGGGTTGGCGGGTAGTATTGGAAGTCTGGAGGTGGGGAAGAAAGCCGATTTCGTGGTACTCGATATGCGGGCACCGCACTTGCAGCCCTGGCATAATCCGGTCTCCGCAGTGGTCTACACGGCAACGGGTCGAGATGTTGAGCTCGTGCTGGTGGATGGCAAGGAGGTGGTGAGAGCCGGCAAGCTGCTGACGATGGACGAGGAAGCGGTGTGGAAGGAGGCTGCGCGAAGGTCCAAAGAGGTTGTGGCACGGGCGGGGTTGACGAAGCAGGTTGGGGCTGAGTGGCCGGTAAAGTAGTGCTTATACTCGCCGCTCCTTGGCTCAGTAACGTGAGCATGCTCGTTCGAGTCTCTGTGGTTCGTTGACGGCCTAGGTGCTGCGGTAGTATTCGGTAGAGCGTGTAAAGTTGCTGCGTGGGTCCAGAGATCGCGGTCGTACTTCAGTCGTCGAATGTTGTACCGGACTGCTGTCAATATACGTCCGCCTCTCCTTGATCTAGCATACCTCACTGCTGCGGTAATACTTAGTAGAACTTAATACGCTACTGCGGTAGTCTGGGGATCGCGGTTATGCTCAGACTGTAAATAAAGACGATTGACAGCGGGTGCTACACAAACTTACTACTACTTCGCTTATGCTATACACTGTCTCCTGAATAAAGCACGCTCTGATGCTGCGGGAGTAATCGGCAAGGCGTCGAATACCGCTGCAGTGGTGGCGAGATCCAATCTTGGTGCCGATCCAGCTGCCTCTGCGGAGTTCGTAGCTAGGTAGCTATATGTAGGAACGAGTAGCCATATAAGAGAGTATGTAAGATAGGGACGCGGACGCAGTATCGGAGCATTGAGTGTAGAAGTCATTGGATGACCAAGTTCTTGATTGTATCGCTACAAAGCTGATCGTATAGCGCTTTTGAACGGGAAGATGTTGATCTAACGCACTGTCAGCTCTATACCTAATCTGGCAGGAACGCAATTTGATCCTGCTACTATACCCGCTTACATTTTCGACATCCCAGACACCACTCTTGTAGTAGATGTCGGCTTTGATCTTGTCCAGCACCTCCTCCTTGCTCTCCGCCACAGCGATCATGACACTGCCGTTGATCTTTGGGCCTTCGCCTTCCTTGACCGGCTCGTCCAGCGATGCACCTGTCAACAGTCAGCATGCATCGTAGCGTAAAGCCAGCTGTTACCTGTGCCTACCGCCCATCACCCAGAATCCGGCCTCAACGCTAGGTTTGAGAGCGGCAAGATGGTCGCTAATCGGGTCAGTCAGGGAAGTGGACCATCTCGCGCTGTACCGCCCGCTCATGGTGGCCAATTGACTTACGGCCTGACCTTCATCCTGGCCGCCAGTGAGTCCTTCTTGTCTGGCAAGATCACCATCCATTCCTGCTTGCTTGCCATCCTGCGTGATGTCGAAAAGGCTCGTCTGGCGATGGTGGATGACGAGACTACAGTTCTCCGAATGGCTAACATTGACAAGGCGATCACGTCGATACCAATCCAACACCTCACCTCACCCAAGCTCATAGTGGGGTCGTCTTCGATGCCGAGCCATTGCCACTGGAGACCGGCCGAGAGTTCGGGCCGAGAACTGGGCCGAGTTCAGGTTGTTCTGCTGCAACGGCTTCAGCCGCTTCACCTTTCTGGTGTTCGGTGAGAACATCTCCTACATGTACATTCACGTAGATTCTCCCAAAATTGATACCATACCTTGAAAGCTCACGAATGGGTGAGGGACGTGCTGTCATACACACTACTGCTGTGCGACCGCCAAGCCAACGCATGACCACGCCCCGTGCACTTGAGGCCGCGCCGATATACTTGTATCCTACCCACGCTCCTGGTCCTCCCCCTTCATCTCCCTCTTGTGCAGTCATGAGCTCTCACATTCCCTCCATCTGAGAAGACGTCTCCAGCTATACATTTATCTCACGTTTCATTCAGCCCCTTCCGCCGGACACCACAGACACAATGTCCTCTCCGTCCCTGCTGGGACTCCCGCCTGAGCTTCGAGAGCTCATCCTCGTCGCCCTCTTGGTAGAAGTGGAACCCATCTCACTTCAGCAGAGGTTCATGGAGCCTGCAGTCTCCAGAGTCTCCCGGAGTTTGAGAGAGGAGGCTCTCAACGTCCTCTATCACGACAACACTTTCTGCATCGATAATGAAGGTGGCCTTTTCGAAGCTACGCGGAAGCTCAACAGCACCCTCGCTCGCGTGCATCCATTCAACATCGCCCGCATCAGATGTCTACGCCTGGACTGGAACACGCATTGTCGGGCCAACGCATCCGCCTGTTTCGGGGATCAACTCGAGCCGCAATTTCATGCTTGTCATTGGGACAACACGCGATGGTCTGCTCCACTCTACATGGTCGCATGCTACTTGACCCTCACCACCCAAGAACCGTGGGTGGAGCTGTCCGTCGGGTTTTACGAGAACACTCTGTGCAAGCTGGCCGCGAAACCATTATACGAGGGAATGAGCGCAATAGTCATGCCAACCCTTGTTGGTCCGCTCCCTGTTGGCCAGCGGCGGAAGCAGTTGACGCCCATCTATTTCACGAAATTGGTAGAGGCGTGGCACAGCCTTGCTGGTCGAGTGTTGGCGGAGAAAAGTGAAGAATTGCACATTCAGCATCTTGCGGCCTTCGGACAGCCCCAAAATCATGCTTTGCAGGACTATCAGATGCAGCTCATGCTTCGGGAGCACCAGAATAAGAAGCGTCTGCTCATGGCTCGACAAGATCCAGACATAGCCGGCTTCCATCCGCTCAGCACTTATGGCGCGAACGAAGATCCCTCACTGCAGGGCTCCCGGACGGTATCAAGCGCGCCAATTGCTCGGGTACCATCAAAGGCAGGCAAGGGTCCGAGCAAGATTTCGAAACGAAAGGCGACGTCCAAAGCGGGGGCCAAGCGATCTCGAGTAACACATTAGAGCGTGCTGGTATTGACTCTCGCGGATGCAACGAATAACAATCTCACCCTTGCGGCCAAGACAGGCTTCTCTCCGCTGACTCTGATACCCCCAAGCCCGTCACGATCATCGCCGGGCCCATGTCCAAGACTTTCTCGCGGAGATTGAGACATCACAAGCTTATTATGAATGGAGCCCGATATCTTCGGTCTGTCCCAAATACCACTCTCGCGGACGGCAGTCTGTTCAGGCAACCTTCACACGACTCACCCATTTGATTGACTGTATGCGACGCTCTGCACACACTATCACCAGTGCCAACTTGACATGATCGGCCCACGATCAAACGATCAGACGCTGTACGAGAACATCAGACTGTACGCCGCCTCTCGCCACTGGTATCGCATCGCCCACAGCATTACCCGACACCCAAGCACACTCCGACGCCTGTACCGGACTCGATGGCGGCTCTCCCTGATGCGGGCCTGTTGCACTTTCAGAAAGGCCAAGAGGCCTTGGAGCTATACGATTCGGATGTTGGGGCTTATTACTCCATGCTGGACAGCAGCATAATGACTTGACGACTTCATGATCTATTCAGTGCTTGGCGCATCGAGTCGTATTCTACATTAATTGAGCACGTAGCACGCGTCGCTCAGAGAGAGACCTTCTCGGCCTTATGCGTCCATAGAAGCGTATTTTCCTTTGATCTGGTTCCTCTATCACGCTCATATGCTTTCTGATTGCCCAGCTGCTGGTTGGCTGCATGTCTACGTGGCAATAGTTCTTCGACATCGTATCGCGGTGAATCTGGCTCTCATCGTAATGTGACACGTCCCATTTACGGTCTTCCTGTCGACAGCATCGTTCCCTTGCGTGTGTCAGGCAAGAAGAGGAACATGGAGTCGAGTTGGTGGGGCCAGCTGATAAGGCTTGGCGTCAAGGTTCCCGGTTACAGCCGCCGCTAGGAAAGTCGCATCTCGCTGTTGCCAAAGTTTCTCGCGACAACGGTCAAATGTGAACATAGGTTCATTCGAACGAGCAACAGCTGGAAGATGGAGGACGACCTATTCGGTGTCTTCGATGAGACAGCGCCAAGACCGAGCTCGGGGAACAGGAAGGAGAGGAAGATTAGGAAGCGATCTGCGAATGGCGACCTCAAGGGCTCGAAGGTGCACCAGAACGGAGATGCTAGATTGGAAGATGTGGCGATGCGTGAGGGAGCAGAAGATTCAGAGATAAGCCGTGTGGGTGTGCCATCAGAGGCGTCGATGCAGGAGCGGGATATCAAGCGACAGCGGCGGGTGGAGGAGGTAGAAGCACGAAAGGCAAGCGCTGCGGGTGTGACATTAGCGGTGAGAACGGAGCAACGGGGTAGTACACGACGCCGGCGAGAGGAGGAACCGGAGCCCGTGGTGACGGACACCTTCGAGACGGAGCAGTCGCGCGAGGTCGCTGCTTCAGCAGGACTGCAGGCGCAACAGGAAGACAAGGCAGTTGTGTTGTCGCATCAGGTTCGCCATCAGGTCTCACTGCCGCCGGATTACGACTACGTTCCTATCTCCAAGCACGTCCGGCCAGAGAAGCCGGCACGAGTGTACCCCTTCACACTTGACCCTTTCCAAGAGGTCTCTATCGCCTCGATCGAGCGGAACGAGAGCGTTCTCGTATCGGCGCATACGAGTGCCGGCAAAACAGTGGTGGCGGAGTACGCGATTGCACAATGCTTGAAGAACAACCAGCGAGTCATCTACACCAGCCCGATCAAGGCGCTCAGCAACCAGAAGTACCGCGAATTCAACGCCGATTTCGGCGATGTTGGTCTCATGACGGGCGATGTCACGATCAATCCGACGGCGTCTTGCTTAGTCATGACGACAGAGATCCTGCGCTCCATGCTGTACAGAGGCTCGGAGATCATGCGCGAGGTGGCGTGGGTGATATTTGATGAAGTACATTACATGCGCGACAAGGCACGCGGCGTGGTGTGGGAAGAAACGATCATTCTGCTGCCCGATAAGGTCCGGTATGTCTTCCTCTCCGCCACCATCCCAAACGCCATGCAATTCGCCGAGTGGATCACGAAGACACACAGTCAGCCCTGCCACGTCGTCTACACCGACTTTCGACCCACGCCACTCCAACACTACTTCTTTCCGACCGGCGCCGACGGCATCCATCTTATCGTGGATGAGAAAGGTGTATTTCGTGAGGAGAACTTCAACAAGGCCATGTCTGCCATCGCGGAGAAAGCCGGTGATGACGGCTCTGACCCACTCGCGAAGCGGCGAGGCAAAGGCAAGGACAAGAAAACGAATAAGGGCGGCAAGAAAGATGGGCCGACCGACATCTACAAGATCGTGAAGATGATCATGATGAAGAACTACAATCCCGTCATCGTCTTCTCCTTCTCCAAACGCGACTGCGAGAACTACGCCCTGCAAATGAGCCAGCTGGCTTTCAACGACGACTCCGAGAAAATGATGGTGTCCAAAGTCTTCACCTCTGCTATCGAGAATCTGTCGGAAGAGGACAGGGAGCTTCCGCAAATCCAGCAGATTTTGCCTTTGCTGCGCCGAGGTATCGGCATCCATCATTCTGGCCTCCTGCCGATCCTCAAAGAAACCATCGAGATTCTGTTCCAAGAGGGCCTCATCAAGGTCCTCTTTGCAACTGAGACCTTCTCCATCGGCCTCAACATGCCGGCCAAGACGGTGGTGTTCACGGGCGTAAAGAAGTTTGACGGTACGTCGCTGCGGTATGTCACGCCCTCGGAGTTCATCCAGATGTCTGGCCGTGCCGGGAGGCGAGGGCTCGACGAGCGCGGTATTGTGATCATGATGGTCGATGAGAAGTTGGAGCCGGAGACAGCGAAGGAGATTGTGCGCGGTGAACAAGACAACCTTAATAGTGCCTTCTACTTGGGGTACAACATGATTCTAAATCTGGTGCGGGTGGAGGGTATCAGTCCGGAGTTCATGCTCGAGCGATGCTTCTTCCAGTTCCAGAATGCTTCTTCCGCGACCGGGCTGGAGAAAGAACTGGACGAGCTAGAGCAGAGGCACGCGGAGATGATGATTGAGGATGAGGCGGAGATCAAGGAGTACTACGATCTGCGGCAGACATTGGACTCATATGCCAAGCAAATCAAGGCCGTCATCACAGAGGAGCAGTACTTACTGAAATTCTTGCAAACCGGGCGACTGGTGAGAGTCAAGCACAAAAACTATGACTTTGGCTGGGGTGCCGTGGTCAACTTCACGAAAGTGCGGCCCGGGCGAGGCCAGCGTCCAGAGGACATTCCGAAGGAAGCGGCGATCGTGGTCGATGTGCTTATGAAAGTGGCCGCGGACGCCATGCCGCCTGCGCAAGGCTCAAAGCTGAACGATGACCTCCCGCCGAACGTGCGACCGCCGGCGCCAGGCGAGAAAGGAAAGATGGAAGTCGTTCCTGTCATGAACGGCACAATCGACTCTGTCGGCCATCTCCGCATCTTCCTCCCGGCAGACCTCCGCACGCAGGAGCAGCGTAATACCGTGCGTAAAGCGCTGGATGAGATACATCGGCGATTCCCGGACGGCGTGGCGGTGCTGGATCCGATTGAGAACATGAAGATCGAAGACGACTCGTTCAAGCGCACGTTGCGCAAGATCGAGGTTCTGGAGGACAAACTCTTGAACAGCCCGCTACACAACTCGGAGCGCTTGCCGGCATTGTACGATCAGTATGCTGCGAAAGTCGAGCTAGGAACGGAGATCAAGGCGAAGACGAAGCAGATCGCCGACGCCCTTTCCGTGCTCCAGCTCGACGAGCTCAAGAACCGCAAGCGCGTCCTCCGCTGCTTGGGCTTCATCAACGACCAGGACGTCGTGCAGCTGAAAGCGCGCGTGGCGTGCGAGATCAGCACGGGCGACGAGCTCGTGCTCTCGGAGCTCTTGTTCAACCGCTTCTTCAACGAGATGACTCCCGAGCAGTGTGCGGCCTCGCTCAGCTGTTTCATTTTCGAGGAGAAAAGCAACGAGGCACCATCGTTGCGGGAGGAGCTCGCGAAGCCTTTCCGCGAGATCCAGGCGCAAGCGAGGATCGTGGCGAAAGTGAGTCGGGAGAGCAAGATGGTGGTCAATGAGGAGGAGTATTTGGATGGATTCAAGAGTGACTTGATGGAAGTGGTGTTTGCGTGGTGTCAGGGGGCGAGCTTTGCTTCGATATGGTATGTTACAGCCTCCCCGTCAATCGTTGTGTATCTGCTGCTGACAGAGTGTTTCGTAGCAAAATGACGGACGTCTACGAGGGCTCCCTCATCCGGCTCTTCCGGCGGCTTGAGGAGCTCATACGGCAGATAGCGCAGGGAGCGCACGTGATGGGCAGCGACGAGCTGGAGAAGACGTTCGAGGCTGCGCTGCTGAAGGTGAAGAGGGATATTGTCGCGGCGCAGAGTCTGTACCTGTGATGAGCCAAGTGTCTTGTGTGGGTCCAAAGGATACTCATGGCATCGCCACATGCTTGGGATATGAGTGGAGTACGGAGCATGGAAGCACTTAGCATGCTGTGGTGCATCGC
>JAABUV010007913.1_pt1 | contig 10947 bp, 4 predicted proteins | sample 5559971 | NCBI WGS metagenome assembly JAABUV01 (sample SAMN10711881, study PRJNA513362) | rock metagenome | isolation source: Antarctica rocks | place: Antarctica: Victoria Land, Knobhead nord | collected 2015-12-19
TATCGACGATTCATAAAGAACTTCTCGAAGATCGCTCGATCTATGATAAAGCTGACTCGAAAAGATCATTCATTTGAATGAACAGAGATCTGTCAGACGATCTTTGAGAAACTGAAGCAACAGATGATGACAGTTTTCGTTCTGAAGCATTTTGATTTGATCAGAGAAGTTATTCTGAAAACGAACTTCTTGAACTATGTCAACGGCGAAGTATTGTCTCAGTATGACGATGAAGACATTCTACATTCAGTGATCTTCTACAGCAAGAACATGATTTCTGCAGAATGCAACTACGAGATCTACGACAAAGAGCTTTTGACTATTATTCGATGCTTGAAGCACTGATGCTTCGAATTGAAATGTACTGATATTTCGATCAAGATCTTCATCAATCACCTGAATTTGAAGTACTTCATGATCATCAAGAAACTGATCAGACGACAGGCTAGATGAGCTGAGAAGTTATTCAAATATAACTTCAAGATCATATATCAGTCAGGAAAGCAGAATCTGAAAGCAGACGTGCTGATCAGAATGTCAGATGTCAAGTCAGTTGAATCAAATGATGATTGAAAGCTATATCAGCATCAAATGCTATTGTCAGCAAGCACATTTGAACTGCAATCAATAGAAGATGATCAAGATCTGACTCAGATCTTGCTCATATTTGACTCAGATTCGAAACAGAAATCGAAAGCTAACGAGAATTCGATCGAAGAGATGATTTTCATTCAGAATCGAATTATAGTCGAAAATCGAACGAATCAACAATGTATTGATATTCGAACAGTCATAGAACAGAACAGAAGAACTTGTCAAGATATGAGTCTAGACAATTGCAGAGTACTGAACGAAGTACTCTGAAAGAATGATAGACTGTGAATCTCTCAGTCAATGATCACTCAATTGATAAAAGAAGCACATGATCTTTCGATCAGTGATCACTCTGACATGAATCGAACATTAGACTTGTTAAGATGATCATATTGCTGATCGAAGATGAGAACAACAATCAAACGCTACATTCAAAACTGTTACGTTTGTCGTAGATCAAAAGCATCAAGAGATCAAATCAATGAACTATTGAAGTCATTGTCTATATCTGAACAACGATGACAAGACATATCATTGAATTTCAATACCGATTTATTGAAAAGTGATGAAAGCAACGTGATTCTGACAGTGATAGATCGATTATCTAAAGAACGTCACTATATACTCTGTTGATCAGATGATCGAGAAACTTTCGCTGAACAAACAGTTAAGCTGCTGCTGATATGAATCTTCAGGATTCATGAGCTATCAAGATCAATAGTGTTCGATAGAGATTCGCAATTCATATCAATTGTCTGAAAGTCTCTATGCCTGAGACTCAGCATTAAGGTGAAACTATTCATTGACTATCACTCACAGATCGACGATCAAACGAAAAGAGCGAATCAGAATGTAGAACGATATCTACGAAGCTACTGCTCGTACATGCAAGATGACTGGTTCACCTGACTATCTATGACTGAATTCGTTGATAACAATGCTATTTCGTCGTCAATTAAACAATCAGCGTTCTTTCTGAACAAGAACTTTCATTCTCATATGAGCTTCGATTCGAATTCAACTGAATATGAGATCACTCGAGCTAGAATTCAAGCGAACAAAGCAGAGAATATATTTGAACACATGAAACAATCATTAACGTTGATCAAGCAGACATTAGCAAGAGTCAGAATCACAATGAAGAAACAGATTGACAAGCATCGAAAGAAAATGATCTACAAGATAGATGACATGATGTTTCTGAATTCTAGAAACATTACGATTGCAAGATCATCAAAGAAGCTGAACGATAAGATGCTAGAATCTTTCAAGATTCTGACTGAGATCGAACATGCATATCGACTGAAACTGTCATCGACAATGAAGATTCATTCAGAGTTCATCTCGAATCTGCTACGACTGAATTTGAAAGATCTTCTTGAAGAACAACGAAATGAGTCGTCTGATTCTATAGTGATAGATGACGAAGACGAATGAAAAGTGAAGAACATACTGAACTTCAGGCACTACGAACGAGGCAAACGACTACAATATCGTGTCAATTGAAAAGACTATGACGTCGATCTACATTGATACAATGTCGATGAAAATGAGTTCAAAGACTGCTCAAAGGTCGTAAATGACTTTCATCAGAAGTATTCAAACAAGTCAAGTTAGAAATCGACTCAACAAGAATCGATCAATCAAACTGCAGCAATAAAAACATTGCTAGATGTGTTAGAGACCTGTCTAGAGCGAGTCAGATAGAGATGTCATTTAACTAGAAGATAAATGCTAAGAAAGAAAAATAGCTACGAAAAAGAAGCTGACTACATATGTGTGTTTCTCAGCCGACGCTAGGCCCAATAGAGACTAGTCAAGGTGACGGAGCGAGAATAGGCCTGATAAGGCTAGAAGACTGAGCCTGGCAAGGCTAGAATCGTGACAAGATGAAGAGAAAAAGTAATGTTGCAAGCATGCATCTCTGTTACCTCTGATTAGCCTGATTAGCCTAACATAGACTAGTATAGAGCTGTGAGTATAACTGTTGTTGACACGCTAGCGATCTAGCGTGCCTTCGTGAGTAAAACTCACGTCGTGTTGCATCTTCTTTCTACTTCAGCTTTGAACTTCTAGTTAGAATACACTCATATGATTCGCTCTATGCAGACTCATAACAAAACACAGAATAGAATCAAAAGATTCGTAGTCAACATCATGTACAGATGAATCTCGTTGTTAGTTTGAGAATCAAGAGAATAAACATGAATATTACTGTTGATTTTTTTAGAAATTTGATGCTTGCAATCTGAAGAATAAAACAATGTACACACGTTATCAAAAGAAAATCTTGAAAACACAATGATATACAGCGAACTCTGATGTCATACGTTGCATGACGTCATCGCTTCTTTGCTTGCGATCATTCACAGTTCAACAACGAGAATGTTATTATTAAGAGAAAAAATTATTGTTAGAACTCAAATCTATGAAAGTCAGAATTCTTTAAAGAATAAAGAGCAAATACAAAAACTATTCTTCAACATTATCATTGATTTCTCAAATGAGAATTTCTATCATCAATTCTCAAAGATACTGAGTTTATGAAAATCTTTATTATTGATTCTCAAAGTTTCTGAGTTTATCAAGAGTTCAAGTCACATACAATCTTTAAAAGACTTTACATGAATTGCATGTAATTTTGCTTGTCTCATTGATGATGCTTGAGCTTAATCTTTTGAATATATAAAGAAGAGTTTACTTTTGTATCTCATAGTTTAATGTTAACTTTCTATATGAATAAATATTACTAAGCTACTATCAAATTTGATCATATTATCTACATGCATATTCTTTATTGTGATTGCGCGTTTCTCAAGTTACTTACATTCTATATTGCTTCAAATTCATTTAATTAAATCTAGTTTTATATGATATTTTTATACGTTAAGCAAATTAATATTCTTGCATATTTACTGTTTTCAATTATCATTGATGTAAAATTAATGCAATGTTTAACTTATAATGTAAACACTCTGTACTTGTGATTCTAAAGCTGAGAGTTAACACAAAATGCATGTTTTATAATGCTTTATTCAAAAAGAATTAAAGTAATTAATATTACTTATCAAGATCAAGAATCAAAGATTATTATACAACAATATGAAAGTACAAAGTGTTTGCATTATGAATTGAACATTGTAATAGTTTTACATCAACAATAATTGAAAACAGTAAATACATGTGAGTAGTTCAAGAAACGTGCAGTCACACTAAAGAATATGCACATAGATAATATGATCAAATTTGATAGTAGCTTAGTAATATTTATTCATATAGAAAGTTAACACTAGATTATGAAATACAGAAGTAAATTCTTCTTTATATATTCAGAAGACTAAGCTCAAGTATTATTGATGAGAAAAGCAAGATTACATGCAATTCATGCAAGATTTCTTGAAGATTGTATGTGACTTGAACTCTTGATCGACTCAGAGACTCTGAGAATCAATGATAAAGATTTTTATAAACTCAATGTCTTTGAGAATCAATGATAGAGATTTTCATCTGAAAAATCAATGATAGTGTTAAAGAATAATTCTCATGTTTATTCTTTATTCTTTGAAAAGTTCTGACTTTTATAGATCTGAGTTCTGATAATACACAAGAATATCAATTTGCTTAACATATAAAAATATCATATAAAACTAGATTTTTTTTTGGATTCTTACTCGATTCAACACTCATTATGAATCTATGCAAGATTCTATATAATGCAGCGAGCGTTGCACTAGCATAACACTCTTTTTGTATCTATTATCACTTTTCTCTGCATTTTATACTGTAACTGTTCTCAATGCAAGAACTTTATAAACTTGTTTCTTTTTTACTTTCTCTCTCTTTCATCTGACTCTTTAATGATGTCACAGTTTGAGATTGATTCAGTATGCTTGTCAAGAGTATTATTTGAATGATCGTTGTTATCACGCTCATGATTTCTAGAAGCTTTCTCAAGTTCGTGATGTTCTCTTCATGTTACATCATCTTTCATTCTATCTTTCATTTAGAACATGTTAATAAAACATGCTTAATCAACATTTAATCTCTGTCACACTTGCACATCATTATAATGACATCAAGTACTCATCTCTCATGTAGAAATTGATTGAAGTCAATTTTTCTCATGCATAATTGCGTTAGCAATGTGTTGTAAGACTTTGCATGATTTTTGTATAGATGCAGATGCTGATGAATCATCTTTGATGTCAAATATTTAAAATGAGCTGCATTAAATCTCTCTCTTCAGACTACTCTTCATGTCTATCTGATCTGTTTCTGTATGAGTGTCAATCACATCATCATTTCAGTGCATTAATGCTTGATCAGCAATAGAGACAACTCATGTGTATCATCAATCATCTTGTTTGCTGCTTCATTTTTAAGCACTTTTGCATGTTCTGTCATTCAATGTAACTTCAGCGTAACTTCTTGAAATCAAATGTTCTCATGTGCAGTCTGAACTTATCACAGACGTGTCTGATCTTTTGTTGATGTCATGACTTTCACTGCTTTCAGAGAGATCTGACTGTCATTGTATATTTTGTATATCTTTTCATGACACTCTTGATTCATTGTCACTACGTCTGCAAGATATTTCATCTTCGTGACTAACTCTTTCAGCTCATCAGAATGAGTGATGACTAAAGTTGATCTTTTCAATCTTTTATTTAACTTTCAGTTCATTCTCATTATGATCACTGTAACATTGTTTCTGCTGTCATTATCATTTGAGTAAACTTTTTGCTTCAATGCAAATGTGTTGAGATTATGTTGTCTTATTGACATTTTCTTGTTTGCAACTATAACTATCTTCAATGATTTTGATCAGAAAGTCGTTGTGTAAAAATGACTTCGATTCATCTTCATCTGCTTGAGTGTTTCTTTCATTCACTTTCGCTTCAGTTGTAAAGATGTTTTACGCAGTTTTGATTTTCAATCTCTTTTGAGTATCAAGTCGTTGTGAATTCAATGCACTGTCATCTTGATAACTTCGTCTGATTTTCAAAAGTTCATGTTTATTATCGATCTTTATATCAGCTTTCATAAGTGAATATTTATCAACGTCATGTTTGTTTTCATCTGTAAAGTCTCTGTTGATATTACATGATAAACGTCAATAATCTATCACAATGCTCTTTCTTACACTGATCTCAGCTTAATGTTCAGACTCTTTTGATGATCTTTCACTCTCTGTGATGTATATCATATGATGACTTCGTGACTAAGCAGAGAGCGCATCATCACGAAGTATATTTGCTTATTCATCGTCATTGATGAGTCTCAAGTAGACTTAATGATTGTCTGCATGATTTTTTGTTTAATCACTAGTTTTGCTTCAACATGATGCATGTGAATTACTCATCTCAGCTTGAAGTTCAGTTGAACTCTCAAGACTCTGATATCTGATTTCAAGTCAATCTGATGTTTCATCAACTTTACATCAACTTTCATATTGAATTATTTAAAAGTTCTTGTAAAGTGAATCAACTCATGCTTTGTCATTGAGAATTTGATGTCATGCATTTTTGATCACTGTTCACATCTATCATAAATCTCATTAAGAACTCTGCAATTGCGTTTTATAAACTCTTTGTATGTCAAGATATTGATATCATTCACGAAGTTTGTGAAGTTAATTCTCAGCTTGATGTCATCACATGCTTTTAACAAGTTCACATTGTAGAACAAATATAATATCAATGATAGCAAAGAGTCTTGTAATATGTCAACATTCACGCTGCATTTCATCATTATTTAATCATCAATTGTGATCATGATGCGTTGATCTTTCAAAAAGTTCTTCACAAACTTAAGAAGCAATCTAGAAACTTTTCTCTTCTTCATGTCATGTAAGAGTTTGCTGTGCATCACATTGTCAAATGCACTCTTTTCATTCAGACTCAATAATGAGACTACTTTTCTTCTTATGTCACTTCACATAATATGTATCTTTTCTGTAATTAGTTGCAAAATCATATCTATTGATCTGTGCTTGCAAACTTTCATCTGAATGTTCAATATTGAGTCGTAAGCTTTTATGATATTTTACAAATGTTTGAATACGATGAACTTCAGTATTTTACTCAGTGTGTTGAATAACACAATTGATTTATATATTTTTGCATTGAAGTAGTTTTTCTTGTCTGACTTTTGCATCACTATTGTGACTGCGCTCTTGAACTGAGTTGACTGTATTTTCTTTTGTAAACATCTTTCAAAGAAAGAGTGTATTTATTTTGACGTGTCATCAACGAGTCTGCGCATTATTCTATTTATGTATTTCATGTGTCTCAACATCTTGTCAGATGTCGCTTTGTAGATGACTCTTTTAATCTTATAATGCATCAGCAAGACATCATCTTCAATCAAGAATGAATACTTGAAGTTTATTGTATTCAGCATGAGAATCTTTGAAGATGATGAAAAGTGAGTCTGAAACATCATTTTCGCTTTATTCTGTGCTGTTGTGATAATGTCAGAGCACTTTGACTTCGTCAGTGAAAGAATTGTTGCTTGAGTAAGTGTGTCTGCGATTGCATTTCTTGCTCATTTTGCAATTCAAAACAGTTCTCTTGAGAATTGCTCAACATTCTGCATGATCTCTCGATATTCATTACGCTTCTGTTTTCTGATAATCTTGTTTTTTTTATCATTTATTGAAAATATGTTGCATACGTTGCATGCAACATACATAAGACATGATCTCTATGCTGATTTTCTTCTTAGCGAGAAGTAATCTTTCGCAGCAGATTCACAGTTCAAGATGAGCAAAATCTCTCACTACTTAAATTTCAACAGTTTACTTCTTAAGCATGAGTCGTAAATGTTTTATCAGCAATATGCATGTGTATTGCAGTCGATTTCTTCTTTAATCACATTCACACATGCTACTGTTCTTTCAAGTTATACAGATGATGTTTTTGACTAAAGATTGATTTTATTATCAAGACATTCAAGAGTCAAAACTCAGTGAAGAAATAAGATTCTTAAGATCAACAGTCATCGTCATTGTATATCACATCTTGCAGACGCTTGCTTCACTTGTAAGACGTGCAACTCATCTGTTTTATGTTATCTGTAGAAATCTTTCTTATGCAAATCAATCATGTCTTGCAGAAATGTTTATATGTTACACTTTTAATTAAACAGTGTAGTTCAATCATTCTTTACTAACTTGCTTATGTTTTTCTTCTTTTAATGAAGTCTTCTCGTCAGCGTATCATTTACATATAAAATGTCTGTCTCTGAATGTCTGTTAAACGATATTAACGAGACTTTTAAGTTTATTCATGTTGAACTTAATGAGACTCATGAGTTGCTCATGTCGTAGTAACAGACACGCAGTCTTAACAAGATCTATATGTAGTTAGCATGTAAATCTAAAGAATGTTCGTGATTCAAGTTCTTTCTGTCTATCGAAAATATGTTGTATACGTTGCATGCAACATACATAAAGCACAATCTCTATGCTGATTTCTCTCTGACAGATTCACAGTTTAAGATGAACGAGATCTTTCACTGCTCAGATTTCAACAATTGACTTCTTAAGCATAAGTTGCAAACGTTTCGTCTGTGATATGCATGCATATCACAGTTGATTTCTTCTTTAATCACATTAACATGTGCTACTGTTCTTTTGAGTTATACAAATGATGTTTTTGACTAGAGATTGACTTTATCATCAAGACATTCAAGAGTCAAAGTTTAGTGAAGAAGTGAGATTCTTAAGATCAACAGTTGTTGTCATTGTATATTACATCTTGCAGATGCTCGCTTCGCTTGAAAGCGTGCAACTCATTTATTTCATGTTATCTGTAAAGATTTTTCTCATGCAGATCAATTATGTTTTGCAAAAATGTTCATATGCTACACTTTTAATCAGACAGCGTAGTTCAATCATTCTTTACTAACTTGCTTGTGTCTTTCTTCTTTTAACAAAGTCTTTTCATCAATGTATTGCTCATGTATAAAATGTCTGTGTCTGAACGTTTGTTAAACGATATTAATGAAATTCTTGAGTTTGCTCATGTCAAACTTAATGAGTCTTATGAGTTGCTTGTGTCGTAGTAACAGACACGCAGTCTTAACAAGATTTATACGTAGTTAGCACATAAGTTTAAAGAATGTTCGTGATTCAAGTTCTTTCTGCTAATCATTTTCAACAAATCAAACACAAGAATGTTCTGTCTTAGTTCTTGTTATCACGACAACAAGATACTGAATCGAATGATTTTCATAAGTGATTTTTCTCATAGTTCTGCATTTTATTTGACTTTCTCATTTGCGCGCAGATTGCTTTTGTAGCATGCGCATTGAGATTATCAAAGTCTGCGTGATCGCGAAAACTCTGCATGCGATCAACGCACAGCGCTTCATCATCACGCAACGTCTCGATGTCATTCAAACTTTTGATAATCTTTAGACTTTACTGTAGTTAGACAGTAAGTTCGTAATCAGCATCGCGTACAGATGAGTTTCATCGCTGATCAAAAAACTAGATTTAATCAGATGAATTTAAAGCAATACAGAAAGCAAAAATATAAATGTATATATGATTTCAAACATAACTTGATGTGTTCATTCTATAATCAACTCAGTCATCACTTTACTCATCATTTTATTTACTCATTTATTCACATGTTCAAATATCAACTCATCACTTTATTTACTTCTTCAACTATTAACTCAATTATTTAAACTTTCATTCATTTACTTATTTATTTACTCACTTCATGATTTACTTCATAATTTACTTTATAATATGTTACATGTTTCATAACATATGTTGATTAAATCAATAAAAAGCATTCTTCATGATTTTTTATCAAACATTCTTCATGACTTTTTTTATGATTTTCTTCATGATTTTTTTCATGACTTTCTTTATAACTTTTTATCAAACATTCTTCATGATTCTTTATTAAACATCTTTCATGAGCAAATAATGAACACATGCAATGATCATATTAGTAGAATGATACTGTAAATGTGTATGCATTCTATTTATTTATCAAAGAGAATTTATATGTAGTTGAGATCTTTCTCAACTTTCTCATCATTATTTAATCTCAATCTTTGCTCTTGATCAATTAATCTGCTTGAAAATGTGCATGCAATTTTACAACAATATTAAAATAATCATTTCAGATTGAAAGCTTCTTTAATCTTCATCATTGAGTGCAACGACAGTCACAGTCACAGCGAGAATAAACATTTTTAGTTGTTGAAAACGTGTTTATGTAAAGATCATTAATGAGATAGAAAGTAGATTTTGATGAAAAGTAGCGTTGATGAAGAAAGATCATTTCAAAGATCATTTGAGATGATCATTTGATTGATTCAGATCTTTCAGTTAATCTGCATCAAACGTTAGTTATTGTTTAATATGAAAGCTTATTCAACTTCATCAATGATCTTATGATTGATGAAAATTGATACTGAGAGGTTCTTGTAAATGTGGCTGAGCTAATGCAATGTTCAACTCGCAGTGCAAACATTCTGTATACGAGAGTGAGTTGGTCGAGTGATAGTAGACCTTCATGAAAGACTGCAGTAATTACTCAAGCGCTAGGGAAGGGCGGCCCCCGTTGAGGAACGCTAAGATCGTGAGTTCGATTCTCATCGCTCTCAACGATGCTATCAAGAAGAAGGGTTATTAAGAATTTGATTTCAGCTGTGAAAGTATTAATCTGTCGTGATGAATGTGACCGAGAGAAAATCACCTCACGTGTTAAGCGAAAATCTTGTACTTAATGGTTGATGTCTTTCATAGTCGCATAGGCTCACATAAGGACGATAAATTGTTATCACACACACACACAACAATATATACACTACACTTGAAAGGGGACAAGTTATATATATATATATATATAAATCTGCTTTATTTTCGACTCGAGATTAGGCTCTAAATTCGCGAGGCTCATCGTCTCTCGTACCCTCATTCTATATTATTTATTATCTAATTTTAGCCACGGTAAAGTTCCTTTGTGGCCTTTTGTAGACCCACCGATTTTGGTCCATTGGCTAGGACTGTTGATCTATCCTTCAACAACCAGCTACATACAGTACGACTACCAGATCCCTTACATCTACAATGGCATCTAAAGCCTCACCAGCGAAGCCACTCTCGATACGGAAGCGAGATGCGATACTAAAAGTCCTCTCTAACAAGGACAAAATGAATGAGCTAAGAGTTCTCGCCGAGAAGTCCATCTTCTGGGATAGTAGCCATCCAGAAACCCGGGTAAACCACGAAATAATATGATCTGAATTTCAGCATTTCGACACTTCGGTCTTTAATGCCACTGATCCAGCTGATATCTGGACGTTGAATACGATCCTGGACAGGAG
>JAABUV010007920.1_pt1 | contig 10941 bp, 26 predicted proteins | sample 5559971 | NCBI WGS metagenome assembly JAABUV01 (sample SAMN10711881, study PRJNA513362) | rock metagenome | isolation source: Antarctica rocks | place: Antarctica: Victoria Land, Knobhead nord | collected 2015-12-19
CGAACTGATTGATGAACCCGATGGCGTTGACGATGATGCCCGACAAGGCGAGTCCCTTGGCGCGCATCGTGGTCTCGAGCGCTTCGGCGGGGATGACACCCTGAAGTGGGGTATAGGTGAACGAGAACAGGCAGTTGAACAGGAAGCTGAGCAGTCGTCAGCTCTGATGGACGAGAGTGGTTGGGGGGAGACAGACTAGGCGGCAAGAGCACCCTGGGCGACACTGGTGTGGATGTTGTTGTTCGCAGTCTCCTTCGCGAGCTCTGTTGACAGGCCAGCATTGATGGCGAGCAAACAAGCGCAACCTGAGCACGACCAGACTGTCAGATTGTGCACCATTGGATATGTCACCCGGACTGACCAAAGGTACCAGCGACGAGGACCTTGCGACGGGGCATGCGATCGGTAAGGGTAGCTCCGGTAACCGCGGAGAAGGCAGAGACGACGGCGTTGGCGAGATTGTAACCGAGCTGACGGGGGACCGAGGTGACACCGAGGTTGTTGTAGATGACGGTGTTGAAGTAACCGAGACCGTTACCAGAGAATTGACCAAAGATGGAGATCATGAGGACTTGGGTCATCCTCCATCGCCCGGCGTGAGTGAGGAAGAGCGGGCGGTCTAGGAACCAGTCGATCAGTACGGACAAAACTTGAGAGTGAGGTGTAGCGTACAGTCCCACCACCTCTTGTCGATACCGTCGAGCGAGATACTCTCCCTCATCTCGGCAATCTCGAGTGCGACAAGCGCCGAGTTGGGGTTTCCATTACCGTCTGAGAGTGACCGATCAGCCCATAGACTGAGAATGCATGGAGCGGACTCACGGTACTTGACCAGGAAGGCGAGAGCCTCGGCCTCTTTGCCGTTGGCGATGAGGAATCGAGGGCTCTCGGGGATGTAGAAGACGAGGACCATGATGATGAGGCAGGCGAAGGCTTGGAAGATGAGCGGGAGCTGCCAAGAGAGGTTGGAGTTGATGTAGTTTGTGCCGAAGGTGATCGCGGCCGCCGGAATGGAACCACCAAAGTAACCACAGTTGCTATTGAAACCCCATCAGCGGATGAAGGTATGATCTGAAGGACTTACTAAATACCGGTGCATCGTCCACGCCAATGGGGAGGTGCGACCTCGATCGAGTAAGCCGGCGCAGCGACGGTCATGATGGCGATTCCTCCACCGAGAATCAATCGTCCCACGACAATCTATTCGATCACCCTCAGCTGGGGTCTAAGCGACAGGGAAGAATACAAATTCCAACGTACCTGGCCGATGGTCTTTGCAGTGGCAGCGATAATCATGCCGACGAGAATCACGATTGCGCCGCCAAACATACCCTTCCGGCGACCGTATCGATCGGCAAGGACAGCGGCGAAAGGCGCACCGACCATCGCACCGCTGATCCAATGAATCAGACGGGTCATCTCGAGAGAGGAGAAGAGGAGACGTACACGGTGTAGAGAGCGTAGATGGTGGAGATTTTCGAGCCGGTTCCGGCCTTTAAGCCGGTAGGCAAGTTGAATGTGGATTGGAAATGAGGCATCTGGTTGGGATGGTCAGCCTTGCCTGAGGGAGCACAGGGGTAGGAACGAACAGCGATGATGGCCGTCATGAGGGATCCTGAGCACACGCTCAGTTCGAACGCAACGAAGAGGATGGGGGAGAATCTCACCATCGTAACCGTTGGCGATAGCAGCGAGGAACGCGCAGAAGATCATGACTAGCACCTGCTCAGCTTCCTTCACTCTTGTCATGGAGATCCTCTCACCATAGAGGTGGATCGACTCCCTACTCCATCTCTGGATATTCGTCTCCTGGAGTGCCGCGAACAGCTCGGCCTAGGACAGGATCATCAGCTCCGGTCTTCACGTCAACTCTGCGGATCGACCTACATTGGCGACCTCCTTGGCCGTCGCGCCAGTCTTGACCGTCTCACCGTTTCCCCGCGGGACCACCGGAGCTTCATGATCCGCGACACCATGCTTCTCGTCCTCGAGCATGTCGACATGCTGGGAGTCGTACTGAGATTTGATCTCGTTCGACATCTTTGAGGTCGATTCACACGAATCGATGAGTGAAGAGGGGAATCCAAGGGTTGGACCTGGTGGCCAAGCTACTCTATATACAAGCACGGTTCGCGATCGTCCCGAACCGGGGTCTCAGGAAGGCAACAGGGAGGGTGTCAGCTCCATAAGATGATGTGCCTGAATCGTGGCTGAACACGGGATAGCTCCTAATGAAAGAAAGCCGAGAGTTGCCGCCAACGACCGTGGAGCCCATGAGGGTCAACCGGCAATTGGCACCGGGCATATCCGGGAAATTCCTGGTCGGACGCGTAGTGGCGTCTTGAGGATGGTAATGACGGGACCAAACGGGATCGAACGAGGAGCGGTAGGAGGCGGATTTCGCTTTCATTGTTGAACGAGGAGATATTTTGGGTGAGCAGGAATGGGACGTGCCTCTAAATGCCGGGCCAGGCGATTCCATTTGAGTTTTGAAACCACATGGTACCGGGTGGAGGCGGACCGAGAATTGGCCGAAGAAGCCGGCGGTTTTCCTCTCGAGTGCAGGCAGGAGCAGGCAACGCGTACTCTGGCGTAACCAGAAGATCAAGAAGGGAATTCCACAGAACCCTTGAAAACGAAGTTCGATCCACCATAGTAAGATTGCAGCGCCTACGTACGAGATGAGCTTCTTCGATCCGATCACCCACGGAGCCAAGGCGGATGGCAAGGTGCTCGATACCAAGGCGATACAGGCTGCTATCGACGAAGCTCATGCGAACGGAGGGGGTACCGTTCTGTTTCGCAGTGGGAAGACGTACCTCTCTGGGAGTCTGGTGGTGAAGAGCAATGTGTGGCTACATGTTGAGCAGGGCTCCCTCCTTCAGGCGTCTCCGGTGAGGTGTTTGTTCCTTGGATGGTATGTTGAGTTTTGCTGACTCGTCGTGCAGAATTGGGAGGACATCACCGAACGATTCCCAGAAGGTGGGTCACCGCGCTCGATGATGACTCCTAGTTGGACCAAGAGCTGAGCAGGTCGCGCAGGATGGCAGATGCTAGCCGATTCCGGCAAATTCCTCGCCGCGCACAGAGGCACAGAGAACATCGGAATCACCGGTAACGGTATCATCGACGGCGCCGGCAAACGTGAGTCCGACCTCTCCCCCTCCAACGCTTCCGTGTTGAGCTCGTGTCTAGACTACATCATCGAAGACCTCGGCCAGATCTACAAGTGCCCCGACACGCGCCCTTTCCTCCTCTTCTTCGTCGGCGTCCACGGGGTGACACTGCGAGATGTGACGTTCCGAGATTCAGCGCTCTGGACGCTCCGTCTCACCGGGTACGCCTCGCCCACCTCACCCACCCTTTCCCAGCTGATGTACGACAAGGTGCGAGGATGTGTTGATCTGCGGGATACGGATCCGCGGTGACCTGAAATTCCCGAACTGCGATGGGATCGACCTCGACCGCTGTCGTCGAGCGCGGGTGTCCGACTGCGATATCATCTGCGGGGACGATGGGATCTCGTTGAAGTCTGCCAAGGAGTTCCAGGATCTCGGGCCGTGCGAGGATATCGGTGAGTCCGGCTGGCATCGGAGAATGTCGAGACTGAAGGGGATGTCCTTGGCGTAGTGGTGAGCAACTGCACGATCGAGACGCGGTCGAGCGCGTTGGTCGTGGGAGTGGACGCGACGTCGCCGATCAGGAATGTCACCTTCACGAATTGCGTCGTCCGGAATAGCCATCGTGGCCTGTCCGTCAACCGTACGTGACCGGGCCCAGGAATCTTCTTCCACCTGGTCCCCGGCTGATACCGCGGCGTAGTCGGCGAGGACTCTTTATACGAGAACATCCTATTCTCAAACTGTATCGTCGAGACCCGCGTCTTCTCCTCCCAATGTGAGTCCTCCCCCGAACCCGGTCATGTCCCCCACAACCCGCTCCCTCGCTTTCCCCCAACTTGTGGCATATGACTAATGGGATCCACCCAGGGTGGGGCCGCGGGGAACCGATCTACGTCTCCGCCTCCCCTTGGATCGACCAATCCATAGGCTCCGCCTCCAACATCCGCTTCACCAACATCCTCTGTCGATCCGAATGCGGTGCCTTCCTCTCCTCCGACACTCTCGGCTGGATGTCCAACATCATCCTCGATTCCGTCCGCCTCGAGATCTCACCATGGTCAGGATCCACCGATCCTCGTGACAAGGGCGGGGAATACGATGTCCGACCTTCGAGCAACAAGGCGAGACAGGTGTATAGGCCTGAAGAGGGGATCGCCGGGTTTCACTTGGAAAATCTGAAGGGGGTCAAGATGAGGAATTGTGAGGTAATTTGGAAGGGGGGAGCTCCTTGGTATAAGAATGCGGTTTGGGCGAGGGGATGTGAGGGTTTGGAAGTGGGCGTGGAGGTCATGGGGAAGGCAGCGGAGGGGAAGCTGAAAGAGATCGATGTGGCTTGATTGGCCGAGGTTGATGAGACAAGATAGACGTAGATATAGAAATGAACATTGTTTCCACCCCGATAGACTGCTTGGCTTTTGCCAGCTCAGCGTCGCTGGGACCGGGCAAGTGAATAGCGAGATGGCGGGTGCGATATGACGAGCAGGAAAGCGTTAGATTCGCAAGGCTTGCATCAAGTCCACCCTTTGCGTGCAACGACATCCTAAGTCTAAGGCTCCACTCAATCTAATCAAGCTGAATGCGATGTCTCACCGGGCATACGGGGCATCCTGACAAAGAGCAAAACGAAGAACGAAACAAACGCAATGGCCTGTACCATCAAGTTCAGCAAAGCGCCCTGTGATCGAGTGCAGATCCGCTCACCCCGTTGACACCAAAAACTAACTCTCCACGGCCAATCTCGCTCAGGAAGGCGAACACGTATCCGAAGATGGCAATGGTCGATATTTGAGCTAATCACGCCGTCAGCTCTACCAAAGCTCTGCCAAACCGCATTGCAAGAGTCCACCTACCAATCTTCTCGATCAGTGCTATCCCGCTCAACGCATCCGCCCTCTCCTCAGGCGGGACGAAATCCAATGCCAACCCCTTCGCAGCGGCCCCCGTCCCACTAGCAAAAGGCAGAACCACAGCCGCGAGGAACATATTCCAAGGTTGAGTAGAGAGTGCGACAAGCGATGTGAGTAGACCATCAAGGAAGATAGACCATTGAAGGAAGACTAGATCGAAGGTCGAGCCGTGCCGCTTGTCCACTGGATGACTAGCTGCGTCATGCCGTGCACCGGAGATGACGTCGGTCGGATCGCCTTGAGAGGGGTCGTCGGGGTGGTCGGCGATGGATCGGCGTGTGGGAAGGGTGGGGGACCGGGAGGAGGAGAGCCAATGTCGGCCGGATTGGATGATGCGGGGGAAGCAGATGGAGAGGAAGAAGGCTTTGACGAGGAGGGTAAGGGACTATGAGGGCGAGATTAGCTTAGCGCTTGGAAACAGGGACGATTCGCCACACCAGCATCATCCCGCTCTGGACGGGTTCGAAGTGGAACCGATTTTGCGCAAACAATTGCAGTCCAATCGGTACGTATCTGTAACACATCAATACTAGATGAAACAGATGTGCGTCGGGCGTACCCAGTTGCGAGAACACTGAAGAACGCCCCCGCACCGAGCAGGAACAGACTCATATTCCCTCGTCTCGGCGTGAACAGCTTGAGCGGGGTTAAGAAACCGCTCTTTGGTTTCTCCCCGGTCTTCGTGGGCGCTGCTTGGACAGGTGCGATGTAGGGAAGGAAGAGGGAGCCGAAGATGGTGACGGAGACTAGGAGGACGAAGGTGATTTCGACGGGGACGATGTGGCCGAAGTACGAGTCGATCAGGCCGCCAACTATCCGGCCAAGCACATCAGCATTCTCTCCATACAAATCGGGACTGTGACGTGCAGGTGTATCCAGCGGCATTGCCCAACATCCCGACCCCCGAGAGGACCCCAAACATACTCGTCCGTTCCTCCGGTGACACCAGCGCAGCCACAAAGGCATTTGCGGAGAGTAGGTAACCCCCACCGGATCCAAGTATGTTGAACAGCTGCGTCACCTCGATGATGTGCTTCCCGACTCCCGCACCGATACGGAGCCCGATGATCTGCGTGACGTTCCGCATGGACGCCCAGACGGTCTGTTGGAACATGGCTGTCTTCACTCCGAATCGCTTGATCCACATCCCCGTCACAAACAGGTTGAGGATCGCTGGTATCAATCCTTTTCAGCTCAATTGAGGGTTCGATCATTGGGGCACTTACAAGATCCGATAGTGATGGAGGACATCACAGCGATATCCTTTGCCGTCTTGGCGTCGATCGCCCGTAACCCACATCGATCACCCACCCCATCCCACGTATGAGACTGATAATACTCCTCGCAAGTCATATCGTGAAAAGCGTAAATCAGGGAAGTCTGGGTGAAAGCGAGGGTCATGCTGGTGAAGAAGGACACGAAGAAGACGCGACGGATGGGCGGGAAGAGGGAGGTGGTGGTGGAGGGGGTGGCCGATAAGAGGGCGGTGGTCTCATCGGGCTCGGTGGAAGGGGATCGTTTGTTCGGTGAAGTGGGTGGTCGGGTCGATGGACTGACAGCTCGAGCCTGGGAGGACATGATTATGGGGGTTGGAGAGATGGGAGAAGGAGAAATGGGATCGAAAGGACGAATGGAGGGATGGACAGATTGCCGGATCGGACATGACCGAACGGGCCGCTTTCTGGGTCGACTTCTACGCTTTGCTCAACGCCTTCCCATGTCATTCGCTGTGCATGGATCAGTCGGTGAGGCACAATTATCAAGATGAGCGAAGAAAGCATGATCTCTAACGAGTCAGGCCCGACACGATCCTACCAAGCCAGTAAAACATCAGGGTAATGACTATCCCGCACACACTCTGCCCGCTCGAAGCGCTGGTACTGGCAAACATTGGACCATCTGGATCGCTGTCAAAAATCTGAACGAGCTCCTTATCCTCCCTCAGCAGTTTCACAATGGGCTCTCCCGTGACGTTTCCCGAACGCCATCTGCCCAGTCATCTTCCAATGCTCCGGTACGCTCCATCGTGAGCGTATTTCGTCTAGTGAGGGGTAGTAGTGCTGTAGCGTCAGTCCAAGTGGTAGATCGAGGTTCGATAGCGTGATCCAGACTGTTCCTCCGACGAGCGATTGTGGAGGTAGGATCAGGGTGAAAGGAGGACGGACCTGCATACTGTGCCATAGCGGAGGATTGGGATCACCATGTATCGAATTGTGCAGAGTAGGCTAGACATCGCTGTCGAGTCACCTCGACAACTACGAGGATTAGCTGGTATATGATGGTGAGAGCTCACCTTGCTCTTCCTCGAAGAACAGCACCGTCCCGTGACCGCCTCGCAGGACGTCCAGCTCATCCGACACCTTCCTATCTCCCCAATCAATAATCCACCACCAACGCTTGAAGGTACGATGGGTGATGGATGACTCACGCGTGATGTCCATGCGCGACATTCGGCCTCTGATCTAAAGTCTTCTGCGTCAGACTCTGTACACACAAATCCCAGAAATCCCGATGATCTCGCCGATATAGTATGATCACTCTCGTGGACTGCATGTCGAACATCGAGAGTGTATGTCGGATGTAATGTGTGACGATTTCGTTGAGTTTCGCATGGGGAATGGAGCAGGAGGGGGGCCTATCTGAAACCGTGTTAGCCGAGGAAGCAAGAGAGTAGAGGGAGCCCGGACTTGATAATGCGAGCGGCGGGTGACGAGGGTGGAGAGCATGATGGGGATTATACCTGTAGCCGTGAAGCTGGAATCGGTCGCCATGTCGTTCGTGAAAGCGATTTCGACAAGCAGAATCGTACCTCAACCAGCTTTCATGCGAACCGGGACGTTATATGAGGAAAGTCGTGTCGTGCCTTGACGTGGAATCGGTGACCTGCATGCCGTCATCAGCAGATACGTTCTCCATAGCCTCGGGGTTGCGGAGAAAACTGTTCCGACGATTTTCGGTTTCTATGCTGGCGGACGAGGCCACAGCGGTCGTCCCGCGATCGGTGGATACGGCTCCGAAGCCGCATGATAAAGGGACCTGGACGTGGATGGGGCCAATCATCTCGTTGACGGTGTTGCAATTGTACACGCAGGCACAAACATGCTGTACGTTTATCAAAACCTCGTGTTCCGCTCGGACAAGTCATCTCGTGAGATATTCTGTCATGCTGAATTCAGATCGGTAGTACACCACGCTCCGATTTTTTCAAGCTGCAGGTAGCTGCTCCTTGTCGGTGAAATACTCCCCAAGCCTGAGCATATTCGCCCTAGCCCCCCCACTCTCCGAGCTCGTCCTGATAATCCCTGCGACTTCCGCCACATTCTTCCTATACCTCTCACCTTCCGCCCCACGCATCTTCTTCCAAGTCTCCTGCAGCTCTTTACGGATCGCTTCGGGGGTGGACTGGATCCTGACGCCATTCGCAAAGGTTCGGCCGTTGTGCCCAGTATTCATCTGGGACAGTTGGAGTCCGCATTGCTTTGTGCCGATATCTGGTCGCGTCAGTGGGGATCATGACCAGCGGGATTGCAGGATTGGTTTTGGAAGAAGGGCAACTCACAGAACGCGGCGCCCTCTGGCTGGTCGGTACCGAAAGGAAGACCGATGAGGGGAACACCAGAGACGATCGCTTCCATCATCGAGCCCATTCCGCAGTGCGTCTGCACGTGGTACGATCAGCTCCGACAACCCATTCCTCATGAGCTCCCGACAATCCGTCCATCGGCACTCACAAGCATCATCCCCGTCGCTTCGTGCTGCAGTATCCTGACTTGCGGTGCCCAACCGGTGATGATACCCCTCCCGCTCTCCTCCACCTTCTTGATCAGCTCGTCAGGAATCTTGGTGTCTCCCTCCCTGCTGACGGGTGCAGGTGTGGCGAAGATGAAGGGAACGATCGGTTCCACCTCGAGCAGGGATTCGAGGAGGTGCGTGATCAACTCCATGCGGTGTTTAGGCCAGGAATAGCTGCCGAAAGTAATGAAGGCGGCACAGTTCGAACCATATTTCTTGAGCGATTCGTCCAGGAAGCCGAGGAGTCGCTCGTCATTCTCGGTCGCTTCGCCGACCCGTTGGTGGTCGGCCTTAATCCAAACGGTCTCATTGAATTGTGGGCTGGAACGGATTAATGCTAGTCGGACGGCCGAGGGATGAGACTCACCCGACGCCGATGACTGGCATACCCATCGTCTTCTCGAGGTAAGGGATCGACTTCTCCTCCAGCTCGGGTATCGTTGAGCAGACGAAGCCATCCATATTACGAGCGGAGTGTAAGATGGCTTCGGCTATCGGCAAGATCGCAGCGGGCCAGATATTGGCCGCTTGTGGGGCTTTGTCGAAGGGATGTCAGCAGACGAGTGGAGCTCCAAGGGCAAGTAGCTGAGGGGCCCGACCTACAGAACTCATCTAGTCATAAACAGTCTGAGAGCACGGATGGATAGGATCACTACGTACAGTCGTACATAGGCGGGAGATCCGGAAAGGTCAAGAGTCGATCTCGGATATTCCAGCTGGCCTTGAAAGGTCAGCTGTGCAGTTGCAGATGATAGGACGAGCGGCATACAGCGTTCGCGGCGTCGAGGTCCGCCATTCCCTCCGCGATCCTTTCCTCGTACCTCTCTCTGATCTTGTCGAATGGTCCACCGTTCTCATCATCGGCGAAGAGGCTGCTCAGATTTAGTCAGTCTGAGAGGCGATCAAAACAACCAAGCTCACCGCGAGTGGGCGACAGCTGCACTACCATTGACGTGGAATACCGGGACCTTGGGGAGTCCGAGTTTGGGTGTGATTTCGCTTACAGGGCCTTTGACGAGGTCGCAGAGGAATACCTGCTAGAATCAACAATCCAACTCATACCTGCGCTCACATCGACAAAGAAGGCGCAAGGTACGATCGCCCATCTCCCTTGACCTTTTCCCTCCATCATCTCCTCAATCACAGGAGTCAAGGCCGTCGAGTATTTGGAAAACTGCTCCGGGTTGATCGTCGCGTCATCCCCACCCCCAGTGTCGAGGACACGATGGGTGAAGCGAGATCCGACGCGTTCCATCAGACTGTGAGGTTGGAGTTCATACTCGATGTTGAATTTTCTTTCTGCTATATCCGCGATGACGAAGGTTGTCACGAGTGATGGGTGAAGATGGAGGAGGTTGAGACTGAGTTGAAGGAGAAGGCGGAGGTGAGAGGTTTCCTGGGTACCGACAAAGACAAAGTGATTGGGCATGGTGGTGAAGCTGGATTTCTCATAGACAGGCGTGGTCTGATGACGCCGAGTCTAGCTCTACACGTCACGCTCTCGAAGTTGCTGCTGGATGGAAGGAGCATTGACGAGGAATGGAATAGATCGAGTATCACGAGGAACCAGCTCGCCGGAATGACCGATGTTCCGAGGAAGTCCGGATCCGAGATCCCGTTTGTCGGAACCTTAGTGGCAGATCTGGCAAAGATTGCGCCGTCCTCAATGTTGTCAGAGCTTTGAGCACCTCTTGGCTCGCAGCCTGGCTGAATGAAATGCAAATGAAGCGGTCATGGCGCAGCGAGTGAAGGTGATGCAGCAGTCCGACACCGACCAGGAAGACTTCTGATGTCATATCGCTCATTCATTCCACTGTATGATGGCCGGGATGATCCCCAACCTCTTCAGATCATCAAAAACGACCTTATACCCCTACTCGAACAAGTTCACCTCCGTCTCCCACCCGATCGACTTCTCCCGAAGACTCGCCTCGTCCTTCCATGTCCTGGACGTCGTGATCCATGAAGTCCCATGTCAAGAACTGGAAGACTCCGGGATCGAGCTGGTGTTCCTTGACGATGGAAGTGACCTTGCGCCTTCCTTTCGGTCAACCGGCGCGGGCACCGCAATGGCGGCTTGCCGACATCGCATCGTCTCTACTTCGGGATTGCTTCCTTTG
>JAABUV010007921.1_pt1 | contig 10941 bp, 12 predicted proteins | sample 5559971 | NCBI WGS metagenome assembly JAABUV01 (sample SAMN10711881, study PRJNA513362) | rock metagenome | isolation source: Antarctica rocks | place: Antarctica: Victoria Land, Knobhead nord | collected 2015-12-19
GCCAGGTCAGCAGGCTTCAGCGTCATGGTGGGCTGCCGGCGACCCGCCAGTGATACGCCCCGCCCTGTGCTGCGGCTCTCAGGGCGTGGCTGGTGCGCCTGAGGCAATGCTCGGCGCGGCCGGCGGCAGCGGCGCGGGGCCCAGCGTGGCGCCCGCCGCATCGCCCGCCGCGGCCGCGCAAGCGGCGCCGCGCGAGTCCGCCGGAGGCGCCTGCGCAGGCATGCACCCCGGCGTCGCCCCGCACCTGGTCGGGATGCCGCACCCTGGCCCCGTGCCCGGCGCCGGCGCGGGCGGCGGCGCGGCGGTGCGGCCGCACTACGGCTCCTTCACCATCGCAGTGAAGCCGCCGAGCCCGGCGGGCGCGGAGCCGGCGCCCGAGGCCGCGGCGCCCGCCGCTGCGCCGGCACGCGCCACGCCTGAGCCAGCGCCCACGCCGGCGACGCCGGCGGCCTACCCCGCGCATGCGACGGCGCCGGCGGCGCCGGCGTCGGCGCCGGCGCCCATGGCGGCGGCCGGCGGCGCGGTCGCGCCCGGCGGCTACGGCAGCCCCTACTGCGGCAGCGCGGCGCCGTCGGAGGACGACGAGGGCGACAGCGACGATGAGGTGCAGCTGTCGCCGGCCGAGCTGGAGGAGCTGCAGGCGCTGCTGGCGGTCGCGCAGCGCCACCTGCCGGTGCGCGCCCGCCGCCCCGGCCCCCGCCGCCCCAGCCCCGGCCGCCGCGACCTCGTGGCGCGGGCGCCTATCCGGGGCAGTTCTGCAGAGCTGCGGGCGTTGCCGGCCGGCGCCTGCGGCTGCCCGCCGCATCACCCCAGCGCCTGTCGCTCGCTCCCCCGCTGCGCGCCCGCGGGTGGAGAGGCATCCGGGTGGCAGGCTGCCCCGGGAGCCTGCAAAGCAGCCTGGGTGTGAAGTTGTCAGCTCAGGCGCGCGCACTGAGTGCAGCGCGGGCGTGAGGCGCGGGGTGGCGATCGGCAGGTGCCGTACCGCGAGGACGGCCCGCCGCTGGCCTACCTGTTCGACCCCATCCCGCTGCCGGCAGGCAGCAAGCGCAAGCGCACCAGCGGCGCCCGGCGCCCGAGCGGCGGCAGCCGCGCGCGCTCCGCCGTGCGCCCCGCGCCCCCGCCCTGCACTGCTGCGCGCGAGCATGGCCCGAGCAGGCGCGGCGAGCCGCCTGCAGCTGCCGGGTTGGATCGCGCTGCTGCCAGGTCTGGCCGGACCTGCGCGGCGCCGCTCTGCAAGAGCTGGTGTGTGCGTGCACTGCATGTCGGATGTGTGCATCCTGACATGCTGCACAGAGCGCGCGGCGCCTGAAGAGGAATCCCCAACCGCTGGCTGCAGTGTCTGCAGCACTGTGGGCTCTGGAGCCGCCCCCCCTTAGCAGCAGTGAAAGCAACCACGGCCGAGCATGGCGCCGACCCCCGCGCAGCCGCGCGGGACGGAGGCGCGGCTGATGAAGGACGGCGACCGCCTGGAGCGCGAGCGCAAGCGCCTGGAGGACCGCCTGCTGCGCGAGCGCCAGAAGGTGCGCCGCCCCGGCCGCAGCGGCGCGCCGCGGCCGGGCAGGGCCACCGAGTCCTGTCTGCGCCGCTGCGCTGCGCACATCGGGCGTGGCATGTGCGCTGCCGCCCCCTGCGCCCGGGTGCGCGGGCGAGCGAGCAGGCCGGCCGCGGGCCGGGGCATTCTTCTGCCGCGGGCTCAGATGAGATGAGATTGTGGTTCTTCTGGTAGATTTAGAGTTAGAGTGAAATAGGTTATGATCAGGGTTATGAAGGATGGGGTTGGGGTTAGAATGGTGACGCCAGAGCGGCCGCGGCCGCGCAGGAGGAGGAGAAGCTGGAGCGCGAGCGCAAGCGCACGGCCGAGCGCGAGGAGCGCACGCGCAAGAAGATGGAGGACATCAAGGCCAAGGAGGACGCGCGGCTGCGCCTGGTGCAGGAGCGCGAGGCCAAGAAGCTGCGCGACGCGGCCGAGAAGGAGCGCCGCGCGCTGGAGCGCCGCGCGCAGGTCGAGCAGCGCAAGAAGTGCGGACCCGCGCCGCGCGCGCGCCCCGGTGTGTCACTGGACGCAGTGGGAGGAGCTGCGTGCGCGAGCGGCACCGCAGGCCTGCGCGAGCGCCCATGCCGGCTCCACAGAAGTTGACGGTCGGCGGGGCGGCCCTGCGCCTGAGCGGCAAGTGTCTCGAATCCGCCCTCTCAGACCGGCGGCGCCTCTGGTTGCGGGAGCGGGGAGTGGGCATGCATAGACGGGCAGTGCAAGGCCGGGCGGCAGCATGCCGGCAGGCCTCAGGCGCCGCCTCACCGTAGGCCCCCGCTCCTTGGCGCCGCGGGGCGGCCGCCTGACCGGGCTGCGCGGCCGCGCGCGCGCGGCAGGGAGAAGGCCATGGTCAAGGTCATCGCACAGCAGGAGCGGCAGGCGCTGCGGCGCACCAAGGGCGACGCGGGCGGGCCCAAGGACGACCTGGAGCTGGAGCGCGAGGCGCTGCTGGAGGCGGCGCGCGCGGCCGGGTGCGCGCGCGCCCATGGCGCCGCCCGCCCGAGCCGCGGGGCGCCCTGCGGCGCGGGCGGGCGTGCAGGGCGGCGCGCCGCTGCGGGCGGCCGGGCGGCCGGGCGCGTACGGGCACGCGCGCGGCGCGGCCTTGTGCCTTGATGGGCAGGCCGCGCCGCGGGGTGCCGTGGGACCTGGCGCCGCGCGCTGCGCGCGCACGCTCGCCGAGGCGGGCGCAGCGCGCCTCCCTACCCTAACCCTAACCCTAACCCTAACCCTAACCCTAACCGTAGCAAGCCGTGCGCGCAGCGCGCGCGCAGCGCTGCATACCCCAGGCGGGGCCCCGCGCGCGCAGGTACGGCTCGGACACGGAGGGCCGCGCGGACGAGGCGGAGCCGGAGCGGCCGGAGTTCCCGCCGGGCCGCCTGGCGCTCGCGCCCGCCTTCCCGGCCGCGCTGGGCGACGCGCTGGGCGCGCAGCTGCTGGAGGTCTGGGGCTTCCTGCGCTGCTTCCCCGAGGCGCGCCCCGGCCGCCCGCTCCGGCCGCCCGCTCGCCTCGCAGCGCAGGCGCCTGCGGCGGCCTCGTCGATCCTGTGTACGGTATCAAGGGGCCTACGGGCGGCACGGGCGCCGGCGGGAGTCTGCGCCTGCGCGAGCGCCCCATGCCCTTTTGCTGTCCCAGCTCCCCAGGGCTGCGCAGGCCCATGCGCCTGCGCGGTCGGGGCCGGACCCTCCTTGCGCCGCGCTGCTCTCCCGGCAAAGAGTGGGTCCTTGCACAGAGAGGATGGGTCTCCGCGCGCGGGGGGGAGGGGGGCCGCGCTGGATGGCGGCCGCCTGGAGACGCGCTCGCGCGCGCAGGTGCTGGGCCTGGCGCCGGTGGCCTTTGAGGCGCTGGTGGGCGCGGTGGCGGCGGGCGGCCGCAGCCGGCTGCTGGGCCAGATCCACATCGCGCTGCTGCGCCTGCTGCTGGCCGACATGGAGGAGGCGCACGCCAGCGGCGCGCTGCAGGTGCCCCGCCCGCCTTCTCAGTGCCGGCCGCTGGCTGCCCGCTCTACGACGGGCGCGCCGCGCCCGGCGCCTCACGCAGGTGCAGGCGCCGCGCGCATGCGCGCGGGCTGCGGCGGGCGGCCTCTGGCGCGTGGGGCTCGACCTGCGCCCAGCGCCCAGCGGTTGGCGCCCAGGAGGTGGCGCCTGGCCGCCTGCGCTCCCGGCGCGCGTATAGGCGCACGCCTGCCCGCCAGCGCAGCCCGCGGCGCCCTCAGGCGCGCCGCGTCCCGCGCGCGCAGAACGGGAACAACTTTGTGGACCGCGCGGTGGTGGCGCGCGCGGCCGCGCTGGAGGAGGCCTGGGCCTGGGGCTTTGACGTGGACGCCTGGCGCGCGCACCTCAACATCCTGTCCTGGCCCGAGGTGCGCCGCGCCGGCCCGCGGCCGCCTGCCGGCGCGGCCGCCGCTGCCGCGCCGCTTCGCCCCGCACCCGCCTGCCTCATGGGATGCCGCGCACGGCGTGATCTGAACAGGCTCAGGCCCGCCGCCAGCAGCTGCGCGCTGCTGCCCTGTGGAGGGGCGGGCGTGCAGCAGGCGCGGCGCTCAGAGGGCCGCGGCGGCCGCAGGCCGCGCCCAGACTCTGTTCGCGCGCCAGCAGGTGGCGGCGAGCGCGGCCCGAGCCGTCTGCCGTGCGGCGCGCGCAGGTGCTGCGCGAGGCGGCGATCGCGCTGGGCCTGGGCCCCAAGCGGCCGCGCGAGCGCCGCGCGCCGCGCCCGAAGCAGGGCACGGAGGGCGAGGACGTGGTGCCCGGCGCGGGCGGCGGCATGCAGCTGCGCCTGCCGCCGCGCTTCGGCGCCGGCACGCTCAAGGCCGCCGCCTGGCATGTGCGCGCCCGCGTGTATACAGCTGCATGTGAGCGCGGGCCTGCCGGTGCGGTGGCGCGTTGCGCGTCTGGAGCGGCGCGCGGCCCTGGACGCAGGGGGCAGACCCGGGGCGGCGCCCAAGGGTGCCCTGTGGCGCCCAGGCGCTTGCTGCCGCGCATGCCAGGAGCCGCTCGAGCAATGTCTGCGCATGCAATGAGCCGCTCGGGCAGTCCTGCTTTCCTGCGCGTGGTGCTGGGATTGCTGACCATGCGGTCAACAGGTTCAATAGCGGCTGTGCAGTCTAAGCGCATGCTCCCCGAGCACTGGGCGACGCCGGCGCAGCGTGCGGCTCCCCCAGGGTCAGGCGGGATGCTACACTGTCACGCCGCTGAAGGCATTTGAGATGCCCGCCTGCGGGCGCAGGTGCTGGCGGAGGCGGGGCCGGTGGGGCTGTCCATCGCGGAGATCGCGCGCCGCATCCAGCGCTCGGGCCTGCGCGACCTGCGCACCTCCAAGACGCCCGAGGCGCGCACCCCGCGCCTGGCGTGGGCGCGCCCTGGCGGCGCGGCGTCGCGGCGCGCGCCTGGGCAGGAACAGGCGGGCAGGCGGGCCGGGGTAGCGCTCGTGGAGCCGTAGGGTGTGTGTTATCGTTCGAGCTGGTCACGAGCTCCGGGGGCGCACAGCCAGCCTGCGTGCAGGCTGCCGCCTGGAGCGCCTCAGCGGCCTGCCGGTCAGGGCGTTGGCGCTCGAGTCTCGACAGAGAGGCATGCGCGCCTGCGGCAGCTCCTGTGCGCAGGCGCCGGGAAGGAGAAGCAGGGTCTGTCGAGGTCAGATTCAATGCATGAGGCGTGAGGGGCAGTCGCGCGGGCAGTCCCAGCGCCGCCCCTTGAGCCGGCGCTGTGTCAGCCGGCCGCGGCGCGCGCGCGGGCGCGCAGGCGTCCGTGGTGGCCGCGCTGTCGCGGGATGTGGTGTTCGGGCGCGTGGGGCCGGGCACGTACGCGCTGGCGTCGCTCTGCACGCCGCGCAAGTGCGCCCGCGCCCCGACACCCCCGTGCTGCCACTGAAGCTTGTCGTGCCTGGTGTCGGTACCCTGCTCTCAACTGAGAGTGCCCCTGCCGCCCTGGGCACTGGCAAAGTCGTCTGTGCATGGCACATGCTGTGCATCAGGCTGCAATGCCGTCAGCTTGGGGAGCTGGAGCAAGCAGCTTTCACGGCGATGCATGCACAATGCAAGCAAGCAAAAGCCTTTTGTGAGCCTTTTCTGCCTGCAGCTGAGTGCCCCCAGAAGCTGATGTTTGCGTGTCTTGCCTACCAGTCCCTTGCAGCCTGCCCCCATGGGGTGCGGCCGAGCTGTGCACATGGCGGATGGCTGTGCCCCACCGCACGCAGTCGACAGGCGGGCCTTGTCGACGCTGCGCAGGGGCGCCCTCGACGCCACGGCCGCCGGCGCCAAGCTGCCGCAGGCGCCACCGGAAGCCAGTGTTGCCGGCGCCGCGCCCGCCGACGGCAAGGCGGACCCGGCGGCGCCCATGGCGGCGGAGCCAGACGAGAAGGCCGAGCCTGTGAAGCCTGAGCCTGGAGCGAACAGCGGCGGCGGCGGCGACGGCGGTGCGGGCCGTGGGGCCGTGAAGGCCGAACCCGTGAAGGCGGAGGAGGGCGACGCGGACAAGGCGGGCGAGGACGACGAGGACGGCAGCGCCAGCGAGGACGAGGAGGAGCCCGCGCCGGTGCGTGCCACCCATAAGCCCTACAAAAACCCTTCTCAGCTGAGGCTACTGTGACAGAAAGGGCCTGGGCCGCGCCACGGATGGCTGTGCTGCACACTGTGCGCCCGCGCCAGCGCTGTGGCCGTGCAGCCCGCGCCGGGCCGCATGCTGGGGTGCTGGAGACAGCAAACTGCTTGTGCGTGCGGGAGAGGTTGTGCGCGCGGCTGCGCGCGCCCGACGGCCCGACCGCGACGCGCGCTCAGGCCAAGGCGGCCGACGCGGGCGAGCCCTGGGTGGCCGCGCTGGCGGGCGGCGAGTACGGCGCGCTGCCGCTGGGCGAGCGCGTGCGCGCGCTCGCGCGCCTGGCGCACCTGGCGCTGGACGGCCCGCTCGTGCGCGCGTGCCAGGACGCGCGCCTGGACGAGGCCGCGCGCGTGCGCAAGCTCATGTGGGACGAGTCTAAGGCGCGCGCAAGCCCCCGCGCGGACGCGTTGCGGGCTGTTGCCTGCGGCGCGGCCGGCCGCGCCGCCCTGCCGCCTGCGATGCGCGCCGTGCCGGGCAGCCGCGCCGCAGCGCCCTGCGACCAGCCCCGGGCTGCTGAAGGGCGGGCGCAGGGCAGCAGTTCGTGTGCCAGGCGCATGGTGCTGCGGCGCAGAGGAGGGCATGAAACCCTGCATGTCATGCGCGGCGCGCAGGCGGACTCAAAGCAGAAGCAGGTGGAGGCGGCCGACCGCGCGCGCCGCGCGGCCGAGGAGGCGGAGCGCGCGCTGTCGCGCTTCCGCGCGCAGCAGGCCGGCGAGGACCCCATGGACGAGGACGAGCCGGACGGGCCCTCCGCGCAGCAGGCGCGCCTCCCGGACAAGGACAGCGACCGGCTTTGCGGCGCCCTCCCCGCAGCCCCGAGCGCGCGGCGCGCCCTGGAGCCGGGGTGCTGTGCTGCGTGGGCGGCCGCGCGGGGCCGGGCGGCACCAACCGTGACATGACAGGGCGGGTGTCTGGGGCGGGCGCCGGCCCTGCCGCAGAGCCCGCCGCCGCCGGACGCGCTTGTGGAGCTCGGGTGGTGGCAGGCCCCGGCGCCGCGCCTGACTGACGCGCAGGCCGCACGGCCGCGCAGCTGCTGGAGCAGGAGGAGCACGAGGCCAACGCGGCCGCCAAGCAGCGCACGCAGCAGCGCGCCAATGCCATCCGGTGCGGGCACTTGCGGCCGGCACGCGCCGGGGCGCCCGCGCGAGCCCGGGGTATCCGCAAAGACTGACGTGTCAAGCATGTTGGCATGCAGTCTTCACGCCTACAGTGCGTGCCGTGATGCATGTTGCAGTGCACGCTCCACCTCAAGGGGTGCTTCCAGCCGCCCACCGGCGGGGGTGAGAAGCGGGGGGGGTGTGATGGTGCTGAGCGGGCGGCAGCAGAAGCCCATGACCCTAACCCGATGAGGCGGCCCCAGGCGCGCGGAGGAGGAGAACGCGGTGCGCGTGGAGCCGCTCGGCTTGGACCGGCGGCGCAACCGCTACTGGTGGCTGCCGCCCGGCGAGGGCGAGCCGCGCGCGGGCACCGGGCGCGTGTTTGTCGAGGGCGCCGACGGCGGCGCCTTCCGCCTGCTCGCCAAGGCGCGCGCCCGGCCGGTGCCCGCGGCAGCCCAGGCCCACGTCTAACCATTCGCGAGTTCGCTGCAAGGCGCGCGCCCGGCCGGCGCTGGCGGCGCAGCGCGCTGCGCCGCGCTGCGAGGCCGCGCATGGTTCGATATGGGATGGGCTGCCGCGGGCGCGTGCAAGTGTGCGGGGTGCGCATGCCCGCGCGGCGGCAGCGGGCGCGGCCCACAACGCGCCGCGCACCGCACGCCGTGACCGCGGGAGACTGTAATCAGGACTCCAGGGCTTCTTGCCACTGGAACTGAGTTTCTGCTCGCGCACGGCGACGTGCCGCGCATGCAGGCGGAGCGGCTGGAGGAGTCTTGGATGAGAGGCTTTGCCCCTATTGCCGCTGGCATCATGCATACAACATAATTGCGCCTGACGCGCGCCGGCCGGCCGCGCAGGCGGAGCAGCTGGAGGAGCTGCTGGGCGCGCTGGAGCGGCGCGGACCGCGCGAGGGCGCGCTCGCGCTCGCGCTCTCGCAGCGCCGCGGCGACCTCCTGGCCGGCATGCCCGCGCCGCCGCTGCGGTGCGCGCCCGCCTTTTCTGCGTGCCGCGGCGCGCTGCGGGCGCGCACCCTGCGGCGCGTGGTGCGGCGCGGGCGGCGTGCGTGTCCGCAACGCAGCGCGGCGGGGTGCTTGTGCCCCCGTCGGGCGCGGGCGCTCTGCACGCATTTCTCAGCGCCGGGCAGCGCGCGGGGTCCATGCATTGCAGCCCCATTCGGTGATTGCGCAGAGCCTGTGCTCTGGCGCGCCCCCGGCGCATTCGGGCTGCGCCGCATGTCGAGAGGAATGCAAGATGCGGGGCCGCCGCGCAGGCTGCCGCCTCCGGTGGAGCGCTGGAAGCCGGCCGACCGCGCGCGCGCGGACGAGCGCCTGTGCGCGTGGGTGGCGGCCGCGCGCACGCTGGCGGCCGCGGCGCCGCCCACGCCCGCGGCCGCGCGCGCCGAGGCCGAGGCCGCCGGCGTGCCCGGCGACGGCCCGCTGGCCGCGCGGCTCAAGGCGGACCTGCTGCGGCTGGAGGCGCGGCTGCTGCAGCGCGGCGCGCTCGCGCCGGCCTGGCGCTCGGCGCCCTGGCGCAAGGCGCGGCGCCCTGGCCCTCATGCGTGCCCCCAACGCGGGGCTGTCTGGCGAGGCAGGGCAGGGGCCCGCATTTTGTTGAGGGCGCGGGGCAGCGGCGCTGCGGCCAGAGCCGGCGCGCGCGCCGGCTCGCTCGCACAGATGCGTCGCTTGCGCAGGACGCCTGTCCAGATGGCGCAAGCAGTGCATCGGCAATGCATTGCAACATTTTGAGGCGCGGCAGCCGGGGCGCTGGCGCAGCGTGCACGCTTGCTGTCAACCGCCTCATGCTCCGTCCCGTTGACCAGCTGTTAGCAGCGGCCGGGGTGTCGCGGGGGAGGCGAACCTGCGGCTGGCATGGCGGCAGGGCGTGCGCACAGCGGCCGCGCCGGTCGCGCTGCGCGACGCGCTGGGCGAACTAGAGGCCGCAGTCGGCCCCGAGTACCTGGCGGCGCAGTTCGTGCGCGCGCCCGCGCTCGTCCAGGGCGCCTGGCCGCTGCCGGGTGCGCCCGCCGCGCGCAGCTCAGCGCCTAGGCCGCAGGCGCAGACACATGCATTGCCACAGGAGCGGTGCAGTGCTGGTGACCGGGTCTACCCTTGCTGGTGTTGCACAGACATGTGTCCAGATCACATAACTGTCATGGGGCGATGTCCTTGCCTCAGCGCCCTGCCGCCCGCGTGCAACCCGTTGCGCGCATCCCGTTGCGCGCGGTGTTCCCTGTGCTGTGACAGGCACTCTTAAACTGGCCGCATACCATCACAAGGCAACGCCGGATGCTCCTGTCATGCCTGCCGCGTTTACGTCGGCCGCAGAGGCTGACAAGTTAGCCGGCACCCTCCCAGTCAGAGGGGCCAGACCATGGCAGTGTTCAAGCACCATCGAGTGCCGACCTGCAGTGGCCCGCGCGCAACTCCCTGCACCCGCATGCACAGATGCGGCGGCGAGCGCGCCCGCGCCGCCCGCCGCGAACGGCGAGGCGCACGCGCCGCACGCGGCGCTGGACGCGGCGGCAGCGCCCGCGCCAGTCGACGGCGGCGCGCCCGCGCCCGCGCCCGCGCCGCTTGCGTGGCTGCCGCCCACGGCGGCCGCGGTGGCGTTCCGCGCGGCCGCGCTGGACGCGGCGGCGCTGCTGGAGCCCGGCGCGCCGCCGGCGCGCGAGCGCCTGCTCGTGTGCCCCCTGCGCCGCAGGCCCTAGTTGACACGCTCACAATGACCTAGGGTTAGGGTTAGGGTCCAAAACAGAAGCAGGGTTGGTTAGCAATGGCAGGGTTTGCCACGCGAGCGCCTGCTCGCGCGCCTCCAGCGCCGCGGCATCCCTGGACACCCTCAGCGGCATGTCTCAATGAGGCCAGTGGTAGGAGTTGCGGCGGAGAGGCAGCGCGTGGCCGGTGGTGGTGCCCGTGTTGGCTGCCAGCGCGCCACGGCCTGCTGTCTGGAGAGGCCGTGGCGCCGCCAGAGCGCCGCACAGCAGTGCTTCGCGGGCACGCAGCCGCTCTGAGCGCATGCGATGTTTCACGAGCTCCGGGGAGCGGCCTGCTGTCTGTGCCGGTGAGCTGCGCCCGCCCTTGCCAAATGGCGGCAGCCCGAGCGCTTGCCCCGCGCGCGCCAGGCGTACAAGTACAGCCAGCGCCCGGCGCTGCCCGCGGAGCGTCTGCAGGGCCCGGACGCGCTGGTCAGCCACTGCGTGCCCGCCATGCCGGTCGGCCCGGGCGGCCGCGCTCGGCCCACGCTCTTCCCGCTATTCCCGCAGGCGCGCCCCGCACTCGCTGCGCGCGTCCGCCGTCCCAGCCTCCAGAGCGCCCTCCCCTGCTGGTTGGGCCAGCGAGGGCCGGCGTTGATTCCCTGACCTGCATCGGCCCCAGCACATCAACAGATGACACCAACGAACGATGCGTGTGTCGCCCTAACCCTAATTCCCTGTCCCCTAATCCTAACCGCGCGCAGGCGCTGCTGGTGGGCAAGCCGCGCGTGTTCAAGCTGCCGGTCGCGCGGCTGCGCGAGGAGGTCGCCGCCGGCGACGGCGCCGACGCCGCGGACGTGTTTGCGCCGGACGCGGGCGCGGCCGCGGGGCTGCCGGCCGGGCTGAGTATGCCGGCGCCGGCGGCGCCGGGGGCGGCGCCGCGCAGCCGCGCACGCGCGCGCGGCCAGCCCGGCGCGCCGCGCCAGCGCAACGCGGCCGGCGCTGCGTGCGCCCCTGCCTGCCCTGCGGCACTGT
>JAABUV010007923.1_pt1 | contig 10938 bp, 15 predicted proteins | sample 5559971 | NCBI WGS metagenome assembly JAABUV01 (sample SAMN10711881, study PRJNA513362) | rock metagenome | isolation source: Antarctica rocks | place: Antarctica: Victoria Land, Knobhead nord | collected 2015-12-19
GCCAGGAAGACCTTGCCCCCGCGCCCTTGGCGCACAGACTCCGCCGCAGCCTCGCGCGCCTGCTCCAGCATGTATACGCGGCCTGCATGCCCGCACAAACGCACAAGCCAGTGAGGCAGACACAGCTCGCCAGCCACCTCGCATGGGCCACAGCTGGCCAGCGTTTCCGGCGCCAGCATCGGCTTGCCAGTGCTTGCGGCCATTGCCACGCTGGGCACCACGCTAGCGGCCAAGCATACAGTCTGGTCTTCACACATCATCACATCATCAGACCACAGAGCGCTTACCAGCGCACATGGAGTGTCGGGGAGGTGCATGGCTGTGCGTTGGGCACCTGAGTACGGCCGGAGGGTGCCGTCTGCCACCAGCGCCCAAACCTCCGCGAGCACCTTGCCTCGGCTTTCTCCGAGGCCGGCCAGCCATGAGCGCAGCGTGAAGGCCTGCGTCGCCCCTCGAAGACACTGGCTCAGGAACCCATATCGCGCATGCCTGCATGACCTCGAAAAGCTAGCAGAGCTGCCGTCTGCCACCAGCGCCCAAACCTCCGCGAGCACCTTGCCTCGGCTTTCTCCGAGGCCGGCCAGCCATGAGCGCAGCGTGAAGGCCTGCGTCGCCCCTCGAAGACACTGGCTCAGGAACCCATATCGCGCATGCCTGCATGACCTCGAAAAGCTAGCAGAACACCCGAAAACGCATATCTTCTGCAGCGCACGGCACAACACAGCCTGCTGCCAGGCTGCCAGCCGGCAGGGTGACGGCCTTCGGCTGTGCTCCAAGCAGGCAGGACAGCCATGCATGCGGCCAGGCTTGCCACGCGTGCAGCCACAACTGTGAGCCCGAGCCCGAGCCCGCGCGCGCCTCCAGGCGCTTGCGCAGGAAGATGTCAAATGTGTTTAGCGTCAGCGTCGGCCCCGACAGCGCGCCGTAGATGAGCACCGTGCCGCCCGGGCGCACGGCGGACGTGACCAGCTGCGTGGTGGCCCCGCCCACGGCGTCCAGCGCCGCGTATGCGCCGCGCCCGCCTGCAGCGCGCCCCCAGAGGGTAAGGTTGGCCGTGCTGCATGCACATCCAATGTCCAGTGAACTTTTCAATGCAACATGATGCTGGCGTGCAGCAACCAGGCAGAGCGTATGGTCTTGTGCGCTGGGCTGGCAGCCCCATGTGGCGCAGTGCAGACAGCCGGAGCAGGCTCTGCGATGACACGGCCCCAAGTTTACCAGAGCCAAACAACTCCGTGCAGAGCCCTTTGCGAAATGCGGTCAGGCGTCATGCAGTGTTCGGCAGAGCTGCTGCCCACTATCCACGATGCAAATGCGAACGGGGCGTATGCCCTCTTGGTTGGGCAGCATTGCGGGACGGGGACTGCAAGGGAGATGGAGCGCGCCTGTGCATGCCCGCAGGCGCTCCGCAGCATCGGCGTCGCCAGTGACCACCACCTCGTCAGCCCTGGCCAAACAGCATGCGCCTGCTCACTCACCTCTCAGCTCTGCCCGTACTTGCAAGTCAGTCATGCAAGTCGAGGCGTGCACTCGAGAAGTGGTGTGCTGTGGCGCAGCGTGTGGTCAGTCCAGGCGGCAGGCCTGCCATACTCTGTCTCCCAGGAAGCAAAAGCCCTAGCCCTAGCCCTAGTAAATGTGCACATGACCGCTGCGCCGCGGGCGCGCGCCCAAGCGCGAGCAGCTCCTCGCGCTGCTCGGCGCGGCGCACGAGGTTCGCGGTGCGCACGCCGCGCGCCGCGGCCAGCGCAATCACCAGCCGCCCCAGGACGGACCCCGCCGCGGTCTGCGGCGCGCGTAACCCCGGGCTTGGTATCACATGCCAGGCGCACAGCCACCTGAGCTGACACTCTGGCGCACTGGAATGCATGTGGTGGGGAGCACTGCACTCTTGCAGCACCATATCGTATTCTTGCACAAGGTACAGATGTGCTGGCGAGCAGGGCAGGGGGGCGGGGCCAACGGGCGCGCCTGGGCCAGCCACTCGCCGCGCGGCACCTGCAGCACGGCCAGCATGGCGTACGCGGTGAGCGGGTTGACCTGCCGCGCCCGCGTGCGCTCGCATGTGCCCACTGTGCCCAACAGTCATGGGCTTGGCCTCCCACCCCACACATGTTGCACCACGCAGGCAGGCAGCGCTGCACGGGAAGCGCGCTGGTCACGCGGGCACTGGCAAGAGCGCTGAGGTGAAGGCCCAAGCATGGACCTGCATGCGCCAGCCACTGCACATGGCCGCCAGCCTCCTGGCGCGCACTCACGCCCGCACATGCAGCTGAATGGTATTCCCTGTCCGTTGCGGCTCACAGGTGCCCACGGCTGCCCCGCGCGCCTGGCCGCGCCTCCGCGCCGCACCCGTGGGCGCATGCGTGGCGCCCGAGAGGGGAGGCGCGGAGGCGCGCAGGGCGCGTCCGGGCCGCACCGCGAACTGCGCCGCGTCCTGGTCGCCGACGTCGTCGGGCACGGGCTCGAGATTGGCGGCCGGCGCGGCCATGAAGGTCTGCCAGGTGCCGCAGCCGTCTGCCCTGCCGCGAGCGGTGGCCCTCTGACATGGGGCGGGGAGGTCGGGGGCCTGGGAGGCGGGACAGCGGGCCTTCGTTGGTCGCATGGTCAGGACGGGGGGCGTCTGGCAAGCCTTGTCAGTCTTTTAACAGGCTGCATCCCACCGCAACCAGTACTGATGCAAGTCCTCGCCTTGGAGCATGCGCCCAGCATGAGCAGTGCTGTGAGCACTCACCCTGAAGACCCTGGATGTGTGTGGGTTCTCACGTGTCATACAAGGCTGCACCAGACAGCCGCAGCGGGCTGATACATGGGTGTAGCTCAGTCATCCGCCTCTTCATGCATGCGATCGGCGTCACGCGAACAGGCCCACATGTTAATAGGTCTGGGTGCTCGTGGCGCCAACACCACAAGTGCATGGGAAACAGGTGGTCTCCCCAGGTTCAAGAGCCCAGTGACGCGCACCCAGCGCGCTCCACTCCGCCGAGGGCACAGGCACCACGCGCTGGCCGACAGCAACGCGCTCCACGCCAGGCCCGCATGCCTCCACCACTCCCAGGCCTGTAAGGGTAAGGGGTCTGGAGCAACCTCTGGATGCACCCTGCAGAGTGCCGGGTGGAGGCACATGCTGGTGAGGTGATGGGTACCCTCACATTCCTATGGTTAGCTAACGAGGATGTGGCAGCATTGGTCACATTGGCAACCTCACCGAACGGGGATGCAGCTGCCAACTGCCGAAGGCCCTCGGTGCATGCTTGCTCACGCAGAGGGCGGACAAGCCACAGGGCAGCAGCGAGGCAGACAGGTGTGGAGTGCACCAGACCTTCAGCGCCGGGCGTCAGCGGCAGCTTTGGTCGCCCCATGCGCCCTTGAATTAAAGAGCAGTCTGCAGGATTCACCTGCGTGTTGCCAAACGTACGAGTGATGAACATAGCAATAGTGGCACGGTGGCCAGATGCTCCAGCTGCAAGAGAGCGTGCTTTGCTGCACTGATGTGACACCATACCCAGTGGCAGCTACCACTCCTCTGCAAAGCAAGGTCCCAACACTATGCATGCCCGGCCTCTTACCGGCCGCAGCTTAATGCGTACAACTGCCTCGTTCTGGCCTGGTGTGGGGATGGTCTGCGGGTGCACCTGCAAACACAGCATGCTTGGTGAAGCTTCCCTTCAGTCTCACGGCTTCAGACTACATATAGATATGGCATCTGCCGTGCTGAAGCAGGTACAAACGACTCTCATGGCAAGCTGCAGTGCACGTGAGCAGGCGTGACAAGGCTTTGACGCGCCTCCAGGCCAGACCAGCCTGTAGTGTCCCAAGAAGTCAGTTGGATGCGTGATGGAGCGCTCTCTTGCGTGCCTGACGACCCACTAACAGTGGACCTGTTAAGAGTGCGCCGTGCTGCACAGCGTCTGCTGGGACAGGTGCAGCCAGCGGGCATGCGCCCTGGCATGGACCACACAGAACCAGGCATGGCGCTGCACTCGACCTCGCTGAACTGTTCACTGATGCCACCTGTTCTATAGGCATCCAAGCCGAGAAACGGACGTCTGCAGACAAGCTATATTCATACCGACACACTTCCTACCATGGGACATGTGCACATACAGGTTTCCCAGCCTCCCAGCCAACATGCTCCAGCATTCGTCACGGCAGAGCTACACCAGCCCTCCCCAGTTATCATAATGCAGCTTTATGGCCAGCAACTGCCACATGCTCGGGAACAGTCCAGCAGCCCTGGACGCATGCGCCACCACAGCTGCCCGCCAAACAGCGCCGTGGGGGATCAGACGTCCAGCTGCAAGTGCAGAGCAGACCCGGCCAAGTGCGTACAGCGCTCGCTCGCAGCCGCGTCATGCTACAAAGGTGTCCTGGCACAAGCGCCGCCTCAGCCGGGACAGTCGCGGGCCCAGTGCCCAGCTCCGCCACTGCCCACGCACATGCGAGTGAGTGGCCCGTCACTGTGCATGCAAGTGACAGGCAGAGGCTCATCACAGGCGCATGGAAATCGCTGTGTCACGATCACAGGGCGCATCTGCACATCATTGGTGCATGAAATTGCATTGGCAGGATCAGGTATACGCATGGGCGTGCCTGCACAGGCTTAGTGACACAGGCTTGGCCAGGCTGGACTGCGTGCATGCATGGCGCACCACTTGAAGCAGTTTGAGCGCCCGGCAGCGCCGCCGTTAAAGCCGCTGCCCTGGCCGGCGCCTGCCGCCGGCCCGCCCTGCTTCGGCGCGCCGCCCAGCTTTGGCGGGCGGCCGTTCTGGACGCTGAAGTACGATGTGATGGCGTTGCGGCCCGGCGACGGCCCCCCGCGGCCGCGGCCCCGGCTGCCGCCTGTCGGCGTCCTGGCGGCGGTCCGGCCGCGACCGCCTGTGCGCAAACACGGGCGGTGCGCGTCTGTGCCGTCTTCCATGCAGAGGCTCTGCGGCGTTTAGAACGCACAGACCGGAGCTTGGGTAATGCCGCGCTTGTGGTGGCATGACAGCACTCACAGCCACGAGCGTGCAGGGGGAAGCAGCTGCTTGGTGCGCGCGCCGCACCGGCTGGGGTCGCCCACCGCGCAGACGCCGGCTGCGACGCGCCCGGGCAGTCCCTTGCCCAGTGGCCCGGCTGGCCGCACCTGCCGCATGCGCCACGACCACTTTGTGGGCATGTTATGAGGAGGCAGACTCACTGCCACTTGGCACTGTGCGGCCGCTTGAACCGCAGAGCACAACATTCGATGTGCTAGGGTAGGACTAGGGTCAGGCGCACTTGAAGCACCCGCCGGTCGAGCCGCCCGCCGCGCCCTGGCCGTCAGGCTGCGACCCGCCGCCGAAGCCGCCCCGTGGCCCCGCCGGCGCGGCGGCGGCGGCGCCGCCCATGGAGGCGCCCCCTGCGTCCTCGCCGGCGCGCTGCTGCCCGGCCGGCGCGATCGCCGCCCAGGCGTTGTCGGCATACTCCTCGCCCGCCGCCAGCGCCGCGTAGAAGCGTTTGACAACGGGCGACGTCTGCCGGCCGCCGCGCGCCGGCCTCAGGCGCCTGTGGGCTTGCGGCGTCGCCCAGGCCGCCCACGCGACGCCGGGCGCGCGGGCAGCGCAACCTGATGCTCACGCATCATGGCGTTTGCAGGCATGCTGCCGACACCGATCGTGATCAGGAACCCGGGGCGCCGGCGGGTACAGCCGCGAGTCCTGCAAGGCGCACAGGGCGCGTGCAATATGTCGCCAGCATAGGGTTATGAGGTGTAGCGTACGAGGCATGGAGCTGCGCGCGCGCCTTGACGCAGCTCTGCGAGTACTCCAGCACCTGCAGGCCCTCCAGGCAGCGCGCGCGCGAGAGCGCCACGTACGCCTGGCCCTCCGCGAACATGGAGCGCAGCGACACGCGCGCCAGGTCGAGCGTCAGGCCCTGGCACTTGTGGATCTGCGCGTCCCCCAGGGTCAACTTCAGAAGCGGGAGTGAGCACATAGTCTATGACGGCCGCGCCAGCAAGGTATGCAAGAAATCAAGGGGGCATGCTAGTCCCTTATACAATCAGCAGATAGAGCTGCTCGTGAGGAGCAGCGTGGATCCTATCTGCAGACTGTGGCCGGATGCCATTTCTCGCAACCTCAGAAGCGAACAGCGGCTGCAGGTCAAAGGTGACAGGCTTCTGGAGGGGGGCACACCGTGAGCGCCCATGCAAGCTTGAGAGGGATCTGCGCCAGAGCAAGCTAAATGTATGTCAATGTCCGTGCCTTGCTATGAGTCCATGTGCGTGCATAGGCTGTTTGACCCGGAAAGCTAAGCAAGGCAACCTAGCAGTCGGACTGCAGCAGCACGCTGGCAAGCACAGCACGCGCAGCCTGTCTGTCAGGCGCAGTATAGCGCGGCGCGCTCACCCCTAACGGACAGTGCGTGCAAGCTCACGTGCTGCTGCATGCCAGTATTTCTGTGCCTCATGCAAGCGGGCATGCATGCACACTGCAGGTTACGACTAGGGTAGGGCAGCAGCCGCGCCTGGATGCGGCGGCAGGTGCCCACGCCGGCCATCTCCGAGTCGAACTCGGCGGGCAGGCACATCTCCACGCGGCCTGCGCCGCATCCCCCCCTTGCAGAATCACCAGCCGGCAGAGTTGCGGCAGCGCCTGCCAGGCCGCCTGGCTCCTGCACATGCGGCGGCGTCGCGGAGCTCACGGCGCGGCGGGCTAAGCGCGCGCCGGCTCGGCAGGATTCTAGGGCGAGCGTGAGCGCCTTGCTGGGCACAGCGGCTGAAGGCGGCGCGCGGCAAGGCGCGACTGCAGCATGCCGCGCGGCCTGGCAGGCAGCATGTCCGCGCAGCAGAGGGGCCTGGGCGCGCACCATTGGTGTACTGCACCTCCGGAATCCACTCGCCTGGCCATCTGCGCCACACAGGGACAAGTCACACCTGGCGCACGTTCCTGCAGTCGAGCAAGGCCGCATGCGCGGCATGCACGCGTTTCTGGCACCTCCACAACAGCAGACGGTGACGACCGCGGCACCGCAGGGGTGCTCTCTCTCTGGCGCATGAGGCCGGCCGCTGCTCACGGTCCTCTTCTCAAACCTGGGTCCCGCCTGCGGAGCACACCTACGACGGGCAAATGAGCGGGACTGCAGGCCCTCCCTGCTTGACGCTCAGGGGCCAGCCTTGCACAGCGAGCCTGACAGGCGGCCACCGACCAGGCAGCCCCCGCGCCCATATGGTGCATGCCCTGCTGCTGCGAGCGCACGTCCGCGCAGCCGCACCGCTGCAGGATCTGGATGATCGGCGGGACGGCGGGAGCCTGGGGCGGCCTGCGGCCCGGCGCGGCCTGGCTCCCGGGCGGCGCGGCGTCAGCGGGCCCGCCCTCGGCGCCTTCAGGGTTTGCAGCGGCGGGCTTGCCGAGCAGCGACTCCACGTACTCCTGCGCGCAGGACCCGCAGCTTCACGGCTTCCTCATCAAATGGTAAAGGGTGGGCACCAGGCGCGTGATGACGCCGCGGGAGCCGTTGACCAGCATGCGCGCGCCGTTGCCGGCCACGCCCAGCTCCAGGTTCTTCAGCAGCATCACCTGCGCGCCCGCCTGGCGGCGCGCCCGCCGGCCATGTCAGCGCCCTGCCCCACTCTGTCTCCAACCCCAGCTCCAGGTTCTTCAGCAGCAACGCCTGCGCGCCCGCCTGGCGGCGCGCCCGGCGCGGCTGCTATGTCAGCGTCCTGCCCTACATGACACCCTAACCCTATTTGCAGCTCGAGTTCCTTAGCAACCTCACCTGGGCGCCCGCCTGGCGGCATCAGCGCCCTAACACCCGCCCTCGCCTACAGCGCGCCCACGCGGGCATGCCCAAATACCAAATGCTCACCGTACCATCACCTTGTGTCAGCACCTGCGCCCCATTCACCCGATCTGCAGTCACAGTGAGATGCAAGTCAAACAATAAAAAGCATTATGCAAGCAGTGCGCCAATGATGCTTCACACCGCTTCCACACATGTTCATGCCCCGACTCTGCTGCTGAGCACGCACAGACGGCCGGGTGTTGTGCGCCAGCCGCTGCTGCCCAAGCAGCCGCCCAGGCCATGCAAGGCAGCCGCCTGCCGGCCCTGTGCAGCAGATTCTAAGTGATCACTAGAGGCATCTGCCGAATGCTGACTGCGCGCGGCTGGCTGCCGAGGACGCTGACTCTAGCCTCCCGGCCGGCACCTTGAACGAGGCGGTCCTGGGCGCCATGCACTCGCGGAAGAAGTCTGAGCGCCGCAGCGTGTCTGCGGCCTGCGTGTTGCCGGCGCTCAGCGGGACGACGTCGTCCGCCGCCGGCAGCTCCACCGCCCGCCCCGGCAGCGCGGCCAGCTCCTACGGCGCGCGCCACCGGGTTCGGCCGGCGCCGGCGCAAGCGCGCGCAGGAGCGCAGCGCCTGATCCGTCAGCGCGGCCGGTCGCTGGACGCGCTCGCTCGGGGCTTGCCTCACAGGGTGGCCGTGATGTTGGCCCGGGTCATGTGCCTGTTCCCGCAGCTCTGGTGCGCACGCCCCACTTCCTGTACAAGCCGGCAGACCCGCGGTCGCGCTTAGCACTGCGCGACCTGGTATATAGTGATAGAGCACGGCGGGGCGCCCCTCTCGCGCGCCCGTCGGAGCCGCGCGCCGGGCAGCGGGCGCGCGCCTGACTGTTGACGTTGTCGACGTCGGCATTGCGCGAGAAGAGCTGCGTCGGCTTCACGCCGTGGTTCTCGGGCAGAGGGCGGCCGCAGGCGGTCGCCAGCTCGCGCGCCGCCGCCTCGCCGTTGCCCTGCCTGCAACAGAACGCCGCCCGCTCTGCCCTTGGGCCCGGCAAACACGCTGTGCCTGCAACACAGCAGCCAGCTCTGTCTGAAGCATTTTCCCATCACTGCCTGCAACAGCTTTGATGCAGGTGGAGGTGCACGCGTTGCCTGTGAACCGCTCTGCACCGCCCCAGCGACGCTGCTCACTGCATGGATCGCACAAGCCCACGAGCCCGCGTCGACAGAGGCCGCGCGCGCGCCCCCGCCCGGCAGCCGGCCGGCGGCGCGCGCACCTGATCTGGTTCAGGATGTTGACAAAGCGCATGTCCCGCTGCCGGAACACGTGCGTGAGCAGCACCTGCGCATCTCCGACCGCTGAGCGCTGCGGCGCAGGCTCGCGGCGGCCGTTTACCGCGCAAGGCTTGGCATCGCTGCCCATCACGCCCGGCTCCACGTGGAGCAGGCAGCCGAGCGCATGCGGCGCACCTGGTGCAGCCCGCAGCGCTTCCAGGCGGGCGCCTGGAAGGCAAAGCCGCGGTTCAGGAAGGCGTTGGGCGGCGAGTTCGCCTCCCTGCGCGACGTGATCGGCGGCAGCCTGCCGCCCCCCGTCGCCATGCCTGTCAGCACATGCGCTGCGCGCTGACAGGCGCGTGCGCTCGGCTCGGAGGCCGCATGGAGACCAGTCTCCTCACCATCATGACCGCTATGCGCGGCAGCACAGCAGGGGGTACGTCCAGACACAGGGCACGACACGGCCTCAGCTTTGGTGAGACAGCATGCTGCGTGATATCGACGCTGCAGGACGCGGATGTGGGCGCTGCTAGGCGCTGGCGCTGCCGGTCGAGGCAGCCCCGCTGGGCGCGCGGGAGCAGTCATCAGGCTGTTTGCTGTCACTCTAGATGAAACCAGGTGCAGAGCATGACCGGCCGCACTCCGCTGCTTGCCACCCCGCACTGCTGGCAGCGCCCGCCATGCCGTACCACAGCAACATTTCAGAGTCTTCAAGCGGCGCGGGCCCGCAGCTGGAAGAAGTCGCCGGAGAGCACGAGCTGGATGCCGCCGAAGGGCGCCGTGCTGCCGCGCAGCTGGCGCGCCGACTGCTCCAGCTGCTCCAGGAACTCGGCCGACACCATGCTGACCTCGTCGATGATCAGCACCTGACAAGGCGTGCTGGAAAGTGGGCTTGCAAGCTGCCATGGCTTGGCTTTGTGGGTGGGTGAGGTGCGGGCGCCGCCCGGCCGACAGGCGGGAGCGCTCTGAGTGCGCAGCGGCGCGCGGGGCTGCGCCTGGTCTCAAACAGGCCAACTGCGGAGTCGTGCGTGCAGGGCTGCGATGCCCGCCGGTGCGTCGGCCTCGCATGCCCCGCAGGCGCGCAGCAGGAGCGCGGGCGTGCGCCGCCGACCGCAGGCCAGAGCGACGCAGCGTGTGCGCAGCGCTGCTCATGCCCGCTAAGCTCGAGGTTAAGCCATGGGCAGGCTATTGCTGCTGTTCTGTGCGGCCTGTGGGGTGTGGCGGGCTGTGTGTGGCGAGCGCGCGCCTTGAGCTTCTGCCAGCGATCCCTGGTGAGCTTCAGCCACATCTTGCCAAAGTCGTCGTACGTGCGCACGATGCCGCAGCCGCAAACGCTGTGCAGAGTCGTGCCTGCATCCCCAGACAATGTCACAGCAGCCTGCCCGGTGCATCTGGAGTGTCTCAATCATTATCCGCATGTGCCCCAAACACATGCTGACAACAGTCACAGTACCCAGGGCGCCTCTGCTGATAACTGTGCTAGGAGCTCAGGCGAGGCGTGCCGCAGGCGCGTGGCACGCCTCCGAAGTGAGTTGCAGCGATGCCGGTGGCGGCGGTCACGGCCACGCTGTTCGCAAAGTCGTCCCCATAGGTCTGCCGCAGCCGCTCTATGACATGGTTGAGCAGGAAGCTCTTGCCTGCCGGGCGCGTGGCCTCAGCGCACGCAGTCGGCGCCGGCACCGCGCGCGCCCGCGCAGCAGCCTGGCGAGCGAGCGGCCCGCTGGCAATGCAGCCTGACCATGACACTGCAGAGCATGGTGGCCAGCTCATGTTGCAAGCCTCAGGCTCAGCCCAGGGCCCCGCCACTACAGCGCGGCGTGCGCGCCTGTGCCGGCGCTGCCGCTGAAGAACACGCTCTTGCCCTCCTCGCACACCAGCCGCACCACGTGCTCCTGTGCGCGCGACCGGCGCGGTCAGCGCTG
>JAABUV010007926.1_pt1 | contig 10934 bp, 16 predicted proteins | sample 5559971 | NCBI WGS metagenome assembly JAABUV01 (sample SAMN10711881, study PRJNA513362) | rock metagenome | isolation source: Antarctica rocks | place: Antarctica: Victoria Land, Knobhead nord | collected 2015-12-19
GCCGCTTTTGTGCTAGATCTTGACACCCTTATGGCAGCAATAACGGGTGCCGAAGGCCAGCATAGCCGCGACATCGGTCGAGATTTGCCGCTGAAAACGGCGGTTTTACACAAGCGTCGTTGTAGTAGTAGGAGCCCGCGCCGATCTGTTTGAACGTTCCGCCGGGCGCGTTGAGTTGGCCGGCGCTGTTGCCGGTGAATGCGTTGGCGCTCCAGCAAGTGACGCTGCCGCCAGTGCGGATGCCACAGGCGTGATCATGACCAACGCTGACCTGCTGGAACGTTCCGCCTGGGGGCGTGAGGGTCTCATCCACGTAGGCGCCCCAACAGACGACGGAGCCGCCGGTCTTGATCGCGCACGCATGAGTGTCGCTCGTGCTAACCTGAGTGAAGGTTCCGCTTGGCGCGTCAGTCTGCCCACGCGAGTCGTCGCCCCAGCATGCGAGCGCGCCGTCGATTTTGATGGCGCACGAGTAGGAGTCGCCTACACCGATGGAGGATGTTATGGCGCCGGGCGTGACGCCGGTCGCCAGCGCGGCTGGCACAGGCGCGGCGCCGGCTATACCGGCGGGCGCCAACACTAGCAGCAGGAGCGCCGGGAGGAATAGTAGGGCCCGGCTCCCTCGTCGTATCCGCATCGTACGCATTATTCCGTGCCTTCCTTGTTGCTCATGACCACGCTGTTGAGACAATCGTAGCCATAAAAAACGCTTCCTACCGCGGTGATCGATCATCCTGACCGCGGTGGATGAAGCGTGGCGCCTCTAATCGCCGCCCACTGTCCAGTATGGGAGACGGCCGAACCTGGGAACAGTGACAATACCCTCACAAAGCCCTCAAAAGACCCTCACAATCGCGGCAGTGATGGGTACGCGCCAACGTCGCGGGTGGCGCGGCAAGGCATAGACTGGGACTGAGATGGAGGTGACGGCTGAGACCGTCATAGGATAAGAGGCAAAAAGAAAAGGGGCCGCATCTTAATGATGCGGCCCCTTTGGGTTGCAGGGGTTGGATTCGAACCAACGACCTTCGGGTTATGAGCCCGACGAGCTGCCACTGCTCCACCCTGCGACGCGGAGCGGGGAAAGTAACCCTGGCAGGGGCCTATCCTCCCATGGAGTTGCCCCCACAGTACTGTCGGTGCTGCGGCGTTTCACGACCGTGTTCGGAATGGGAACGGGTGGGTCCACCGCGCGGTACCACCAGAGAAGTCCTACGCTCTTAGTGTGTCCGTGTGACCGGGCACAAGATTAAATCTATCACCTATTCCCACCTTTGTCAAGGCGAATTTTCACAGACCTTACCATAGGTTTCTCGTCGAGGTCCTATACTATGACAGACGGACGACGGGCGTAACGATCAGATGAAGGTGTGAGGTGTATATATGGCACAGGTGGACATCGAGCGTGCGATCCGCTTTCGCGTGCCTGATCGGCTGCATAGCGATACGGAGGAGAGTGTCGTGGGGACGTTGTGGCATCAGAAAGCGATTGCGTCTTTGGCCGATATGCTCGACGACGTGTCTGATCGGCGCGCGGCTGGCTGGGGCGTCTGCGATCAGATTGCCCTCATCGGGCTGCGGCACGAGAATGGAACCGACTACGACCCGCGCCCCGACATCATGGTTCTGAGGCGGCCGCTACAGGGTAACCCGTCCTCAGCGCGGCTAGACAAGGTTGGCGCGCCCCTCTTTATCGTGGAGATGGCGAGCGACTCGACGAAGCTCAACGACCAGGGCGACAAGCGGCAGGCGTACGCCGCGATCGAGGCGCCCGAGTATCTCATCTTCGATCCCGATGGGAATCCGCTCTCCACGCCGATCGTGGCCTGGCGGCTCCAGTCCGGAGTCTACACGCCGTGGCTGCCCGACGCGGACGGGTGGTGGTATAGCGAGGCGCTGGACGTGTCGTTCCAGCCGTTCGATACGCTCCCCATCCTTAGTGTCCGCGACCGCGACGGCACGGTGATCGCGCCCGCCAGCCACGCGCGGCAACGCTTGCGCGAGGTGGAGCGAGACCTCGAAGCAGCCGGCGCACGCCTACGCGCCGAGGAACAGGCGCACGCCGACCTCGAGCGACGGCTCGCCGAGGAGGCGCAGTGGCGGGTTGAGTTGGAGGAGCAGTTGCGCACGCTCCGCGGCGACCTCGGTCCTAACGGCTGATGACAGCGCTGGCCTTGCTAGCCGTCTTCATCGGAGGGGGCGCGGGCGCGACGTGCCGCTACGGGGCCGGCCGTGTCGTGGGCGCGCGCTATGCCGGCGCGTTTCCGCTAGGCACGTTCCTCATCAACGTGACGGGATGCTTTGCCCTGGGGTTGGTCTACACTGTGCTGGCGCGGACGCAGCGTGACGTGGCGCTGCCGGCGGCGTTGTTGGAAACGGGCTTTCTAGGCGGCTACACCACCTTCAGTACCTATGCGCTGGAAGGTGTGCTGCTCTACGCCGACGGCCGGCGGCGGCTGGCCGCCTTGAATCTGCTCGGCTCGGTCGCCGTCGGGCTGCTCGCCGCCGCGCTGGGCGCGGCGGCCGGTTGGCTATAGGGGGCGGGACGATGCGGCGACCGCTGATCGTCTTTCTAGGGGGTGGAATCGGGGCGTGTCTGCGCGCGCTGTTGCTCGTGTGGCTGGCGCCGTGGGGGACGGTCCTGCCGGTGCCGGTGCTCGTCGCCAACGTGCTGGGCGCGTTTGTGCTGGGTATGGTTTTTGTTCTGGCCGACGAGGCGGGCCTGCTGCGCGTGGAGGCACGCCTGTTTCTGGCCGTGGGCGTGCTCGGCGGCTTCACGACGTTCAGCACCTTCGGTTGGGGCGCCGACCAACTCCTGGCGCGTGGGGCCGTCGGCGCCGCCGTCGTTTATCTGGGAGGCAGCATGGCCGGCGGCGTGGCCGGGGTGGCGGCGGGCCTGGCAGTGGCGCGGGCGTTGGGGCCACTGCTCCGTGCGCGTCATAGGAACGCGCGTGCTGATATCGCCTCTATCGAAGCCGAGGACCGCGAGGAGTCGAGGCCGTAAGCAGACGCGGCTTCACGGTCATTGAAAAGTGATATAATTACAGGTAGAAATCACTTACAGGTAGAAATCACTCTTTTGCGTAGAGCTATATAAAATATAAAATCCCGGTGGCGCCGCCACTATCGTCTAAGGAGCCAATTTGAGTAACCGAAGTAAGAACCGTGATGATGTTATCGAGTTGGAGGGCACCGTCGTCGACGCCCTGCCAAACACGACGTTCAAGGTCAAGCTAGAGAACGGCCACGAAGTGCTGGCCCATCTCGCCGGTAAGATGCGTCAGCGCTACGTGCGTGTGGTGCTCGGCGATACGGTAAAGGTCGAGCTTTCACCCTATGACCTCACACGCGGCCGCATCACCTGGCGCGTACGCTAAGCTGACAGCGATCAGCTGTCAGCTATTTTCGGCGGTCGCGCTGTAAACCCCCAGTTGCCATACGTGGACAGGCCACATGACGTCACGACCGGCTGATTGCTGACGGCTGATCGCTAGTCGTCAGCTTACATGGATGAGCGTGCGCGCGTCGTAGTCACGTAAGCGGTCGCGGCCCTTCAGGAAGTCCAATTCGATCAGGAAACTGATGCCGGCGATCTGGCCGCCCAGGTGCTCGACCAGGTCGATCGACGCGCACATGGTGCCGCCGGTGGCCAGCAGGTCGTCGACAAGCAGCACGCGCTGCCCCGGTTTGATCGCGTCGTTATGGATCTCGAGCGTATCCGTGCCATACTCCAGGTCGTATGTGATGTGTATCTTCTCGCCGGGCAGTTTGCCGCTCTTGCGCACCAGGACGAAGCCAAGCCCCATCACGTAGGCCATCGGCGCGCCGAACAGGAAGCCGCGTGACTCCAGCCCGACGATGACGTCGATCTGCTTGTCGCGGAACGGCTCTAGCATAGCGTCGATGGCGTCGCGCAGCCCCTGGGGGTCTTGCAAGATCGGCGTGATGTCCTTGAACACGACGCCTTTTTGCGGGAAGTCCGGTATGTCGCGGATCATCGACGCCAGCCGCCTGCTCGTTGCCTCCAAGTCCATGTATCCTCCTTGACACTCCACGCGGCTGAAGCCGTGGGATTCTTGGTTCAGCGACCGTTGCATCGTGACCCGGAGGCGCTGATGTCTGACACAATCTCCCCAAGCGTGACTTTCCGCGTGCCCCGCGGTAGAGACGCCGTTAGGCGTCTTGGTGGCCCCCGAAGGAGCGATCACCCCTACCACTATACCATACACGGGCAACCACGCGCCCGCCTTGTCAGCGGACACGTCTGATATCCCACGACTACAGCCGTGTGTTTTACGCCGATTGCTCTAAGCTGTGTGTATCGGCGCGGCGTCCCTTCGGACGGGGCCACATATAGTATACGACCACGGCTCAAACGATAACGATGTGAAGCTAATCCATCACCATCCCGCCGTCGATAGGGACGGTCTGTCCCGTCACGGCGTCGTTGGCGAGCAGCGCGCAGACCAACTCCGCGACGTCCTCGGGGCTCGCCGTGCGCCGTAGCGGCGCTGCCGCGCTCAGGCGACGCACATGATCCTCACGCCCCTCACGCCCCTGTGTCCAGCGCGTCTCTACGATGCCAGGCGCCACGTTGCAAACGCGGATCTCAGGGGCCAGGGCGAGCGCCAGTGAGCGCGTCAGCCCGGCGACCGCCGCTTTGGAAACGGCGTAGGGGAGCGACGAGCCGTCGCCGGTGAGCCCGGCGATGCTGCCGATGTTGACGATGGCGCCGCGTCCGCGCGCCCGCATGTGCGGCGCCACGGCGCGGGCGCAGTAGAAAGGACCCTTGACGTTGAGCGCCAGGATGGAATCCCACACCGCGTCGGTGGCGCCATCCAAATCGTGGAGCGCGATGTATTGCGTGGTGGCGGCGTTGTTGACAAGCAGGTCGACGCCCCCGAAGTGGTCGACGACCGTCGCGACCAGCGCCCGCACCGCCCCATCATCGGACACATCGGCCTGGACCGCGAGGGCACGCCCCCCGGCCGCCGTGATGTCGCGCGCCGTCGCCTCCGCTTCGTCCCGTGAGCGCGCATAGTTGACCGCGACGGCGGCGCCGCGTCGCGCCAGCGCCAGCGATGTCGCGCGCCCTATCCCCGTCCCGCCACCTGTCACAAGCGCCACCGTGCCCTGAAAGTCCATGCGTCACCCCCTACTACGTCCTATACCTGCCCTACACCCTCATATGATACATGCCCTAGTGACCGGATCATGGCATGAATCCTGCTCACCTGCTCATCGTGCGTTCGCGCCCTTGCATGACGTACGGCTACGCCAATGGGAGCGCGAAACGCTGGATCGAGAGAAGTGATCCAAGTCGCCTGCTCTAACGTATACGTTAGGGTCGCCTGTCATGCCCATTATAAGGAGGTGTAGCGGGTACAGTATTAGCGCCGGCAAAACGACGGTCTTCACGCTAGACAAGCTGGATAATTCGTGGACGGGTTAACCGTCCCGCCGCTGTATGACACAGCACACATGGCTATGATAGTGGAAGGATGCACAATGTCTACGGACTCGACATCGCCTATCGCCGCGGATGTTCTCTCCTCGGCGCGCAGCCGCACGCAATTCCTCAAGGGCGCGGCGTTCGCCGCCGCCGGGTTTGGTATCGCGGCGCCCGCGATTGCCCATGCCGGCGGCGGCGGGACCGGCGGCATGCCGTCAGGCGGCCTCATGACGGAATCGACGCAGACCATCTTCAATATCGCGGCGACCGCGGAGGCGCTGGCCGTGACCGCGTTCTACAACGTTCACGAACAGGTCTTGCGCGGCGCGTTCGACACGACGGGTATAGCGGTACCCGTGAACACGCTGGTGTCGGTGGTGCGCGCTATCTTGCGCGAGGAGCAGGACCACCTGTCGTTCCTGCTAGGAGCGGGCGCACACCCTCTCTATACCAGCTTTACCTTCCCACCCGCGATCCTGACCTCGGCGCTCGCGGCGCTGCACTTCGTGGAGGAGGCGGAAACGGTCTTTGTCGCCGCCTACATGGCCGCCAACCGTGAGTTCGCCAGCGCGGGCATGGCCCAGTTGGCGCAGTACACCTATCAGATTGGCGCTGTCGAGGCCGAGCACCGCACGCTGGCGCGGGCCGCGCTGGGTGAGATGCCCCCCAACAACAAGTCGTACGAGACCAAGCTGTACAACACCGTCGGTGAGGCCGCCACGACGCTGGCTAACCTTGGCCTATTGAAGCCCGGTGTCGCCTATCCCGGAGCCGCGGCTGTTGACACCCTGCTGGCGACGACCGTCACCAAGGACGTCACCGCCGGCGTGATCCAACGCCATCCCTAATCAACGGACGCGCGATCACGATAAGGAAAAGCCCCGGTCCCTCGTGGGGCGGGGCTTTTCCTTATCGTGATCGCGCGCGCCGTGGGCTTTGCCCGCGTCGTTGATGAGCAGGTCGGCCTCGGCCTGCTTTTAGTGGGGCACGCGGACAGAGCCAGCCTGAGTGAAATGGTGATCGCTTGTGAAGGCATCGGTGAGCGCGAGTTGCCGCATCACAACGAAACTAGCGGCATCGACTAACGACCACTCTTTGTCGCTGTACTGCTCGAGGAGAGACCAGGCAGCCGCGTCCAACGCTTGATCGATATGAACGATATGCACGCGCGGCGTCTCTTTGATGCGCGCGATCAACACAAGGACTTGTGTGCGTGGAGCGCGTGAGCGCGCGGTCAACAATGCAACTAACTCCGTGATGACGTAATTGGTCGTTACCAGCATGCGATCGCTAGCGATGGCCTGTTTGTAGTAAGCCTCCATCTCCCTATGCTCTGGAGTGTTTTTCAGTATCGGGTCGGCCCAACCGGATGTGTCGACAAACAAACCCGCGTTAAGGTTCATGGGTGTCGGCATAGGCATCCGCGAGATAGGCGTCATGCTGTCGCACGCTGTCAGGAGTCGTGGCTTCGAAAGCGCCGAGGAATGGGGCAAGAGGGTCATTTACTGCATAGTCGTCTGTCGGATGATCGCTAGCGAGTAAGTCTCGTGACGGGCGACGTAAGGACTTGGCGAAGCGCAAGACTTCCTGCTGTTGATTGGGGAGCAGTTCCCGTACTGTATCGACAATGGCTTCTTCTGTCGTCATGCTCAACACCGCCTATCCGTCACTCATGGCCCCTACACCGATAATCCACTCGACTATAGCATACACCCCCGTAGCGTACGTCCAAGGTATGCGTCAGGCCCACCGAGATTGGACGACCCTGCTGACTTTCGTACGGACCGCTTTGCAAGTGCGGTAAACCCAAGTGGTCATCGTAATGCGCGTGCGGCGAGTTCCAGCACGGTCCCGCCGGTGACGCGCTGGAGGGCGGCCGGCGCGATGGGGAAGACGGAGTTGGGCGTGCCGGCGGCGGCGTAGACTGTATCGTAGCTCATTAGATCCTGGTCGATGTAGACGGGGAGCGGCCGCGCGTGGCCGAGCGGCGGGACGCCGCCGATGGCGAAGCCGGTCGCCGCGCGCACGAGGTCGGCGTCGGCGCGGCGCACCGGACGCCCCAGGTGGGCGGCGAGCTTGGCTGTGTCCAGGCGATTGCTCCCCGAGACAAGGATCAGGATGGGCTCATCCTCCGCTTTGAAGATGAGCGACTTGACGATGCGTCCCACCGTCGTCCCCACCGCCGTCGCCGCCTCGTCGGCCGTGCGCGTGCTCTCGGCGAACTCGATGATCTCCGTCTCAATGCCCGCCGCGGCCAGCGCGTCCGCGACCTTCCGGCTCGACTCTTTCATAAACCTCTTTCCCCAGCAGCCCCGCGACCGACAGATCCTCGTCGATGTCGGGCCAGTGCATCCCATTCCCGCCACCGATCAACTCGTAGTGTCCACGTTGCGCCGGAGTGGCGGCAAGCAGACGAGGAAACCAGGTCAACGGCACGGCGATCTCACGGCCGTCGGTCAAGCGCACCTGCAGCATGTCATCAGTCACGGCAACGCTCAAGGCTCGCGCATCCCTGATGGGTGGCGCCTGCTTGGATCTAGTTCGCTCCGAAGTAGTCATTCCATGCTCCCTCTAATAACGCGTGATGCGCCTCAATCATTCTGTGGATCACGCGCGTTTCGCGTGCGGCGAAGCCATAGGAATAGACGAGTTCTATTGGATTCAACCAAAACTTCGCTTCGTCGCCACCCTTGGTGACATGAATATGGGCAGGTTCATCGTTCTCGTTGCTCCAAAAGAAGAACCGATACCCATCTTTCACTAGCACCGAAGGCATCAGTCCTCCTCAAAACACGAAGTTGGCCTAGTGTCATCGAGAGCAGTGTAGCATACGCCCACAGCCATTTCTTAAGGAGTCGCCAAGGAATAACTTCCCGCCGCTGTCGGGCAAAGCGGCTATGAGCCTGCGCCCAAAAACGGGAAGTAATTGTTTAACGAGCCCTAAGAAGCTTGCCACGGCATGACTGTGAGGGCAGGCCAGTGCTCTTTCCATCGCGTGGCCTTCGCTTCATAAACGTGTGCGGGCGCCACGACGGGGTTGGGCCGTAGGACGAACCCAAAGAGGTCATTGAACCCATGAGGGGCGTAGACAATGAGCCGATCCGTTGCGTCGAGCCGTATCCCGACACAACAGGTCGTCGCGGCGAAGGAATTGATGGCCGCTTCCGTCGAGGTGTACGGCGGGCAGGGCACGCCGAAGCGGCCCTCGTACCATAGGTGTACGCGCGCCTCGTTGCGTACCTCTACCTCGGCGGGAAGATCGGCGAAGACCTCCGCGCATTGCCGAATGACCGTATCCTCGGCCTCCCACGATAGATCGCGATCATCGAAATACAAGAGGTCGTAGTCCCTGATGTGCCGCGTCGACTCGTTCCCGGACAGGACGTTCCAGACCGTCTGGAAGAGGCAGCCTGCCGTCAGATACCATTGACCAAGGTCCAGGGTTCTGGCGCGCGGGAGGATCTCCCGTACTATCGGGTTAGTGAGCACATAGCGCTCGAACGCGGCGCGCTGTTCATCAATAGGTCGATTGACAGGCGCCACCCTCAACTGCCGATCGCCTGTAGGGCGCCCCACTCCGCAGGCGTAGCGTGACGCCACTCGAAGAAGCTGACGCCGAGGGCGCCGGTGTCGCGTGCGGCGGAAGCGCAGGCCAAAATCTCGGCGGCGCTGGGGCTGTTGGCGCCGCTCTGGTAGATGTCGAACATCTGGCCCAGTACCTCGACGGGCATGTCCGGCCGCGTGCGCGCGCGGATCAGCGTCACGCTCTCGCGCACAAAATCGTAGGCCTCGGCGGCGGTGTAGGCGCGGCGGCGCAGATGCCAATAGTCCATCGGCACGACGGCGTTCCAACTCAACGCGGCGGTGGCGAAGGGATAAGTATGTCCGGCCAGCCACTGCGGCGGGAACGTGGCAATGGCCATCAGCGCGTCGGGGCCGAGCGTAGCGCGCAGCACCTGACCGTAAGCGCGCACGGCTCCTTCGTTCATATTGTCCTCGACATCGGTGAGCAGCCCGTCCGGCCTGTCGCCCGAGGGGGCGGTGTAGCGCGCGGCGGCGACGCTCATGGCGACGTCGGCGGGCACGTCGCGTAGGAAGGGGTAGACCCAGGCGATGACGCGGATGCCGGCGCGGTGCGCCGCCGGGAGCAGCGCGTCGAGGCCAGGTCCACCGTAGAAGCCCTTGTTGGAGCGTCCCACTTCGACGTAGAGGTGCGAGAGGCCGGCCGCCCGCGCCATGGCGACGATGGTCGTGACCGGCGTGGTTTGCAAGAGGGGATAGGTGAACCACATGCCCTTGCCGCGCAACGGCGCCAGCAGGGCCGTGGGGCTGACGGGCGCGCCCGCGTTGAAGGTCATGGCGTCGCCATAGACCCAGCCGGCGAGGGCCGGGGTGGGGGCGAGCCCCGCCGTCGTGGTCGCAGGGATAGTGGTAGTGGTTGTCGTGGCGTGGTACCAGGCCGCGCCGCCCGCGTCGGTGGCCCAGGCGTCGACCGTGAGCGGCGTGGCGCGCGGCAAGACGGCGATGCGCCGCGCGCCAAAGGCGGGCAACGCGCGTAGGTAGACCGGCACACGGGTCACGCCGCGCGCCACGAGCGGCAGCACGGCGCGCGCCCCCGCATCGGGCAACGGTGACGGCGGCGTGGAGGGTTGTGGTGTGACCGGCGCGGCGTAGACCGTAGCGGCGCTGGGGCTAGTCCGGAGCGTCGGGTTGGCCGCGGGTCGAGCGGCGGAGAAGACGAGCGTGGGCAGCAGCGCGAACGGGAGCAAGCGGGTGAGGGCCGGCGACATGGGCATTCTCTTTTCGACACTAAGCATGTAGCGCGGGGACGCCCCGACGGACGCTGGTATAGTCTCTGTCTGTCTATGTCTTTGATGGTTGAACGCTTGGGGAGCGATGGTTCACGACGCGTCTATTATAGTGGTAGCATAGCGGTTCCGCATGATGCGTTTCTCACAAAGCTTCACAACGGCGCAGGGATAGTGCGCCATCTTTGTACCTGCTGGTTGACGCGCTATAATATTTCTATTATAATCGTGGCGCAAAGAGGAAGGCTCAAAGGCGCGGAAGGAGCAGAAGTGATGGATGAGCGTCTAAACGATAGTCCAGTGGAAACCAGCAGCGGCAACGTATTTGCCGACCTCGGCTTCGATCAGCCCGAGGAAGAGCTAGCCAAGGCGGATCTAGCCATCCGCATCAAGGGCATCATCGAGGAGCGAGGCCTGACGCAATCCAACGCCGCACGCGTGCTCGGACTGCATCAGCCGGAGGTGTCCGCCCTCCTTAACGGGCGGACGGGCGGCTTTTCCATCGCGCGCATCCTGAAGCTGCTCACGACGCTCGACAACAACGTGTCTATGTATCTTATCGAAAAGTCGGGGGGCTAGGCCGCCGCGAGCGCTACGGGGGCGTGGGCCTCAGTCGCGCGTTGGGTGATGAGATCAGCCAGGGAGGGCATGCGGTAGGCGCCGGAGAGGCGGTC
>JAABUV010007927.1_pt1 | contig 10934 bp, 9 predicted proteins | sample 5559971 | NCBI WGS metagenome assembly JAABUV01 (sample SAMN10711881, study PRJNA513362) | rock metagenome | isolation source: Antarctica rocks | place: Antarctica: Victoria Land, Knobhead nord | collected 2015-12-19
AGCGCGCCGATGTCCGAGAAGACGTGCGGCACGTTGTATTTGGCCGCCAGTTCCCGTGCGCGCCCCTCATCGGCGTCGCAGCAGGCGACCAGCTCGGCCTCTGCCAGGCTCGCCAGCGCCGCCGCGTGTGTCTGTGCGATATTCCCGCACCCGACCAGTCCGATCCGTACCTTCCCTGCCATCTGAATATCTCCTCTCTCGATAAGCGCCCCGCCACGCGGCGGGGCGATCGATTACTCCAGCGTCGTCTTTTTCGCCGGTAAGAGTCCGCGCAGATAGTTCGCCGACCACGCCGCGCCCGCCAGGCCCAGGGCCAGCGGATCCTCGTTCTCGATGTCGACCGCGCCATCATAACCCGCATCGCGCAGCGCCGAGAGGATCGCGACCCAATCGAGGGCGCCGCAACCCGGCAGCCGATAGCGCCACCAGCCGTTCCCGAGGACGCCTTGCGCGGCGAGTTGGGCGGGCAGGATCTCCGTATCCTTCCCGTCCATGTGGTAGATGCGTGTGCCGTAACGCCGGATGATGTCCGGGATATTGGGAATCTGGAGCCAGACGAGGTGCGACGGATCGAAGCTGAGACCGAGTGCGGGGGAGGGGAGCGCCTCGAAGAGGCGGTCTCAGAGGTGCGGGGCATGGGCCAGGTTCCCCTCGCCGCTGCCGCGCGGGGCGGTCTCGAAGGCGATCCGCACGCCGCGCTCCTCCGCATAGGCCGCCAACGGCGCGTAGACCGCGGCGAACGCGCGGAGGTTGTCGGCCAGCTTGTTCGAGGGGTGCTCCCTGCCGACCCCCGGCAAGCCCCAGAAGTGCATCCCGAACGCCGAGCCGCCGTAGGTCACGATCGTGCCGACGCCGAGCGCCGCGCAGGCATCGAGCGCCGTGCGGAAGACGGCGATCCGCTCCGCGCGCAGCGAGAGATCGGGCGTCAGCAGGTTGAGCATCGGTGCCAGGGCCGAGATCGTCATGCCGTAGCGCGCGACCAGCTCCAGTGTCGCACCGGGGCCGTCGCGTTCCAGGGTCGCCAGATCGAGGTGACCGGGGAAGGCGGTCCCATCGATCTTTCTAAAGGTCGGCCCGACATTGATCTCCACCGTCTCCAGACCATGTGCCTGCGCCTGGCGCAGGAATTCCGGGAAGGGCAGTGGCTCGATCCCGACCAGCGATGACACGCCGAATTGCATCCCACGACCTCCCACACGCATCGCCCGCGCCGTGCCATCCCTGCGACGCTCGTCGCAACCGACGGGATGTGCCGGGGCGTCCCTGCCCCAACGAGCGACCGGCGCGATGATAGCACCTTTCGGGCGGTTGTCGGACAGGTTGCCCGAAAGGTTGGCGGGTGATGTCTGCGGCGGCACGATCCGCACCGGATTGTGAGTGCCGCGTTAAGGGGAGCGCTGCACTTGTGCGCCGTGCAGCTCTCATGCTGTCGGTAGGGATGCGTCAGGTTTCAGAATCAGTGGAGGTCAAGAGACTGTCGGCCAGGTATCCTTCTTCTATAGCAGCCACGCATTGAGGAGGGTACTGTCAGGGTAACGGCAACCCGGCCCTCGGGCCGTCTTGTGCGATACTCGGGCCATGAATGAACTGATGAGGGTCCGCAGTTACCAACGCCACCGGTTCCCGCCGGAGATCATCAGCCACGCCGTCTGGCGGTATTTCCGCTTCGCCCTCAGCTACCGCGACGTGGAGGAGCTGCTGGCCGAGCGCGGCGTGGTGCTGACCTACGAGACGGTGCGCCAGTGGTGCCGCAAGTTCGGCCAGCTGTATGCGAACGAGTTGCGCCGCCGGCGGCCCCGCCCTGGCGACAAGTGGCACCGCGACGAGGTGTTCATTTCCAGCAATGGGCGGACGCACTACCTGTGGCGGGCCGTCGACCAGGCGGGGACTGTGCTCGACATCCTGGTCCAGCGCCAGCGCAACAAGGCCGCCGCCAAGAAGTTCTTCCGCAGGCTACTCAAGGGCCTGCGGTACGTGCCCCGCGTGCTGATCACGGACAAGCTGGCCAGCTACGGCGCGGCAAAGCGGGAGGTGCTGCCGCGCGTCGAGCACCGGCAGCACAGACGGTTGAACAACCGGGCAGAGACTTCGCACCAGCCGACGCGGGAGCGGGAGCGGCGGATGCGGCGGTTCACGTCGCCGGGGCACGCCCAGCGCTTCCTCGCCGCCTACGGCCCGATCGCCGAAGCCAATCGCCAGACCAGAGCCGAGCGCTTCGCCACCTGGCGGGCCGTCACCGGCACCCCGGCCCTGGCCTGAGCAGCGGCACCACCCTCCTTCAGCGCGCCCGCGTTCCCCGGCAGCCCGGCGAGCCCGACTTTAACCTGACAGTACCCACATAGACGTGGGCGGCGATAGCGGCAGGGCACTTCCTCCAGGTCGACCCGGCGGGGGCGGCGGGGAGCGGCCCCAACCGCTACGCCTACGTCGGCAACAGCCCGTAGCGTGCAGAAAGTGCATCCGCAGTAGCATTACGGCTCAGGCCACCTCCCGGTAATAGTCATGGAGCAGGCCGCCGAGCCGGTCGCGGCGGCGCACCGGCCCGTCCCGCATGGGTGAAGGAAGCGCGACCGGGCAGCGCTGCTCGAGGCCCTGGTGCGGCCGGGCCTCGTTGTCGAAGGCGACGTACTCCGTCAGCACGCGCCGCAAGTGCGCCTCGCCGGCGACGAGGCGGTGGTCGAGGCACGCCGCGCGGGCCGACCGGACCCAGCGCTCCGCATCGGCGTTGGCGTTCGGCGCGCGGTACGGCGTGCGCGCGATCGCGACCCCCGCGGACGCGAAGACGGTGTCGCAGACCGGCGGGAACTTCGCGTCGCGATCGTGGATGAGGAACCGGGGCGCTGCACCCGTCTCCTGCATCGTCCAGGCGCGCTGGCGCGCCTGCTGCGTGACCCAGGCGGCGGTCGGGTGGGCGGTGCAGCCGGCGAGCTGCACCCGGCGGGTGCCGACCGCAAGGAAGCAGAGGACGTGCGGCGTCTTCATGAACAGCGTCTCGACGGTGAAGCAGCCGCAGGCCAGCACGGTAGCGCGATGCTGCGCGAGGAAGTGCCGCCAGGTGCTCGCGCGTCGGCCGCGCAGCGGCGCCGGCGGGAGGTGACGTCGCTTGAGGACAGCGCGGACCGTCGAGCGCCCGAGGGCGTGGCCGAGCGTGGCCAGCTCGCCCTGGAGCCGCGCGTCGCCCCAGCGCGGGTGCTCCGCGGCCAAGCGCAGGAGCAGCGCCTCCACCTCGGCGGCCAGTGGCGGTCGTCCGCCCGCGCCGCGCTGCCGATGGGTCCATTTCCGGCGTACCAGCTCGCGGTGCCACTTCAGGACGGTCCCTGGCCGGACCGGCAGCATGGCGCGGGACAGCTGGCCCCGTGCGCCCGCGACCACGCGCCCGCGCTTCGCGGCCAAGACCGCGACGGTCAGCTGCTCCCACCGCGACAGGCGCGGCGGGCAAGGCGACCGCCGCAGCAGGAGTCGGAGCTGGTGCCGCAGCAGCGCGATCTCCCGGTCCTGCGCGTCCGCGGTGCGCCGCGCGCCGACGACGCGGTCGACGACGAACCCCACCAGGTGCCTGAGCACGCACCACACCAGTCCCACCCTCCCGCACGATCGTCGACCACCTCCGGCGGAGCAGATCATCCCGCCTGGAGCCGACGCGGCGGGTGGGCAGGACGGCGATCACGCGCGGTCGGACACCACAGATGCTCTTTCCGCACGGTACGCGCTCGGGGACCACCACCTGCCCATCCAGGCAGCCACGCGGCCCGAGACCCGGCGGGCACGTCATTGACGCCATGTCGCGCGGCCCTTACACTGTACGTACAAGCGGCGGCCCGGGCCGCCGGTCGGTGCTGCGGAACAAGGACGAGGGGGACATGATGCAGGGCTACTGCCTGAAGTGCCGTGAGAAGCGCGAGATCAAGGATGTGCAGGCTGTCACGCTCAAGAACGGCCGCGCCGCCCGCCAGGGCACCTGCGCCGTCTGCGGGACCAAGATCACCGTCATGGGCGCGGACAAGGCCGCCAAAGCGTGAGTGCGCGCGGTGGGCACCCACGCTCGACCGGCGCACCACGCTTGCACCGGCCCCGCACTCGCCGGTCAGGGCAGCTCGAGGGGCAGCACGCGAGGGTCGGTGCTGCCCCCCACCGCCTGTTAGGGTGCGCTGAGCCGGCGACCACCCGGCCCCCAGTGCGGCGAACGCCCTACCGCACCGTGCCGCACCGTGTCTGAATACGCCACTTTTCGCCGGATCACGATGCGCCATCTTCCGCCTCGTGCCGCATACTACCGTCCTAATCACCCCGTTTGCGTTGATGCTCAACTGCAGACATCGTGAAGAGCGTGCGCCGCAAATACTGCCGACCTACTGATTAAGCGTCATCCGACAGTCCTGCTCGGTTTCCGCATGATGGCGTCTTTTTTGTTGTCTGGGTACGGAATCTTCGTGTCACCCCGTGTCGCCGACAGCCCCCGGAAGTCGCCCGCTGTCGCCCCTACTCCTCACCAAACTACTCACCAAGCAGGCGATCGATTCGAGGGGAACGCAATCGTCGCTAGGGATTGGACATGTCGTTCCAACGCGGCCGATCGCGCCCGCAAGACCGCACGGATATGCACCGTGAGACAGCCCTGTCGTCCCGTGTCGCGCACTGGCAGGAACGGCTTGCTGGCGCGGAAAACTGCGGACTGCTCTGTCGGGAGGAATCAGCTTGTGTCGCCTGTGCCGGCCGTTTCCTCCGTCCAAGGCTCGCTCCTGGCACGCTTGCGTCCCACCTGCCAGAAGACCACGCCGGACGGAGGAAACGGCCGGCACAGCCCACGGCTGGCTACTTCATTTGGCGATTCTTCGTCCGGACGCGATCGTACAGCTCCTCCATCACGCCGAGGAACGAGGCGTCCTTGTGCCAGAACGGCGGGTAGTCGCCTTGCTTCTTGACTAGCAGTGCCGGGACACGGACCGGGGACAACGCCACCGGCGGCGGGAGCCGCTGCGCGCCAGTCCAGAACTCCCGATGGCCGGCCGTCGCGCCCGCCGGTTCTTTCGTGGGCCGGGTGTGGTACGACGCTGCGAGCACCACCGCCGGCGCGTCCGCCGTCAGGACGGACGCCAGGATCTGCCCCAGGGGCGACCTGCTCAGCTCGGCGTGCAGGTCGTCGCGGGACAGCCCCCGCAACGCGAAGAGCAGGAAGGGATCGCGGTCCAGGTCCGCCGCGAGGAGGTAGCAGACGCCGGCGATGTGTTTGCACGGGTTGGCGTCGTCCGGGCACGAGCAGGTGGTCGCGAAATCGCGCTGGTTGTGGGGCAGGAGGTGCAGATCCACTGTGGCGAAGACCTCCTCGATGGTCTCGGGCATCTCCTGCTGCAACAGCTTGGTGACCAGATCCGCCCGCGACGCGATCCGCCGGATGACCTGCGTCCAACCGGCCGCCGCGATCGGCGCGATGGTGATGGTGGTCTGGTAGACCGGCTCCTTGTAGACGCCGTAGTACGGGTTGAGCGAGCCGCGCACCCTGGCCTTAACCATGCCGTTCGCCACGGCGTGGTCGAGGATGCGCCCGCCGCTCGCGTAGGACCGCCCGCGGCCCAGGCGGGCCGGGTCGGTGAACTGTTCCAGGGCGGCGATGAAGCGCTGTCCCCACCAGGTGCGGCCGAATTGTGCCATCGTCCTCACTCCAGCACGGCGCTGCGTCGCAGCGCGATCACGTCCTTGAAGGTGTCGTTGTCGAGTTCCGTCAGCCAGGCCTCGTCAGTCCCCACCACCAGGGAGGCGAGCCGTTTCTTGTCCTCGATCATGGCGTCGATGCGCTCTTCCATGGTGCCCAGGGCCACGAATTTGTGGACGAAGACGTGCTTGCGCTGGCCGATGCGGAAGGCGCGGTCCGTGGCCTGATCCTCGACCGCCGGGTTCCACCAGCGGTCGAAATGGAAGACATGGTTGGCCTTGGTCAGGTTCAGGCCCACGCCGCCCGCCCGCAGCGAGAGGATGAAGAGCGCCGGGGCGGCCTCCGGGTCCTGGAAGTCGGCGATCATCCGGTCCCGCCTGGCCGCGCCGGTCCCGCCGTGCAGGTAGTAGGTCGGGAAATGCCGCGTGTGGGCGAGATACCGCTCCAGTGCCGCGCCGATCGCGGTGAACTGGGTGAAGATGAGCGCGCTCTCGCCGCTGTCGATCAACTCCTCGACCATCTCCCCGATCCGCTGGAGCTTGTGGGAGCGTTCGGGCGTGAAGGGGCTGCCATCCTGGAGGAACTGCATCGGGTGGTTGCAGATCTGCTTGAGCCGCAGGAGCGTGGAGAGGATCAAGCCCCGGCGCTGGATGCCCTCGGCCTCCTCCAGCTGCGCGGCCACGTCCCTGACGACGGCCTCGTAGAGGGACGCCTGCTCGGGCGTGAGCGTGCAATACAGCTTCTGCTCGATCTTGTCCGGCAGATCGTCGATGATCCGCTTGTCGGTCTTGACCCGGCGCAGGATGAAGGGCTCGGTCAGCCGCTTCAAGGTCAGCGACCGTGTCGGGTCATGGCCCTTCTGGATGGGCACCTCGAAGGCTTTGCGGAACTGGGCCTCCTTGCCCAGATAGCCGGGGTTGAGGAAGTTGAAGATCGCCCAGAGGTCCCGCAGGCGGTTCTCGACGGGCGTGCCGGTCAGGGCCAGCCGGTGGGGCGCCGCCAGCTTCAGGATCGCGCGGGTCTGGGCGGCCTGCGGGTTCTTGATGTTCTGGGCCTCGTCGACCACCACGCGGTGCCAGGCCCGGCTCCGCAGGAGTTTCTCGTCCAGGCGCGCCAGCGCGAAGGACGTCAGGACGACGTCGTGCGCCCGGCAGGCCGCCGCGAAGCCCCGCTCGTCCTTGCTGCGCGCACTCCCCTGGTGGACCAGCGTGCGAAGTTGCGGCGCGAAGCGCTCGATCTCCTTGCGCCAGTTGCCCAGCACCGAGGTCGGGGCGATGATCAGGGTCGGGGGCCTGTCGGCGGCCCCCTCCCGCTCCGTGAGCAGGCGGGCGATGACCTGGAGCGTCTTGCCCAGGCCCATGTCGTCCGCCAGGCACGGGTTCAGGCCCAGTTGCTCCAGGTATTGCAGCCAGGCGACCCCGCGCTTCTGGTAGTCGCGCAGCGTCCCCCGCAAGGCCGGGGGATCCGCGATCGGGGCGAAGGCGCTCTTGTCGTTCAGCCGGGCGAGCATGCCCGCCACGGCCTCGTCGTGATCCCATTCCAGCTCGTCCGCCGCCTCCGTCCCGATCCTGAGCAGGTCCAGCGGCGTGATCTCGGGCGTCTCGCGCCCCTGCGTGTGCCAGAACTGGAGGAGTTGCTGCATCTTGTCGCGGTCCAGCTCCATCCATTGCCCGCGAAACTGGACCAGCGGGACCTTGGCGTTGACGAGCTGCTGCCATTCCTCCTCGGTGACCACCTGCCCCGCGATCGAGAGCTGATACTGGTAGGCGATCAGCGTGTCGAGGCTGACGTGGCCGGAGCCGATCGTGGCGGTGCTCTTGGCCGGCCGCGCGGTGGTCTTGAGGCGGATCCTGGCCCTGTGACGCCCCTCGGGCGTCCACCAGGCCGGGACGATGACGGTGTAGCCCGCGTCTTCGAGGACCCAGGCGCTCTCCCGCAAGAACGCGAAGGCCGCGTCCAGGGTGAGGCGGCACCGGGCCGGCCGGTCGGTCGCCAGCCCATCCCAGACCGCGGGATAGATGCGCGCGGCGGCGCCAAGCGCCAGCAACACGTGCTTCTCGAAGTCCGCGCCGAAGGGCCGGGCGGCCTCGGCGCGGGCCGCGGGGCCGAGCAGCCAGTAGTCGGCCAGGCTCAGCTTGAGCGAGGGATCGTGCCTGGCGGCGACCAGGAAGTGCAGGTGCCAGGAGTCGGCGGCGGTGGGCGGGGCTTCCTCCAGCCGGAAGCAGGCCGTGAAGCCGGCGTCGGTGTGCGCGCCCGCCAGGCGCGCCCGCCAGGCCAGCCAGTGAGCGTAGTCCGCCAGGGTGTCGGCGGGGGCCTGCGGCGGGGCTGGCCGGTGGGGGTAGACGCAGCCCTCCAGGAGCGAGCCCGCGATCTGCTGGTCGAACTTCGCCGTGAAGGGTGTCCCGCCGATGATGTCGTGCAGCAGGCACTCCGAGAAGTGGCGGAGCAGGGGCTCCGCGCCGAACAAGGCGGCACCGTCCGGGGTGTTCGCCCCGACCCGGCACACCACCGGCATGGCGGCGGCGTGGCGCCGGACGGTCGCTTCGTAGGTGGCGGACAGGAACTCCCACCCCGGGTGGAGTTCGAAGGCGGGCGACCGCTGCGCCCGTTTGCCCACGGGGGCTGCGCGCGCGCGATACTTCACGGCCGGAATGTACTGGTCTTTGGCGATGATGCCCTTGAGGGCTTGCGCGTGGTGCTGCCAGAACAGGAGGTCCATCCCCAGTTGGAAATCCTCGGCCGCACGGAGGGCGATGAACTGGATGTCGTTCAGGGCCGTGATGACGTGCGGCACCCGGTAGCACCAGACCTGCCAGAGCACCAGGTCGTACTCCAGGGGCACCTCCTCCACCACGTAGGGCGCCAGCTCGAACGAGGGTAATGGCTTGCCCGCGGCGGTCGGGAGCAGGAAGTACTTCGTGGCCAGCGCCCGAGCCGGCGCGCCCGGCGCGCTCTCGCGGAGCCCCAGCTTCTCGGTGAGAAAGGTGGCGAGGGCCGTGTGCGCCAGATGCCGGGGGTGGTCGGCGGCGGCGCGGCGGCGCGGCGTGCCCGGCGGGGTGTCCGTCTCCACCCAGAGGTAGAAGGCCCCCCGCTGGACGAACTCGCCCGCGTCGTCGGGGATCCAGGTCCCATGGATGATGCGCATGCGCCGCTCCTTGGGTAGGCACAGGTCCTGGCGCAGGCGCGGGTCGCAGGCCCCCGCACCATGCCCCACCGTCCAGCGTAGTAGCGTACCATACACCGCACGGAACGACCCTTCCGTGGCGTGAACCGGGCAGAAATAGGTTGGGCGGGGGCGGTGGAACCCGTGTGCTGGCCGAAACGTCCGCCCGCCAGCCCCGCCCGCGACGGCCCACGTTCTCGCGGCAGGACGACTACTCCACCGCCAGAGCGGACCGCCGGATAGCCGCGAGCGGAGGGACGGTTCGGCCAGCACAGCGGGGCTCCTCCCCGCGTGGTGCGGTCTCGTTGCAGTGCTGTGCGTCCTGGACAATACCGACCAACATCTGCACGGGCATCGGCCCGCCGTCCTTGCCCGTGACCTCCTGGTGGGCGTTGTCAACTTGCGTGAGGCACCAAGGTCGCGAGTAGCGTACGGCCGTGCTGGGGCGAGGCGTGGTCGCCGCTCAGGCGGCGGCGGGCAGGCCGATGACGGCGCGCCAGGTGGCGCAGCGCTGGTCGCGGGTCTCATGGTCGGTGGCGGCGGCGAGGCGGTGGCGGCGCGGGCGGAAGTGCGCGGCGAGCGGGCCGTAGGCGGCCAGGAAGCGCTGCGCGTAGCCCGGGGATTGAAACCGACCCATCCGGCGCGCCCGTTGGCGCGTGGGCTGATGGGAGTTTTCCGTACGGTTATTGCGCCGTTTGTGCTGGCGCTGCTCGACGCTCGGGAGTACGTCCCGCTTCGCGGCACCGTAGCGCGCGAGCGTATCGGTGCTCAGCACGCGCGGCACAAACGCAAGACCCTTGCGCAGCTTCCGCAGGAAGTTCACGGCTGCCCGCTTATCGCGCCGCCTTTGGACCGGAATGTCGAGGACGTGGCCGTCCTGATCGACCGCGCGCCACAGGTACTGCTGCACGCCGTTGATCTGGACGAACACCGCGTCCAGGTGCCACGTGTCGCCAGGACGCGCGCGTCGCCGACGCCGCGCGTTCGCGTCGGTCTGGCCGAACTTCCGGTTGTGTCAGGATTGGGACGTCGCTTGCTGCTCGGGAGCGCGCAGGGCGGGGCGAGGCCAGCGCCAGCGCTCATCGAGCGGCGGCCAGCTCGGCCATGACCGCCGCCCAGCGATCCTGGAAGCGGCGACGGCGTTCAGCGAGCGCGACGGGCTCGCCCGAGCGGGCCTGGGCGCGGAAGTACTGACGCTGCTCCGCGCAGGCCGAGCAGCAGCGGGCGGCCGAGTCGAACGAACCGAACCCGCGCATGGGGTAAGAGCGCTGCTTGACGCCCCGGTGATCCTGCTCGATCCGCTTGTTCTTGTAGCGGCTGGTCCGGTGGTGGACGCTATCGCCCAAGGTCTCGCGGATGGCGCGCGGGTAGGCGTCGTGCCCGTCCGTCGTCACCTGCGCGGGCGCGTCTCCGGGGAGGGCGAGTGCCCGGCGGAAGAACCGCTGCGCCGCGTCCATGTCCGGCGTCGGGCGCAGCCGCGCGTCGACCAGGTTCCCCTCCCGATCGATCGCGCGGTAGAGGTAACACCAGCGGCCATCGACCCGGACATACGTCTCATCCGCGTGCCACTGCGCGCCTGCCGCACCGCGCCGTTTGGCCCGCAACTGCGCGGCGCGGAGCGGAGCGAAACGCGCCTCCCAGTCGCGCACCGTCTCGTGCGTGAAGACGAAGCCGCGCTCCAGGAACATCTCGGCCACATCCCGCAGGCTGCGTTTGTAACGCAAGCGCCACAGCACCACGAGCAGGACGACATCCGTCGGAGCCTGCACCTGATTAAACGGCGTGCCGGTGCGCTCGTTAGCGATCCGTCGGCAGCGGGGGCAGCGGAAGGTGCGCTAGCCCAGCGCCGTCCGCCTGGGCAGTTCGGTCGTGGTCGTCACGGCGCAGTGGGGGCAAGGCATTGTCTCCTCCTCGAGTCGCGTCAACCGCGCAACGCTACCAGCGGTAGGCCAGTGCCGCCAGCGGCCTCGTCTGAAATCTGACGCAACCGAAGTGGATGCGTCAGAAATGGGACGAGGGACGTTGTCGACGGGTGCCGAGGGCAGCGTGAAACCGGCTCCGTCAATGGTCAAGCGGCGGCCAGCTCGGCCATGACGGTCGCCCAGCGCGCCTGGAAGCGGC
>JAABUV010007932.1_pt1 | contig 10929 bp, 6 predicted proteins | sample 5559971 | NCBI WGS metagenome assembly JAABUV01 (sample SAMN10711881, study PRJNA513362) | rock metagenome | isolation source: Antarctica rocks | place: Antarctica: Victoria Land, Knobhead nord | collected 2015-12-19
CGATACGGGCAATGCCGATGCCGGGATGGATGACACAGCGCATGATCTCGTTCTGGCTCATACGACACCTCGGTTCCATGGAGCGACTAGTCGAACGGGCATAGGATAGGGCCTCGTAGGGCCTCGTGCGTTCAGCATACAGGCCCCGGCAGCGGATGTCCAACACCGATCACCAGCACGGGTGCACCAAGAAAATGTGATCGTCACGCGGAGAGCGAACGCGGCAGTAGCAAGGGGCGTTGGTGCGGTGTCGGGCGGGGGCGTGACGCGGGCAAGAGCGCGCTGGGCGCGGGCGGGTCTACAGCGGGTTCGGCGGGGGGCGGCGGGGCGGGATCGGGCACGGGGCCAGCCGCCAGGGATAGGGGCGTGGCCCGTGTGGGGCGGGCGTGCGGGACCAGGCGCAGGCGTGCACGCTGCGGCTGGGCGTGCCAGAAGGCGTCCCAGCGCCCCGAGCGGTGCAGCGTGCGCAGGCTGACCACCGCTTGCGCGCCCGCGCCGCTCCAGCGCATGCCGGCGCCCTTGGTACGCGCCTGGATCACGGCCTTGCCCGCGCTCTCGACCGCCCCGGAGCCGATGGGGAACTGCCGGGCCACGAAGGCCGGATAGTCCAGGCGCGCCGCATTGGCGGCCAGGTAGGCGCAGGCGCGCCGCACGGCCGTTGCCGCCGCGCTCTCCTCGGCAGGGGCTTCCTCTGTCTCCGTTGTCTCCGTCGCGGGGACCCCCAGCGTGTGCGCCAGTGCCGCCACGGCCGCCTGGATCGGGGCCGACCCTTCTGCATACAGCCGCGTCTTGAGCGGCTCGACCCAGGCCGCCGCAGCCGGCGTCTCGGCCCCGAAGACGGCGTTGCCCACCGCCCACAGATACTCATAGGCGTGGTAGAGGTCGATGATCTCCACCAACTCCACGCCGGGCAGCGCTAGGAAGGCGCGGCCTTGCCGCCAGATCCACTCCGCCCCATCGCCCAGGAGCACGACGGTGCGCACCGCCGGCGTGCCCAGCCCCCGCCGACAGGCCTCGACGTAGGCGCGGTACCAGAAGGCCTCCGCCTCCTCAAACCCCGCGCCGTAACTGGCGGCACCCCAGCGCAAGCGTTGGCGCCCCGTGTCGGGGTCCACGTCACACTGCGGACCCAGCGCCGCCACGGTGACCACCTTCATTTCGTGCCAGCCCGCGTCGCGGTGGACGTAGAGGCCATCGACCTCGACCGCCAGCACCCCGCTCTGGGGGACATCGCCTCGCTGCGCCGACGCCCACGGCGGCTGCCCTTGCTGCGCGCGGGTCATTGCCGCCTGCGCCTGCGCCTCGGCTACCGCGCCGACGCGCTCGGTGGTCTGCCGCGCCACCTCCGCACTAACCTGGACGCCCACCGCTTCGGCCACGCTCTCCACCGCCACCTCGAACGGGCTCTCCAGGCTCGCGCGGCAGACCACTCGCGCCCGTCCCGGTGAGAGCATCCCTGGTCCCAGGCCCAGCCGCGCGTCCAGCGGGACGTGGCCCTGTCCGCACGCCGGGCAGCATTCATACGCGCGGCGGAGTACATAGTCGCCGACCAACCCCTGGACGGCGCGCGGTCGGGCGCGGTCTACCCGCCGCATCCGTCCGCCGCATGTGGGACAGGCGGTCGGCACCTGCGCCCCCGTCGCCGCCTCTAGGGCCACGATCCGCTCGACCACCTGCCCCATCACCGGCCGCAGCATCTGGCGCAGGCGCCGTTCCATGCTCCCCAGGTCCATCCCGCGCGTCGCCGGCAGCGCCTCCGCCAGCGCGGCCATGAACACCGCTCCCATCTCCTGTATGATGGCAGCGGACAGGTCCTCTCTGTCCATCGGTCCCCTCCCTTGAGGCACCCTCTGGGCGTCCCAAGCGCCCGTGCCTCTGGGGAGGGTACCACCTGCGCGCCCACGCCGACCCCCGCCAGCCGACCATCACATTTTCTTGCGCCACCCCACCAGCACGATGCACGGGAGGTTGAACCGATACGCCCGCTCGTCACGAGGGCATGTCTTACAGCGGGGCCGTCATGGCGCGGCCTTCTGCCATCCATCATATGACGTGGGTGACGACGGTGGGGGGCTGATGCCGGCGCTGCATATAGATTCCACACAGCGCATGTATATGCAGCACCAATGGCTGGCGAACGTGCGACGTGGCGAGGGAGGCGACGTACAATCCGAGACCTGAGATGAGTTGGTCTAGCGTACCCCGTTGTCATCGTCGTGCGGCGCAACTATTTCATGACGCGCCGGGGGCACACCATGAACGGATCGGCATGTTTGCCAACTTGCCGACATAGGCGAAGAGCTACAGCCGGGTGAGCGACATCATCGCACCTGCCCGGGCCGGCTCGTGGCCGCCGCGATGATCCGATGACCCCTCACACCAACGGATGATCCTGCACCTCAGTGTATAGGCATGCATTGGTGACTTACACATAGCGGTGTTGGAATGGGCTGCGCGTTGTCCTGGCGACGACAGAAAGCGACCGTCGGCGATGCGCGCATATCACGAATCACACGATCGTCAGGCCTCTTCATGGCGCATTGCGCGGGGCTGTATCCAGCACGGATGGACCTCTCGGCCAGGACAACCCACGCTTCACCGTTGCTCTCGCCAGGAGCCACTCCATCGATGTCTAGCCGCGTGCAGCAGGCGATCTCGGCGACATGGTCGGCCATGACCATGCGGGCCGCGTCCACCAGTCCTCGCATGAGTGGATCAGTCATGGCATACTAGACGTCGCGGGCCACGCGCCAAATCTCGCCCACTTGTTGCCATGTGCCAGGGCGACGCGCGACCCGTCCACCATCTCTCAAAGGTGATCCGCACGCAGCACGCTCAGGCGCGCGGATCACACGACGCACCGAGTGGGGCGGCACAAGGGATGGGATCCATCGCTGCAGCACGCGTTGCGGAAACTGCGTCCACAGCCACGGCAGCAGATGAGACCGACACCGCCCATACCATCACGAGCGCCCTCCTCGATGGCGAAGGCATCGCTTAAAGGAAGAGAATCGCGACCACGTCATCGTTTGCCTCGGCCCGCGCTACGGCATTTTCCACGTCGCCGAATTCGCCGTCCTCGCCGGTCTTCACATCACGACCCTCGCGCCGATGTTGGGCTCCCCGCACGACATCCTTGCCTGTTAAGGCACTGGCCCCTGATCCCTTAAATCAAAACGTTAGGAGCGGATGCACCTCGAAATAGTGGCATCGCGCGCAGGTCGCGACCGGAGTAGTCGCCGTCACCGACGCGCTCGCTCATGCGGGCTTGCCGGCTGGAAGTCGACGGTCCCAGGACTTTCACAGACCCGGCGCGTTAAGAGCGAAGGAGGAGACTCCGTAATTGACGTTTGCGGCTGTATAGACCTATGTGCCGCTAGCCAATCAAGCACGCTTTGTAGGGCCACCAAGCCTTTTGGCACCTACATCGAGTCCATTGACACGTCCCACTTGAAGACCTAATGGGTTCGGCAAACGTCAATTACGGAGTCTCCGAAGGAGCAGTTTTGATTGCCGGGAATCCAGGTTTCTGGCATTATATGTAGGAATAAGCACCTGTTCATAAATGCAAGGAAAGGAATTGGCATCCCTCTTTTTTGCGCCGGATGGCGGTCGCATGGGTGATGAGGCTGTCACAAACTGTTCGATAGTTCGCATCAGCCACTCGTTAACCATCTGCACAACTTTTATTAACCTTTGGTGCTAGTGGCACAGTGTCACAAGCTGAACTGGGCGATAGAGCGATGGGTGCGCCCATGTTCGTCGAGAGAGAGGCCATCCCATTGGACGAGGATGTTGAACAAGGCCACGGTGAACGCCAGGCGCATGGTAAAGTAGCGCCAGACGCGATGGGCGGCTTTCTTGGTATAGCAGACCTGTGTGAGCATGGAGAAGGTGGTCTCGATGAGCATACGGTCGTTCCAGGTGCCGCGCGCGCAGACCTTCAGGTTAGAGGGGTTGCCCTCCTTACGCCCAAAGGTGGTGTCGGCGAACACAACCATGCGCTCAGCGAAGCGGGTGACGAGGGGATGGAAGGTGCTGTCGTGGGCGTTGGCGGTGTCCGCGCCCCAGGCGCACACCAAGCCCCACTTGTTGAGGACCACGCCAAGCTTGCCGCCGACGATCCAGCGGTGGTTGGACACGCCCTTGCGCCCGATGCGCGCGAGCCGACGCCGCCGCTGCTCCAGGTAGGGAGAGACTCCGTAATTGACGTTTGTAGCATGCATAGACCCATACCCGTGTCGTGTGTCGCCAGCCAATTAAGCACGCTTTGAAGGGGCCGCCAAGCCTTCTAGCACCTATATGGAGTCCATTGGCACGTCCCATTTGAAGACCTAATGGGTTCTACAAACGTCAATTACGGAGTCTCGGTAGGGATGGGTCAACTCCACGCCATAGCTGTCGGCGACGCCGAAGATGGTCGGCTCCGCCAGGAAGCGCGCGGCCCAGCCCTGGTGTGTGGCGAACAGGCGGAACAGGCGCGTGCGCTCGGGCAACTGCGGGAACAAGGGGCGGTAATCACGCTCCAGCCAGCGGTAGAAGGCGCGCTCACCGCCTCCTTTGAGCACGAACAGCAGCGACAACGTCACCACCTCGCTCGGAGACAAGCGGGCCTGCGGGTGTTTGGGGATGTCGCTCATGGTCTCATCCACGCGGTAGAACAACTCCGTGATAAAATCGACGGTGGTCATGGGGTGCTCCTCTCTTCTGGTGTCAAGACACCATCAGAATCGAGGACGCCCCATGTCCTTGTCAACTAGCACCAAAGGTTATTAGCTGGTAGCAGTAAAGACGCAAGCAAAATGGCGTTTTCAACTAAGCACATGACCATAAGTTCGGCATGGTTTTACGCGCAAATCACGCTCAACAAACTATGCCAGACTTCTGGTGACCTGCTTAGTACTACAACGTTACTTCGCTAGAATCACCCATAGCGACCGTCAGACAAAGGGGCCATCCTGCCGCTAAACTGACCGGTTGCACGCCTGCTTCCAGGTCGTTAGCACGGCCTTAGGAGACAAGTAACGTTGTAGTATTAGCACCAAAGGTTATTATAGTCGAGATCCACAAAGTGCCGTTAACACCCTCTATTTTGGAGCAACTACCTCTCAAAGGGGCTGGGGCAAAACTACAGATGTTGTCAGCGTCAACTATATCGCGCGCTTCTTTCTTTGACTATAGGGTGCTGCCGGAGCGGACTCAAATAATCCTGTCGCTCCTAAACGCTGATAGTGCGCGTTCGGCAGATGATATTCTAACCACCTACGCTAGCGACGATAGCGATGCCAAGCGTCAAATCACAGACACTTTGCGTGTCTTAAATGATACGGGGTTGGTGCAGCGCCATGTCTTGCAAAGAGCGGCTTTATTCCAACTCACACAGTTAGGGCAGAGACTCATCTCAGAACAGGCGATCCGCCCTGCGCTCTATGCCGACATCATACACTACCTATTCTTCTCGCACTGTGATGCGCCCGACGCCAAAGGCGTTGTGAGCGGATGGAGTTGGGTCTACCAGATGACGTGCCGCTTGCTGTGGCACGCGCGTCCCGTCGTGCCCAAGCCTACACAGCTTGCCACGAATCTCAATCAGCGTGTAATTGAGATATATACCGATCACATAGGTGGAGTGCATCCTAACGCTCCTGGCGGAGTCCTAAGCTGGATAAGAACTCTAGAACCGCCCTTTATCGACGTCAATCGTAAGCCTGGGCAGTCCGCTGGCCGGTCATGGTGCTCGCCAGAGTTATTTATGTTAGGTATCGCTCGACTGTACCGTCTGCTAAGTGTGCCATTCGGAACGCCATTGCTGCTAGACGCTCAGTCCCTGGAGCAAATCTCCATCCTGTGCCTAGCCGATTTGCCGTGCCTCGAAGATGTTCTTGATCTGTGTGTGGCCACATTCTCTTTCTTTACAACCCATAGCGGTGAATGGGGTCGTTCGGTAATCCTGACGCGTGATGTCACCATACCTGACGTGCTATAGGCCTCCGCAAGATCACGGATTCAGCAGAAAGATTAGTCTAAGAAAATGGTTTTGCAGAAGCAGAAAGATTTCCGGCTGGCCTTGCTGCGTGAGAAGGACGCGGTCATCGCCACCTACCGTTCTTCAATCCTGGTCCAATCCCCTACCGATGTCGAGTCGATGTACTCGAGCCACGCGGACACGCACATGTCAATGGGTGATACGTCGACCTTCGTCGAAAAGATTGTGCATTGGGCGCGCCACAATAAGGGTTGCGTCGTCGGCGCGATCGTTGGTCCGTATGGCTACGGTAAGACGAGCACGGCCATCCACCTATGGAAGCAATGTGAAACGCACGGTATCATCGCGGTGCCGCCGTTTGTCTGGCCGGACCTTCCTGATGTCATTGACGCCACCGCGGCGTGGGTCGACTATCGCTTGAGTGGGATAGCTCCTGATTATTGTGAGCGACTGCGGGTGATTCACAGCCGCTACCGCCAAGCGTCGATCGACGCACTGGCGGCAGAACGTGGCCTGGAGGCGTCCAAGCTCGAGGACCTGTTACGCGATGGACTACTGAGGCTTGAGTGCAAGCCGCGGGACGTGGTGCAGTTCCTAGCGGAGGTCGCAGGGCTACTAGCGGAGGTCGGGCTCGGCGGCCCCATCGTCTTCACCGACGAGCTGCAGGTCACGCTTAGCGAATACAGCACGCGCGAACATTTCATGGATGATATCTTCGGCTTGCTCAACGAGCTTCAGCAGCGACAGGGCAGCTATGGACTTGTCGTAAGCATGCCAACGGCAACCGAAGCGCTCATCGCCGATGTGCGTAGCGACATCATTCATCGTATGCAGGCTTTCAATTTTTATCTACGCCCAGAGACGATCTACGATCGCGCCTTCGCTGAGGAATTATGGCGCAAGTTCGCGCACTTGTTCGGGTTCACCGATATCATGAGCGACATTTTGCCGCCGGACACGCTCAAGAGCGTTGGACAGATTGCGGCACGCCATGACCTTGGGGCTGGTCCACGTACGGTGATCGACGCTTTCCGTCGAGCTGTCTTTTATTACGACGAGAGCGAAACCTTTTACACGCCACTCGACCTAATTGACGACTACCTATCCGGCGACGTGGCCTTTGATCAAAGCGGGAAGTTGGCGATCGCCGCCAAGGAAGCGCTTGGTGCGGCGGCGATCGCTGGTGACGGCGACCGCGAAGCCGCCGTCAAATTACTCGCCGCCTATCCGGAGGGCTGTCCTGAGCAAGTGCAACATCGGCAGGATCTGGCAGAAGTCATCGCCGAGTTGCCTGCTGGATTCAGGCGCGAGTACCTATACGAGTTTGCCGAAGGGCCCTCGCTTCGCAAACTAGCTCCCACCGAAGTGAAATCGGAGCCCGTCTTCATCCGTTTGACCAAAGAGTTTATAGGGCGGTATAAGGAAGACGACCGCCATGCGGTGCTGGCCCTAGAGGGTTTCAAGGGCCTCGTTATGCATGGCCCGGTCTTCCCAGAGCGGCGCGGTACATCTTTGACGGGCTGGCGATGGGATGGCGATAAGCTCGTCGGAGCCTTTAGCGAAAAGTACCCTGATCGGCATCTCTACGCCCGTGCCGCGTTAGCCGCCAACGAACTGGACACTGACCGCGCCATCGAGGAGTTGGGCCTATGGTTCCACCTCGATTGTCAGGCCGGTGCGCAGGACGTGGGCGATGTGCGTCACGCCGGTGGCATGGCACGTACTTCGATGCGCCTTAATGCGACACTCCGTCCAACGGGACCTATTAACGTTGCCTACCTCAACGACCTGGGCATACCTAGCGCCAAGCTTACGCCACTATTCATGATGGCGTTGCTCCAGCATCTGGAGAACAATCGTACCGCTGTACCCAATGACGAACAGGCGCGCGGTATGAAGACTTTTTGCGATCAATTGCTCACCACGACTATTCGTTTGTTGTTTAATGACGAACTCCGAGAGGCGAGCGACTGGCGGCTTACCCTCGTCGGTCACGACATGGTTAAGGCCGTCGTCAATGGTATGTGCGAGGCGGCTTATCCGGACTACGCGACGTTCGTGACGATGCGGGGTTGGGAAAGCAACGTCACGCTCTACATCAACGCACTCAAGAACCCGCGCGTCAATCTGGCTATCGCGCACGGCATGCAGCCACTCGTCAGCACTAAAGACGAGATCGTTCGCCTCTTCGGGCAAACTGGGAGCCAACCGTTCCTTAATTTGCAGCGCAGCATCCCTCTCCTCCTGCACGTCGTCGATTGGTCCGGACGTGAGCGCGGGCACGTACGGCTCACGCTGCATCCGCTTGAGGAGATAATCCGTGATGCCCTGGATGCTAGCTCGCGCACGATCCTGCGCCAGGGCGTCGAAGTCGGCGTGCTGTCGCACGAGGAGATTAGCGCCATCGCACGTCGCCTAGGCTACCTCGACGTCGAAGTGCGGCACGCGCTGCTCTTGCTCGAGGCACGCCGCTTTCTGACGATGGACCCCAAGACAGACAAATTCGTCCGCCTGATTGAGTCGCCTGATGAGCGGCGAGCAAGTATACGGGAAAAGTTAGACGCCATTCGACGGATGCTGAAAACGTTGGACGAAGGCGTAACCGACTTCAACGCCAACAAGTACAGCGCCCAAGTCGCTGGCTTCGCGCGTCGCGCTGAGATCGGTAATGACGTCGAGGAACTCACGGATCTGGAACGAGAGGTGGGGCTGTTCCGAAAGGACCTGGATGGGCACATCGGCCGGCAGAGTCAAGCACACCGTGACGCCGTGCTCGCGGTACTGGCGGCGCTGGAACGTGACCGTGCTACATATAGCATGCCAATGCGACCGATCGGTGCAGACGATGGAAGCAACAGTGTATCGCCATCCTGGCAGCGCTATGTTAATACACTGCGTGGTGAAGCGGATGCGGTCGCGACCACTACCGCTCGCGAGGCCGCAGGGGTACGTGCGCTGGGGCAAAGTATTCTGGACTCGGTCGATAGTGCGGAGACGCTGGCAGAGGGACTAGTGACGTTGTATCGCGGCCGACGCAGCTTGAAGCCTAAACAAGAGGCTCTTTCCACCCGCTCCAAAGAAGCAGCCAAGCAAATAGAACACTTCCACGAGTGGATTGATGTGCCTATGTTGGCCACACGCGTCGAACGCGAGGTCGAGAACTGCACCAGGACCTATAATGTCTCCGAGTTCAATCAGCATTACGTTGAGATCGAGCGTCAAGCTGCCAGTGCCATTGTGCAGGGTAGCGGACTATACCTGGCCGCCACAGTTCGAGCTAAACTCGAAGAACTGGAGCGGACCGTCCGCGACTGGATTGCCGGGCAGCGCGACGGTTTTATCGCGGCCAAGCGGGCACGTGAGGAACTACTTGGCCGCTTCTCCGCTCACCCGGTGAGCCTACGGGCCAACTTCGACCACTACCACCCAGTCCAGTCACGGGAGGGTTTGTTCACAGAGGTCAACGAATATCTGCGCACCCTCGTCCACTCGCTCGGAGGGGCGCTGAATCGGGTACATGGCGACATCGCTTACTTAGGACTGGTGCTTGATAAGGAGTCCGTGGCCCGCTTACCACATCCTAGTACGGCCGAGGCAGTAATCGCGCAGTTGCTCGCCGATCTTCAAGGCAGCGGCCCCTCAACGATCGAAATGCTTGAGGAGTGGGCCGCTCGCTACGAGCAAGCCCGCGAGTCTATTATAGCGATACAGGGTACCATGGCGGCATTCATGGAGAGAGGAGCGGCCAGTTCGTCCGAGGAGCGCGTGCTAGCGCTCCTCGACGCGGGACGTACGTTTGATCTCGGCGAAATCGTACGCGCACTCGCACATACTGAGGACAAGGACGCCGTGTCTCTCGAACGCGTCATGGATGACATCCGAGGCCTGTTCCGCAAGAATAGAATCATTATCAAGGTGGAGCGCCGTCCGTGATATTTAGACCCTGAACGCTTGCAGCATGACGACTCGGGGAGCATAACAAGGAGACTCAATGGCGGAGATCATCACTCTGGGAGGGGCACAGCCCGTAGACGACAGCGAGGCGTTGGTCGTGTCACACATAGCGCGAGAGCTACCCCACGCATACCTGCTGTATCCAAACCTAGAGATCCGCGAACGCCACGGCCAGTACGGTCAGCATTATGGTCAATCCTATGAGTATGACCTCATTGTGGTCGCACCCCATGCCGTCTATGTAGTAGAAATAAAGCGTTGGCTGGGCCGTATCACGGGAGGTGATCACAGTTGGGAACTGTCAAGCGGCGTCATCAAGCCTAATCCACTCCGTCTGGCCAACCACAAGGCGCGCGTTTTGAAGGGACATCTTATCCGTCACTCATTGGGCCTGAAGCAAGAAGTGTGGATCGAGGCGTGTGTAGCGATCGCTGACGCAAAGACGGTGTTGAATTTGACCGGTGCGGCGGGCGAACGCACGTTCCGTTATCAGGATTTGCCGGCTTTCCTGCAGGACCCCTCGCGCTTGCATCCACCATACGGCGTTATCGTACCTAACGGCATTGTGGGACATGTGAAGCCTATTCGTGATGCCGTTGAACAGGAGGAGTCAGTGCGCGCACGCGGCAAGGTGCCGCGGCGCGTCGGGCATTACGAGGTGGTCGAGATGATCGACAGCACTAGCCTCGTCACTGATTATCTGGCACGCAACGTGTACTTGGGCGACATGCCAACACGCCTACGAATCTACGATTTCTCACAGTATAGCAGCGCAGAGCAACGCGACGACCGGATCAATAGGATCAAGCGCGATGCCTTAGCGTTACAGTCAATTGGTGCCCATCCAAATCTTGTGCAGATACGGGCTCTTGGGCGCTTTTGATGATGCTATTCGAGAGGGAAGCTCGCACCATAGGGATCAGAACCAGAACGCTTGTCTCCACGAATGACGGTGGCTGTCGGGTAGGCAGCCGAAACGGTCGACCGGC
>JAABUV010007934.1_pt1 | contig 10928 bp, 11 predicted proteins | sample 5559971 | NCBI WGS metagenome assembly JAABUV01 (sample SAMN10711881, study PRJNA513362) | rock metagenome | isolation source: Antarctica rocks | place: Antarctica: Victoria Land, Knobhead nord | collected 2015-12-19
GAGCGTGGGCACGAAACATGCCCGGCGGGGTGCTTTGTTAGCGGGCTGATCGTTGAGACACTTCAGCGTGTCTGCGAATCACGGTGATGACGGCCTGTTCGAGATGACGCCGGTGGTGCCGCCGGTGTTGGTGCGGGGGCCGGTGGATAAGACGTTTCGGCCGTTCCAGCCCGATCAGATCTTCTTGGTCCCGCCGTCGCTGGATGAGTGGCTGCCGCAGAATCACCTGGCCCGGTTCATCGCCGATCTGGTTGATGAGCACCTGGACTTGTCGGCGTTTTACGCTGATTACCAGGAGGGTCGGGGGGCGCCGCCGTTCGACCCGCGGTTGATGGTGCGGGTGCTGCTGCTCGGCTACACGACCGGGGTCCGGTCTTCTCGCAAGCTGGAGCAGGCGTGCTGGGAGCAGGTGGCGTTCCGCTGGCTGGCTGGGGGGCAGGCGCCGGCGTATCGCGCGGTCGGGAAGTTCCGCAAGCGGCACCTGTCGGCGTTGGGGCATCTGTTCGTGCAGGCGTTGGAGTTGTGTCAGGCCGCTGGGATGGTCAGCCTCGGGCAGGTCGCTCTGGATGGCACGAAGGTGCGGGCGAACGCCTCACGCCGCAAGGCGATGAGCTACGCCCGGATGAGCGAGAAGCAGAAGATCCTGGCCGGTGAGGTCTCGGAGTTGCTGGCGGAGGCGGAGCGGGTCGACAAGGACGAGGACGCCAGGTTCGGCACGGACAACAACGGCTACGGGTTGCCGGCGGAGCTGGCCCGCCGGGAGGGCCGGCTCGCGAAGATCACCGAGGCGAAGGCCGCGTTGGAGGCCCAAGCGCGGGAGCGGGCCGCCGCCGAGGCGGCTGAGCGGGCCCGCGCCGCCGGCAAGGACGAGGACACCATCACCGAACGGGCCGCCGCGGCAGCGGACCGGGCGGTCCCGCAGCCGAAGGTGCAACGCAACTTCACCGACCCGGAATCTCCGATCATGAAGACCGCGGACGGGTCGTTCGCGCAGTGCTTCAACGCGCAGGCCGTCGTCGACGCTGATCATCAGGTGATCGTCGCGACCGACCTGAACAACTGCGCCGCCGACAGCCAGACGTTCACCCCGATGATGGCCCACGCCCGCCGTAACACCGGCCGGGCCCCGAAGCAGGCACTGGCCGATGCCGGCTACTGCTCGCAGGCGAACCTGGAAGACGCCGCGAAGCTCACCGAACAGCACGGCACGCAGTTCCTGATCGCCCCCGGCCGGCTCAGCCACGACGACGTGCTCCCGCCCGCACCGCGTGGCCGGATCCCGAAAGACCTGACCCTCAAGCAGCGGATGGCGCGCACACTGCGCACCAAGAAGGGTAAGGCCGACTACGCCCGGCGCAAGGCCATCGTCGAGCCGGTCTTCGGCCAGATCGCCACCCTGCAAGGCAAACACGTCCTGCTCCGCGGCCTGGACAACGCCCGCGACGAGTGGGAGCTGCTCGCCGCCTGCCACAACCTCCGCAAACTCCACCGCCACCTCGCAATCGACGGGCTCGGGAGCCTGCGACCGGCGACGTGACCCCCCGGGGGCGCACCCACCCCCCGGACAGCACCTGTTCCGAGCCAACAGACCTCACCACGGCCACTGGACCGGCCGCCACAGGTCCCGCAGCGCGAGCAACGCCGAAGGCGAGGCGACGCGCCCCTCACGCCCATTCGCCCTTACGGACCCACGCTCCTAGTCGCCGAACACACCCTCGTGCCCTGGGTGAAGTCTCGAACCTGGATGCGCACTACGGCGGCCCGCGGCCTGCACCGCGTCGGGTGGTACGTCCGAAAACAGTGGCCGAAAATAGTTCTAGCCGCCCACCGATACTCGCGCCACTGGTGGGTCACGCGGTCGTCGTGGCGGGCTCATCGGTCAGGGCCACATAGCGCACGGTGGCCGGGTACCAGCGCGCCCCGCCCTGTGCCGTGGGCACCCTCTCGGCGGTGAGGTCCCGGGCAATATTCGCCAGCCCTGCCCATCGGCGTGAACGTCGCGAATGCGCGCGACGACCTCGGGGTCAAGGTTGCGCGGTCGAGCGCCGTGAAGCTTCCGCGCGTGACGCCGTGCGCGACGCGAAACTCTTCGACGACACGTGGGGAGAGCACCGTGCGCTGCTCGACCGCGAGGTAATCAACGAGTGGACAAGCGCCGAGATCGCACTCCGCAAAGTCATCCCGGACTGGCGTGCTCGCATCAAGACGGGCATCTTCAACGCGTCCGAGGATGTGCAGCGCATGAAGCTCGCACAGGAGGCGGTCGCTCTCTACGAGCGAGCAGCCGAGCACGCCGGGCACGAGGACGACGCGCAACCTCCTATCGTGGTGGAGGACCAGCTGCACCCCTGGGTGTGGACCGCTGCCCGCTCCCTGTGGTCCTCCGGGCACTACCGCCACGCCGTAAGTGACGCGGTAGAGGCCGTCACCAAGCAGGTCTGGGAACGGACCGGTTACACAGGCGTCAGCGCGAGCGCGTACTCGTACGCCTTTTCGGAGAGCGACGCGACCACCGAGAAGCCCCGACTCCACCTCACCCCGCACGAGCCCGGCGACACATGGAAGAACGTTCAGCGCGGCGCCGCCCGGCTCGGTGAGGCGTGCGTCGCCGGGCTGCGCAACGCCTCAGTGGCTCACGGTGTCGACTCCCCGATCGACCGCCAGCTCGCGCTAGAACAGGGGGGGCGATGAGCACCTACGAGGTGAAGGTCAGCCGCGAGGGCAGGTGGTGGATGGTGTCCATCCCCGCTCTCGACGGACTCACCCAAGCGCGCCGGTTCACCGACGTCGCCGAGGAGGCGCAGGACTACATCGCCGTCACCCTCGACGTACCCCGATCCCAGGTCGAGGTGCGCGTGAGCTTGGCCCCCATCGGCGGTGTCGAACACCTCGACGACCAAGTCGCCGAGATCGCCGCCGACGCCGCAACGGCGGAGCAGGCCGGGGCCCGAGCATCGGCGGCCCGACGCGAGATCGCGCGGACCCTGGCCAAGGCGCACGTGCTGGTACGCGACATCGGCGCCCTGCTCGGCGTCACCTACCAACGGGCCCACCAACTCGTGAACTGACCCCCACAAGTACGACCACGGCTGTCGTTCGACTGCGCCCAGCCGCTTTCCTTGCCCGCAGTGAGCGGTGCCTGGGCTCGACACCGCGCGGACCGGAGACGACACAGTCGTCCTGGATTACAGACGCCCGGATCGTGCAGCGCCTGCTCCGACGGTTCAGTGACGACCGTGCGACGGCATACAGGTGCAGATGCCCGACTCGTTGCCCGACTCTGGAGGGGCCGAGGCAACCGTGGCACCCACTACGACCGAGCCAGCACCGGGCCGCCCGCCGTCGGAAATGTCGGTGGCCCGCGCAGCCGTGGCGTGGCATTCGTGTCCTGCCCACTGGACCAAGAACCCGGAACGGGGCTCTACGCGGACGGCCAGCTCGACTACGCCCCCGAATGCCTCCCCCCGGTAGATCAGGCGCCCGGTACCCCCCCAGCAGCTCCAAAGGCTCACGCCCGCGATGCTGTGCCGAGCTGCGGCGGGTCACTGAGAACCGTTCGGCAGGAGCCGGCGGTACAACGTCGAACTGGACACCCCGAGCACCCTGGCTACCTCGGTGTGGGTCCCCCTCGGCGAGCATCCGCCGAGCCTGCCGCTCCTGCGCCGGAGTGAGCGGTAGGTGATTTCGCCAGCGCGTGTTGTCCGGACCGCCCACGGGAGGATTATCCGAACGTGTCGACTCCGGATCCTCAGGCCTTCGCTGCGGCGTGGCTCGCCGCCTTCAACGCATATGATCTCGAGGCGGTGCTGGCCCACTTCGCCGACGACGTCGTGTTCACCACGCCCGTGGCAGCGCGTGCACGGCGGGGTCCTTCGCCGCGTAGGTGATCTTGGCGGCGAAGTCGTTGCCCTTCCCAAACACCTCCCGCACCGCATGGTCAACGCCCGCAGGCCCTCCTCCGCGATCAACTCCACCGCGACGCCCAGTACCCGCGACGGTCCAACGTGCCCCGCCCGTCTCAGGGGCGGACGGAGAACTCCCCGACACAGCGCTCCCGCCCCCGTCAGCACCCATCGGAATTAAATGAACAAGGGTCTGCCCCGCCTGGAAGACATGCTGCGTCCGGCCAACCTTTCGGCACTCTCTCGGACATGATCACGTCGTCGCTGGCCAAGCACTCGCGGTCGCTGACCGAAAACCGATCGGCGACCGGCCGCTGCCGGCAGGGACCGGGCCGTTAGTGTCGGGGCTTGGACACGGGGGCCCGGGCGCGGGCTGAGAGGGCGGGTGTTCCCCGCCGACCGTTGAACCTGATCCGATTCGCACCGGCGTAGGGAGTTCTCCGATGCTCGCTGCTCGCTTTCACGCTGCTGGCCGACCGTTGTCGTTGGATGACGTGCCGGTCCCGGTGCCCGGCCCGGACGAGGTCCGGGTGCGGGTGCGTGCTGCGGGGGTCTGCGGCACCGAGCTGCACTTCGTCGATGGGCTGTACGCGCCCGCGCGGGTGCCGATGACGTTAGGCCATGAGGCCGCGGGCACCGTCGACGCGGTGGGCTCGCAGGTCCGGGGCTGGAACGTGGGTGACCGGGCGGCGGTCTACTACTACCTGTTCTGCGGCGGCTGCCGCTGGTGCCTAGTCGGTCGGCAGAACCTGTGCCTGGAGCCGCGGGGGGTGCTGGCGTTCGCCGCGGACGGGGCCTTCGCCGATCATGTCGTGGTGCCGGCGCGCTGCCTGGTCCGCCTGCCCGAGCAGCTGACGTTTGAGCAGGCAGCGCCGCTGTGCTGCGCGGGCACGACGGCGGTGCACGCCCTTGCCGAGGTCGACGTGGCGCCCGGCGAGGTCGTGGTGGTGCTCGGCGCCGGCGGGGTCGGGCTCGCCGCTGTGCAGGAGGCCCGCCGCCGGGGCGCTGTCGTGGTCGCGGTGAGCCGCAACCCAGCCCGCCGGGCCGCGGCGCTCACCGCCGGTGCGGTGGCTGCAGTCGCTCCGCAGGATCTCGCCGCCACGGTGTCCAAGCTGTCAGGCGGCCAGGGCGCGGACGCGGTCCTGGAGCTAGCCGGGACCACGGCCACGCTTGAACTCGCCATGGGGGTGCTCGGTCGCCGTGGCCGGCTCGTACTCGTCGGCTACAGCGCCGACACCCTCACCGTGTCACCACTGTCGCTGGTCGTCGCCGAGCAGCGGATCGTCGCCAGCGTCGGAAACACCTACGCCGAGCTCGTCGCCGCCGTACACCTGGCCGCCGCCGGCCAGCTCCTCCCGCCAGTGGCAGCGACCCTGCCGCTGACCGAGGTCAATGCCGCCCTGGACCAGCTGCGGACCGGCGATCTCGCGGGTCGGCTCATCCTGCAGCCGTGACCCCCCGATCCGGTGCCGCCGCCAGGTCTCGATACTTGTCGCCAGTCGCAGCTCGGACCATCCCCGTACGCAACCTCCGAAGTATACCCAACTGCGCTGAGGCCCCTTGTGGGGCACGAAGACCACTCGCCGCCGCCGTGCAGGATGCGGGATTCTCAGTCCGGCGAATTGTCCATTTTCGTAGCTTTAGATCCGCCGCTCGAGCCCGCATCGCTTGACCGGTGTCGTAGGTGAGGAACTCGACGGGTCTCTCCGCCAGAACTGCAACTGCGACGGTGCGATCAACGAGCTCCTGATCGTCGCTCGGCAACCGGACATGCTCTGGGGGGTCAAAGACAACTTCGACAGTAACCTGCACGTGGCAATCCCCCGTGGTCGTCGACGGCTGTCCAGTCGGCGGCGGCGAGTACGCCGGACACGGCCGGATTAGTCAAAAGGTCGTCTAACGTGCGGAGCCTGAGCCGGGCTCGCGTACGAGTTGAAGGAAAGCGGCAAGACCCTGACCCGACTGACTGGGCTGGCTAAGGCTGAGACCAAGACCAAGACCAAGACCAAGACCGAGACAAGACCAAGACCAAGACCAAGACCAAGACCGAACGTCCGACGTAGATGGCAGGACCAGTCCGGCTTGCGCCGCTGTGCGACGTCGAGTTCCCCTAACCCCTGACGTCACCACGCTGGTGACAACTCGGGGATCCCTATTGGAACAGGGAGCGGTGCGGTGAGCCGGTGGCCTTGACTAGCCGTCTTCGGGCGGCTGAGGTGGCCGCATGTTCGCTGACGAGATGCACGAGCTGTACCGCCGGTGGCTTGACGAGCTGTGGGGCGGTGAGCCCGGAGCGGCTGACGCCCTGGTGTCCGGCGACTTCATCGGTCACTGGCCAGGCCATGACGTGCATGGGCCTGGTGAGCTGGCGGCGACGGTCGCAGAGACACGCAGCATGTTCAGCCAGATCACCTTCGAGCTGCAGGTTGGTCCGCTGGTCGACGGCGACCTGATCGCTGCCCGCTGGACCGGTAGAGGCACCACCCCCGAAGGCACCATGAGCTTCTTCGGCAACGACATCCTCCGCGTCGCCAACGGGCGCTTCGCCGAGTACTGGACCGCCTCGTCGTCGGGCTCCTGACGGCCCGTCCCCTCAACGATCGGTGACCGGTCAGCGATCCTTAACCGGGGACCCTCTGGCGGTGCGATGGGCTGCGCGGTAGGCATCTGGTCGTGAAACCAGTGGTGTGGCAGCCAAGGTCGTCGGTGGTCGACCTGGCGTATGTGGTGAACACCGAGGCCGGTTCAGCGCGCTGCGTGGTGCCGGACGGCCGCTGCGGTGTCGCTCTTGTCGACGGCGTTCCATGGTGGTTTGGGCCGCACACCAGGCCGTGGAGGCCGCCACGGCCAGGGGTGCACGTCGTCGGGGTGCGACTGTCCCTGATCGCCGGTCGCCGGGCCGCTGGCGGCTCGCTCCGGCGGTGGCAGAACGCCGGGGCTCAGCTGGCCACGGTGTGGGAGCCAGCGGCCGTGACCCGGCTGGCCGCGCAGGCCGCACGCGTGGGCGACGATGTCGAGCGGGTGGACCTGCTGGTCGCGGCGACGCTCGCCCGAGTGGACGCCGCCGGACCCCCAGACAGGATCGCCGCCGCGCTGGCTGAGCTGGTGCTCACCGACACCCCGGTCTGCGAGGTCGCCCGCCACGTTGGTCTGTCGACGAGGCAGGTGCACCGCCGCTGCCTCGATGAGTTCGGCCTTGCCCCATCGCTGCTGCGCCGTATCGCCCGCGTGCACCGAGCCGCCCGGTACACCGCGAGCGCGAGACGGCCCCCACTTGCCCGGTTGGCTACCGACGCCGGCTTCGCCGACCAGGCCCACTTCTGCCGAGAGATCCGCGCCCTGAGCGGTGAGACGCCCCGCGCCGCGTTCGGTAGGAGCGTCCGATCCATGCAAGATCCAAGACCCGGCCGCTTCCTACGGTGTCGAGTGTGACGCACTGGGATGACATCGTGGCCGCGGTCGGTGTGGCCCTCGGTGGCGACCGGGCGCAGGGCCGGCGCGACCTGCGTGCCTGCTGGGCGGGCACCGCGGAGACCGACCACGCTCAGCGGTGCGTCCTCGCCCACTACCTGGCCGACCTCGAGGACAACCTCGCCGACGAGGTCGCCTGGGACGAGCAGGCCCTCGCCGCCTTCTCCCACGTCGGTGACGCAGACCTCGCACCGGTGGGAATCGCTGCCGCGGCCGCCTTGGCGCCGAGCCTGCACCTCAATCTCGGCGATGGCTACCTCCGCCAAGGCCACACGGCGCACGCTTGTGAACAGCTCGCCGCCGGGCTCGCCGCGCTCAGCGCACTTCCCAGCGACGGGTACGGGGCGATGATCCGTCGCGGGCTGACCGGCCTGCAAGAACGCCTCGCCGACCAACCCTGAGGCCGCACTACTTACTCACCAGCTCGAACCACGGCGCACCTAGGCATGTCGTCTTCGTATGGGGATCCGCTTGCGCGTCAGCTCGGGTGCAGCTCTTCTGCCGCGCGGTGACGGCGGGACGTCGACTTCGCCGCCTGGGAAACGGCATAGTCTGACGGACGCGTGGCGCAGCGTGTGGTGTGGACGTCGGTATTCGCCGACGGCCCCGGCGGTGGTAACCCGTGCCCGGTCGTCTCGACGCAGACGGGCGGCCAGATGCAGAACTACAGGCCGAGGCGGCAGGCTTCGGCGCGGAGACCGTGTTCGTGCTGGCACCGCGGTCAACCGGTGAAGTGCGGCTGCGGTACTTCGTTCCGGCGCACGAGATGGAGATGTGCGTGCACGCCACTATCGCGGCCAGCGTCTTGCTGGGACGCGCCGGGCTCCTGCCCCAGAGACGTGCAACGGTCGAAACACCATTGGGGCCGCTCGGCGTCACGTGGGGCCCTGATGCGGCGGTCGTGGACCAATTCGCGCCGATCTTCGGTGCCGAGGTCACGGACGTCTCACGGGTGGCTTCGGCGCTGCGGATCGCGCCGGGCTCGATCACCGGGGCCGTGCGCTCGGTGTCGGCGTCGCGGCCGAAGTTGATGGTGCCGCTGCCAACCGAGGCCGCGCTGGACTCGCTCGCTCCTGACTTCGAACTGCTGTGGCAGGTCTGCGATGAACTCGGCGTCACCGGCTTCTACCCCTACACGCACAACGCCGACGGTGCCGACCTCGCCGCACGGCAGTTCCCGCGTCGCGCCGGCTACGTCGAAGACCCGGCGACCGGAGTCGCCGCCGCAGCTCTGGCCGCGCATCTCGCCCTCGGCGTTCCTAACCCCGGCTGGCACAGGTGGCGCACCGCGCAAGGCAGAGCGATAAGTCGCCCATCTGCGCTGACCGCCGAAGCCCACGTAGACAGCTCAGGCACGGTTACTGCCACGCGAGTTGGGGGCACCGCGCGCACGCAACCACCCGACGCACGACAACTCTGAACCGACGCCCTGTGTCGCTGGTTCGTTGCGCTGCCGGCCCCTCGGGTCGGTCAGCTATCCCTCACCGGTCAAGGATGGCGAGCTCAATCGGTCGTCGCAACACCCCGTCCTGATGCGACGTGTTGTGTATGTGGTCGAAGAAGGAACTGGTTGGTAAGCGGTCCGAGTTCTGGGTGGTGCTGGCCAGCGGTTCGACGTTGCAGGCGGGCGCGGACCAACGACCGCCTGACGTCGCCGCGTGACGTATCGTGCGGCCGTCGCATCCGTGGTAGTCCCGTTCGAGCACGGCGACGTTGCTACCGTGCGTCGGTGTGAGTGCCAGCGGTCGAGCTGCTGTGTTGCGCCGGTTCCAATGGGTCGACGGCCATGCAGACATCTGGCGGGTCTTCGCCGACGGTGACGCGCTCGGCCAGGTCGTCGCGGCGCTGGCCGATCCCTGGCGTGATCAGGGCATCACCCACGTCGCCGGCATCGAGTCGCGCGGGTTCTTGCTCGGAGGCGCCGCCGCGGTGGCGCTGAAGGTGGGTTTCGTGGCCATCCGCAAGGACGGCACGAGCCTGCTCCCAGGTCCCACGGTGCGGCAGATCGCGCAGGAAGACTACCGGGGCGTGCGACACGAACTGCGCATGCAGGCGGTGCTCACACCAGGTGACCGCGTCCTGCTGGTCGACGACTGGGCCGAGCGTGGAAGTCAGGCACGCGCGGCAGCCAGCCTGATCCAGGCGTGCGGCGCCACCTTCGCAGGCATGTCGATCGTCGTGGACATGCTGCTCCCGCAGGTCCGCCAAGAGCTGGGCCGCGTGACCACCGTAATCCACGCCGACGAACTCGGAGCCGCTATCTGACACAGAGGCAACCCCTCCCACGAGCGGATGCGAGCTCAATCGGAACGCGATCAAGCGCCTGTCGAGGATGACCATGCTGCTCGTGAAGTAACTTCGCTGAACGTGGACAGCCAGGGCTCATCACGGTGGGGTGTGCCGGCAGCCGCGGCAGCAGTGTGGTGCGGCTCGTTCGCGTGCCTGCATCTGTTCTGGGCGCTCGGTGGCTCGATCGGTCTCGCCTCATCAGCTGGCTATGACCTTGCCGAACGCCGCCCGACAAGCTTCGTCATCTTCGGCCTCTTCGGCGTCGCCATGCTCCTCGTCGTCGGTATCGGGGTCATCGCCGTCACACAGAGCTCGCGAATCGCGGAGCGCTGGCGCCACGCCGCGACCGTGCTCGTGGCCGTTGTCGGTGTCGGCCTCGCCATCAGAGGTGTTGCCCTGGAAGTACTTCTCGCCATGAACGTCGGCGGGCTGCAAGCGAGCGTTGGGCCGCTGGAAACTTATTGGGGCCTTGTCCTCTGGAACCCGTGGTTCGCTTTGGGAGGTGCGCTCTTCATCGTGACGGCCATCCGCGGCAGCTCCTCGCGGTTCCACCGCGGCCAGTCTCAGTAGCCGATCGACTTCCGACGTGGGCGCGACGACGGTGGAGCACCGGGGTCTCGCTGATGGACTAGGAGGACAGCCTCGCCGTGTTGTCGTTACTGGCTACTGGGCGATGACCTTGTCTCACGTCGCCTTCTCCGCGGTCAGGTATGTGTGCGCCTGCCGGTACTGGCCGCGACCGGCCTGGAGGTCGTCGTTCATGCGCTGGGTGACCTGCTGCCCCTCGTCGGGGCTGAGGGCGTGGTGGAGCTGGTCGCCGAAGGACCCGACCATCGGGTTCGGGGACGTGGCGAGAAAGGTGTGCAGGCTTGTCCCGGCCCAGGGGTGGGAGGACACGATGCGGGCGCGGTGGTCCAGGGTGACGTTGGTAAACCCGGCCTGCTCGGCCCAGCGCAGCAGGTCTCGCTCGTCGAAGCCGAGCATCGGATCACCGTCGCCGGTGTCGACGGTCTCCGTGTAGGCGGTGTGGACCTTCGCGGCCTGTTCCTCCAGCCCGAACATGTTGAAGCCCCACAGGTACCCGTCGGGTTCGGGGAACCCGAAGGAATTGATGGGTTCGAACAGCGAGAGTCGCCCGGCGGGGCGGAGGACCCGGTGCAGGGCCTGGAAGGCGCGGGCCTTGTCGTGGACGTAGATCAGCACCGACCGCAGCACGACGACGTCGGTGGCCTGGTCCCCCACCGCCGCCAGGTCGGGCAGGGCCGC
>JAABUV010007935.1_pt1 | contig 10926 bp, 18 predicted proteins | sample 5559971 | NCBI WGS metagenome assembly JAABUV01 (sample SAMN10711881, study PRJNA513362) | rock metagenome | isolation source: Antarctica rocks | place: Antarctica: Victoria Land, Knobhead nord | collected 2015-12-19
GCGGCGCGCCTGGCAGCAGGAAGGTGACCAGGCGCGCGCCCCAGCCGCGCGCCGCCACCAGCTCGGCCAGCGCGGCATTCCCCACCGCCGGCGTCGCCCACCCGATCGCGGCCACCGCAGGCGGCCGCGCGCCGGCGGCGGCGTGCGGCAGGTCCAGGGCAGGGTCAGGATAGGGTCCTTCACAGGGTCGATCCGAGGCGGGTCCGTGCAGCAGGTCCAGCGCGCAGAGCTGCGCGACGGCGCCGCCGAGCGAGTGTCCTGCGGCGCCGCGCGGGAGGGCGCTCGCCGAGCAGCGACTGGGAGGCATTTGAGGGAGTCGCGCGCTCTGTGGCCTAGGGGAAGGCAGGGTCTCTGCTCGCGCATGGCGCTGGAGCCATGTCACTCGCAGTCTGATGTTCTGCGCGGCACAGGTCTGACGAGGGAAGCGGACAACATGTAAGCAAGGCTGAGGCGCCAGCGTCGTGAGCATTGCACAGTCAGTGCACTCGCTGCAGCACATGGCAATTTTCACAGCTCCTGATGTTGAGCAGGGACGGAGGCCTGCAGCGCGCCGGCCCACACGTTTGCAGGCTGTGTGAAAGGGGTAGCGAGCATCCGCAGAGCGGCATCCGCACCGCAAAAGACCAGGCGCCGGCCATGCCGCTCGGCTTCTCGCAGGAGCGCGCGTGTGTCCACGGCGCGCGCGCGCGCCAGGAATCCGCGGTGCGCTGCAGGGGCGACCTGCGCGCAAATCAGATCAGGGGCGGCGCAAGGGGTGCAGGAGGCGCGAGGATGAGTGGAGGTCGCCGTCACTGCACTGTGCCCAGCGCCGGGTCGCCCCTGGCTGATGTGTTGGAGGAAGCAGGGTTTTTTGTTGGCAAGACACACCAATAATAAGGGAGTTGACATTAACATTCACGTATACTCCATGTTGCAGCCTCATGCGAGCTGTGTGCGGGACGGCTGGGCGCGACCTGGGCGCAGCTCGCTTCGTCCGACGGCCAGAGCGGCACTTGCCTGGCGTCGGCGTTGGTGAGCACATCGCGCCGCTGCTTGGTGCCCATGAAGGCGACGTACAGTGCATCCTCCCCCTCGGCCACCAGCAGCCTGCCCGCCAAAGCTCTGATGGAGGAACTGATGACTAAGTGTCTGTCTTGTGCACATGGAGGGTATTCACCATGCAAGTGCGCTGGGCACGCGTGAGCGAGCGAGCAAATGCAATACTCGGTCAAGGCACAGCAGGGACACAAGGCGACGTGGGAGCCTGGCTGTATTGACACCATGACGCAAGGCGGGACTGAGCTGTTGCGCGCGCATCGCACGCAGAAGGCTTTATGCATGCCAGGTGTCGGCCGGGCGCACCGCTGGCCTAGGCGCGAGCCCTCCCAGCGCGTGCGCAGCGACGGGAGGCTCAGCCGCCCAGGGAAGTCGCGGAGGAGCAGCGGGACTGCGCGGCTCCCCTCCTCGAGCCCGCCCGCGTCCAGCTGCTTGTACATGGCCTCAGACAGGACTAGCGAGACCACTGCGTCCTGGGGCCGCCGACAGGTGTAAGAACGATGCAAGAACGCTGCAAACTTCCCGGACTCCTACTGAGGGTCCAGGACAGCCCTGTACTCTCGGTTGTTCTCTGTAGCCTTCCAGGCGCTGTACAAAGCAACTAAGATCCACCATACCTACCGTGTCTGCAACTAGGCATGAACAGCTCAACAGTGGCGGGTAACGTGCCCCGCTTGCAGCGCCGCGGCAAGAGTATATATCAAGATGTGCAGCAACACACGCTTAGACGGCACGCAGGACTGTGGAAAAGAACGGGGTGGGAAGCTTGCCTGCACGTCTGAAAACCTGCGCGCAGCCAGCGCCTGGACCGTATGGAGCTGCTCACGCTCATGCAGGAGCGCAGCAGCACGCGCTGGTGCGCCCGCTGTCGCGAGCTGCATCACGTGCCGTGCAACCGTCGGCGGTGACGGTGCCATCCCAAGGGTTGCAAGGGTTGAAAGCGCCTCCAAGCTCGCAGCTCAGCAGCGTCACTTGCCCAGTCTACAGGCTGCACCTGCACAGCGCCAGCAACTTCACTTACGCAGCCAAGTTGTGTGTGCTCCAGCACGCGTCATACCAGGCCAGAGGACCTCACCTGCGACTGTGCGAGCGTAGTAGCACACAGGACTCTCTGCGGACTAGCCATTGCGCAAGCAGCTACGACCGGTAGCACGCAAACACGCAGCACGTGGACATACTGGTGAGGATAGGCAAGCGAGTTTCTGTCAGGCAGATGCGCAGTAAGGTCGACTGCCAAGCTGCATAAAGCGCTGTGAAGCGATGAACAAATCTGGCCTTGGTCGCACGTGCGAGTGCGTGCTGGGGCACGTGCAGGGTTCGTGTAGTGCCGGGGTTATTTCCAATCAGTGGCGCTGATGACGAAGTACCTTTGGTTTAAGAGGACTTACAGGTTTAAGAGAACCTGCTTACAGAACAACCTGTTCGTTTCTGCCATCATCTGTGAGCAGGGCAGATTATATACTTGTTGCCTACAGCGCTCCAAGTGCTCAGCTGTCCAGCGCTTGTGGACATGTCGTCGCAGCTGCTGAGCCAGTCAGTCCGCGCGAGTGTGCAGAGGCCCCGCACCGTGCGCACACAGGCCCGGATGGCCTCCGCTGGCGGGCTGTTTGGCGGGCTGCTGCGGCGGAACAAGCCGAAGCCGAAGCAGCGCGAGGAGCTCAAGACCGAGGTAGGAGCGCTAGTTGTTTGCTGCTGCGTTTGCGTGGTGTGAGTATGCGACAAGGCGACACAGTGGCGGACAGCAAGGAGCAAGCAAGGTCCCTCAAACAAACGCACTGAAGTCTTGGCAACGCTTTGCAGCTCCGCGAGCGGCTGGCAGGGCTCCAGCGGGGGCTGACTGCGTCGCCAGAAGACAAGGAGGAGGTGCTTACAGTCTCTTGCTGAGCCCTCTGTATTGCGAGTGTGGATGCTCTGTGTGCAGAGGGTGGCGTGCTTCCAGTGCAAGCTTGCTTAACCAGCAGCAGTGTTGGGCGTTGCCCTGGTGTGGTGACTGCCTGCAGGCAGGCGGGCAGTGCTGCAGGCACCAAACCAGCACTTGTTGCTATTTAAAAAGTGGTGCTGTATCTGCATTCCATTCATTAGCTGCACAGTTGTGTCCACTTCTTGCAGTTGATAGCAGGCCCAGCTCGGTTGCTCTGAGACTGTATGCTGTATGCTCTATGGTGTATAGACAGCGGAGCAGCGGAGCGTACTGTACATGCAAGGCAGCAAGCTCCTTGTATGCAGCAAGCGCCGTGCCGCTGTGGGCAGCACAGAGAACGCGCCAGCGCGGCGCGGCCCTGGCAGGTCGAGCGGCTGGCGTCCGAGGTGGAGGCCGTCAACCCCAACAAGGCCAGCCTGAGCAGCCCGCTCGTCAACGGCAAGTGGCGCCTGCTGTACACCACGAGCTCCAGCATCCTGGGCACCAGCCGGCCGCCGTTCCTGCGGCCGGGCGGCGACATTTACCAGACCATCGGTGCGCCGCGCTTGCACGGCCTCCCATGCTGTCCACAGCGGCAGAAGCCGTGAGCAAGCGCCTGCATTTATTGCTGATGAAGCGCCTGTGTTTCTTGCTTCACACCTTAGTGAGACTGGGGCAGTGGGCTGGCGCACGCGCTGGGCTGTGTGCTTGCGCAGAATGGTGGCAGGTTGTGTGTGTACCGCTGCAGCCGACTGTGCTACATCCATGCAGGGCACCTTGCTGACAGTAGGGGCGCGCCCTGCGCTTGCAGATGCGGAGAACCTGAAGGCGTGCAACCAGGAGACCTGGCCGTTCTTTAACCAGGCGCGTGGCGGCTGCTGCAAATGCTGCAGTCCCCAGGATTACAGGTGGCATGCTGGCAGGACTGGACACAGTGCTTGGGATGTAACACGCATGCATGCTAGCTTGATGCTCTGCGCCCGAAGGCAAATGTGGGTGGACTTGTGAAGGCAACATGCTGCGTGTGTGCAAGCCGAAGGGTTACTGGTCGCAGCTGTCCTTGCTGTGTAGAAAGCATGAGGGCTGGAGAAGCGCAAGGGCATGCAGCGCGGAGGGCTGCAGAGGGGCTCACGCGCGAGAGCCTTGGCGGCGCAGGTCAAGGCCGAGCTGACGCCCGAGACGCCCTCGCGGGTAGGAGTGCAGTTCAAGCAGGTGCCCACTGCGCTCCTTGTTCCTCGTTGTGTTGCTACTGACAATTTGATTTTCTCATTGAGGTGCTATTTCATTAGCCTTGGCCTTTGCTTTGCTCCGGGCGCCTGGCGGCCCAGGCGCATGCGTGGCCCTGTATCTGCATGTTTGCGAGGGGCGCGGGGCCCAGTTGCTTGCAGCGTGTCTCAGAGCATCAAGGAAAGAACAAGTGTGTGTGGCTGGTGTGTTGCGAGCGGGGCCTCCACGCAAGGGGCGGCGGCTTGCGGCAGTTCAAGCTGCTGGGGCTGGTGGCAATCAACGCGCCGGAAAACGCGCGGGGCAAGCTGGACATCACGTACGTGGACGAGGACCTGCGCATCAGCCGGGGAGACAAGGGTGCGGTTCGCGACGCAGCGTTCCATGGCCCTATGTCAGCGCTTGCAGCATGCCGGCGCGTGGCGCGCAGCATGTCCTGTGGGTGACGGCAGCCTGCGCATCAGTATGGGGGGCCACGAGTGCCAGCTTTTGTCGCAAATTTTTCTCAAGCGCACATGCAGCACAGTCCTGCACACACGTAAAAGATGACTTGGAGTTGGGCTCTTGCCCCTTTATGAATGCCGCCATTCCTTGCTCCACGCTGTCAATGCATGTTGAGCTCCTGCTCTCTGCCTCAAGCTTGGCAATGGCACCCAGCAGCCACAGCCGCCCTGTGCGGCATCGACATGCACAACGTATGAAGTGTCACTGACACGGGTCACTTGAGGTGCAGGGAACCTGTTCATCTTGGAGATGGTAGACCCCGAGGCAAAGCCATGAGCCTTGTCTTGGGGGTTTGTGTGTGAGCGTGCGTGAGCGTGATATGTACGAGTTGCTATCATGGGTGTGGTGATGTGGTGTGGTCTGGCTGTTTTGTTGACGTCTACCTAGGTCGGAGTTGAGTGCTGTGCAGGCGCATGCAGAAGTAGCCGCCTGCCTGGGGAAATAGCTGCAGTGAAGCGATCAAGCACACTGCAAAGGCATGCCTGGACAGTCCTCAGTAGCAGGCCACAGCTACTGTTACAGAGGGTCTGTCAAAAGCGCCTTGATCAGGGGCGAGCAGCTGGTAGTGGTGCAATCGCTTAGCCGGCTGTCACGCTCCAGCACTTGCTACCGCTTCACCTGGCTCTGATGGCTGTCAGCAAAGCGCGTGGAGTCAGCCAGCTGGAAGCCTCCCTTCAGGTCCTTCATGGCCTCCCAGTACATATCTACACTCTCCCGGCAGTTGGCCATATGGTTGACGCCCTCGCGTATGTAACACAACCGCATCTTCTCGCGCAGGATCTGCGCAGCGCGCCAGCCAGTGGCTTTAAGCAGGTAGAGAACCTGAGAAACCAGCTAGACTCACAGCACAGTGTGAAAGAGCAGTGACACCAGCCCCCTCTTGGAGGTGTGAGCTGCGGAAAGCAGCTGGAGCGCAGGGGCACGCAAGAGCATTGTCAGGTGCAAAAGGGTGTGGTGCAGGGCTGCACAGCACGGTGAGCATGCCAGCAACCTTTACTGTGCAGTGGCAGTGGCAGTGGCAGGGGCAGGGGCGCATGCGCAGCAGCAGGGCTGCACCTTGGCTTTTTCCTGCTTCACAAACTTTTGCCTGACCATAAGCTCGCGGTGCTCCAGGAGCGCGACGGGGTCAGCATACGGGTCATCTGGGTTCCAGTCCGGGTGGTCCTCGGTCGGGAACTGCGGGGGCTTCCACCCCATGGCCGCGCCCTTTCTCCAATGCACTGCTGAGCGAAACAGGCGCCAAGTATGGGCAAGAGCTGCGCCTCACATCTTGTGTTGCCGAAACTGGGCAGGGCTTACTCAATGCTAGGGCACGACAAGATGTCTTTCGAGTGCACGTGCAAGTTGCTAGTAGCAAGAGGCTCAGTACGTCGCTGACCAGTCAAGACGGGCTTATGAAAGCAGGGAAATGGACAGCTTGGAACACCTAATGGCCAGTCAACGGCTTCCTACGGAAAACGTTCCTCTGACATGGTTCACTTGTGGGCACGAGGGGTTGCTTTAGTGCATAAAAGCACTGCATCACTTATACAGTAGTGTCAGAAGGACCATGTCACAAACACTATTAAATCCTGCTCTCTTACTGCCGGAAGCAACAAAATCAACGCCCTTGTCCCACAGCTCACACAGGCTCGCCCCTCTGCTAGAAGAAGCGAGCTGTCAAGTACTCGTTATCAAAGTGGTGCATGCGGATGTACCCATCCTCGCCGCCCGTGGCAAAGCTCCGGCCGTCCGGGCTGAACGCGCACGCGTTGATGGGCCCAAAGTGTCCGCGCACGCTACCAAACTCTTCCATGAAGATCTGCGGTGCGCCCCGCACCAGCGGCTTACTAACTCTGCTTGCCTCTGTCACCAACCAGGCCTTGCATGGGCCACTGCATTCCAAAATGTCTGCATGTTGTAATTCCAGACTGCAGCATGGTGAGTGCGTCTACATCGCACACCCCAGCATGTCCGCGTGCAGCTGCTGTGGCAAAGCACACGCCGTGGAAGAACATGCACGGTGCATGGGCAGCACCGCAGCAAGTGTCGGCGCACTCACCTCCATGCCACGGCGCATCCTGCCAAAGCTGTGCACTCTGACGTGGCAAGCGGGGGAACGCGAGCGCGCGACAGGCTCGGGCCAGGCAGCCTGCGGCCGCCGGGCGCGCCTTGTGGAAGAAGCGCGACTCGAACTTGCCGGCGCGCGACGATGTGGTCGTCACCTGCGACGCCTCCTGCCCGCCGCCGATGAGCACCTGCCGCCGAGGCGCCATGCCCGCCTCAGGTCCGGGCGTCGCCGCCGCGCCGCGGAGCGTCCGCTGCCGGCGCTGGGTGGCCGCCTACGCACCCCAGCGGCACGCCCCCCGGGGAGGCAACCACCCGCCCTGCGCTCATGCGGGACTTGCCCTTGCTATAGGCGCCCGACGCTTACCGATGCCACTCACCCCCGAAGAGGACACGACCTTGCACCTTTGCACTGAACGCGCTTTTTGTGCAACCAGCACAAACAGTCAACACCACACATGCAGCATCCATGCAATGCACACACGAGATTACCACGCGCGGTGAAAGCGCACAGTAGCACCGCTGCCGCTGCAGGATTTTTGTGAGATGTGGCTCTGACTCGCACGGCCCCCGCTAGATCAGCTGAGCAGTGCGCGGGTGTGCGCGCACATGGTCAAAGATCGGCGACAGCGCCGCGGAGTTTGCTGGCCGGTCGGTGGGGTACGTCTTCAGCACCTGCGGCAGCAGGGCATGGTCGCGCACCCGGGAGTACAGCCAACGAGTGCAGACCCTGAGCACTATATCCAGGCGCCTGCATTACAGGTGCAGCCTGCACACTCTTCACAGCACAGTCATCTCACTGTATGTGAGGACAACGACCAGCAGGCACTGCAGCAGACGCGCCGACGCGCAGGCGCGGTGACCGCAGGCCTGGCGGGCGCTGGGGGCGACAGCCTGGACAGCGCGCCATGCGCCTGGCGCCGCGGCGCACCTCCAGCGTCTGCGCGTCGACCAGCTTGGCCAGGTTGTCGAAGGAGGCCGTGACGAAGTGCGTGCCGTCGACCGAGAGCTGCATGTCCGCGATGCTGCCAGCGTGCATCTTGTTCTCCTCCTTCACCTTGCCCGTCTGCGCGCGCCCCCCATGCCCACGCCCCGTCAGCCGCACCCAACCCTCTCCAAGCCCTGGCTCACAACTTGTTCTCCTCCTTCACCTTGCCCGTGCGTGCGCCCCGTGATCATCCGGCCCTGTCAGCCGTGCCCACTTCTTTCCAGCACCTAGCTGACGAGCCCTTGCGACGGCTGCGTCAAAGCGTCGCAAGTACGCAGAGCGCAGGCTCAGTGTGCTTGCAGGCACAGGACTGCACATGCATTGACAAGTGGCCCACAAAATGCAGCACCGCTTTCTCAGGAGCTTGACACTGTACATAGGCCGCGGCATCGCAAAGACATCACCTCGCATCAATGGCCCAAAGCCAATGTGAGGTAGCCCCACACAATTGCCGGCAAAACAACACACCTCAACATCCCACCGCCGCACGCAGCCGTCCTCGCCCGCGCTGAGCAGCGTCGCGTTGTTGTCGGTGAACGCCACCCGGTTGGTGCGCTTCTCGAAGCCTGTCAGCACCTGCGAAACATGGAGGTAGAGCGTCACAGCGCCACTGTGCCTCGAACCGGCAGCGTGCCTGCCTGCAGCGGCTGTCCGTAGGGAGCTCGACGTCCCCACATCCATGCAGCAGACAGTGCAGGTGGAGCCAGCCACTGGCTCAGCACTGCAATCTGCCTGGCGCTTGTGCACGCATGCTCCCAGCCACCCGCAGCGCCATGCAGAAACGCCTGCAGCGCCGTGCAACAACAATATGTTTCTAGCCTGACACGCGCAACCAGCCGCACACGGTCTCATCACCCTGACGCCCTGTCCGTACAACCAAGAACTGCCACAACTTCACCCATGCCCACTTTTGCCCTATTTGTCGTATTGGCCGTCCCACATAGTAACGCGGCGGCATGCACCTTGGACATCATAACGTGCATGCCGCCTCTTGTGCACAGACTGCAGGTCGATCATCACCGTGCTTTCTTGCAGACCTCCTTTGCTGCCTTACGAAGAAGGCGCGCCTGCACAGCGTCGGCGCTCTGCTCCGCCGCCTCGTCAGCGATCCGCACGATGTGGATCGCGGGCGTGGTGGTCATGAACGGGTCGGTGCTGATGGCCGCTATTGCATCGCCCAGGCCGAAGGCGACCCCCTTGCAGGGCGCCTTGTGCTTGAACGTGAACAGGCACTGCCCCGTCTCCACATCCCACAGCTTGGCGGACGAGTCCGCCGAGCCCGTCAGCAAGCGCGTCGAGTCCACTGCGCCGCGCACAGCGCGACCTCGCTGGCCGCACACGGTCGCGCCAGCGGCCGCCAGTGCAGCGCCCGCCCGGGCGCGGCGGCCGCGCAAGGCGCCTTGTGGGTGAAAACATACAGGTCTGCACCCCGTCTCCGTCAAGCGCAAAACAAGCACGTGCATGTCCAAGCAAGGCTGCAAGCAGCTAGTGGTTCGGCAGCCAGCACACGCGCTGCCTGCTGACGTGCAACAGTCTTGAGGCAAAGACGCTGTAGCGTGTGGCGCACAGCTAACGTCGCAGGTTGCCACTGCGCCATTGTGCCCGACATATGAGCCCACGCGTGTTCCGTCGTCCGCATACCACAAGTTGATATTGAGGTCCTGGCGGTGAGCAGGAGCACGCGTCAGGTTGCGACGCAGTGAGCTGCCAGGCACTTTGCTTGCAAGCAAGCGGCAGCAGCCGGCACAACGCTTGCAGCAGCGACCTGCTGCAGACCAGCCAGACGCCGCACCTTTGCACAACTGAACAGCAGGTCTCCCTCGCGATTGTACCTGCGTGGCACACTCGAGTGTGAACGCAAGCACGCAAGCACTTGTTCTGTATTACACTCTCTTGGCGTCGATGCACAATCAAGGATGTGGCAGCTACGTAGTGGCAGCGCACTTGAGCTGCGTAAGCGGCCGTTCGTGACCCTTCAGCAGGTAGGGGCGCATGCTGCACGCGGTGCCAGCATGCACACTCTCAGCAGCACTCCTCCGCTTCTGAACGGCAGAGTCCACAGCGCTCTCTCCTAGGCAGCTGAAGGCCCGGCACCTGGGCTCCGGCCGGCACACAAGGGCTTGCCAGGGTCGAGCCTTGTTAGGCACTCGGTACAAAAGATTTGCTCCAAAGTCGAGAGGTGCCAGGTGTCTCTACCTGCCGGGCAAACCTGTGTTTCTGGACAGGCGCAGAGTGCGTACAGAAACTGGAGACGTTTCAAAAGTGCAAACCAAAGCTCGCGCCTCTCCTCGCCAGATACTGATGCATACCTGAGTGCCACCTTTGCCGGGCGTCGAGCCGCGCTCTGCATTGGCGTGCATATTTTTTTGCTCAAACAGCACAAAGGCAAGGGCGAGGGACGGCAAGCGCACGGTGCGGCATGCAGCCATCATGATGCAGCGTCACTGCGTGCCTGGGGACGGTTTGGGCGTCATGTCAAGAGTGTGCTGGCATGACCAAAGTGCGTTTGCCACTCAGGGCGATGCCGTGGCCACGGCTGCGGCTGGCAGTGGCGCTGCTCGCGGCGGCGGCGCTCCTGTGCGTGGCGGGGCCCGCGTGCACACGGCGGTGGCATGAAAGGTGGCGCGGCACGCTGCTGCGCACGCTGGACGGCTCGCAAACGCACCGCCGCAGGCTGGCGGACGACGCCGCGGCCGCGCCGTCCTCCGGCGCGCCCGACCGCGTGCGCATCTACGGCCTGGACAGCAGCCTGCGCGCGGTGGTGGAGGGCAAGTCGCTGTCGTCCGGCGACGGCGGCCCCGGCAGCGGCCGCCGCCGCCGCGGCCTGCTCGCCTCCAGCCCGCAGCGGCGCCCGCGGCGCCTGGCGGACGCGCCGTCGGCCGGCGCGCGCCCGCCGGCGCCCGGCGTCAACCTGTACGGCCTGGACCCGGGGCTGCTCGCGGCCATCAAGGGCAACCCGGCCAACCAGAGCGGAGGCGCCGGCGACCCGCCCGCGCCCGCCGCCGCGCCCGGGCTGGGCCCCGGCCAGGTCACCGCGCAGTCCACGCCGATGAGCCTGGGCAGCAGCAGCCTGGCGCCGCCGAACGCCCTGCTGGCGCCGGGCGCGGCGGCCGGCGCCGGCGCCCCCGCGCCCGCGCCGCCGCGCGCCGGCGCCGCCGCCGCGGCGGGCGCGCCCGCGGCGGGCGCCGCCGCGGCGCTGCCCGCGCCGGCCCTGGCGCCCGGCGCGGCC
>JAABUV010007936.1_pt1 | contig 10925 bp, 9 predicted proteins | sample 5559971 | NCBI WGS metagenome assembly JAABUV01 (sample SAMN10711881, study PRJNA513362) | rock metagenome | isolation source: Antarctica rocks | place: Antarctica: Victoria Land, Knobhead nord | collected 2015-12-19
TTGCATTCCCACAATATACCCCATAACGTCATCCAAAGCTTCCTTAGCTGATCTTGGGCACTTCAAGCATCACCAGTCAGTCTCAACACAGGGTGACGTGCCCCGTCAAGTCCCTTTCGCGGGATGCCAACTTGATACCCCCTGATCCCATCGACGCGGCAATTATCCCATGTCGAACCTTCCTCCCGGTCTGGGAGGCGGGATTGGCAGGACAGGCCCTCCACCGGGCTTTGGCAATGCGTCGTCTCTGGGTGGAAGAGGAGGTGGGGAGGGACAGGGAGGGACGGCCGTGATCGTTAGAGCGCAGATCGTATTTCTGCTCACGACGTTTACGGAGGAGTCGTTTGAGAGGGCTTCAAATGAGATCAGATCTGTGAGTCTCGTTCCAGCTGTCCGTTTCATCATAGGGAGGTCGGACCACCGTGGCCGCTCGCTCTTGATTGCTCGTTAGCTGACAGTGTGCTAGCTCGCCTCAGCAAATGGCCCAGAGATGTACCATCACTTCCTCCGACGTGCTGCTGTTGTCGCCAATCCCATCCTGCAGACCCTCATCCAGCATTTCCAGCAGTACAAGGACGACCCAGCGGCCCCTCCCCCAATCATCCCTACTTCGGGACAGGCGGCACTGGCATGGCGCATGTTGGTGACGGAAGCGATCCGTGCGGCAAGAGATGTAGCCCTCGCACCCCATTTCTCACTCATCATGCTCTCACCATCTCCGTCAACACCCTTGCCGGTCCCTTCCTTACGGATGTTCGGTATCTCACCAACGTTCCTCTTCACCCTCGCTGCATTCACCCTAGCCTCACCACATGTCTTCCCGTCAACCCATCCCTCTTATGACGTACTCCATACCATCCTGCGGCAGACCTTTCAGCCGACGATGGACTTTCTTCGTTCCCCCAACTTGCCCTTCTGGTCGACCAACGCCATCCCTAATCAACCACCATATTCGGATGATTTGAGCTTACAGGAAGCTCGAAATCTTATCCTCGCACTCTATCCTAGAGCAGAAACATCTACCGGAAGCTCATCCCGCCCAGCGACACCCACGAATCCGACGTCGCCACATCTGTCACCCCTCACATCGCAACGTAGAGCCATCCTTCTCTCCACGCTTACCGTCAAATTCTCCTCTCCAGCCATTGTCCTTCAGACCCTCTCCGCTCTCTCACCGGGCGGACCACCTCGTTCACCAGGATCGATACCGCTCGAAGAGATCCTTTTCGAGCTGGGTGAATCGCTGACTCAGGATGAGGGAACTGTCGAAGCGGTGGCAGGGCGATGGTGGGGTCCATGGTTACTGGAGGATGAGGGGCCTGAGGCCCAGCGACTGGTTACGGAGGAGGCGAGCAGGACTGTCATGGGCCTCTGCGAAGGTTTGCGAGATGGTCGGGGCGTGGATCTGCATGGGGTAGTCAAAGGGCTCTGTGCAATAGTGAGTGTCTACTCTGTTGTCCACGCTGACAGGCAGGAATCAATATCCTTCGTCGATCTCATCCGATCTTTCGACTCGCCCACATCACTCGCAGCATACCCCTCTTCACTTCCATTCCTCATCTCCCTGCTCCTCATCCCGCCGCAAATGCCCGTTCCTCCCATAGCGGGTCTTCTTCCTGGTTTTCTCGACGGACTCATCTGGTCCAATCTATCCACCTTACTCTCGATTCTCGACCGCCTCACCTCCCTTCCTCCCGACGCGCTCCCGATCTTTACCATGCCCTCCGCTCCTCCGCCGAACATCTATGCGCGTATCATCAACCCTCCGTCAAGCGATGATATCATGAGCAAGGCAGCACGTCAGCAAGCAAAGGACATCCAGGGCGCTGGTCTGTGGAACACTCTGGGACTGATATTGGTGCTCGTGTCTGCATGTGATGCGGCAGATTCAGAGCATCCGAGCGATGATAGCGTGGAGATCGGTCGGCGAGCGACGGAATTGCTTGAGAAGGCCGCAGCTTTGGCGCCCGAGCTGGTTTTGTTGGCGCTCGAGAAGCTACCGGTACGTCTGGGACGACGTGTACAAATGGATAAGCAGTTGATGCCTTGCAGAAACCCCTTCCTACGCCGGTCGCCAGCATGCACTCCCGCCTCCTGGTTATGTACCTCTCGTCCGCACCCACCGCAGTCACTTCTTCTCAGCTCGTTTTCCACCAGATGTCGCAATCGGATCCCGAGACGCTGCAATCATTGTTACCAGAGTTCTATGTGGAGGACGAGAACAATCTGGGCAGAGTCATGGAGATTGGTCTCGAGCTGAAGGTAAATCATCAACTTGCACCCCTGCTGATTCTTCAGATCCTGGATAAACTGCTCGCTTCCGAGAATGTCCACTTTGCCCTGGATATCGCCTCTTTAGCATCCAATAAAGACTACCTGGATCTCGAGAAATGGCTCGCCGATGGAGTGAAGGTGAAGGGCGAAGATTTCCTGCAAGGCATCTTCGACTTTGCCGAGCACAAGATCCGGCTTGAGATTGATCGTCAGCATCAACCCGACTCCGTTCCTCCACTTCAGTACACCCTGGGCCCCGATGTCTATTCCATCTTCATCCGTGTCATTCGAAATGCCGAAGATCTGTCGAGGGAGGATATCGCACGATTCAAGCATCTCCGGACGGATATCCTGATCGTCCACCCTCGCCTGCTCAACCTTCGGCCCACATCGAAGGATGAGCAGGGGTTCTCGGCAGCCAAATTCAGCAAGGAAGTCGTGGTGCATGTCGACGACATGTATCAGCGGATGTACAGCGGCGAGCTCAAACTCGACGACGTCGTCAACGAGCTCAAGCGATGTCAAAAAGCGGATGATGATCGGGATCACGAGATCTTCGCCTGTGCTTTGCACTCGCTCTTTGACGAGTACAAATTCGTCAAGGCGTATCCGCCAAAGGAGCTCACGATGACCGGGATCCTGTTCGGCGCGATCATTGATTTCCGGCTGGTCAAAGAAACGCCAGCGTTTGTTGCTACCCGATACGTGCTGGACGCTTGCAAGACGGCACCGCACGAGGCTTTGTATCAATTCGGAATCAATGCGCTCAGCGTCCTCCGCGCCTCCCTTGTTGATTTTCCGGGTCTGTGTCGGTCTCTCCTCGAAATTCCAGCACTACACGAGTCGCATCCAGTACTCATCAACGACATCGTGTCCGCTCTGGCAGATCGAGAGGATTCAGACCTGCAAGGCGGTCTCAAGTTGGCCTTTCCCGCTCTAAAGCTTCCCCTGTTGGTCGAGGAAGGCGATGATGAGTTCAAAGAGCCTGACGCCGCGAAGAAGGATGCGATCATGTTTATCATCAACCAGATTGCCCCCAGCAACTACGAAGCGAGATCACAGGACCTCCTCAACCTCTTCGAAAACCAGTACTCCCGATGGTTCGCTCATTATTTCATCGACATTCGGGTTAGCCTCGAGCAGAACCGGCATGAGATCTACATGAATCTCGTCGAGCTGCTGAAGTCCCCGGTCCTTGAGCGGCACGTCGTTTGGGAGACGTACCGCAAGGCGCGAGATCTGCTCAATTCGGAGGCGAGCATCAATTCGGCATCGGAGAGGACGACACTCAAGACGATCGCGATGTGGCTTGGAAGGCTTACGCTGGCTCGGAACAAGCCAATCAAGATGCGAGAGCTGTCGCTCAAGGATCTGCTCGTACAGGGATTCGACAACAAGCGGCTCATCGTCGCCATCCCGTTCGTTTGCAATCTTCTGGTCGCCTGCAAAGATTCGACGGTCTTCCACCCTCCGAACCCCTGGATGGTCGCCATTCTCGCCTTGCTCGTCGAGTTCTACCATTATGCGGAGCTCCGGCTGAACCTCAAATTCGAGATCGAGGTTCTTTTCAGCAAGCTCGACGTCGCGATCGAGTCGATCGAGCCATCAAAAATCCTTCGAACGCATGTACCACCACCGCCTCCTCAGCCCGAATTACCCAACCGCCTTGACCTCGAGCTACAACGCGCTACCTCTGAACTGATGAACGGGTCGCAACGATTCGAGCCGCCAGTCAATGATGCTTTCGCTCGCATCCAGGCATTCCAGACGGAGCAAGCGGCTCAAGCTGCACAGGATGCTTTCCTCCGCCGCGTCGACGAGCTCATTAGCCAATTGCCTGAGTACCTGGTCTTCAGTCCAGAGTACCCTATCTTTACGGCGCCAACGCTCAAACGGATAGTGCACCATTCGATTGACCGAGCCATCCGCGAGATCATCAATCCGGTCGTCGAGCGCTCTGTCACTATTGCCGGCATCTCATCCCGCGACCTCGTGCAGAAGGACTTTGGCATGGAGGGCGACGCGATGAAGATGCGCCACGCTGCTCATCTTATGGTGCAGAACCTGGCCGGCAACCTCGCTCTCGTCACCTGCAAAGAGCCTCTCCGCACCAGCATGATCAGCAATATTCGGAGCATGCTCGGGCAGAACGGATTCACCGAGGACAACATGCCGGAAGCCATGATAGCTGGCTGTGTCAACGACAACCTGGATGTGGCTTGCTCCGTGATCAAGAAAGCGGCGATGGAGAAGGCAGCGAAGGACATTGATGTAAATCTTGCTCCGCAGTATGCTGCGCGCAGAGCGCATCGGGACTCAAGGAGCCAACAGCCCTTCTGGGACGGTGCATCTTTCGGCGTCGCCATCTCGCACACGGCGCTACCGGACCCGCTTCGTCTCCGCAGTGGCGGTCTCTCGGCACCTCAGTTGCGAGTATACGAGGATTTCGGCGAGCCTGCCCGCATCATACCGTCGGTCAATGGCGATTATGGATACCAGGAGCTCGTGCCTGCGGAGATCAAGCGGGGCCAATCGCCTCTCTACCCGGAAGTCGAGTCAATTGCGTCGCCGCAGCTTGTGCCCCCACAGACAAGCCTCGACAAGTTTCATGAGCTCGTTTCCGAGATCGAGAAGTTCCTTGCTCAAGCGACGGTTCAATCCTTATCTGCTCTGCCCAACGAGCACGATATCCGCTCACTGATTCGCGGCGTTGTCATTGTCGCCAATCAGTCGGCCAATCGCGAGGGCACGACTCTCACTATCTCGCAGAAAGTGGTACAACTGCTGTACAAGACGACATCACCCCTCGGACGCGAAGTATACGTGTTGATGCTGCAGCAACTGTGCGACCTATCGCGGAAGATTGATAAGGAGGTGAAACAGTGGCTCATCTATGCTGAGGATTCAGTAAGTGCCCTGAGCTCGACTGAATTAGAGGCTGATGTAATCCAGCGCAAATTCAATATTCCGGTTACGGTGACCCTTATCCGGACGTCGTTCATCAATGTACCAGAACTCGATTCTCAGCTTTCCCAGATGACCCTCCGCTCCTTCGCTCCGGAAACGCTCGACTTCGTTTCCGATCTCATCCGCGAATGCTCGGTCAGCGAGCAAGCAGCCGTACCACGCAATGGCTTCGCCTCTAGTTTGGCAGCACTGCTCAAAGCACATGAGCTCGGCCGCTCGACTCAAGCTGTTGACTTGCTGCTCGACGACCTCCGCGGTCCGCGGTCTCACGAGATGTCGGTAGTATCGTCCGACGGACTGGATTCGAAGCCGCCAATCGATGCCAAGCTACAGGAACGCCTTGCGCATTACTTCCTTGGGTGGGTCAGGGTGTACAGCACAAGCAAGAATCCCGAGGTCGCCTTCGTGCCCTATATCACCTACCTGCAGAAGGAGGGCATCTTGAACGGCGAGGATGTATCGTCTGCCTTCTACCGAACGGCCATAAATTGCGCCGTCGATCTTGACGGGGGCAAGCTTGACTCGACCGCTGTCTTCTACGGGACTGACTCGCTTGCCAAGCTCATCGTCCTGATCGTCAAGAATTATGGCGATAAGTCGGGTACATCCAGCGTCTCGCGGACCGTCTACTATTACAACAAGATCATCACGATTATGTCGTATGCTCTCGTTCAGCGTCAACTCGGCGAGCCGTTCAATCAGCGGCCTTGGACTCGTTTCTTCACCAGCATGCTCAGCGAGCTGGGATCTATCGAACATGGTCTACCTGACACCTATTATGGCTGCCTGAAGAGTTTCGCCAACGTCCTCGGAATCACTCAGCCGACGTACGCTCCTCGATTCGCTTTCGGATGGTTATCGATCGTCTCTCATCGACTGTTCATGCCGAAGCTCCTGTCAGCCCCGCGGGACGAAGGTTGGCCTGAGTTTCACCGGTGTCTGATGTGGCTCCTCCGCTTCTTGGCCCCTTTCTTGCAAGGCGAGATGACATCGAGTTCGCGAAGCATCTTCCGCGGTACACTGCGGATTCTCCTGGTCCTCATGCACGACTTCCCCGAGTTCCTCGTCGAGTTCTACCACACCCTCTCGACAGCGATCCCGCCCCACTGCGTGCAGTTGCGCAATATCGTCCTCGCCGCGTTCCCCCAAAGCGAAGCGCCTCTGCCCGATTGCTACAAGCGCCTCGATCAGCTCGTTCCGGAGATGCAGCGCTTTCCGACGGTACGATCCGACTACATGAGCGCGTTGGCCACTGGCAACGTCAAAGGCGGCATCGACCAGTATGTCCGAACGGGTGTGCCAGCCCTCCAGGCGATAGTCAGCGACCTCAAGAACCGAATTGCGGTCAAGCCGATGACCCCAGACGGCCCGGTTGTCGTGACATGGAATCACACGCTCCTGCATGCGACGGTGTTCTACCTCGGCACGACGGCAATCTCAAGGCGGGCGTCGCAGACGGGAGTAGCCGAGTTCGATTCGAAAGCGCCCGAGGTTGCTCTCATAATCAACCTGGCCTTTGCCCTCGACGCGGAAGGTGAGTTGATCGGGAGCAATGGATAAGCGCTGACCCTTCCAGGCCAATACTACCTGCTCTCCGCCATCGCAGACCAGCTGCGCTACCCTTCCGCTCACACCCTCTTCTTCATTTCCCTCATGCTCTTCGTCTTCGGCACTGCGACTCGCGCGGAGGTACCGAGCGAGATTGCTGAACGCATCGGCCGTGTCCTTCTCGAGCGTGTGATCGTTCGCCGACCTCATCCATGGGGCCTCATCGTCATGTTTGTCGAGCTGCTCGACAACGAGGCGTACGGATTCTGGAAGCAGCCTTTTGTCCGAGCGGAGGAGGAGATCTACCTCTTGTTCGGCAAGGCGCATCAGAATTTCGTTGGGGCGTAGGCTGGTGCGACTCTATCAGGTGGTAAGTCTTCCGGACAGGAGTCGTGAAATGAGCTCACCTGCGTCGTAGATCCGGTTTAGATATCATATTCACATCGGCATCCGGGGCATCTGCGCATCCTGTCATACTACCCATCAGCATCTTTCTCGGTTTCTATGGCGTATCATTCCATTTCCTGTATGTTCCACTAGAAGTCGAAACCAGATTCCCGCATTTCGTCACCCCGCCTTTCCGGCATCGCATTTAACGTGTGGATTGAAGTCAATGATTGTTTCTCGGCCAGAGAGTACAGGTCGGGAGGAGTTTAGACGGAATATACCCGATTCCTTTCTTTTCTGTGATTTCTGGTCAGGTAGAGGGAGTGAGGCCGATGTGGATAGCTATTTCACCCAATTGCAATGCATGGTACGTTCAAGCAATCTGATTTTGGTCTCCTCCGCTTCGACGCTACTGTAGTAAGGGCCAGGATCTTACGTAAGATGAGAGGGTTGATTCCGCTCGCCGCGCTACAACCTGACTGATACCTTTCCTCGCCATTCGCTCTCTCCAACCTTCCTCTCATATCCACTATTTCCGAAGACATCCCGCATTCCTCGTCCACCTCGTTGGCCCGACCTAGTTCACTCCACCCAAGATGTCCGAACGGAAGGTCCTCAATGTGAGTGACCACGATTCTCTCTTCCGCCCTTCCGACGATTCTCTCTTCCGCCCTTCCGAGGCCCTCATCCCTTCCTCCTTGCTGACCACTGACCACCCAGAAATACTTCCCACCCGACTTCGATCCGTCCAAGATCAAGCGTCGAAAGATTGGGCGCGACCCGCAAATGGTCATCCGTTTGATGGCGCCATTCTCCATGCGATGTAATCGCTGTGGCGAGTATATATGTGCGTCCCCTATCCGTTCGCATACGGCCGGGGTGAGACTGACGGGTCGGGTAGATAAGGGGAAGAAGTTTAACGCGAGGAAGGAGACGGCGCAGAATGAGGAGTATTATGGGATCAAGATCTTTCGCTTCTACATCGTGCGGCTCCATTTCCCCTTCACTCATCCTGACTCTGGGCCTGCTGTGCTCAAGGAGGATCATGCTGACGGTGGACCAGAAATGTACCCTCTGCTCGTCGGAGATCACGTTCAAGACGGACCCCAAGAACGCAGACTACACATGCGAGCACGGCGCGACGCGAAACTTTGAGAACTGGACGGACTCCGACCCGAATGGACGGGCTGGGGCCATACCTGACGCGGCGGCGGACGACGATTACGATTCGGATGGGAATCCGAGGGAGGATAAGAAGGAGAGGGATGCTATGGCGGATCTGGAACGGAGTCAGGAACAAAGTCGGAGGGAGATGGAGATGATGGACGAGTTGGCGGATCTCAGGTACGTCACTCTCGCCTAGATCACTAGGTAGACCTTTAGCTGATGTGGGCGTCCTAGGCAACGTAATGCGAGGTTGGAGCAGTCGAGCGCTGGTGCCGATCCGGATTCATTGTTAGCGGCGCTACATGTGGAACGGGAGACGGCGGCGGAGGAGGCACGGAGACGAGCTGAGGAAGATGAGGATGACGCGATGGTCCGACAGTACTTTGCAAAGGTCGGCGGGACAAATGGGGTGTCGAATGACAATGGCAAGAAGGGAAAGGGAAAGGCGGTCGACGGTGACGCGGATCACGAGGATGGCGATAGCGATATAAGCGGAGATGAGGACGACGGCGAGGAGGACTCGGCGGTACCAGCCTTGAACATCAAAAGGCGACTAGCACCAGGAAGCGGGAATGGCGGCACCGAGCCTTCCGTTGCGAGTTTACTGGCGGCAAAGGGCAAGGTTCTGGATGGTGTGGCAGCGAATGGGAACGGGAATGGGAATGGGAATGGAACGGTGCCGGGACAGGTGAAGAGTAAGAGAGAAGGGATGCAGAAGTTGTTGGGGATCAAGAAGAAGGTAAAGGCATGAGGCCGGTCGATGAGGTTCCGGTTGTATCATCATGCGACTTTACCCGTCTTGTCAGTCTATATCCCGGCTGTTTAGAGCCCAATCGTAACGAGCGACACCAAACCGGATTCAGGAGGGGTAGCCGCTTTGAACCGAGGGTGACGTCAATGACTAGCGATCACATGCCATTCCGGCAGTAGTCACATGGTCCTTTGACTATATAAAGCAGAGACCCACTGTTGCAGCTGGTATACATATGGGTCGTCTACGCCATGGCTATCAGTACGGCCCCTCGAGACTGCTGACATCTCAAGAGACATGTTTTGGCTGATATTTGCTCTGACAACGCTTGCAGCGGCTGTTCACGCTGCAAACTACTCCAATGTGAGCAGACCCCATGCTGGCTACAAGAAATTGATTGAATCATGTGATTGTAGCCTATCAGGTCCGTCAGGTTCAGGTCATGAAAACCATTTTGGCTGACCAAAGCAGACTGAATGGTCCTGACCCGTTCATTGGTGAGTGTATCTGAAGACGAGACGAGGATAGCGTTGACAGTCCACAGTTTGGGATAATGTCACATCGTTCGTTCCTCACCTTCCCCACCCCAGCTTGTGGCTGGAAAAGCTGGACACAGGAAGTACTACTTCACCACCACGACCTCCGTCGACCTTGAGATCACCTCGGCATCGACAATCGAGTCAGTCAATTCGTATCCCCCATGGATGTCTCACACTGATGTGTAGCTTGGGGCTCAGTGGATTGCGAGCCAACCAGGATAGGCGGTACGACCACTCATCTCAGCTGCTCCCCGGACTAGCTGACTGGAGCAGCCTTGTTTACCAAAACGACCAGATGAAACTGAACCAGACCACCTGGGCACCCGGTACCTCTACCCGCCCGACATTCTCCTTGGACCACCTCTCTGACTGACTGTCATCTCATCACAGAGCTACACAAGCTAGATGGGACATGGCATGTCTACTTCTCGCTCGACACCCACCCATACGTTCTCGTAGGAGGGGCGAATGTGGGATCCTGCCATCCACTAGTGAGACTCAGCTGATGACGCCTAGCCATTCGACCCCTATCCTGGCCCACCTATCAGGCTCTCCAAGAACTGGGGGTATGTCCACCTTCTCTCAGCCCACATTGTGCGAGAGTGGAGGTTTGCGCGGCTGGACGTTGACGAATCCTCAGGATCGACGGCACTGTCCTCACCCTAAACTCGACAAACTATTTCGTCTGGTCCTGTCTCCGCAACGTCACGGGCTACAACCAGACCTACCAATCGCTCTGTATCTCCGAGCTCATCACGCCGACTAAAATAGACGGTGATAATATCGGGATCATCTCCAAGCCGGATCAGCCTTGGGAGGTCGCCGGTTTCCCGGTCAATGAGTCCGTTTCTCCAACTTGCATCGGGAATGACGAGCTGATTGAAGGGTAGGGGACCGCAGGCGCTGTACTGGGAGGGCGAGACTTAGTAAGTGGCTAACTCGGATGGTACACGAGCAGGCCTGATCGGGATAGTCTGACGTATTCGGCGAGCTACTGCGCGACGGCGAACTGTGAGTACCTTCTTGACTACTTTACGAGAAATTGCCGAAAACCTCGTCCACCAGACTCGCTTGGCCTGGTATGTCTCGATCCGGTGTATGGCTGCCTCTCTGACCCAGCTCAATCCAGCTCCATTACAACGGCGGCGACCCTCACCTCAACACCTCCTGGACAAAAACCACCTCCGGCCCCGTCTTCGCATCCGCAAACGGTAACTACGGCACCGGACACAACGGGATCTTCCTCTCTCCCGACGGTACGGAACTATGGAACGTCTTCCATGCGGTCCAAA
>JAABUV010007940.1_pt1 | contig 10923 bp, 8 predicted proteins | sample 5559971 | NCBI WGS metagenome assembly JAABUV01 (sample SAMN10711881, study PRJNA513362) | rock metagenome | isolation source: Antarctica rocks | place: Antarctica: Victoria Land, Knobhead nord | collected 2015-12-19
ACCGCGCCAAACGGGCCGCGCGCCGCGCCGCCGTTGGCCTGCTCGGCATACTCCGGCGTGCTCGGCTCCTGGTGGCCGCCGCCGGGGCGCGCGCCGCCGCCGGCCCCGAGCGCGCCCCCGGGAGCGCCCCCGCTGGCCGCGCCCAGCCGCCCGAACGCGCGCCAGGCCTCCGCCTTGGGCGGCGCCAGCGGCTCCGGCAGGCCGTAGCCGCCGGCGCCGGGCGCGCCGCCGCCGGGCAGCGGCGCGCCGGGCGCGCCGGGCGGCGCGTCCAGCGCCAGCGAGCCGGCCAGGTCGGGCCCGTCGGCGAGCGCGCTGGAGGCAGGCAGGCCGCCGTAGCTGCCGCTCGTCAGCGCGGCGATGTTGCCGAAGAACTCGGCGGGCGAGGGCGCGCTCGGCGCGCGCTCGGGCGGCGCGGCCAGGCCGGGCAGGCCGGCGAGCTCGCCCGCAGCGCCGCCGCCCGCCTCGCCCGCCGGCAGCGGCGCGTCGCCCATGTGCGCCTGCAGCGTCTTGCGCAGCGCGGCCAGCTCGGAGGTCAGGCGCAGGTTCTCCGCCGCGGCGCCCTGCCAGCGCTCGCGCAGCGCGGCCACCTGCGCCGCCAGCTGGCCCTTGTGCGCCTCCACCTCCGCCAGGTGCGCTGCCAGCGCCTGGTTCTGCCGCGCCAGCTCGCCCACCTGCGCCCGGCGCCCGGCGCAGGTTGTCAGGTTGTGAGGGCGCTGCTCAGCGCTGCTTGAGAGCTTGGCCGTGCCCGGGCGCCCGCCTCGCGGCCGGCGCGGCCAGCGTAGCGCTGGCCACCGGGGAAAAAGGCTGGGGTTTGTCGCATCGTCATCGTGCAGCCCATGCATGCGCGCAGCGCCGCTCGCTCACGCCGCGCGCTGCATGCCGCCCATCCAACGCGCAACCACGACAATCCCCACTCTGGTAATTCGGCTGACTTGGAGCAGACGCTGTTCGAGGACGCAAGCTGCTCACATCCAGCAACACACAGGACGCGCCTTACGCGAAAAGGGGCTCGCACCTTGACCTCCAGCTCGTCCAGCTGTTCCTGCCGCTTCTGCCGCACCCGGCGCGCTGACTCCCGGTTGGCGATGCGCCTGCAGTGCGGCACACGGCCCCTGACGACTCGCATATCCGATCGTACACAACGCAACATGGTCCGCCCGAGCAAGGCCAGGCGGCAAGCAGACGCGCGTGGCGCGCCGCTTGATGCGGCGCCGGTCCTCCTCGTTCAGCCCCGGCGCGTCCGGGTCGCCCTTGTAGGCGATGGGCCGGCCCACTTTCTTCTTCTCCTTGCCGCCGCCGCGCCCGCGGCCCGCGCCCCCGCCGCCGCCCTCCTCGTCCTCCAGCTCGTCGTCGTCCATCTCGCTGTCCCAATCGGAGTCCTCGGTGGCGGCCCGCGCCGCGCGCGCGCTCCGCCGCGGCCTGCGCGCAGCAAGTGCTCGCCCTGTCACTCCACTGGTTGTTCTCTTTACAGCCAATGCCGTGAACGCAGTGGTGTGCACGCGGCTCTGCGCTGCTACAACGGCGTTGCTTGTGCTGGCGACCTACTCTGAAAACATGTCCTGTTGTGGGACCAACGTCAGCATATCGCCCCGACCTGGCCCGCACGCACCAGCACAGCCACAAGGCGGCCCGTCAACCCCGACGACCGCCGGTGCCCAGGAGGGCCGCACCGCAGACTGCGCCCCCCTTCTCCTTCCTCCTTTGCCCCGCCATTTGACAGCCGCCCGCCGCTATACCTGCATATCACCACGGCCTTGTTCGTCCGCAGCGCAGGCCTCTGCCGAAAGCAGCAAAGAAGTCAGCAGGTCTCAGGGCGTTACCGCTCCATGCTTGCGCCCGTGCACGCGCCGTGACGCCCCGCTTTGCCGTCCTCCGCAACGCGTTCTCATCCACGCGCACAGGCGCGCCCTGCGCACCAGTGCACGGCCCTGGTGCCAGCTCTGCGAGACAGGGGATGGCACGCCCGGCCACCTGTGCCGGCTGCACTGCCAGCGCCGCAGATAAAAAGCTACATAGACGCTGTCACAGACAACCTTGCGCTGCAAACACGCGTGCTAAGCCACAGCACAGCAGGAGAACAAGCTGAGCCTGTGCGGGCAGCTCGTGCGCACGAGCGCCCTCAATGCTGCCCACCTCGTGTGGCAAGCAGACAAGCGCAGCGCGGAGGCAGGTCAAGCAAGAGGGTGCCGTTGCGGGCGCTGCACCAGCGCGGCCCCAGTGCCAAGCTCTTTTCAGAGTGGAAATATAGCCAATGGCCCAGGTGGCACTCGCCTCGGGTCCGCATACACAAGTGGGGGCCATACGGATAAAGGTGTACGGCTAGCCAGGGCGGCACAGGAGCTGTCTCGCTTTGTTGCCGCGGTCGATGCGAGGTGAAAAGGATGCGGAATTTCACCCAAGGAAAGCGTGATGTTGGCCCGTCAAGCCCTGCAAAGCCGACTCCTGTAGCGACCGCGGGCAAACCTTTGTCCGCAGACTGCGAGAGCTCTCCCGGGTCAGCACTTCACGCCCGTGACACACTCGCAGCAGCAGGACCCCGCTCCAGCTCCCCTACTGCACGATAAATCATGAGCTCCTGCGCTGTTGGAGAGCCTCTCTGCCGAGTGGAGCACAGTTCGCCTCAAAGTGCTGCAGGGGTTAAGCAAAGGGTTGCCATATGGTGGCATGCATATGCAATTGCTGATGTTTTTTAAAAGAAACGGATGTCATGTCGTACAATGCCCGCATGCACACATGCACAAACGCACACACGCACACTTCGTCTCCCGCTCTTCATTGCTGCAGGACCTCAGCCATACTTCAAGAAAGCAAAGAACAGGTGCAGGTCTTCCGCGCGCATGCCCGTCTATCAAAGCGCTCCTCATCACAGGAGGCGCACGCCCCGAAAAGAATAGCACAAAAAAGAGAGGCTGCAAGCTAGCACAGCAGCGCAGCTGCTGCACAGAGCCCCGGACGGGCGCAAGCAAGCACAATCATGCGACTAATAAGACTGGTAGCTTACTGCAATGCATGCATTGACCAGGCGAACGCAAGCAAACGACTCACAGGCGCGGCACATTGCGGGGCGAAGGCCGGCAGCGTGGCTGTAGACACGCTGCTAGCAGCCAAGCGCATCACACGCAGCGCACACCTGCTGCCTCATGGCAGCCAGGGGCTGCCGCCGGCGCTTTGAAGCAAAAAAGCACCCACACAGCTTATTCTCAATGCATGTAGCACCCGCACAGCTTATTCTCACGCACACTTGCATGTCAACGTATGATGAACATTGCGTTGCCCAAGCCGTGCAGTCGCCTTGCGATAACATTTGAGCAGCCCACAGCATGCTACAGCGAGCACGAGTGCCGGGCCAGCATGCACAGCGTTGCCGGCGCGAGCTCCCTGCGCCTGGCGCAGCTGCAACACGATGCTGCCACGGAACCTTCAGCAGAACAGTCCATCGGCCGGCAGGCAGGACGGGCCACGAGCGCCCCCTATGCCTGGTGCATTTGGGTCACATAGTTGCGCCGGAAGCGGCGCTCGGACTGGTGCACCACGAGCGCCGGCAGCGCAAAGCCCAGGAGCGCCTGCGTGCCGTACAGGCCGGCCAGGCAGCGCAGCGTCGGGGCGCCGCCCGGCTCAGCCGCGCGGCACACGGCCGGCGGCAGTGCGAGCGACGCCGCCAGGCTCGCCAGCTGCACCGCCAGCTGCAGCCGGAAGCGCACCTGCGCGCGTCGCGCTGCTCGGGCGCCGCTGTCCGCCGCAGGGTCTGGACACAGAGCAAAACCCGTACACCATGGTCCGGCTGCACTGCGCTGGCTGGCAGAGCACAAAGGAGCGCATGGGATGCGGCGCAGAGCGGCAGACGGCTCTTCAGCGCAGAATACGCTGTGGCATGGCAGCTCGGCGTGCCAGCGTGACGGGGTGAGCAGCGCCTCGAGGGGAGCAGCGGCCGGGCGCGCACCATGGTGACCACGTTGCACGTCAGCAGCGGCTGCGCGTTGCTGTAGCGCAGCAGCAGCGCCAGGCTCAGGCCGGCGCCGGGCGGGAGGCTGGCGAGCACGCGCGGGAAGGCCACGAGGCCGTTGAACGCGCAGTACAGCAGGCAGATGCCCTTCACGGCGGCCTCGCGGTGGCGCACGTACCTGCGCCTGGTGCCGCGCACCGGTCAGACCCCGGGCGGCAACCGACGCACCACCACCTGACCTGAGGCCTCACGAGGCCGCAGGCCTGCAGCGCAGCACCCCACCTCTTCCCGAGCCCCCTCCGGCCTGCAGACACCTGCAGCGCGCAGCACTCCAACAAGCCCCTCGTTGACAGGCCAAGCGAGGCAGGCGTGCGAATGCAGAGGTCAAAACACCCATGCGCGCGCTGCGGCAGGCGCACCAGGTCAGCGCCAGCCGCGGCAGCGCGCCGATCACGCCCAGCAGCGCCAGGACGGCGACGTACGCGACCGGCGCGTGGAATGCCAGGCGGTGCGGCTCGCGGAAGCCCAGCCACAGGAAGATGACCACAGCAAAGCCCACGCTGATGGTGTCCACCTGCGCCCGGCGGCGCCAGCGTCGGCGCCGCGCCCAGCCGCCCGCACCGCCGCGGCAGGCGCGCCAATGCATGCACCGCTCGCCCGGACCAGAGCCCCGCCAGGTGGCTTGCGGCCATGCGTCGGGTTGTTGAGCGACCGCATCCTACCTTGGCGGCCAGTGTGCACCTGGCATGACGCGTCCCCTGTTCATGTTGCCAGCAGCTCTTTACGGCTGCATGGAGCCGGCAACGCCAGCAAGGACAGGCACACCCCGGCCGGGCGCGCCCCGCGCACCTTGCTCAACCGCAGGCTGTGCCAGGCGCGGAACTTCTCCTCCAGCGCGGCGTCTTCAAATGTCAGCCAGAGCGCGTGTCCCGCCGGCATCTCCAGGCCCTCCTTGCCGCCGCGGGCCCGGGTCGCCGCCCGCAGACCCCCGCCCCCCGCATCGCCGGCGCGCCCCTTGCCCGCCAGGCCCGCCTCGGGCCCCGCGCTGTCGGCCGCGCCGGCGGCGGAGCTCGGCCCGGCGCGCTCGCAGCCGGCCTCGGCGGGGAGGGTTTCCAGCTCGTCCGATGGCGCGCGCGCGCGCTTGATGCCTCTCAGTGCCGGCGCGCTCGCCTGCGCGGCCTCCGCCGTACCGGACCGCCCTGCCACGGCGTCGGCCGCCGCAGTCGCCCGCGGGGCAGTCGCCCGCAAAGGCGCATCGTCGGCGGCGGCGCCCTTGGCCGGCGGGAAGCCCGCCGCTGCATGCGCGGCAAACGGCAGCGCCGTTGGCCCGTCTGCCCGCGGTCGCGCGGGCAGCAGCGGCGGCAGGACGCGCGCGCGCTCGCCGCTCATCGAGTCGTTGGAGTCCTGGCGATTGAAGCCGCGGTGTGCGCGCGCCACAAAAGGGAGCGCGGGCGGCGGCGAGCTGGGAGGCGTGCTGGACGGCGTCAGGTCGGCGGCTGGGCCCCCCGGCGCCCCCCATCCGCTAGCTGCGACGCTCCCCGCGGCGCCGCAGGCGGGCGTGCCAGCAGCCACGCCGCCCGACCCAGGGGCGTCGTCCTCGGCGTCAAAGCGCCGTGCGTGCTGCGCAAGGAATGGCAGCGCAGGCGGCGGCGGCGCCGGCGGCGCAGACGACGGCCACAGCGGCGGCAGCGCGGGCGCGCCCTCCCCTGGGCCAGCCTCGAACGGCTTGTGCGCGTGCGCCAGGAAAGGCAGCGCCGGCGGCGGCGGCGGCGGCCCTCGGACGGCCGCCATAAGGCCCGCGCCCTGCCCCATGGCGCTGTCCGCATCCGGGCCAGCAGGCTCGCCCGGGCCGTCGGGCTCGCCCGGCGCTGTGCCCGGCGGCGCCGGATCGTGTCCGGCCCCTGCCGCGCCGCTGGGCCGCACGCCTGGCGGAGTCGCGTCCGTTGCCCCGCGGGCCCCGCCGCCGGCGGCCTGCGCCGGCGCGGGCGGCGCCTGCGCTTCTCGGGCCGCCTCAGAGGGCGAAGCATCAGCGCCCACCGCAGCCGCCCCATCCGCATGCTCCGTGCGGGCTGCACCCGTGTTTCTATCAGGCGCCGGCGGCGCCGTGGCGGACGCGGCGCGACGAAGCCCCCGCGCGGCAGGGTCTTGGTGCGCGTCGCGGGCAACCGCGCGCTGCAAGCGGCCACCCTCCGCCGCGACGTCGGACGCCGGCGCACAGGGGTTGGGCGCCAGCCTGGGCAGCACGGCAGAGCTGACCGAGCGCGCGGGCCCCGCTGGCGCTGTCTCGCAGCCGCCGGCGTCCCCATGCGTCCGGTCAAGGTCCCACCGGCGCGGCGCGGCAAACGGGTTGGGCGCGCGCGGCATGGGCGGCAGCGTGACCGAGCTCGCCTGCTGCGCGGGCGCCGGCGCAGGCTCATCCAGGCCCTGGCCGCCACGAGCAGGGGCCGGGCCCGGCCCCGCCGCCCCGGCCTGCAGGGCAGGCGCTTGCTGCGCTGCGCTGGGCGCTGCGCCGCCCCGGGCGCCGGCAGCACGAGGGAGCGCAGCCTCCCCTGCTGCGGGGCCTGACGGGCCGAGCACGTCCCGTCTGTCCGGCTCCTGCAGTCACCACGCCGCATCCCAATCAGCGCTCAGCCTTCTGCCTCAGCTGCCAGCCCCGCCTTCAACAGCCACATCGCGCAGCACATCGATCTGTGCGGCGTCCATGTGAGCATGCAGCACAGCCTCGGCCTAGCCACGACTGTGCAAATCAACTCCTGAAGAGGTCCGACCCCACCTACAAGCTTGACGGGTCTTGCGCACCTCCTCGCGGCGAGGCCGCGGAACGGGCAGTGTCCCGCTGCTGCCGCCGGGGCCGCCTGCGCTGCCGGGCATGTCGCTGGTGTTGCACGTGCCGGCCGTAGGGCTTTGCTGCGCGCTGCCGCCCTCGTCGCTGCCGCCTGCAAGCAGCTGCAGCCGTGCAGCCTGGCGGTCTGCCTCGCGCGGCGACGCCAGCGGCGCGCCCAGGAACGCCGCAGCGGCCGTTGCTCGCAGTGCAGGCGCGACGCGCGCCAGCGGGGCGCTCAGCTCGGTCGCCAGGCGCACCGCGCGCCTGCTGGGCACCAGTGCAGTGTCAGGCGGCGGCGAACGCTCAGCCCGCCCGGCGCAGGCGTGCCGTGAGCGCGTCAGGACGCATGAACAGCGATACGTACAGGAGGCCGGGCGGGGGCCGCACTCGTGGCTCGCCGATGGGCTCCCGGGGCCCCACCCCACAAGGAGCAGGGCGTCTCCGGCGGCCGCGGAGAGAGGCGAACGCGGCAGCGCAGGGTCTTGCGCCAACGCTGCGCTCTCGCCGGCGGCGGCCTGAACCCCCAGCAGCACCCGCACGCACGCGAAGCGGACCGGGTCAGCTGCCCCGCCCGCCGCGCCTAGCGCCAGGTCATCCTCGCGCCTGCGTCGGGCGCCGGGTGCCTTGCCTCCGCACCCAGCAGTGCGTTGACACCAGCACGCCACCCTCCACACCGCTCCGCCGCTGGCATGATGCCAGGGGTGCGCACCACGCGGAGGCCTGGTGCACGCCGGCGCCCGGCGCAAGCAGAGCCGCCAAAGTGCCGGCTGGCTGCAGGCAGATGCTGAGCGACGGGCAGCCCGCCACCAGGTTCTCCGAGCGCAGGAGCAGCCCGCACTCCAATCCTATGCCCAGGCTCAGGAACCGGGCGCCGCCCAGCAGCGCTGCGGTGGCGCCCGCGGCGCTCGAGCTGGGCCACGACTCTGCAAAGCTGGCAGCCAAGCTGCTGGCGAGCGCGGTCCACTCTGCTGAGCTGGCCCTGGCTGACGCCGTGCAGGAGGGTTGAGGCGATAGCTGCAGCGGGTCTGGGCCAGCCTGCATTCACGGGCCCTGCAAGCGGGCCAAGGGGCTGGCGAGCAGCACCTATCAGCAGGAGAGCCCCAACGCGAATGGGGCTGCAGTGCTCCCAGTCTACCTCCGGTCCGGGCTGCCCACGTAAAGTTCGTTGGGCATAGCTACGTTTGGCGTGTATGTGCTGGATCAACTGCCGGCTTAGTCAACAAATGGCAAGCGCGGCGGTATCTAGGGTATGAGCTTGCAATGGCCATGCTGAAAATTGTTGCCCGCATGACAGCTCCAGAATTACATACACTTCCGCTCAACACATCCCTTAACACATCAAGTGTGCTCGTACTTCGCATCTCTGAAATGAGGCAACAGGCTAGCGCATGTGTAGCTGCGCAGGCGGACTCAGCAACACGGCGTCTTCAGCTGGCAGCAGCCGCTTCCCCGAAGCTGTTTTTACTCACCCCAGCTCTGCAACACGGGACCTAACATGCCGCAACAGCAGCTCAGCTGCCTTGGAAAGAACCACGCATGAAGCAAGCGCAAGTCACTTGAAAATCCATCATTCTGACTAGTTGCACATCGGACCGGAAAACTAGGCAGGCCTCTACTATAGCGCCCTTGGGGAGCGCACCCAGCAGCATGGCAGCAGTGCACGCCACAAAAAAGCGTCAGCACTTGCTATTCAGCACCGGCGCGACTCAGGCGGCTATGAGCTGTTGCACTGACCTACACAGCTCATCGCAAGTCTTCACACTTATGGAAAGCTACAACACCTCGAAGTCTGCGCGTCAAGTCCCAGCATTACAAAGCTACGCTGAACGGCTTGACCACTGCTGAGCAATTGCATGGCATGCACCTGCCTGGTAAGTCCTCTAGAACACTGCCAACCCAGGCATGTCCTGCCTGTTGCGCCCGAGGGTGGGGGCGCAGGCGCCTCAGCAGCGCATGCCATGCAGCCGAGCATGCGTGCGCTCCTCACGCCTGGTGGATCTTCAGCGCAAAGTTGCGCCGGAAGCGCCGCTCCGTGAGGTACACGACGGTGGCCGGCAGGGCCACACCCAGTAGCGCCTGTGCGCCGTACAGGCCGGCCAGGCAGCGCGGCGTGGCGGCGCCCGGCGCGCGCGCGCGGCACACGCCCGGCGGCAGCGCGAGCGACAGCGCCAGGCACGCCAGCTGGACCGGCGCGTGCAGCCGGAAGCGCACCTGCGCGCGCGGTGCTGCTCGCGGCCCGCTGCAGGGGCCTCAGCCGGGCGTCCGCGACCCCGTGCAGTATACAGCTGCAAGCGGCACGATCCCATCCAAGCACTTCAGCTTGTTCGCCGCCCCCTCACAGTGCAGAGGGCTGAGCCTGATTGCCTGCACCAGAGGTGCACAGCCACAGACGCCTGCACAGCCAGTGGAGTGCATTTGCCACTCGGCAGCTCCTGCATCGCCAGGCAGGGCAGCTGCTGACGAGGCATGCACGCACGGTCCTGGGGCAGGCTGGCACGCGCCCCACCATGGTGACTATGTTGCACGTCAGCAGCGGCTGCGCATTGCTGTAGCGCAGCGCCAGCGCCAGGCTGAGCCCGCCGCCGGCCGGCAGGTTGGCCAGCAGGCGCGGGAAGGCCACCAGGGCGTTGAATGCGCAGTACAGCAGGCACAGCGCCTTTGCGACCGTCTCGCGGCTCCGAACCAGCCTGCACCGGGCGCTGCACAGCCTCAGACGCCCAGCCGAGAGCTCCAGCGACCAGGCGCATCCAGCAGCCGCGGCCTGCCGGACACCTCACAGCCTCCCACAAGAACAGCAAGCACGGGCTCCCCGCGCCGGCGCGAGCAGCGCGGCGGAGCCGAATGCGGCGTGCGGCAGCACAGGGCGGGCGGCATGGCGGCGGGACGATGCGCGGCCGCACCAGTCGCGCGCCAGCCACAGCAGCGCGAGCACGGTGCCCAGGAGTCCCAGGACGGCCGAGTACGCGATGGGCGCGTGGAATGCCAGGCGGTGCGGCTCGCGGAAGCCCAGCCACAGGAAGATGACGATGGCAAAGCCCGCGTTGATGGCGTCCACCTGCGAGCGCAGGAAGGATGAAGTGGGCACGCGCACAGCGGGGTTGTCCTCGATGGTGGGAGGCAGGCAACTGGGGGGTCTGTGGGGTCGGCAGGCGGTGAAGGGCGCCGCCACGTGCAGGACGTGTCAAGGCTGTGCAGTCACTGCAGGGTGGGATGCTGCTACCGCTCGGGAGCATGCGGCTGCCCAGCAACCGGAGCCTGAGTGGCACTCGCCCGCACAGGTCACCGACGACAGCGGCGTCACGGGAATGCGGAGCCGCCTCCCTGCCGCCGCGCGTGCGCGCACCTTGCTCATCTGCGCGCTGTGCCAGGCGCGGAACTTCTCCTCGATGGCGGCGTTCTCGAATGTCAGCCACAGCGGGTGGCAGGCCGGCATCTCCAGGCCCTCCTTGCCTCCGGCCCGGCCCGCGGCCTTCACTCCAGAGGAGCTCCCGCCGCCGCCTCCCTGCGGGGTCGGGTCGGCGTGCGCCGCCGCCCGCCCCCGTCCGTCGGCAGCGCCGCTCGCTGCAGCGCGCTCGACGGCGGCCTCGTGAGGCGCCTCGATCTCGCTGAGCGACCCGCGCATGCGCGCGACACTGCCCACACTTGCGCCTCCCGCCGCGGCCTCCTCCCCACCCAGCCAACCCCCCACGGCCGCCGGCGTGGGCTCGGCCTGCGCCGTGCCTGCATGCACGGGCGCCTCTCCGCCAGCATCGCCCTCACCTGGCGGGAAGCCCGCTGCGGCTTGCGCAGCAAACGGCAGCGCGCCTGGCGCAGGCGCCTGCGGCTGGGACGGCAGCAGCAACGGCAGCACGGGCGGCAGCTCGCCGGCCGTGCTGTCAGCGGAGTCGCGGCGGTTGAAGCTGCGCCGTGCGCACCCCACGAACGGGAGCGCCGGCGGCGGCGAGCTGGGCGGCGCTGCGGAGGGCGTCAGGCTTCCCCCCAAGCCCCCTGGCTCTCCCAGCAGCGCCGGCCGGCCCGCCGCGTCGGCGAGGGCGTCGCCGGTGCGCGGACGAGCAGCCAGCCCGCGCACCGTGCCGTTTGGCACACCAGGGCTTCCCTCCTCAGGGTCAAAGCTGCGGGCGCGATACGCAATGAAGGGCAGTGCGGGCGGCGGCGG
>JAABUV010007941.1_pt1 | contig 10923 bp, 13 predicted proteins | sample 5559971 | NCBI WGS metagenome assembly JAABUV01 (sample SAMN10711881, study PRJNA513362) | rock metagenome | isolation source: Antarctica rocks | place: Antarctica: Victoria Land, Knobhead nord | collected 2015-12-19
TGCAAAGATATCTGCTTCCATAGGGTTGAGGGGAGTCTAGAAGCGAGATGCTGCCATTGTGACCTGTCCATCTGCAATATATCTACATAAGCAAGTATCTTTGCCACAGTCTCTTCTTCGCTTAGATCCTCCTCCAGTATCTTGTCCCACCCCTCTTGTACTGACTGCAATTTCTCAGCACGCTGTTAGCCGATGTTACAACATTGAGCACATGGCACAGAAGCATGGTGTGTTAGTCGTGCCTGATCTTGCATTGTATGCCGAGACCGGGCACAGCTTGAAAGTAAGACGACTGCTACCGTGACAACACCGAAACAATCTTGCAATTCCTTTGTTCTAACAAATGTCAACAGGACAGCCTCGCGCTGCTGTCAGCCCGCAACGAAGCCAATCTTGTGTCCGGTACCTTTGCTAACCAAGAGGGTTGAGCAAGAATGTAAACAAACACGGAATGCGTGTGGGACACGCAAGCAGTTCGTCTCGACACACACACAGCAGAGATCTTTGCACTGAGCAACGTGCATCCCCAACACGAATTGACAACACCACAGAGTACATCCAAAGACCGCCTGCTGTCGACAGGCGCAAGCAGTCGTTGCATCCCAAGAGGATTGAGTGTACAAGCCAGCCCGACCACAACCTTGGAGCTGCCAGACAGAGCACGCAGCCGGGGCTCAGCATGCTTTGTCGGACCGCCTTGTAACGTTCAGGTGTTCCTCTACCTCCGTAAGCCTATATCTCTAAGCCTTTCGTAAGCCGTAACGCACCAGCTCCAGTGCACTTCAACAGCAAGCAGGAGTGCGAGCTGGACAGGTCGTCTGCTGTGTTTCTCCTGGTGCTGTCTTTGCGTTGCGCAACAGGAGAGCTCACTTGCTAGTGGACACAGGGAAATAATGGACCTTGTTCAACTTCGTGAAGAAATCGTGAACAAAGATGTCCCCCCTATGGAGAAGGCTCGCCTGTTCATGATGCACAAGGCTGCCTGGAACCTTAGCCATTCACAATGGCTATTCTTTACATTTCCTTTGCCTAAGGAGGTCGAGGATGCTATTATTTTTCTTGAGCTGCCATCGAGTAAGTTCCAGCTTCTGGTTACGACCTTTGTAGTTGCACCATTTCATTTGAGCCTCGTAAGAATCATGAAGAAAGCTGATGTAGGTGAACAACAACGACAGATTCGGGCCCTTCAAGCACATCTGGAAAGATATGCAGAGGACATGTTTGCAGAAAGAAAACTAGGTACAGCACTGCGTGCTTTTTATGGCAAGCAAGCCCATCTCACAATTATTTAAGAAAGCAAACTGTGTCACATGCAGGCCATCTCAAAACAAAATGAGACGTCCCCAATGTTTGAAGCAGATGGCCTGGCTTTCACTGACCAGAAGAGGCTTCTTAGCAGCCCCGTTGGTGCTATGATGCGTCATGAATGCAAACAAGTGAAACAGTTGAGTTACAGCCATGTCTGCTGTTTGGAGACGTGTTCATTGTTACAACTTTCCGCTGCAACAATGCATGTCTCAGTTAAGACCTGCAAGCTTTCCATCAAGCTTTCATGATTAGGCAAGAGGCCTTGTGAGTAATAACGACCTTGATCAGCATATCATGCTTTGCCAAACTGTCAAGCTTGCAATGATCAGCTGTGATTCCTAGCTAAGAGTACAGTATCGACAGCGTCTGAGTCTTCAGCGAAATTTGGCGCTATGCTAAAGCAGCTGCAAAAGGAACCTGTGCTATTGGTACAAGTGTCAGGTACCAGTAGCTATTTCAGTAGTAGCCGTCCCTGTGAAAGCCTTATGATGCGGGAATGCACAAATGCAGAGACTGCACAGTAAGATTTTGCGACCAGTTGGTACCGTATTTACAGCTTGAGGGCTAGGGACTGTGTGGCTGGTAGCCTAGACCGGGTGAGTTCTGGACGGGTGTAGAGATTGTCCTGTACTGCAGCATGCTTTGCTATGTTTGGCGGCCTGCCCAGCGGGCCTGTTGCCTAGTCAGACAACACTGGTCTATAGGATAACACCTAACTGGTACCAGGTTTTTGCAACAAACATACAGCGATCATTGCCTATCTGGTAAATTACCAGTGGTAAATGGCCTTCACTGCTACATTGGAGGCACACGATGGCATACACACATTGTGAAAAGCTGCCTGTTTTCAACTGGCCACAGCTCAGGTTCGCTCACTAAGAAAGGTTGAGCAAATAAGCTCCCTGGTGTTACTTCTTGAAAGACAGTGGTTGCAACAACATGGACACAATTTTTGCAATACATATCAACTACATGATCACTATGTCCACACCAGGCAAGACTTTGAAACATTGGGGTCAGCGCAGCTTGATTGTGACCGGGACTGCCTTGGGAGACACAAGCATGCCTGGCCCAAACTCCAATGGCTCTGTCAGCAGCTTGTCATCCAATACAAATGTGTACTTCTGATACCACTGCACAAGTGCAATGATCACCTCTTCCACTGCAAGCCAACACAACACAATCAACACACTATCAGGAGTTTTGCAATGCCAATCAAAAGCATCCCTGACATGTCTGTGCCAAGCACAGATGTACACAAGCACAGAATGCTTCTGCACATGAGACAGACATGCAGCAATGCCTTCACGATCAAAACAGGACATTACATCTTGGAAATTGTGTTGTTTGCATGACATTTGCAGTGATAGGCAGAACATAGGTGGCAAAGCAGGCTGTACACTGATATCGGCAGCCACTCTAGCATTTTGACATGGACAGTGTAGCGTGCTGTGCAATGCTGAAACAGATGCTCACAAATGACCTGAGACCAGTAGAATCCTCAGGTCCCCAACTACAGCAACCTCAGCCAGTCTACTAATTATATCAAAGCTCAAGCGGTCAGTCCTAGTCTTGCATCACACAGATCTGAAGCAAAGTATTCACAGCTTGCTCGCGCACGCAGCTTTCCCACACACTTTGCTGTTTCTAACTAAGAGGAGCCTGCCCATCCACACCTCAATAAACAAGGCGCATATACATGCTGTTGCAAGAAACATGCCAGGACAGAATCCAAAATTATGATGCAGAATGTTTTGAATTTGTTTTTAAACATGCTTTGCTGCCAGGAAGGTTCACACCCAACTCAACGATTTCTATCTAGCTTCTTGCCCCAAAACCCCCACAAACACACATAAGCAAGCAGAATTGCTTCAAACTTGCATGCTGTCAAGTCTAGACATGGCTTTCTGGGCCTCATTGATGACAAGCTTTGACACCCTTGCAAAGGGAAGCTTACATGCCAGCTTCATCCCAACACAGTTGTGGGGGCCAAGCCCAAAGGGCATATACGCCATCCCACCACTCCTGTCGCCCCCTGTCTTGTCATTCAGCCACCTCTCCGGCTTAAAGGCTTCAGCATCCTGCCACCACCTCTCATCATGGTGAATGCCCCACATGTTGATTTGCACTAGGGTGTCCCTGGGTAGGAAGTATGCGCCCAACTGCAGTCACAACAGCAATGTTGATACAAAGACACAAAATATCAGAAGCTGCAGCACCTAATGAGATCAGTGAAGCAGAGGCGCAAGCTCCAGCAGCTGCTGAAAAGAGCAGAAACCTGGTAAAGGCTGAATTGCGATCACATTACACCTATTGTCATGGTGGATGCCCCACATGTTGATTTGCACCAAGGTGTCCCTGGGTAGGAAGTGTGCGCCCAACTGCAGCCACAACTGCAATGTTGATACCCAGGCCCAAAACTTGGTGAAGACTGAATTGCGTATGATTACACCTCTCATCGTGGTGAATGCCCCAAATGTTGAGTTGCACCAAGGTGTCCCTGGGTATGAAATGTGTACCGAACTGCAGTCATAAAAGCAATGTTGCTACACAGGAGCAGGAACTTGTGTAGCCTGATAGTAAATGTCGGCTGATCTGCAATCATGCTACACCTCTCGTGGTAGTGAATGCCCCACATGTTGATCTGCACCAAGCTGTCTCTAGGTCTGAAGTGTGGGCCCAACTGCAGTCACAAGAGTAAATTTGCCTGACCAATCTATCACTGAGAGTAGGCCAAACTGCAGTCACAGAAGCAATGTTGCTACACAGGCCCATACTGAGTGCTGGCTGACAAGCAGTCACAATAGCACCTCTCATCACGTCAAATGCCCCACATATTGATTTGCATTGAGCTGACTCTGGGTATCAAAAGTGAGCCAAAGTGCAGTCATAACAATACTGTTGCTGGACAGGCTCAATGCAAAGTGTAGGCTGCGGTGCACTCGCAACAACAATGCTGCTAGACAGACTTGACGCACAACGTGGGCTGGACCGCAGTGACAAATATGTTGCTGACAGTAAATGTAGGTGAAGCACAGTCACAGAAGCAATGCTGCCAGACAGACATGATGTAGGGTAAAGGCTCTACTGTTGTTACAACAGTAATGTTGCTGAATAGGTGCCAAGTGCTGGCTGAAGTGGAGTCACACTGGCAATGGTGCTAGAAAATCTTGGTACAGGACATAGGCTTTACTGTGGTGACACTAGCAGTGCTGCTGAATAAGCCTGCAATGAACTTGTCCTCCAATGCAGGCATAAAGGCAACATTGCTACACTGACGTGATACAAGGTACAGGCTCAACTGTAGTCAACAAAACTAAGCAGGCCTGAGATGGAACGTAGACTGAACTGCTGTCACAAGAGCAATGTTGCTAGATGAAATTGACAAAAGGTCTAGGCGCTGCACCAACAAGAACCATTAGTTGGGCCAAGAAAACAACAAGACACAGCAGGATAGAGACACTGCTGGCAATGATGCCAGCATTGTAAGATGACAGAGAAGTATGAAGCTATTGGGTTTCTTAGCTGCATCAACATTTAACGGCTGACAGCCCTGATGTATATGTATAAACATGCCAATCAACTTGCAAATGACAATTCAGCCGAAGCAGCACCTGCACATCTTCCAATGCTGTCCTGTTCATCATTGGGATGGGCGGAAACAGCCGCAGCGCCTCATTGATGACAGCTCTGACGTATGGGAACTTCTCCAAGGCCTCCTGCCCAGGCTGACCCTGAAACTGATCCACTTCTGAAACATCTGCTGCTGCGTGGTGGGGTTTTTGCTCAGCAGGTACACGCAGTAGGCTAGGGTGTTGGCTGTGGTTTTGTAGCCTGCCAGGATCATGATTTTGGGTGGGGACGACGCAATCTGCCTGCAGATACAGCGCAAGCAGTGTGAAGCAATATACATGTCTGCAGCATCAGGGTCTGTGCCCCGGACTGGTTGCAACAGTCAGAATGGTGGTAGTGGTCTGTGATGCAGTCTGGCTGCTGATGCAGAGCAAGCACTGTGACAAGCGATGTGCATGCCCAGCACCATGGCCGGTGCCCAGCTCTGGTTCCAACAGCAGCGTGGCTGCATATGCACATACTGTGGGCATGCAGATGTTGCAAGACACACAAGCATATTTTGTCACTGGGCATTTACGTATGCTCCTGACAGCAGGAAAGGGTAACAATGCTCATGTGTCGTATATTGCTGATGGGTGCTTACACAGGATCAAAGAAAGTTCCGGTGGCCTTGTTGTTGGCCTGTTGCAACATGGATATGACGCTGTTTTCCGATGGCACCACATCCTACAGATCAAACACAAAGGTGGGGTGATCTGGCAGCGTCACAAATAGTGAGTCCTTTGCAGTGTAGTGCAAGGGAATGGTGCCTGCTTGGTGCCTGCAGCCAAGGATTTACTGGGCAAAAAACGCGATGCACGTGCTCACTGGCTATGCCACGCTACATCAAGGTATGTTCAGCTGCATAATGCTATGTCATGCTACGTAATGCCATGCTGTGCCATGCTGTGCTGTGCTGACAGGCTGCAAATTTCTGCTGCGCTGGACTTGTCACAAGCTGTGCTGCTGGGGTGCGCTGTAGTGAAATAAGGGCTTAAAGGATAAACGTATGAGGGCTTCACCTTGTACGGACTGTCAGGGTCACGTTTGAACCAAGTCCAGTCAGCTGGCTTCTTGCTGCCTTTGTTGTAAATCTTGCGGCTGTTCTGCAGCACAAGCAGCTTCTGAATTAGCACTTGGCATGCAGCAGTTCTTGCAGTTTGCATGCTGGACAGCAAGTATCTGCCATTGAATGCAGACACCACTGGCGGAGCATGCCCAAACAAATGCTGTGTGCATGTAGGATACACAATGTATGCAAATGGAGTGCCGTTTCTGAGAAGTTGTCCCATAGTTTGGCAGGAAGTCTGAATGCCAAAATGTTGGCTGGAAAACCACATCAAGGTCAAATGCAGCCGCTGACATGATTGTGGCTGCGCTTCATAAAGCGAAATTATAGCCAGTAATCAGTGATTTTTGAAAGCTGTTCTACACCTATTTTGCATTAGATGTAGACAGCACAGTCATACTCCGGCTCATGACAGGTACATACAAAGTTTGACAAGATGATCAGAATGATCCTCCCTACAACACTGCATGCTTATCTCAACAACATGATCACAAGCATCAACAACAATTGCATGGTGACATTTGCATGTATGCGGAAACAAAATGATCACAAGTATCAGCAACACCAGCATGGTGTCATTTGCACGCATGCCGCAACAACATGGTCACGATTGTGTACCCCACTGGCATATGCATGAGCGTGCACACCTCAACAAGATGGGCAGAAGCATCAAAGATGGTGTTGCTGGCAAGTGTCCTCTCCTTCATGGTCAGGAAAGGCTTCAGCCAGAACTTTCATGGCAGGCAGCAGGAATCTGGGCAGCAGCAATGCCAAGATGGACCAGCTAAATGGTTTGTTCGGGGCAAAGAAGGACTTGGCAGCCTCAATCAACAGTATTTCAGAACCTGCTGGAGACTTCTGGGTGTCAAAGTTGACCCTGAGTGAACAGTGCACTTTGTCAGCTCACATTCAAAGGCTGGTATCTATTCATTGCTGTACGTTGCATCAGCATGCGGTGTCACGTTAGGGGTGACAGCATTATCAGCACAGACATCATGATGTCGTGTAGCAGACATGATTAGCCAGCAACAGCCACAGTTGCTTGATACTGGTGATTGACTGCTAAGCATTACAGCTCTGACACCACCTCCAAGCAAAAAAATACGCTGTGACACTGATAAAAAATGATGGATGCATCAGATATTATGATTCATGATTGAGAGTAAACATGACTGTCCCTGCAATACCGAGTTGACTGCTTGCCCTGCGTGCCCACTTGCTTGCCTTCTAAACACGCTGACTAACATACAGACAGACAGACATACAGACAGGCACACAGACGGACACACTGACAGACGGAGGCATTGATGGACCAAGATACAGACAGTGCAGAGTGCTCACCCAAAAGCTGCAGCTCTGATGACTTGCATGGTGACGCGGCTGAAGTGACGGTAGATGTCCACCTGCTGGCCTGTGGCTGCCAGCTGGTCCAGGTTCACCATCAGAGCAGTGACTGTTTGATTGACGGTGCTGGCATCTGCCTCCAAGTGGTTGCTGTGGAACATTGGCTGGACTGCAGTTCTCAAGCTGCCCCACAAGGCCCCAAGGGTGCACAAGATGTCACCTGTGCTGATCATGCACAGGTTTACATGGGCTACACACACAGATGTGGTCAGCCGGACATGAGATACCCGCTGCGATACATGACGTCTGAGCTGCGCTATCGAGGCTGGTGAACCCATCAGGACAAAATCAGATTACGTCGTCGACGCTTGACACTCACCGCTAGGATCATCAAAAACACGACGCCAATACAACTCAGCGTGTTCATCTTGGTCTATCTCGACGTCAGATTTCCTGATAGGAAAGTATTGCAGCAGCATAAGCAGCTGGGACAGCGCGTGGAAATAGCATCGGGTCCCATTTTATGATGTCGTAGCATTGTTCTGCTGATCCAAGCTTGTCGGAAGCCGGTTGCAATGCTGACCTACAGCAAATCTAAATATTTGCTGCATGCGCCCTCCGTGGGGCTGGGGGACGCGTTCCGCACGGTGCATTTCAAGACTGAGTCAGGACAGAGAGGTCTGAACAACATCCGACCATAGCCTGACCAAAGACTGACTTCACTTCGCACGGGCGACCGGTTGACTATATACTGTTTCACAGTTAAGGTGACTCGGCAGTGCACGCGACCTACAGCTCCTAACTCTCCTAAGATTTGTGCACTTCCTGCCTTCAACTTGAGTTACTTAGCGGTCATACCAACTGGAACGGTAGTGGCAAGAGCCGCTTGGTGTCAGCTGCGGCAGAAAAATCAGCTGAGGACCACTCAGTGCCAGCACATAAAGCAGCGACAGTGTCAGCACCCAGGAGTCCAGCCTGAGTGTCACTACATTGCAGTATCAGCTTATAATTCAGGGACTACAGAGTCTGAGTGGGGCCTGTTCTGGGTTGTCTGTGTGACATGTCGCTGATCGCTTCTTCTGCAACATGGTACTTGAAGCAGTGTGGATTGCACACCTGGTCCCCACTGCTCTTGTGTTTTACACACAAAAGGTGCAGTCATAATTTTCTGGATGCCAGTTTTATTTCTGTATGTATGGACTCATGTGATGTGCTTACTGGAGCGTTTTGTCACAATGGACAGTGAATCTGCTTGCAATTTTATGCAACACAAAGCACACTCAATTTGCAAGCCCTGCCTTGATCTGGCATTCATAGAGAAAGCATCATGACCTGTCACACACTACATGTCATAAGCCTGGAGAACCAGCTTCAGCTTGACTTGCTAGATGCTGACTCACACTCACATATATCATCACTGCTATTTCCACTGGAACTCTCATTGTCACTGATGCACTGCCATGTTGGTAACGTACTATCTACAACCAGCTTCTTGGGCTTTGTACATTTCTCATGTGCTGCAAGCTTCTGTCTCACATGAGCTTGTGCAATGGAGGCTATAGTGAGAACTGTGCTCAGCTCTGGATGCTTGGCAGACACAGATCTGCAATACAAGCTTGTGACTTTTTTCTGGAACTTCTTGGGGCTTCTGCTGTTTAAGGGGTGCCCAGCCCTCTTGTTGCGGGTCTCTATCAGCTCAAGAAAGTGCTTCCATTCCAGCAGCATGGTTTCCAATTCATCTACCTGCATGGCATTATTGAGTCACAGACTGACATACCTGCACCTGAAGCATATGCATGCCATGTGGTGTGCATCAATCGCAGGTGACTCAAAAAGCTATGTAGGCTAATGGCATTGCACCTGAATTGCTTTCTGTTCCTTCCCCAGCAAACGATTTGCACTGTTCATAACGGATTGGAACGTCTGTCTGAACACCCTTCTGAAAGCTTCCACTGCATTCTGGTAGGTGTGCCTATCATAACCATACATTTTGGCGAAGCTTCTGGTGGTTTTGAAGCAAATGAAGGCAGCCACAATCTCTGGAAAGTTTTCTGGGTGTCCTGTTCTACGGTGTGCTGTGCGCCAAATCTCCACCATTTTATGGAAAACTTTCTGATTCTCTCTTGACAGTCTGGCTACAAGCTCGTTCGTCAACGTCTCCTGCAGTATTGCTCCAGAGATCTTGAAGACGTCTGCCAGTACCATCTTCAGGGTGGTACCTACACAAACAGGTGCTGGTGAACTAGGCAGCTTCTGATTACTGTTTACGTACAAAAACTGCGCAATTCTCACCTACGCGCTCTAGCTCAAGTGAGAGTAAGTCCAGCTCCACGATGTTGCCACGTTTGGACGAGGTTGCAACGCCTTCTGAACCCTCTGGCAAATCACAGGCGCTTCGTCTTGTGGGAGATACTCGCCTCACCCTGGTTGTTTTTGGGTTGCTCAAGCATTTGGCTCGTGTCTTGAGACCGGCTGGAGCTGGAGCCTTCTGCACGAAGATGACGCGGCGAGGCACCTTGATGAAGCCAACAACCTTGCGGGGAGACCTTTCAGCCCCATCACTGCTATCTGCGGAAAGCATGCTGTATTTTCGCTGTTGCCAATATCGTTGCAAGTGTGCTCGACAGCGAGGTGCAAGAATGCAACGATTTGAATCTTTATGAGCATTTCAATGCAAAGCGCCCTCACTGCGGCGCCCTCACAACCCCCAGGCTGGGGGCCCCAGCCCTTTTTCCGAGTTCTGCCCAATGCCGTTGGCAACGAACCTGGCCCTTGACCAGCCACGCTGGGAATTACGTACAAGTTCACGCCAATGAGTTCTCTTGTGCCTGCGCACTGGCTTGCGCATGCATACGTGCACAGAAGCCAACGGATCGGCTCTCATGAGCAGCAATCTTGACCGGGCTGCACGCGACAGGGCACACTTACGATGGTACAGACTGCGGCGCGTTGTATGACAGAGGTAATCTTCATTGCATGCAATCGCTGACAACAGCATACACTTATCGAGACAGCGGGCTTTTCGATAGCGGGATCATAGCCTGGGTTGTGAGTTTGCGCATCTATGTCGACTAAGCAATAGGTTCATCCTATTAGGATGTAGTCAGATAAGTAGTGTGCAACTGACCGACGTCTTCAAGGTTGTGATACGCAACATGTCTATGTCAGTGGGCTACCAGGACTGGTGTTTACAACTTCTATTTCTGCGGTTGCTGCTCAGCTGGTGTGGTAAAGGCCTGATCTGGCCTTGTCTATCAAGCACTTGGGCCTTGTACTTGGGCCTTGTACTTTATTCAACTTTTGACAACACTGAAAAGACCCCAGGGTTCTGGTTGTCAACAAACACCATTTCTGTGCACCGAGTCTGCTGTGACTGCTGTGCCCAGACACATGTTGTGATCTAGGCTTGTGTACAGGAATGCAATTCAGACTCCACTTCAGAAGCAGTAAAAGTACGGTCTGTTTTGCAATTTGGCCTGGAACTGCACATCACGCCATATAAATCCTCATTCGACAATGCAGACACACAGGCAAGCATTACACATATGCTTGATCATTGATGGACGTCAGGACAAGGTTGTAGGGGTCCA
>JAABUV010007943.1_pt1 | contig 10922 bp, 13 predicted proteins | sample 5559971 | NCBI WGS metagenome assembly JAABUV01 (sample SAMN10711881, study PRJNA513362) | rock metagenome | isolation source: Antarctica rocks | place: Antarctica: Victoria Land, Knobhead nord | collected 2015-12-19
ACAAATTCCTAAATATGGTCTCTAATTCAAACATAAGATATGTGTAGCATTCTAGAGCTTGAATTGTGTCTTATCCCATCCATGTAACTAGACCCACCTTGCAGTCCCTCTCAGTCTTACTGCGTGAACTCTCTGGCAGCCTTGATATCCTGCTCGGTCAAGTGCCGTTGCACGCCAGTTGTTGCCACTTTCCCCTGGATGGTTGCCTGCGCCACCTCTTTCAAGAACCCCACGCTAGTCACAGTGGACTTCCAGTAGCTGATGTAGTTCGCCTTGACTTCTATCAATGTCATCCTCGGGTCTTCTGGCCCTCCGGTGTGCACCCCATCACCAATATCTCCAAACCAAGCTGAGGTGCCCTTGCTGTATACCTCCTTGATACGAGGGTCCTCATTGTTGGTGACCGTCACGTTCCCGCTCACGCTAACCCAGTCTTGCGAGCTGCTATTTTGGAATGTGATCAGGGCTTCCTTGCTGTGCTCGATGTCCTGGAACTTTTGCGAATGTTTATTGGCAAGTAGGAGGAAGTCTGGTCCTTCGCGCTTGGCAATGGCCATGCTGCGTGCGACCGGTCCGACGCCAGGACGAATAGTGGTGAGTAGACCAACCTTGAGGCCGTCAACAATCTTGTAGAAGTCTTGAAGCTGCTCCTTCTTAGGAGTAGTATCGTCCCACTGTTTAGCGACGCTGGGGTCGGTCTTGGAATCGATGTCGGACTGCTTGAGTGATTCAGGCATTCTGGAGACGACTGATGCTTTGGCTACGCAAAGATTTTGGATATGGTAATTTAGAGTTTTCGTTTGTAGTATTCAGTGAAAGTGAACGAAGAGCAGATGTAAGATATTCATGTAGTGAAGGCGTGGTATGGACCGACGTGAGAGCCATGACGTTCTGTAGCTATTACATCATGACCGGCTAGTTGAATTCCCTAGGTACTTTACCTGACAATAGCACATCTCCCTTTCGATTGGGGGCCATCGCGTGTAAGATGAGATCATTTGTACGCACATCTCGGATTCGGTGTTTGTTTTTGCGGCCGAGTTTAGCTGTGGACACTGCGGTTCATGTACAGCTCCGAATTAATGATGGTTGCAAAGGAGTTCATGAAAAGACATATTCTAGTCTTCGGTCGTTTAGAAAAACAGCCTCGGCATTTCGGCAACAACGTGAGTACGGGATACTCTAAGTTAACTTCCTCATCCTGAACTACGAATAGCCATAAGCATTGGTGACTGCCCTGCTTCGATACTGTCATGTTCAAACCTCAAGCTCTTCAAAGTACGAGCTCAACAAGCATATTCCTTACACTCTTCACATAGACGATGATCTGCTTCATGTCACAAAGCAAAAGCTTCGATTATCACGCTATCCAGTCGAGCTAGTTGATCTTGCAGAGGATGATTGGAATCAAGGTGCTAAGGTCAAAGTCGTTCAAAACTTAGCAGACTATTAGAGAGACGGATATGATTAAAGGGCTGAAGAGGTGCTTCATATCGTGTCCTCGCATTCTGAATGTTGCTGATCGATCTCTGATCGCTAGGCTCATATCAAAGCCGAGTTTACTCACTTCAAAGTCGAAGTCGGCATCCCTGGCTACGGACTTCAAGTCCTACATTTCGCCCACCAGCGCTTCTCTCGAACGGATGCGCTCCCTCTTCTCATCGCACATGGCTGGCCTGGCTCGTTCCTCGAATCTCGCAAAATTATTCAGCCTCTCACTGAGCCTTCCTCTTCCTCGGCACCCGCATTTCATCTTATCATACCTAGCATCCCTGGCTATGGCCGTGGAAATGCTCCTGAAAAGTCTAGTTTTAGTCCAGTCATGACTGCTCGAGCATTCCATCGACTCATGGTGGACGTTTTGGGGTACAAGCGTTATTTGACACACGGAGGGGACTGGGGCGCAGTCATCACCAGATCAATGGCCATGCAGTATCCGAAGCATGTGCATGCACAGCATCTTACGTTCGTTCCATGTGCGGTGCCACCATGGTACGAAAACCCACTCGCAATGGGTCGACTAATCCTTAATTCATATCTTTACTCGACCGCGGACAAGAAAGCTCTGGATAGGTTGCAATACTACTTAAAGGAACAAAGCGGATATTTGGGTCAGCAATCAACACGTCCGCAGAGCCTTGGGTTTGGGCTCGGAGATTCTCCAATCGGCTTGTTGTGCTGGTTGTTGGAGAAGTATCATGAGTGGATGGACGTTGAAAATTACGATATGCCAGCTAACGAGTTACTAGCATATGTTATGATGCACTGGATGCAAGGAGCTACGCCGGGCCTAAGGTATTATAAAGCTGCGTACAGCGAGAAGGATCCTTCATCGGTGCAAAAAGCATCTACGTCATATACCAATACACCGACGGGAGTGAGCCATTCCCAATGGAGATGACATCGCCACGAGAGTGGGCGGCTGCTGTAGTAAATCTACATTTTTGGAAGAATCATGAAACAGGTGGACATTTCCCGAGTGTCGAGTGTTCTGAGAAGCTGGTGGAAGACATTAGGGACTTCTTCTCGCTAGAGATAGTCGAATCAAGCATGGAGATGTAGATCAGAGCTACTAACAGATCAAAGACCTTCTCTTCCCTTCGTTTGCACTCATAGAGGCAAATTGATGGTCATTTTGACTCCAGCTTTTCCAGAAGCGATTCTGGGTAAGACTTAGTCTCTGTGCCGATCAGGTCACCTGAGGACCTTTAACAGTGTATTGCTCTTACTCTTTGGGGACATGGAGACCATGTCGCATCTGCCATTCTTATGTTCCACAAGGAGGAATGGTAGCGAGGGAAACGCAGGTTACGGACCCGAGGTGTTCTCTGGTTGTACACTTTAGTTGCATTCAATACGAATGACCACTCCAGATTCCAATTAACAAAGGCACGCCAATTCCCAGTTGGCGAATAAATCCGAAACGGTCAACAATTCTAAAATCGTCGAAGCTCACTTGGTCGATTCGTGTGAATCAGTTGGTGATAGCGGGAGTTGCCAACGACTCACAAAGCTACACTCATGATTCCTATACTTCATGAGCTACGACCATAGAGCCTTGATCGAGAGTAGCTCAGAGAGGCAGAACGCTTGTGGTCTCGATATCTACATCAAGGCGTGATAAAGTATGAGCAGAAGAATTAACCGACATCGATACAGAGAGCCAAAGCAAGTACTTGAGTCTTTCTAGGCCTAGGTATGAATCAGGAACCCCAGTACCGGCAGCGCATTTAAACTTAAATCGCCTTGCGCTCTACCAGCTGAGCTATGCAGAGTGCGATTGCAGAAATCTGATTAGTCGGTCCAAAACTAGATCGCATAAAGGAACGACTTCATGGTAGTCAACGGCATCTAGTGGAAAAAAAAAATTTGAACGACCCTAAAGAATATGTATAGTTTCCAAATGCTCGGAGATCATTACACATCTCCACTAGGGCCGCCATCGCGGTCGACAATTCGGTTATATCCCGGTCGACCTCATTGGCGGGTACATCGACGTTGATGCTTTGCAAACCACCTTCGTAGATATTGCTTCCGGAGACTTGGTGACTGGAACCGCTATTTTCCTTGGTTAGGGTGTTTGGGTCCCAGATTTTGTCCAAATTTGGGTCATAGGTCACGACTTGGTCTGCGCTACTTCTTATGCCACCGCTTGCTTCCATGCTTGCCGTTGGCGATAGTGTGGGGCCCTTGTGCAGATACCTGGATCATGTCTTCAACAAGCTTCACGAGAGTGGAAGAAGAAAAACATTTAGCTGTTGTTGGGAAGAAGACATCTATGCCCATTTTAAGGTCGTCCCTAATTCGTCATCAACGCAGGCCTCGAAGAAAGTATGAATCGAGCCGTTTGGTTCCCTACACAAGACTTGTGCGGACTAATTACACATTTACAGGTAGAGCTTAATGCTTCTTACACGGGACATTGATGCGAAATCCGGGAGAGAGCTCTTTTCGAGATCGTTTTCAGAGAAACTGAACAACTGAATAAACTCAACAGCATGTCATAATTATCTCTAGAGAGTTAACACGTTAATATTAGATCTAATTAGGGCCTTAGCACCCATGGGGTTGGGCGCTAGGTGGGTGCCCTCCATATAAACCCACTTCAAGATGTCGAAAACAGCCCTCACAGCGACGAACCTTGTTCTGAACAGTTCTGAAGTCAAATTTGTGAAAAGAATTACGCTTTCTTTGCAGATACAACAGAGAATTCCTTTTTAACGTTGATTGATCTGTTCATATCGGTATCAGCATTCAAACTTAAAGTCTCAATGTCTTCGTGAAATCGGTTATAGCTTGTCCCCGCTTTTTTGTTGGCTTCCACAATATTTGAAAGTGGGTAATGCTCATCGTTGGGGCGTTTTGTCGCGCTGTCGTTGTCTGGGAGCCGCAGCGATTTGTGGCGCAGAGATATATGCGAGGTGTTTTTCAATAACGAGGACAGGCCCGTTGTGATACTCCTTATCCTGGATAGCAAAGGCTGCATAATGGGCAAGCAGGCGCTGATGATCCCAAGGTCTGGTTCCAAGGATGACCAGATCCCATCAGCTGCTGATGTGTAGGAAAGATTTTTCGGGTCAAGATTGTGAATTGAAACAATGCGGAGTATCGAAACGATGCAGACGCTATGTCCGTGTCAGTGTCTCTCCTGTTGCTGGAAACATTATGAGGGACTCACAATGCGCCGAGTCCAAAGATGAAGGTTAAAGCAATCTTCTTAGAAGTTCTCATCTTGACATTGTCAGCTGGTCTGTGTCAGTCAAAGCAGCAATCATATTACCTGCAAGCTCCAAAGTAAAGGCATGGGGAGAACGACAACCGCAATGTCGAGTGCCAAGTTGGCGATGCCGATAGCAAGATAGAGAGTCTCAGTATCTCCGCATGAGCCCTCCAAAGCAGGATACCAGTTCTTGGCCAGTGGGCGGCAAATGAGTAATGTTGCCAAAATTACAATGATCCCATGACAGATCACAAGTGCCGTAAACGTGTAGGTGACGATCTTGAAGACCTTGCCCCGGAACATGTTGGTGTAGAAGTCGAGCACAGAGAGCTTGACCATGGCAACTGCCACTCCGTACAGAGCGCCTGCGGCAACAAAAGCCTGTCATCTGTTAGATTTCTTTGATTGGGAGTGTTGGCGTCAGGTAATCCGAGCGACCTTTGCAAGTACAACCAATTCCTCTTCACTGACATTGGTGTTATGCTGGCCTGCTCCGCCATTGAACACAGCAAGCATTACCGCGATGTTGAAGCCCCAAGTGAAGAGCTAGTAAGTGTCAGTGAGCTGTAAGTACAGTGCACAATATAACACACCAATGCAACCAATACGAGATAATCGTTGGCCTTTAGGTGAGTGTTCTTGATGTGGCGGGCCCAGAAACGCCCAAAGACGGCAACAGTCGCCAATGAGGGGAACACAAAACATATAACAAGCAAGCGGATCGCCATGGAATCAGAAGAAGATACTGGAGCCATTGCGCAAAATCTTTTATCAAAGGTACTTGAATCACGGGTGTATATGTTATGACGGAAAAGATCTGAGAACACTGCTCCGGCTGGGCTATATTATAACAGTTTTGCCAGTGAGTCCACGTCACTGTGGCACAGACATTCATGCACTTTCCTTGCAGAAGCATGTACGAGACGTTTTACAAGGGTTCAAAGAGTGGATTGTCATATGACCCCGGTCACTTCGAGGATTCTCATCGATTGCCTTGCCCCGGTGGTGTAGTACTCATACAAGGCTAGAGGGCAGTAGTCCATTCCGCCTTTAAGCCAGGTTTTTGTCTTCCAACATAATTACACAAGGTCACATCATAAAATTCTTCAAGAGTGTTAAGAGGGGAAGGAAGGCGGAGGCTTTTACAAACATGTACTGCGTGCACTGTTACTGCACATCTAAGTGAGGGTTTCTCGGTGTCAGGGTTTTTGGTTACCTTTGCGAAGCCTGTGTCCTGTGCTAGTATAGATGCTGTGACCAATGCTATTATGCTATTCGATCACTACTCTTTCACGGCCCTTCTACGGAAGCAAAGCTCAAGCTGCCCCGGCACTGCCGTGAACTGATCCATCATGTCTTCTTCTACCTCATGGCCGTCAGTCCCCGGAATGAATCTAATTTCGTACTTTGACACCAAGAGAGCCGTAAGGTAGCGTAATTCGAGAACAGCCAGCTTTTTCCCTACACATCCATACCGACCTGGACTCGGTATTTAGCAATGGTATGGTACCAGGGCAACAACTGGATGGATTGCTTTGCTAGGGTGTGGACAACATACCGTGTGCAAATGGCCTGAACGCTCTGCGATCTTTCACCATGCTTGTTTTACTATACCATCTCTCGGGAACGAACTGATCTGCTTGTTCGTAGCAGGATTCCACTGAGAGCACGTCAGTCGGGTCCCGATCTAGAAGAGCTGAGGAGCGTACATCTTTCGAGTGTGTAGCGCGGCGTAACAATTGTGACATTTCCAGGGACATAATGTCCCGCAATTACCAGGCCTTCGGAAGGTGTTTCGCGATATCCACCAGTAGGAACGGGTGGATGTAGTCGTAATACCTCATTGATAAAGCCGTTCAGATACATCAGGCTCTCGAGTTGCGGTAGATTGTCGATATCCACATCTGAAATCTCACGGAAGAGCTTCTCGGCGCATTCCCAATGGCGGGCAAGCTCATAGAAGATAAAGACCAAGGTTGGAGCAACAGTATCACTAGACATGTGAATAAGAAACTATGCAGAGAGCATCAGCGGTATTGCCTGCATACCTGCCGGCAATAACAATTGCAATAGCATCTCCGTTTAGCCAATGACGGTCTACCTCAATGCTATTGTTCTTCTGTGAAGCATCAATCAGCCATGAAGCGATGTCAGACTTCTCATCCTGACTCTGATTGTCAGGTGTCAGTACGACAACTTGTTCAACTGGAATCGAATTACCTGCATTGATTCGCTCTGTCATGCGGTCTTTGCACCATCTTGTCATTGTGTGCCAGTCGCCAATAACCCAGGTTCGTGGGAAGAAAGTGAAACCGATGCGAGCAAGCCAGGGAATAGAACTCAAAGTCCCAAGTACCGTCATTGCCCCGCGCAGCTGCACCACCACCGAATGCCACCGCTTCTCCTCAAGCATACGAAAAGACTTTGCAAAAGCAAAAGTCCCCATGACGTCGAATGAGAACCAATAGAACCACTCCGAGACTTTGACCGGCTTATTTTGAGCACTGGCTGCCGCGACGTGATGCTCGACGAGGTGAGCATACTCGATGACTTTTTTACTGTAAACTTCGAGAGCTTAACAAATATTAGCATAGCATATTCACATAGAAAAGCGTTTACCTTTCGGCGTAAAGGCTTGATCCCATATCCGACGTCTCTGATCATGAGCTAGCTTGTCTCGAGTGCTGTTGATGGCGATTTCTGGCAGCAGGAAGTCATACCAAACTGCTTTCGTGCACTTGTTGCCCGCGCCATTCATAAGATGGGAGGCTCCGGGATCCACGATCGTGAGTTCATTCGGTCCTTCGATACAGCGTCAGCATTTGAGAAGTAGATGGCCGGATAATTGTTTACCAGTACGAATGATAGGTCCATAGTCCGTGTACAATCGATCGAGTAACAAGTGGTTCTTGGCTGGCAAGCAGTGATATGCGTGCCAGAGCTTGCTAACTCCTGCCAGGAATGGGCCATGGAAGCCTCGTAATCGATGGAAGTACACCCGGTATACGCAAATGCTGGCGAGTAACCCAAATAAATAGAGAGCCACATACCAACTAGCCTTTAGAACGCCTTTTGCACGATGGCCCTCTTCTTTATAGGCTCCGACGACCAGTGTGCTAGTGCAAAGAAAGCCATAAGCGCGGACAATATTTGGCGCTTGCATGTGCCATTCTCCTCGAATAAAAATACATAGATGGGAAAGAATGCCTGCACTCAGCGCGAAGAGGGAGCTTTGGACAAGAACAGATATTGCCATTTCAGCTCTGGTAAGCAGTTCTAATTGGAAACTTGATAGGAGCGATCAGAGAAGAATTTCTCACACAATATACAATCTAAATGATGAAATCCACTATCCCAATACCAGTAGCCTTACTTCAGCTCGAAGCTTTTGCCAAGCCACACAGCATGGAGGGGCTTTCGAGCAGCAAAACGAGGCAAGCCATGGTCCGCTGATCGGTGGATGACTGCGAGTGATAGCACTTATGGTTTTATGACACTGAAGCGATGAGTGCACAGACGAATATAATTCGTTGACGGGCTAAAAGATGTAACCGGAGAATTTCAGCCGTAACACATAACGTAAAAAGAGTTCTACCGTGCCACAAAAGCAAGATATTGATTGGTACCGAAGGTGAACGGAGCTGCAGTACGCATGAGGCTATGTAACATGTACCAGAACATTAGAGCGACCAGAATGCCACACACTCAGCATCTGGCAGTGCTTGGTGCCAGGAATAGGCAGACGACCAGCATGTTTTTCATTGTACGACCGCAAGTCCGGGGATACCTTCTGTTCTTGGTCATCTCAATGTGCATTAGCGCGATTGCAGACGTCATCTAGGCTCTTCAATGTTGTCTTTCCTCATTGCTTGACAACCATCACACTCAGACTTCAATCTCGTGCCATTGCGCCGCGTCTCAGGCTTCAGCTCCAGACTGAATTCTGTAGACCATAATCTGTCACCGCCCCACTTCAATGCACGTCTTGCATCCGTGATGCGCAGTAGTTTAACGGCGCCCGTTGTTGAGGCGACCGCGCGTTACGATCTATTGGCGGTTCGAGCTTTACATGCACTACAAGATCCCGAATCGTGTTCCGAAGGATGCAATCACATGCAACATGATGGCACAGTAACTTTGCCGTTCTGGCCTGTATGGTGAACAACAAGGCACTCCGCGAGACGTGGATATGCTGTCATTTTCAGCCGTTATTTGCCTGATTTTGAAGTGTTGTTGTATTCGGGGTCAAAGCATCTCGCCCACTCTTTTCAGCTTTATGGACAAATTGTCCTCGTCCTGCACTGTTGTTGAGCCGTTGAACCCCAGCCTCGGGGCAGTTGTATCACGAAACATATCTGTTCATGTTCGAACATAGAAGCTGAAAGCTCCGAGTTCAATACCTTCTCTCAACATCAGTTATACGCAAGGAACATGAAGCAATATTTTCCTATCTTTGGGTCAAAGCCTCAACTCGAACCTTCACCTCAGCTCAGAGATATTCAATCGAACTGCGAAAGCTTACATCTGATCTCTCCGGCATCAATGGCTCAGCATCTGTATTCGCTTTGGCTTTTTAATTTGAGCGACCTCAAGACAATTGTGGGCCCCAGCACAATATCTAGCACGGTCATTGCTCTCTCCGCGCATCGATTCCACCTGCCACCATCTTCACCAATTTCTATCGCCGGTAGGGTCCCTCTAGCCGTCTTCTGGTGTTGGATAAATCTTCTCCCATTTGCCATCAGCAATCAATGCCAGCCTGGCGCCATTCGCGAGGACCTGCTAAACAAGCCTTGGCGACCGCTTCCATCCAAACGCCTTTCACCAAGCCAAGCCAGAGTGTGGACGTCAATTCTTTATCCCCTTGCCGTGTGCGTGAGTGCTTTTCTGGGCGGCTTGAAGCAGTCTCTGGCTCTGATCTGCTTTGGCCACTGTTATAATGATCGCGGCGGCGCGGATGTAAATTTCCTTGTCCGCAATATCATCAACGCGGCCGGCTTCATTAGCTTTGCCTTTGGGGCAACGGATGTACTGCTGGGAGGCTCCGTGCCGCTTGCGATGTCGCTAGCAAGATGGTTTGCTACTATCGGATTTGTTGTCGTGACGACTGTGCAAGTCCAGGACATGGCCGATCAAGCCGGAGATGATGCCCGTGAACGACGCACACTCCCTTTAACCATCGGCGACGGGGTAGCCCGCTGGGTGATTGCATACGCTGTGCTTACGTGGAGCTGGCTTTGCCCGTGGCTGTGGGCTGCGGAAAACCTAGGGTATATCGGCCCAATTGCCCTAGGTGGGAGTATTGCAGTTAGAACATTGGCGTTCAGATCTGTGAATAGCGATAAGACAACGTTTCGCTTGTGGAATGCTTGGATGGTTTCGCTCTATATACTTCCATTATTCTAAATAATTTCTGGAAAAATGAGATAACTGGAGTATGTTGCCCTTCACATCTGACACTGTGTAAGCCAGTTGTCAATATCCGCGTCCCCCAATTGACGTAAGCCCGCCATTGTGCTGCTCGCAGCCACCCCGTTTGCAGTCTTCAGGACACCCTGTAAGCCTTCGCCACCCCCAGTTTTTACTGTCAGAGCCTCGAAGAACGGTAGTATCTTGAGTGCAGGCGTAGCTGCGACTTCATCAAGGTCATATATTTTACGCTGCTTAAGTACCGCAACCCAGTCACGCAGAGGGACAACTCTGGCTGTTCCGCCCAAGCGACACTGTATCGCTTCTGCGAGCCGCTGCCATGGAATTGGATACGGATGCGCTACATTATAGACCTTAGGCCCAAGAGATGTGGCCAGAGAGCCGCTGCGTGGGCGTTGCTCTATGACTGGCTGAAGCGCGATCTCGCACATGATCTGAGCAACCGTATCGACGGGGATCCAATCCACGTAAGCATCCCAGGTCGGGACAAGATCAAGCGTTTTCGAAGTTTGAATCATAATGGGAAACCATTCTTGGAGCGGCCATCTTTCCGCGCCGTGTGCGCTGGTTGCCGCGGCGAACTGTGTTACTCGAAGGATGGAGAGAGGAATTTCATACTGCTCGTTTGCGATTGCTAGAATATTCTCAGCGACGAGCTTCGATTGCCAGTACCCGATGCTGCCGGCGAGGGAGTATGAGCGCGGAACGAGCTCCGGGATAGAGTGAGTTGGGTTTTCCGAGAACCATTGCGACACAGCGCCAGAGGAAGAAA
>JAABUV010007945.1_pt1 | contig 10921 bp, 11 predicted proteins | sample 5559971 | NCBI WGS metagenome assembly JAABUV01 (sample SAMN10711881, study PRJNA513362) | rock metagenome | isolation source: Antarctica rocks | place: Antarctica: Victoria Land, Knobhead nord | collected 2015-12-19
GCTGGACATCGTGTCCGTGGAGTGCCAGCCGGAGGCGTGCGTGCTCGCCAAGGGCCGCGCGCCGGCCGGCGCCGGCCTGCCCGCGGGCGGCGCCGCCGCGGCGCCCGCGGCGACGCCGCTGCTCGCCGGCCTGCTGGCCAGCCTGCCCGTGCCGGCCAAATCGCTGACCAAGGGCCTGGGCCTGTCGCGCGGCGACGCGGCGGCCGGCGGCGCCGCGGGCGGGGACCATGCTGCGGCAGGCGCGGACGGCCAGGAGGGGCCTGCTGCCGGGGCGGCTGCGGGCGCCGGGCCGGCGCTGGACAGCGGGGGCGCGGAGGGCGAGGGCGAGCGCGCGGACAGCCGCGCGGAGCGCATGCTGGAGTCGCACCAGGGCGGCGGCGGGGACTCGCTGGGCGCGCAGCTGCTCGCGCGGCAGCAGGTCGCGTACAGGTGTGCTGTTGCGCTATGCTGTGACAGCGCTGGACAGGGACTTGCGCTCTTGCAGACGCGCGCGCTTGCGCGTGTGCTGGAGGCAGTGTATATGTGTGTTTTTTTTCCCTGTATGCTTCAGCCTCATGAGCGTTCATACCCACACGTCAGCGTGGGCCGCGGCGCGTGCTGCGCGCGGGAGCTGTAGGTTTGTGCAGCTGTCGTCGCCAGACACTCGCCCATGTTCAGTTGGGCTGAAGTACCCTTGAGTGACAGTGTAGCGTACCAGCACGCATGCGCACAGCAGCACAGAGGCCCGCAGCTCGTCATGCCTGCACACGCCGCTGCGCGCAGGAGGCTGAAGGTGGTGGCTGCGCACATGCCGGCCATCGACCTGGGCTGGATCGTCGCGGTCTCGGCGCTGGCCAGCGTGTGCGCGTCGCTCGGCCTGTACGCGGCGGCGGTCTGGCGGCAGTGGCGCCGCGATGTGTACCGCGCGCAGTTTGTGCGCACGCGCGAGACCTTTTAAGCCGGGCCGCGCCGCGCCGGCGCAGCAGGCCGGGGGCGCGAGCCGGGGTAGGGGCTGGTGGGGCCTGCCGCGCAAGCCGGCGGTAGGGGCGGCATGCTGATGACGCGGCCGCAGGGAGGCGGCGCTGGGCGTGCTCGGGCTGCGGCGGGACGCCTGCATGGCATGTGAGCATGCCCCACGCCGGCGCGCGCGCCGTCCCGGGCAAGCAGGGTGTCGCCGGGGCCAGAATCAGCTAGGCAGTGTGTTCTAGGCTCCGTTTCCTGGGCGTGCATATGGGAAGCTGGGAAAACTCATTCCGCTGTCAGGGTCACCCATGTCTAGGTCGGCAACCCGCCCGGAACTCAAAGCGAGGCGCGCAACATCGGGCCGCCCCCTCCCCCCCCCCACATTTCATACTCGTGCCGGCGGGCTGCCCGTATGGGCGCACATCGCACAGTTGGCACTCCACTGCGCTGTTGTAGGTCATGTGTGCTTGCCATGCAGGTGTTGTTAGAGAATATAGCGGTCCAAGGGGAGGCGCTGTGGGCTTTTGCTTGCAGGCTGCATACTTTTTCACGCACCGCGTATGCAGAGGGGTGGCGGGGCCAGGTCTTCTTGTCCCTGTGGTCTGAGTTGCTTACTTGACATGGTGCGGGCCATGAGTTGGGGAAAGGCGCGGGTCGTTTGCATGAGCCGCTCCAGGTGCCTGTTTAAGCGCCCTGTGTTGTCGGGCGAGCGGTGCAGTCTGGTCAGCTAGCGCATGGGCATGGAGATTTGTATTGTCACGTGTGCTCGTCCTGTACCACTTTGGAGGGGGCGAGCTGCGCACGCCGTGCGGCGCCTGCCCGTTGATTTTGTTCGCGCTTGGCGCCGAGCGCCAGAGCAGCGCGCGGCAGCGCAGCGCCTGCGGCTCCCACGCGCTTCATGAGCTGCCTGTCGTCATGCAGCGCTGCAGGGTGTGGGGCGTTTGGTGCTGGGTGCACCTCTAACTGGTTGAGGGCGGTGGGTGAGCTGGCACTGTCCCACCAGGCAAGGCTGGCGCCAGCCGACGTCGGTCGCCGGCGGACGTCGGTCGCTGCGCGCCAGCTGAGGCAGCTCGGTGCCGCGCCTGGCGTAGTAAAGGCCGGACCAGGACCACGGAGGCTGCGCCCGCCCCTTTGGAACCGTGGGTGGCTGGGGTCGGCAGACAGGTGGAGTGTTCGCATGCGTGGCCCTGGCTGCGCGACATACCATGCAAAGCTGGAGCAAGGTGCTGCTTCCGTGCATATGCAGTACGCTCCACGTGCATGCTGACATGCATACCCAGTCAGCATGCTCTGCGCAGCTTGTTTGCTGTGCTCATTCGATACAGCACAAGCCATGTTCCAAGAGTGTCCAGCAGCAAGCATGTCAGGGGTGACAAGGTGCTTGCACGCATTCTTGACTACTTCACAGCACCTCAGCGGCATCGCCGCTGTGCGCCTGCGCCGCATCACAGCAGCCCAAAGAGGCGTCACTTTCCGTACGAGCTGCCGAAGATGCCCTCGAGGAAACGGCGCAGGTGGGGCACGTAGCCGGCGGACAGCTCCACGTCCTCGTGCCCGCAGGCCGGGTAGTAGGGTTCCGCGGGCTTGCGCGCCAGCGAGTGCAGCAGGCGGCCGGCCTCCACGTCCACCACGCGGTCGCGCGTGCCCTGACACGCCACGGCGGGTCAGCACAGCTGGAGCAGCCTGTGCAGCATGGCGGCCGGCCTCCACGTCCACCACGCGGTCGCGCGTGCCCTGACATGCCAGTGCGGATCAGCACATCTGGAGCAGCCTGTACAGCAGGCGGCCGCCTTCATGTCTATGAGACGGTGTCGAGTGCCCTATTTGCATGATAGTAGGTTGCAGCATGTGACATCGCCCTGGTGAACACCACTTGTGACAAACAGGCGCATCAGGCTGTGGTCAGCAGAGGCTCAGGCATGCGGCGCCGCGCCGCCCTCTTGGGGCATGCGGTGACCCCCCAGCACAGACGTGCGGCGGCTATGCTGGCAGCCATGGAGTCCCAGGCCTAGCGCTTGCGCAGGATGCAGGGCACGGGGTCTCCGGCAGAGCAGTCGAGCAGGGCGGCGCTCGTGGGGCCCCCGGCCGCACGTGCAGGATGCAGACGGGCGCAACGACCTTGGGCAGCAGCTGGGAGTTGGGGTAGATGTCAAACCATGCGGGCCAATACTTCATGCCCGGCCGCAGCTGCCGCATGCCTGCGCGCCGCCGCCTGTCAGGGGATGCGCGCCTCCTAGCCAGGTTAGCAGCAGCATGCGGGGCTGTTTGGCAGGCTTTGCTTGTGCGGGCGCAGGCACCCCTGGCACAGCTCGCCCGCGCCGCCTGGCGCTGGCGAGCCGTACAAACGCGCCCAGGCTCGATCGTGGCAGGCCGGGCAGCTGGCTGCACAGCCAGCTCTGTGAAGTGCTCCCTTGCGCAGCAGCACACGCCATGCTTGCAGCAGCTGGCGCCGCGGCGCGCCAGGCAGCAGGCGGTGTCTGGGGCAATGCTTTATTACGCCTCCCGCCACATTGCCCACACCCTGCAAGCCATGTCGGGCGCTGGACGCCGGCGGGGGCGCGCACATGAGGCAAACGCCGCATGCAGAACCACGCCGGCGACCTCTGGGCAGCGAGCCGCCAGGTCCACGGTCGGCCCTGAGCCCAAGCTCTGCCCGTACAGCACAAGGTCCTCGGGCCGGACGCCGCGCTGCTGTGTCAGCCACCTGCACGCCATGCCCAGTCTGGAGGGCTTCCTCTAGGGTGCGCACGCACACGCATGCGCACTCCGCTTGCATGTCTCGCTGGGTTGGCATGCATGGAGATCGCCACTGCGAAGCATGCGCCCGAGTCGGGACATGCCATACAGTAGGCAAGGGGCGCATGCACTGCAAAGCGTGGGCAGGTGATAGCTTACGCGTCACGCCCGCGGCATCCCGAGCAGCAGCACGGGGGCGGGCCCGGCGGCGCACGCAAAGACGGCGCTGATGTCTGCGAGCGTGTTGGGAACGGACGGCGCGCCCGCGCTCTCCCCGTAGCCGCTGTAGTCGTACACGCACAGGTTACACCGGAGGTCTTTGGCAACCTCGCTGCACGGGCACACGCACGGCGTGGCATGAGCGCCCTGCTGCGGTGGTCGAAAGCGGTGCCTGGCACGGAGGGCTTCGCGCGGAGCTGTTGTAGGCTCCTGACGCCCCATCCGCCGTGCATGCGACCTCTACGATGTGCTTCCAACCAAAGTAACAACCCGGCTGCCAACGCCCGCATCACCCTTGCATTACATACCTTTGTACATCGAGTATCAATCACAAATGACAGCTAATAGCCATGGTCGACCACCGTGCCAAGGGGTGTGCCAAGGAGTGGCGGGCGCCATGCGACACGCCCTATGTGTGGTGCCGGCCCCGCCACGCCCTCGTGTGCAGACCCGCACGCCCGGCTTGCTTGAGCTGCACCGTTTGCGCTCAAGCTCTGGGCTTCAAGCGTCCGGCCTGCTTCAGCTGGCGTGCCTGTAGTACAGCAGCACGCGCCCCAGGTCAATCGCCGTGCCGTGGCTGAGCAGGATGGTGGGCCGGCGCGGCGCCGCGAACGGCGCGCTGCAGCCCGCGCTCGGGAAGCTGGCCGCGGGCGGCGCCGCGGCCGGCTGGTGCTCGATCAGCACCGCCACCACGGACCCGCCCCGCGCGGTCGGCAGTCGCACGACGGCGCCGCGCGGGTACTTGCGCGCCCTGCGCGCCGCGCGCGCTCGCTCGGCCATCGCTTGGGCTCGGCTGCCTGCAGGCGCCGGGCTGTGCAGCCACGGGCGCGCAGCGGTGCGTGCGGCTCGCCTCCACAAGCTCCCGCGCTGAAGGGCTGTGGGGCGGGGCTCGCGCGCACGGCGACTGCGCGGTGCATGCGAGGTTCCAGACGAGTCGAGCTTGCACATACTCGCTTGCTTGTGCGCTCACAGGCGCCAGCCGCCCTGCAGACCATAGCCCGGCACCGCCAGTGACACTTTCGCGAGGCAGGCCCGCAGCTGGCGGGGACGTGCGCGGCGCACCCGCGAGCGCTCGCGCTGGGCGCGAGCGCCAAGCCGTCTGGGCCTTGCACCACCCTGTACGTTGGTGCAGGTGGCTGGAATATCAGCGAGCTCGCGCCGGCCAAGTCCAGCAGCAGGCTGCCCAAGCCCATTGCCGCGGCTTCACGCAGATCTTGTACTATTGTTTTGTAGCAGCCCGGCGCCGGCAGTCTTCTGGAGCAGCGTCTGTGCGGTCTCACCAAGAGCCGGCACTAAACACGCCTTATAGCAAAATATCTGAAGCTACTTGCGGCGCCTGGTCTGTGTGCACAGTGCGTGGCTAGTGGGATGCACGCGGAAGGCCCGGTCTTGCAACTGGTAAGGACCGCTGACAGCTGTAAAGGCGTGCTGACCACCCTCTAGGACGTGAAGCTCTCGCGGCCACTCCGCAAGTGCAGTCCCTGGCAGGCTGAACCTACACCTAGCCCTTGCAACTTGCACTGGCTCGAGTTTCGCGGCATGAGCTCGCCAAGGTGACATTGCCTGCTGAGCCGGCCACCATGATGGCGGCAGTACCCATAGACAGCGCGGTGCCGTCCGAGGCTGGGTCCACAGACGGCTGGGAGCAGGTGCAGGAGGTGAGCCATGCGTCTGGCGACACGCCGGCGCGCGCAAACTCAGGTGCGCTGCCTGCACCGCATGTATGCGGCACTGCCAGCGCTCCGCGAGCTCTGTAGCAGGTTGTGATAGGTGCCTAGGGCTGTTTGTCTCCAATGCCTGGCCGATGCCGATGCCGCGACTTTCTGACACCCAGCTCCTGTGCCGTTGTCCTGCTCAGGTAAGTGCTCGTCTGCACAGTCCCGAAGTCGTAATCTTCCAGCCAAAGCACGCACTGAGACGACTCTTTGGTTGCCGCAGGCGCACCGGACTGGTTCAGCAACACCTCGCGGCAGCACAGTCCTCGGCTGTGCGCCGATGCCGAGCCGGCTCCGAGCGCTGTCGAGCCGGCCAGGTGCGCGGGCTTGCCACCTGGTCAACCAGAAATGTTGCTCGGCACAGCGGGCTCGTCCCTGGAAAGACGTTATGCTGGACAGCAAGACCGTGTTGGAGCTAGTTCTCTTTACTAACAGGCTCTTATCCAGCGCAGCGCGCCGCGCGGCGAGGGTGCGGCGGGTTCGGCGGACGCGGCGCTGCAAGACTGGCACCGGTCAACGCCAGTGATGGTGCAGGCGCCAGACTTGTGGCGCGGCAGTGCCTGCTCGCAGTGCAGGTGCCACCCCCAGGGCCGTCTCCTTGTTTCCTTCTTACATATGTTTGCTTGGGTATTTCAAGCCCAACGCCGCGTTCCAATTCCGCAGTTTGGAAGAGTGCTGTGCTGCGCGCAGTACTGACGACTGCAGCGACAGCGACATGCCGCCGCTCTGCGCCGAGGTAGCAGGGAGGCTGTTCAGGTGTGACGGAGCTATGGAGTCACGAAGAGGGATTGCTGTATGCACTGGCAGTGTGTGTCCAGCCGTGGGGTCTTGCTGGTCCTGCTGAGACGCAAAGCTCGTCCTAGTGACTGCAGAAGTAACCTAGGCTTACAACGGCAGGCACAAGAACGCGGGCAGCGCCGGTCAAGCCGCAGCACCTGCCTCGCCAGTTGCGCCGCCATCGCCGGCGTCGGCGCACGCGTCAGACGAGGCCTGTGACGCTGCCAACCGGGTGGCCACGCTACGCCGCGAGGCGTCCACCCATGCGCCCAAGGTCATGAGCCGCTCGCTAAAGCACCACTACGTCACGCTGCTGCTGGTGCGCCTGTCGTGCTCGCGTGCATCGACTCATACCAGCCTCAAGGCGCAAGTGGTCACCTTCCGAGCGCTCAGTGTGCACCGCCCCTGCTGGTCCGCCTCTGGACCACAGCAGTGCATGACCCCTCAGCAAGCCTGCCAGCAGGGTCGCTGCGCACACGCCTCGGAGGGCGCCGCCGCGCAGGTGGGGGCGCCGGGCCTGGGCAAGACCTGCTTCATCCGCAACGTGGTCGCCGGCATCCCCGGCGCGGCCGGCGGCCGCGCGCAGCTCGGCGACCTGGCGGCGCCGCCCGCGCGCACGCGCCTCGGGCTCTTCCAGAGCGCGCCGGAGGCCCTGGCCACGCGCTTTGACGTCGGCGCGGCCGCCGACGCGAACGCCGTGTACCACTTCTGCTTCCAGGCGCGCCAGCCGGGCCGCGCGGAGCGCCTCCCGCCGCGCCTCGAACCAGGGCGCATGCGTGCGCGCGTATGGGTGAGGAGCCACGTCGGAGCTGCCTGCTTCTGCTGGGCAAGCGACTACGCTACCATGGGCTGCAGCGCACCACGCCGTCCAGGGGAGTGCGCCGGAGAGCCACTCTGCGCAGCGCAGCCAGGCAGGTCGCTGAGCCCAGGCGCGTGGGTGTTGCTTGGCCAGCAAAGGCGCTGAGAGACCCTAGAAATGACCCCAGCTCGCGGGCTGGCAGCGCGCGCAGGACATGCCGGGCTTCCACGGCAAGTTGGTGTTGCTTGGCCAGCAAAGGGCGCTGAGCCCCCAGGAGTGACTCCGGGTCGCGGCACGTCCGCGCGCGCAGGACACGCCGGGCTTCCACGGCGAGGGCGCGGAGCTGGACGCGGTCGAGGCCGCGGTCGCCGCGCGGGACGCCGCGTATGCGGCCATGGACCAGGCGCGCGCGCGGCCTGTGCATGCTCAGGATGGCGTCAGGGCCTGTGCACGCCCGGCCGACCTGCTGGAGCCTTGTCTGCGGTCAACCTGGATCTGCTTGGCTCGCCAAGAAGTGCAGCAGATGGTGAGGGCTGGTGTCTCGAGAACCGTGCAGTGCCCTCCAGGTCAGTGGGAGCCCCAGCCACAGGGACCCTGCCGCCCTGGGCCGCGCAGGACCTGGCGCGCAAGGCGCGCGCGGACGCGCGCTTGGACGCGCGCGTGGACCTTGTCCTCTTCTTCATCTCGCCGCTGGGCCTCCGCCCTGCGGACCTGGCGGCCATGCGCCGCCTCGGCCGCCGCGCGCCCGTGCTGCCCGTCGTGGCCCGGGTGCGCTCCCATCCCAGCGCCCCTGCACATGCGTGCGGGGAGGACCTGGCGGCGCTGCTGTCCATGCAAAGTCGCCCCGGGGAGGGCTGCCAGGTGCATCAGGGCGCCACGGCAGGGCCGGACAGCCTCCTGACGCGGGCGTTCGCGCTTAACTCCTGCACGGCGGCAGAATGGGCTTGATACCCTACGATAGGGACCTACAACTATGCTACCCTGCTGAGGCGTGCATGGTGCGGCAGGCGGACGCGCTGACAACCGCAGCGCTGCCGGGCTTCCTGGAGGCGGTGCGCGGCGAGCTGGCGCGTGAGCTGGCCCCCGACACCCTGTACGCCTTTGCTGAAGAGGACCTCGCGGCCGCCGGTGCGGGCGGCGGTCGCGCACCGCACCCTTAAAGTCGCTGGCCTTGCGTACGCTGGCTGCCCATCCGCCAATGCTTTCAATCGCTGCGGGCGTGGACCCGACCGGAATCGGCTTGCAAGTTATCGCGCAGCCCGCATCACTGCGCCTGGTGCAGCGCGCGGTGTGCTGTGCGATGCAATGCGGTGCGTGCGCACCGCCGGCGCCCACCCGGCCGGCGCGCGGCGCGCAGGCCTGCCGCCGCAGCCGCGCGGGCGGCCGCACGTGTTCACCGTCATGGCCGCCGCCACGCTCGACTTCCCGGACGCCTGGCCGGAGAACAGCTTCGGCTGGGGCGCCGCGCAGCCGCTGCTGCCGCAGCACAGCGACGCCGCGCCGCTGCGGCGCCTGCTGCTGGAGGTGGTGCCGGAGGCGCTCAAGGCGCGGCGCCCGGCGCCCCCTGCCCGCGTCCTCGCGCCACGCTGCGCGCCCAGCCTTGCGGCGTGCAGCTGAGTGGCATTGCTGGCGCACAGCAGGCTGCACTGCAGCTGACGCTGCTGGCAAGCGCGGCGCGGTGTGCGCAACTGCATGCATGTCAAGCTTGCCTTCCACAGGGGGGCTGCAAGGCGTTCGCGAAGGAGCGCGCGCGCTCGCGCAGGAGCACACGGAGCGGCGCTACTTCGCCGCGCGCGCGGCCGTGGCAGCGCGCCCAGGGTGCGCGCGCGCCGCTGGCCGGCGCGCTGCTCGCGGCAGCCGTCGCCGCAGCGCTGCTGCCGGCCGCCGCCGCGGCGCTCGCGCTCGCGCTTGGAGAGGCGCGCATGCTGCCCGCCGCCGCGGGGTGCCTCGCTGCGGCCGCGGTCGGGCCGCCGGTCGCGGCGCTGCTCTGGCTGGCGCCGGATGTGAGGGCAATCGTGGGCGCGCCGGCCGCAAGCTGCGCGGCGCTCGCCCGCGCGGCCTGGAGCGCCCTCCAAGCCGTTGCCGAGGCTGCATGCCCGCCGGCCTGCGCCGCGGCTGCTGGCGCCGGGGACGCGGCCGCGCCGCACGTGATAGCCGGGGCTGCCACCGCCTCGCAGCAGGCGCCCGCCGGGCCCCAGCCTGGCGCCGGCCGCCGCAACGGCGCCACGCGCGCGGAGCGCCGCGCGCGCTCGCGCGCAGGGTGCGCAGCCCATGCATGAGGCAGGGCGTGGGGTGCGCAGGGTGCCTTGCTCGGCGGATGTGAGTGCAGCGGGCGGCCGAGAGCGCCGCTGGCGATTGCTGCGCTTCGGATCCGCGCGTGTGACGCCGCCTTGCTGTCCGCCTGCCCCGTCCGAATGCTGCCGGGCTTAGTTCGGCCAGCATCATGCATGCGCCTGACCTGGCGCTGGGTGGGGCAGGGCGCGCCCCGGCAGCCAGCGCGCGTGGCGCATCCTGACGGCTGCCATCTGCCTGGCCGGCCTGGTCTGCGCATGCCTCCCCGGCAGCCTGCTGGCGCCGGCGTCGCGCGCGCACGAGGCCGCGGATTTGCGGGGCCCGCGCGGGCCGCCGCTGCGCTTTCACGAGGCGCCGGGCGCGCGCGGCTTAAACGCGCCGCGGCCGCGCGCAAACGCGAGCAGCTCTGACCCTAACCCGGCGGCCCGAGCGCGCGGCGCCCACGGCGATGCCTGCCCGTGGGCCGAGCTGGCCTCCCTGCTGGACGCTCTGGAGGCCTCGGCGGACGGCCGCGCGGGCGCGCGCGCGGCCGACGACGCCGCCCTGGCCGGCGACCGCAGCGCGTTCTGGGCCGCGCTGCGCGCCGCCGAGCGCTCCAGCGCGTGCGCGCGGAGCGCGCTGGACCGCCTGGCGCGCGCCGCGCTGGACGCGGACCCGCGTGCGGCCGAGGGCGGCGGCGCGCTCGCCGCCCGCCTGCGCGGCCTGAAGGCCGACTTGGTGCGGCGCTCGGCCGGCTTGCAGGCGCCGGCGCTGCGTGCACACGCCGTCTGCGCGTCACGCCAGCAGAACGCTGGAATTTTGAAGTATTGAACTTAGACAAGCGCCTGGTTGCCAGGACGAGGTGGACGGTGCTGCTCCGACCCGTGTGCTGCTGCGCCGGACTGCGCGCTGCGCCTGCATGCCGTGCCGGAGCGGTGTGCTTGTGGGGTCGTGCTCGTGCTACCCTGACCCCATTGCATGCTCGCTCTGTAGCTGTGCGGGCACTGTATGTCGTGCCCTGCTTGTACTGCTGAGCCTCCGCGCCGCCGTCGCCGGCCAGCGCAGAGTACGCGCCAGGTTCTTATGCAGACAGCGCTGCCTCGCCAGCGCCTTAGGTCCGCTGTGTGACAGGCTCCTCCGGCGGCAGGTGCGCAGACGACCACAGGGGCGCCTGGACCTGGTGCAGCAGCATCGACTGGCGAGCCCGGAGGCCGGGAACGCATCCGGCGCCGGCCGCGCCAGCGCGGCCCGCGCCGGCGCCGAAGCGCCGCCGCCGGCAGCGCCGGCGCCGCATGCCCGCGCACGCCAGTGGGCGCCGCAGGCGGGCGGCGCCCTAGCGCGCGCCGCGGCCGCCCGGCTGGCCGAACTGCAGCGGGGCGCGCTCGCCGCCGCGCGCGCCGGCTCGACCAGGGCGGCGGCGCTGCTGCAGCAGGGCGCCAGCAGCGCGCTCGAGGGCGCGCGC
>JAABUV010007947.1_pt1 | contig 10920 bp, 15 predicted proteins | sample 5559971 | NCBI WGS metagenome assembly JAABUV01 (sample SAMN10711881, study PRJNA513362) | rock metagenome | isolation source: Antarctica rocks | place: Antarctica: Victoria Land, Knobhead nord | collected 2015-12-19
CTGAAACGTCCTGGGATAGTCGACCCCACCGGCGGGATGGACATAAACCAGCTCTGACATGCCCAAATACTACTTGACTCAAGCAGCTACCCAGTACGTTTGTGCTACTGACGGGAGTGTCGATGAGTGCAGCAGGCATCGCAGCACCTGCCCGACGCCAGCGCAGTCCAAAGCTGCGCTGGCCCGGACGGTCAAGGAGCAGCGCCGCGGTCACGCCCGAGCTGTGCTGGCCGCGTTGGCCCGTTCCCTACAAGGACGGCCCACCCCGCAGATCCGCCGGATCGTGAAAACATCCCTCCAGCCATTGGGTGTTCGACTCTCCACCGTCGAACTGCAAACAATCGCCAAAGGCATCAGCGCGGGGCACCCGGTGCAGCTGCCCGGGTAGCGAACCGCCCTCTGAACGCGAGGGGCCACGAGCCACCTACGGTGCGGCCTGTGGATCAGGCCGCCGCGATGCTGGCCGCCGACCCAACTTGCAGGAATGTCTTCCCGGCAGAGGTGTTGATGGCCCCGGCGGTGCGTCGACGCTTGATCGGTGGAGCGGCGGACCCGCCGCGAATTGGCGGGATATGTCCGGCCCGAACGGCCCCTTTTTCCGCCCTGGTGCTTATTGACGGCAAGGCCAGCCCGCCGAGCCGGTGACGCTGTTCAGCGCGGGATCTCGCGGTGAACGACATGAGCAGCTTGACGTGTCGCGGCTATGCCTTCGATCTGTTGCGCTGGTTTCGTTTCCTCTGGGAATCCACGTCGGGCGGCCACCAGTCGTGGTCAGACCTCGGCCGGCAGCTGGCCTGCCGACAGGGCCAACCAGCTGAGCATTCGACCACCAGAGGTGAATGCCCGGTGCCTGTCCGGGCTACCTGGGGTAGCGATCGTGGGCGTCGAGGTCGGATCTCCCGTCGGTGTTACGGGTGAGTTCGAACCTGCCGGGCTTTGGTGGCAGGACGGGTCTGGGGGTTCGGCCTCGACTGATGGTGCGGGTCTTGGCTCAGCGTTGAACGCCGAGGTGACGTCGCCGTCGTTGCCTTCGATGTTGCCCAGGATGCCGGCGGGAACTCGGAAGACCCGGCTCGGGGTGGCGGGCCACCTGAGCCGTTTGCGGGCGATGACCTTTCCGTCAGGCATTTAGCACGGGACGGGGAAGAAAAGTCTCCGCACCCGGACATCTATGGATGCTCTTGCTCTTACCGTGCCCGGATCACTACCGAGTCGGGATCGAAGCGGGGACCGGGTCTGGTGGGCATGACGATCACCGAGCACACGGCCTTGACGAGTGCACGCTTGGTTTCCAGCGGCGCTGCGGCCCAGTTCTGCGCTGCGTGCGGGCCGACCAGATCGGCCAGGTCGGGCAGCAGCAGCCACGCCGGATTTTTCGGCGCCGGCCCGACTTCGGACTGGGTATCGGCGTCAGCAGTGGGGGCGGCGGTGCTGGATGCGGTTGGCCCGGGCGGCTGCTGGTGCCCGTCTTGGCCGATCGCGGCGAGTATGCCGGGCCGTTGCAGCCAACTGGTGAGATAGTTCTCGACCCGTTCGTCGACGGCGGCTTCTTTCCTTTTCACTTTGAAGCACCCGACGCAGACGTACGCCGATGCCTGCCGCCGGCCGTTCCCGGCGACCCGTCCCTGCCGGACGACCAGTGGTTCACCGCACCGGCCGCACTGGGCGATTCCGGTGAGCAGGTGCCGAGGGACGTTGCCGTTGGTGGTACTGCGGGAAGGATCGGTCAGAAGGGCCAGCACCTGGTCGTGGGTGTCGACGCTGTAGATCGGTGGCCAGCGGCCATCGCCGATGACCTGGCCACGATGGACCCGGCGTCCGGCGTTGCGCTCGCGGACCAGAACCTGTCGCAGGGTGGCGGATTGCCATGGTTTGCCGCGCGGAGTGGGAGCGCCGATGTCGTTGAGGTGGGCGGCCGTGCTGCGCAGGCTCCGACCGGTCAGCAGCAGCCGCGCCGCCGCCCGGATCACTTCGGCTTCGTCCGGGTCGAGCCCGTCGTGGGCGCCGATCCTATTCCCGTTTTCGTCCCGTTCAATTGCCCGGCGATATCCGAACGCAGCGAAAGAGTGCGGCTCCCCGTTCTCGGCGCGGCCTTTGAATTGGCGCTGCATCCGCAGGGACCTCGCCTCGGCGCCTTCGGGCGAGGCTGAAGGTCCGCTGCCCGCGGTCATCTCTTACCCGACCAGCCACCGCTGACCGGTCCGCAACGGCACACCAGCCCCGGCAGGGACTTGAACCAACGGCAGCTTGTCGCGCCCATGCCGCCCCAGCAACGCCAGTCGGTACTGCGCACAGCCACCACAACCACCCCACCTGCGATCAGCCAAGCGATCCGCCCCGCCACAACCTGCCACTTACCTCCGCGGTTGACAAGCCGCGGGCTTGCGTGCGCACGAAACGGACGATCCAAAGCGCAGGGATGCGATCGGTTTTGACCAGTTGGCCTGTACTGAAACAAGGTGAACCAGGTGCTCTGGGAGAGCAGACCGGTTGGCGGCAGCAATAGCTCTGCGCAAGGTCGTTTTGCAGACACTAACCGATTGGTTGCTTGACCGGCATTCGTTTGAGCGCCATTCTCCATGATGCCAGCGTTTTCGTCGGTTGTCGTGGCGAACGTTCGCTGACCGCTACCGCCGCGGCAAGCTGCATCAACCCCGCGGCTCATTACGTCCGAAACAAGTCGCCAGTCGGCATTTCAAGTTCGTTGCGTTCGATGACCTGGGATTGGTTTCGCCGGGACCCTGGGTGACCGTCGTGGTGCGGTTGCCGGTTGGTCGTCGCGCTGCTCGGGTTGCGTGAGACAATTCCGGTGGGTGCGGGCGGCTTTCCCTGCACCGTCAGCGAATGTGCCGGAGGACGATGTGGTTGAGGCTGATCCAGCCTGCCGAGTGTGGTGGGACGAAGCCCGTGGCATCGCGCACAATGACTGGCGGCCGCAGTCGGTCTGCACATTGCAGCAAGCTCGGGCCGTTACGCAGGCCACCAAAGACTTGGGGTTCGGGGCGGTTCCCGTGTTGGTTGACATGCGGTTCCTGTCGAAGGCGGACCGCGCCGCTCGGGTGCACTTCACCAGCAGCGAAGGTGAGGCGAAGGCTGTGGCCTTGTTGGTGAGTTCGCCGGTAAGCAAGGTAGTCGCCAATGTCATGGTCGGCTTATTGCGGTCCGCGCCGACTCGGACGTTCACCGATGAGGCTCTGGCGGTGAAGTGGCTCATGACCCATCGGTGATGGGTCGAGCTGGTGTCGGGTAAATCAATGTTCTTTGGCCCCGCGGTCGGCGTGGGCAGGATTTCCTCGGCGGTTGGTTCAGGTGGACGGGTGGCAGTTCTCGTTCCAGGCGTCGATGAATCTGGTGATGCTCCTGCCTGGCGCTGCGACTTTCGTCGATCGACAGCACGCCCGCCTTCTCCGGTATCCGGCGGGTGGAGGTGCAACCCGAAGACGTCCCGGACCTTGGCGTCAGGTCGAGGTCGCTGGAGAACCTGACCGTCTCGAAGTCTCAACCACGTTCGTCCACGATCGGAATTTCGGGGTGAAGTGCATTCGTGATGCGGGGGTTGTCGGCCAGCCGAGTCTAGACGGTGGGGTGTTCACTGTGCATGGACGACATCGTTGCGCGCCAACCGTTCACTTCTGAGCGCGGGCGGCGCGGCGTGGCTGAGCCGAAGCACCAGGATGGTCGTTTCGGCTGGCCGCAGGGTCATGTTGTCGCCGAACTCGGACTGCAGAGCGATGAGTTCAGCTGCGAAGTCGGGGCTTAGTTCGGACAGTTCCTGCTGGGTGCGGGCGAATATGAAGATGGGTGATACCGGCTGCACCGCCAGGCTGTGGTGCGTCGCCGTTATCCAGACCCGTTGCATGGCCGAGCCACCACGCAGATAGTCGCGGGGCGACTCGCCTTTCACAGTGACGACCGCCAGGGCGGAGCTGGCGTTGACCCGGTCACGGGTACCGTCGCCAAGTACAGACCCGACATTCCACGAGGCGAGATGGGCCATGACCTCTGCTCTGCCGGCCACTTGTAGTTTGGCGGTGTCCGTGGCGTCGAGACCGAGCGTTCGCACGTCGATGCCCTGGTCCAGCCGGTCGACGCCAGGCCATCGAATTTCGGACATCATTTGTTGGTGCAGCCGCGGGGTGAGGTACCGGATCCGATCCGACTCGGCGAGCAGATCAGCCAATCGAGCAAGTTCTGCCGCTTCGGTGACGAGGTGAAGGTGTGCTCCCTCACTGTCTGCTGCCGCATACAGGTCGTCACTTACCTGCGGGGTCAGGGGCGCCCGAACGCCGAAGTTCCGGTTCGTGATGCGGCTGACCATCGCCGGGTAGTGCCGCGCCAAGTCAGCGTCGGTGCCTGACGCTATTGTGAGGGCCGCGACGGCGCCTTGGCCGCCGTGCGGAAAGTATTCGACTGGACCCACGGCGCTATGCCGGGCGGCCGCGACTCTGGCGTTGAACACCGCCGCGCCGATGGCGACCTGGCTGGCCCGGGACTTGACGTCCAACGCTGATGTCCGTTCAGCGGCCTGCGTGAGGTCGATGCCGTTTGCGGTAACCGTGATGGACCAGGGCTGGACATTACCGCCGGAGGGGGCTATTCGAACCGCGTGGATCAGTGCTTCGAGGGGATCGGTGGGCAGCTGGACAGTCAGATCCGTGACCGGTTCGCCGACCGTCGACCGCTTCGCCTCTTGAGGTGGCCGGAGGCCATCGAGGTGGGTATCGATGTCGACACGAACCCGCCCCGAGCGGAGGTCCCCACCGAGCCCGAACCGTCGGACGGCCGCCGCGACGGTCGCCGCCCCGAGTTGGACGTCCCCGCCCAGTTGCGGCCAGGTGGAAACGGACCGGTCGATCTCCATCATCGAAGCCACCAGTCGAGGCGAGATTTGCTCAGTCTGGAGAATGCGCATGACGAACGGTGCCTTGTCGCGGGTGGGCAGCCCCGCAAGCACCTGCGGGTCCAGTTCACCGAGCAAGCCGTGGAACAGTTCCAGGTCGGGATCGAGGTCGAAGCGTTCGACGTCGAATAGGCCGCGGTCACTTGTGTCCATCAAAACAGGGATTCCTCGTGCCTTGGCCTCCTGCCGGATTCGAACTTTCATGTCCAACGAATCGCACTCCTCGACGATCAAGTCCACACCGTGGAAGAACCTATCCATGGACCCGTCGGTGAGTCCTTTTTCTAAAACCTTTACTGTCAGGTAAGGGTCCAGTTCGGCTATGCGGCGAGCCGTCACGACGGCCTTATTTATCCCGACGTCCAGTACGGTCGCCGGAATGCGGTTCAGATTGGACAACTCCAGGGCGTCGAAATCGGCTAATCGGAGCTGGCCGCAGAGTCCTTCCAACGCCAGGGTGTGCGCGATCGCGTGACCCACACTCAAACCGACGACCCCGACCGTCAGCTGCGACAACTTTTCCTGCTCGGAGGCGGTGATCTTGTTGCGGTTGCGGTCCAACCGCAATCGGCGGAACGCGACCGGCCCTAGCAGCCACACCAGGGTTCGCCGCCACGGGTAGTACACCCAACAGCCCGGGGCGGCGAGTTCCTGCGTCGTGACAGCCGGTTGTACTCGCCGCAGTTGTTCGGTCATCCCGCCCCGGTGGTCAATTACCTCGACCGCGGGATCGGCCCGCAGCTCCGCCAGTTCCGCCGCGTCGTCACCACGGTCGCCGGACAGGAACACTACCGAGTGCCCGGCGGAGCCGACGCCGGCGGCCGGGAGGCGGCTGCTCATGAGCAGACCACGACCCCGGGTATGGAGGGCGTCGGCAACCACGCCTGGGCGATCTGAGCGGATTCCTCCAGGACGAACGGGAGCTGCTCGGCGACGGTGAGATCCGCGAAAGTTTCACGATCCCACCACATCAGCACCGTGCGGTACCGCTCGTCGGGATATGCCACCGGCGTCACCGCGGAGCTGATCACGCCGCCGGTCGTCTGCCACCGTTTGACTGCATGCGCGGCGACGGTACCCATCACATACCGCACCTTCATCAGCGTCATCGAGTGGATGAAAATTCGGGCCAGGGCGTTGGTCAGCTGCTCACGACGCATCGCCTCGTCACTGACCCATCCCGACTTCATCTCGATGACCCCTTCGGGCAGGCGCTGGGAGATTTCCTCCAACAGCTCGGCCGTTCCAGGGCGGCCGGCCCATTCACTGACGGCGTGGGCCTGTGCAGGACGGTCGTATCGACCTTGCATTCGCATGCCCCCGACGACGGCGCCGTCAGCCGACAGTGCAACCACAAAAAGAGCCGTCGACCGACCATCAGCTATTTCGTCGTATTCCAGCACAACTTCCACGCCATGCTTGCGGTAATTTGTCCGGGCACCGTCGAGGTAAGAGTTCCACAGCTCCCACTGATCCTCCGGTCGAGCGACCACGAACACGCAACCCGACGAACGGTCATGGTAGGTGGCGACGGAACTACCAGGAAGTGAACGGCGCGAGAGCACGGCCTGAGATTCGGTGGGCATGTCAACATTCTAGAGATGGCGCCACCCAGAAGGATGACACGAATCGGTGAAATAGTGGCCGGGCCAGAAACGCTCAGTAGCTAGAAGCGGCTCTAAAAGATCGCCGAAGGTAAATCGTTGGCTGCTGAAGCACTTCTCGCCACGCCGACTCGGCGGACGCGACACCCTTCGCTGGGCCGCCCATCATGCGGACCCGGGACCGGGTCAGGGTGCCGGTTGCGCTGCCCGCACGACCTGATTCCGCCCGTTTCGCTTGGCCACATACAAGGCAGCGTCAGCGGCGTCGATCACTATGGAGGCGGTCGCGCCGTTGTCTGGATACAAGGCGATCCCAGCCGACAACGTCACCCCAGGCAGCGGAGCGCCCCGGTGGTCCACCCGGACCTGCGACACCCGGGTTCTCACCTCATCGGCCCGAGCGACCAGTACGGCGATGTCGACATCGGCGAGCATGACCAAAAACTCTTCGCCCCCATATCGACACGGCAGGTCCCCGACCCGCAACGAGCCGCGGATGGCATCGGCGACGCCTTTGAGCAGCTGGTCGCCGGCGTCATGCCCATGAACATCGTTGATCTGCTTGAAGTGATCGATATCGGCCATGATGACCCCGAATGACCGACCCGAATAGTTGGTACGGGCGACCTCCCGGTCGATCCACTCCTCAACGAAGCGGCGATTGAGCAAGCCCGTGAGCGGATCACGCAACGCCTGCAACCGCAGCGTCTCCCGCAACTCCAGATTCGCCAACGCCATCGCCGTCTGCTCCCCTACCGCCATGCCCAGGTTCTGTTTAGCCTGCGTCAGCCGGCGGCTGGAAACCTGCAGCGGCGGACTCAGGGCATGGTCCATCAGGTACAGCAGACCGGTGATCTGACCGTGTGCAGACATCGGTATGCACACCGAATCTCCGGTGCGGTCCTGCAGATGCCGACAAGAAAGCGATTGGCCTCCCACCTGTACCAGATGCGATTGTCCTCGGCGCAATCCCCAGCAGTCCGTGGGAATGAGAACATCCACACCGCCGGTATCACCCCAGGCCAGTTTCAACTCCAACACGTTCCGCGAGGCGCGGTACAGATACACAGCCCCGGACAGACCCGCGAAGATATCGGCCAACGAACTGCTCATGACCGCGAACGCCTCCTCGACGCTCTCGCAGGCCTGCAACAAATTTCCGAACACCGTGAGCTGCGAAATGTCGTCATTGAGCTGCTGCAACTCGGCGGTCCTCACCTGGACCCGGGCCTCCAACTCGTCCCGGCTCGCCTGAAGTTCCTCGCCCAGCATATTGACGCCGACAATGATCGCATCCATGTCATCATCCAACAACGAAGGTGTCCCCCGAGCCGTCAAATCTCCGGCGGCCAGTTGCGTGAGCAGCTGAACCACGGCGTCTATCCGGCCGTCACGCGGTTCACTCACGGTGCGTGCCCAACCACGCCAACGCCGCCGTCTCCTCGGTGAACATCCGGGTCGGCACCGGCATCCGATGCAAACCGATCATAAAATTCGCGACGACCTTACTCACCGCCGAGGCGACCAACAAGGCCACCGCGGTCGCCCTGGCGTCGACCCCGGTGAAATGTTCACGGGCAGCCCGTTCGGCCTTCGACAGATACCTCATGTCGACCAGCACCGGCACCGCGCCGCGACCCAGATCGCTGGTCGCCGACGTGACCGCCTGAGCCTCCTGCAACGTACACACAGAACCGCGTTGCCAATCGTTGCGTGCAACGCCGTGGGATTCGTCCCACCAAACCCGGCACGCCGATTCGACATCCACCAGGCGCTCCTCACATAGCTTTCGGTCCAGGGAGCAACACACCGGACCCATATCGAATCGATCATAAGACCCACACTCACAGCCGGCCAAGCACATTGTCCGCAGCCTTCGGCGTCGTCAGTGACGCCCAGTCACCAAAAAAGCTGCCAGGCACAATCACCTCAGTCATGGCGCTCACGAGAAGCTATCCCACTCATCAGGGGTCACTCGCTGCGACCATCGGGCAGTTCGAGCACGAAAGGATGAAATGTTCGAACGCAAGCCGTTGATAGCCGACGTCGTCGGGTCGTCACCACCTGTCGCCGCCAGCAATCAGGGTGAGTCGTTCGCGGTGCAGCGGAACCACGCCGTCTTCGCCGACTCGCCGCTGCCTACGCGGACGCTGATCACCGCCGCCAGGCGATCAGCTCGAAAAGTGTCAGGAAGACGGTGCGAACTGATCTCGGTCCCTGGCCACGCCGGGCGTTGCCCGGCGCGGGAAGGAACCTTGACGACCGAGATCATCGATGCCACGCCGAATCTGAAAGGGATGGATTAGCAGTTCGCGCAGGCTCCGGTCGCGCAGGCCAGATCCGAGGATGTGGAGTTGATCCGACCGAGTGGTCAGTTTGACCGGGCTGACCAAGTCGGTGCTGGAGACCGCGCTCGAGACGGCGCTCACCGAGCACCTGGGCTACCACCAGTACGAAGCGGCCGGACGGGACGGCGGGAACTCCCGCAACGGCGGCCGCACCAAGACCGTGTTCACACCGAGATCGGACCGGTGGAGGTCGAAGTGCCGCGGGATCGGGACGGCACCTTCGAGCCGGCGATCGTGCGGAAGCGGCAACGCCGGCTGTCCGGCGTTGACCCGATCATCTCGTCGTTGTCGGCCAGAGGCCTGCAACCGGGGAAGATTTCGGCGCATTTCCGATGTTTGAGGCGCAACCGTCTCTGAAGACACCATCTCCCGCATCACCGACAAGATCTTGGAGGAGATGGCCCTACTGGCGCGGCCGGCCGCCCTAGGTGAAGGTGAGGCGTTGCCGGGCCGACCGTTCCAGCAGTTCGGCGAGAGCTCCCGACGGTACCTGTCCCTCCAGGTCGGTCAGGCAGGCGCGCACCACGTCGACGATCATCGGCAGAGGATGCTGCCCGTTGAATTCGCGGAACAGTCGTTCCACTACGTCGGCGTAGCTGAACTCAGTCACCAGATGATTGTGCACTTCCAGCAGTGAGCTGCGGTGATGGTCGCCGCTTCTACCCTTCCGGGAGATGCGGGGATCCGCGGCTGACGATCCGGCCTCGAAGAGGTCACTGCCGGGTTTTTGTTGTGCCCTTGTTCGGTCAAGCCGCGAACGGACCCCGAATGAGACCGGACGACACGACGCCCCCCATGGTTTGCCGACCGCAGGTGGCATTGGAAAACCGTCCACTCTCGGCCCTACCCCCGGGGGCGTTTGCCGCGGCGTGAGCAGGGCCGTGATCCCCTGAATAGTATTGGGTCAGCATCGACAAATGCTTTTGTGATGCGCGCCGAACGGACGTAGTCGCCTCGCTGGTGTTGCGGCGAACTGCCTGAGCGAACTACCTGGGTGGTCCTGACCACGCAGCCGAGGATGCGACTTCGGGAACGGTCCAGAGGGGGAATGGATGCGATGCTGCCCAACGATGACGCACCGCGCGCACGTGGACGTGGGCACGCCTGCTTTGAATCTGCTCCCTCCGCTGTCACATCGGCGCAACGGATCGAATCCGACTCGCCGATCGGCACATGGTCGTGGCCCTGGGTCATCCTCGTCGACTCTGACCCGACCCGTGCACGCCGAAGGCGGGTCGCTTTGACCAGGTGTGGATTTCCTGCCGTCGATGTTGTCCGCGATGTGGACGAGGTCGACGAAGCCGTGAACCGTTCCGCGCATCAGCGTCTGGCTCTGGTGGTTTTGTCGGCCGGCGCCGATTCCGCGCCGGTCATCGCGGCGCTTCGAGCCGCCGGCTGTGCTCAGATTGTGGCGATCAGCCCCACCCGGGAGGTGGGACGCATCATCAGGGCCGTCGGCGCCGGAGCGACGGGGGTGATGATCACCTCCGGCAAAGTTGATTCGACCGGCAGCGCCTGCGGTATCGAGTTGTCCTCGCTGCAGATCGCGATCGTCGAGTTGGTCGCCCAGGGCCGGACCAACCATGCCATCGGCGAGGAGCTCGGCCTACCGGAGTCGACGGTCAAGAACCACCTGAGCAAGATCGGGTGCAAGTTCCACGCCGCCGACCGTGCACACATCGTCGCGCTCGGTCTGCGCGCCGGCGTCATCGACTGACCCGTTCAGTGCAGTGACGCTCCGGGGTCCCAGTCGCAACGCAGAAGCCATCATCCACGAACTGTCCGCCTTATCGGTCAGCGGGAGCGTCATTCGGCACGGGTACAGGCTGGCGTGCCGGGTGATGCTGCCGTTCCGGCGATCGGGCCGATCCTGATGCCGCTAGCGCGCCGCCACCCCGAGACGGCTTATCACGCAATGCGATCCACCGGCAGACGTGACGCGCCTAGATGAGTAATTCCGTGCGCCCAGTGGAAACGGGAGGTGACCTCGTGTCGGGGTGATCTGTTGGTTCGTGCTCGTCGTCGCTTGCCGGTGTGAGTCCGGTCCGGGTAGCTGTCAGGAGGCCCG
>JAABUV010007948.1_pt1 | contig 10920 bp, 12 predicted proteins | sample 5559971 | NCBI WGS metagenome assembly JAABUV01 (sample SAMN10711881, study PRJNA513362) | rock metagenome | isolation source: Antarctica rocks | place: Antarctica: Victoria Land, Knobhead nord | collected 2015-12-19
TGGCGCGAACGGGGCGAGCAGGTGTAGCATGGCAGGCGGTAGGGTCAGCATCGTTACCTCCTCCGGCAAGAGTGGTTGGCGATGCTGACCCTACCATACCTTCAACGGCAAAAGGCCAAAGTCGAGCTAACTACCTTAGGACTTACGCAGTTGAACGTGGTTCCGGCCCGAATTCACGCCTGATTCGTGCTCAACTGCGTAAGTCCTATACCTATCTAATTATCTCTTCCTTCTACCTCAACTCTATCTTTCTCTATCACACTCTATCCTTCTCTATCACACCACTTCTTTCCCACACACATCTATCTCTTTCTTTCACCTCACCGCTCACCCACCCTTTCTCACCCCTTCACACCCTCACTCTTTCTTACCTCCCCCTTAGTAATGTCGGGGTCGGACCCGTAAGAGAATGCGCGTTCCAAGTCGTCGCGCAGGGAGCGCGGCATATCCGTCGGCGTCAGCCAGAGTGGCCCCAGCAAATCTCGCGCGAATGGCACCGGTCGAGCGGTATCCTTCTTCGTCGGAAGCAGCTCGATCACCGGGTCCAGATACTCGCGCAGCGCGAAGTAGTAGGTATTCTCGCCGCCTGCTGACATCGTCGCCGCCTGTAAGCGCCGCAAGCGCCTCTCGTTGGTCGTGATCGTCAGGACGCGCGGTTTGCGCGGCATGTAGGGGAAGTAGGCGTCATACGGGTAGCGATTTTTCAGATACGCACCGAATTTATGTATTTTCGTGTCCCATGAGTTGGGCGCGTCGCCATCGGCGGGCTCCGTCTCGCGGTCGATTTCGAGGAAAAATGGCACGTCCACATTCTCTTTGCGCAAAACGAAACACGCATCCGGTTCCAGGTTACCCAGCAACGTCTGACCATTCGTCCGCGCGCCCCGCAATTGCCGGTCGGTTTGCCACCGTATCAAATCCCAGCCCTCGATCCCGGCGTGGCCGATCAGCAGCGCCCCGGCATGGATGATCTCCAGGTCGTGCGGCGTGGCCCGCAGTAAATCTTGGCGCAGGCTGGTCTTGTAGCGGCGCTGGTAGGGCTCACCCGACGCGGCGAAAAACTGCTCCAGGCGACGCGCGCCGAGCGCGGTCAGCAGGTGTAATTCGTGCTGGCCGAAGGGATGTTCGTCGATCATCGCGTTGAAGTGGTACTTCGGGTAGCCGACCACCTGCACCAGACCGAGTGCTTTCAGGGGCTCCAGGCAGACCTCATTCGCCGCGCGGTTTGCGGCCTCGAGTGCGCGGGGGCGGTGATGTTTGCTCGCCCGGCCGTAGAACAGGAGGCGGGACAATTGTGCCGCCGTTAGCGCGCCGAAGATATCCAGGAGATACAGCGCCGCGATCCCCAGCGGCACGTCCTCCAGTGGCCTGGCCCGTCGCCGTTGTGCTGCGGTCGGTTTCTGCGCCCTGAGTCGCGGTTTGCGCGGCTGTTTGGGGGGTGGTTGTTGCTGGTCCATCATTCTCCTTTGTACCAGATGGCGTGGTCTGAGCGGGCGGCCGAGATTTACGTGGCGGAGGCTGCATGACCAGCGGTAGGCCATCGAGCCAGGCATCCAGGGTCGGCACGTCGGCGGGATCGCGGGTAAACGCGGGGTCTTCTTGTTGCCAGAGGCCCATCGCTAACTGGCCGTCCGAGGGGATGGCGGAATCGGCGGGGAGGTCGATCACCAGCTCCTCTGTGCCCGCGTCCGTGCGCATCGTCAGGTGGCCCTGGAAGCGGCGCAGTTTGCGGATGGCGGCGACCTTCTCCCGGTTCTGCTCGCTGCGTTCCAGGCTGATCAGATCCTCCTTCGAGCGGTAGAGCGAGAGGTCCACGACGGCGTGGGAAACGGCGTTCGCGATCTCTTCGATCGCGCGTAATTGGCTATCATCCTGGTGCGCGATGAGCGGTATCACACTGGCGGATCGGCCTTGCGTGATGATCTCGTCGAATGGTGCTGGCGCTAACGTATGAAACTCATCGGCACAAACGACCCAGGGACGGCCGGTGTCGTCTTGCAGCAAACCGTCGGCGCGGCGGCGGTAGCCGTTGATGATCGTCGCCATCAGGAGGTTGCCCAGGTATTGGCCCTCGGAGCGGTGGAGACGTTTCCCTAAATTAACGATGATAATCTTGCCCGCGTTCAGCCACTCCAGCAGGCGGATCGTGGAGTGGTAGGGGGCGATCCAGCCCCGCACCACCGCTTGTTGCGTCATCTCCCAGAGGCGGTTGAGGGTGGAGATCGTCTGGTTCTGCCGCATGTACTCCGTTAAATCCTCGTAGTTCGCCCAGAAGAGTCGCTGGTAATCGTCGCCCTCGCGGTCGAGGAGGCGGTCGCGAAAATCCTTGCGTGTCAGGATCAGCAACGCGTCGATCAGGGTCGGCTGCGGGCGGGACTGGGCGAGCAGCACCGAGGCGTTGAGGTAGGTGCGGATGTTCGTCATGGTCTGTGCGTCGAAGCGTCCGATGTGGGCGAAGGTCGCCACGGTATTACCGAGCACGATCGCCTTAATTTCTTCGTGATGCGGGTGGCGCGGATCGATCTCCAGCGGATTAAGGCTCCAGCGGCGCGGGGTCATGCCGGGGCTGATGCAGATCGTCCGCTCGGGAAACCGCGTGCAGCGTATGGCCAGCTCGGCAAGTTCCCCTTTCGGGTCGAGCAGGATGCCGCCCCAACCCAGCGCGACGAGCTGCTCGAAGTAGTCGCGCAGCGCCCTGGTCTTGCCCTCGCCCGGACTACCGACCAGGCGCAGCACCCGTAACTGGCTGGCGTCGATGGTCACGCCCAGGTCGGGCCGCAGGTGCGCGAAGAGGGGCGAGATTGCATCTCGCCCCTCCAGTGTCCGCGTGCCCAGGATGATGTCGCTCATGGTTTACCACCCTTGTCTTTGTCGTCGTGCAAGCGCGTGCCGGTGCGGTGGCGCAGTACCCCGAAGGCGAGCTGCTGGAGGTGGGCCAGGATGATGTACAGCCGCTCCTGCTGCTGCTGCTCGGTGAGGGTCTGGCCGCGCCCATCGACGAAGGGGAGGAAGGCCTCGTCCATCTCGCTCAACATCTCGGTGTAGTTACCCAGCACGGCGCGGAAGTTGGGGTCCACCTCGGCGCGGCGGGCCATCGCGTCGATCACCCGTGCGTAGGTCTTCTGCGCCTCCAGGATCAGCTCCAGCGGCTTATACTTCAACACCTCATGCTTGTAATTGATCTCCGCGATCGCGCGCCGCGTTTCCTGCGCCTCGCGGTCGGTCACGGCGTCCGCCTCCGCCTTCGCCATTAACCGCCATTTGTAGAGCCGGATCGCCTGAGTGTCGCGCCAGTGGCCGTAGGTGAGGTAACCCCCGCCGGTCAGCAGGGTCAGCACTGCCACCAGGAAAGCGATCCCGGCGCTCCCCGCGAAGGCCGCGAGCAGCGTGCCCAGTACCCCGACGAGGACGAGCACGATCGCCAGTTCATGGCTCGGTGCCGCCACCGCGCGAGGCGGCGGTGGCGGTGGGGGTTTGGTAGACGGTGGGGCCGCAGCATACGCCGGGTAGGGTCGGGCTTGCGGGGGCGGTTCCGACGATGGGGCGGGGCGGTACGGGTCCATCAGTCCCTCCTTATTGGATGCAATAGCGGATCGCCGCCACAAACGGCTTACGGAACACGTAGAGGATGCCGCATACCGCCAGCATCGCGGCGAGGACCATCAAATTTTCTCGGGTGCGGTCGTCGGGGTCGCGCGGAATCGCGGTGCAGGCGATGTCGGCATCTTTGATCTCGCGGGCCAGGGCGTAGGCCGCCTTTACCTCGCCCAGCGTCAGCGGATGCACCCCTTGACCGTCACCTAAATCCACCGGTAGGCCGATCTCGAAAGCAGCCAGGCGGTCGCACGACTGGCCGAGCGCGACGCGGAGGGCATCCTTCGCGCGACCCTGGGCGGTCGTGTTGCGGTAACAACCGAGCAGGTCGCGGATATCCGCGAGTCCGGTGGCGGTCTTCGCACAGGCGATGCTACGGTTGTCGTTGCCGATGTCGATGCCGAGGTTGTGGCCGTTCCAGATGAAGATCAGCGCCATCGCGCCGAGGAAGCCCAGGGCGAGCAGACTGACCATGACCTGGATCGGCGGCAAAACCAGCGGTTGTTGCGTTTGCTGTTGGTCCATTCCATCGCCTCCCCGGCGCTGCGGTCACTCACCCCTCCAGGCGAAGGGGTCGGCACCTCTTTGGGCTAAGCGACCTTATGGCGGCACAGATGCACCCCCTTCCCAAATGGGACAATGACGATGTTGGCAGACCGCTCCTCGCCCGCTGTCGGGCCGAAACATCGACCCATCGCCATGGCTGATCACCGCTCCTTGTGACACCTGCAAGAGAGGCGATGCGGGCGCTGGTTAGCGTCAGCGCGCGAATCAGCGCCATCCCAGACGGCTTGCCCCAAGTTCGCTGAAGCCCTGAGCCCGTCGATCCCGCCCGGCACGCACGGGAGCGTCTGTCCAACAGTGATATGAAAACACGGTAAGAAGCGGCGATATTTTTCCTGCTGGGCAATTGACTGTTATGGGGTTGGTGAACTATACTTGGTGCTTATCGGGTCGCCTATGGCTTCTCGACCGGACAAACACGTCAAGGGGCGGGATATCATGGTCAGCAAAATGGTGAATCGCAGCGTTAAGCAAAGTCCGCTTGCGTTTAAGCGCAAGGAGCGCGAGCGTGCTGATCAAGTGCAGGACGCGTTTTTGCTCCTTATCCAGGCAGAGCGTGACCGTGCTACGCTGGCACCAATTTTCGAGCAAATAAAAAAGCCCGGCACCAATAGTGACGCCTACGAGGCGCTGCGGGATTACGTGCGTAACACGTTGTTGCCCGCGAATTAGCGGCTGGTGCCTGGGCTATAGGTTGTTTTGGCTAGCCTTGTCTTAAGTCTCCGTGCTTATTCTTTTGTTCCGATCTCCCCCGTATGATGCTAGCATCATGCAGCTCGGTGTCATACTCAAGGTTGTCACGGTTGGAGGCATTTTGGCGGTCAATGAGACTTTGCTGCTTTGCCCTATCAGCCTCGGCTGTTCGTTCTATGTGATGCACTTGCTCTGCGACGTATTCAACAATTGAGTTAAGCTCTCCTGGTTTCCAGTCCTCGTCTAGGTCTAGCCTAACCGCCTGGGCCATCCCTTGTCGCAATATCACGGTCGCCTCCGTGTTGGTCAACCCACGCCGGAGACCGAGACTGGCGAGGACTTCTTCCGATGGATCTGCTTTCAAAATCAATTCGGCATATCCGGCCGCGTAACGCTTCATGATCCGCCAGCCTGGACGTTTACGTTTACCGTTGATCGCTTTGGAGACTTCCGGCTCGGAGATACCGGTGAGTAGGGACACGATACGCTGGTCTGGCTCACCAGCCGCTGCATGAAGTTGGGAGATATAGTCTCGGAACGCTGTGGGTCTGCCATCGCCCTGCATGGATCTACGTCCCCTTTTGCTGTGAGCTGACGTTAACCGCCGTGAGTAATTTGAACCATCTTTACCTCCTCCCCGCTACTGCTAGCGGATTAGCACATCCGTTCGCCAAAAAAAACGGTGCTCATTACAATCTCATGGAAAATAGTATTTGTCAATAGATAGATAGCACCAAACCTGCTAGACTGAGAAAGTCAGGGGGTTTCGCATCGAGAAGCCAACGGGACTAGGCTCGAAAAGGGGCCGTAAATGTTCCTCTTGCTGGGGGCCAAGTGGTCGGAGGTTCAAATCCTCTCGCCCCGACCGCGCGGGAAACCGCAGCAGAGCAAGGAAAACGGGGGGGGGCAGCACGCTGTGCCGCCCCCCCGTTCTTTCGTGTGTTCGGTGCCATTTCGGTGCCATTTACGCGAAGAGCAGATCCAGGCGCCCTGCGGCCTCCGACCCGAGGCGCGGCAGGACGTGGCTATAGATGTCCAGGGTGATGCTGATCGAGGAATGTCCGAGGCGCTCCTGGACGATCTTGGGGTGCACCCCTTGAAGGAGTAGCAACGTGGCGTTGGTGTGTCGCAGCGCGTGGAAGCGCCGGTCGGGCAGGCCCGCCGTGACGAGCATCCGCTTGTAAGCGCGCGTCACGTTGCGCCAGTTAAGTGGACGCCCGACATGCGTGCAGAACACGAGATTGCGCTGCTCCCACGCCTGGCCCACCAGCAGCCGCTCCTCGTTCTGCTCGCGCTTGAGCCGCCGCAGGGCGGCGATCGTGGTCCCCGCGATATCGATGCCTCGCCGGTGCTTGTCGCTCTTGAGCTCGACGAGCTGCCCGTCGCGCCTGAGCTGGCGCGACACGCGGAGCACGCCCGACTCCAGGTCCACGTCGCCCCATTGCAGCCCCAGGAGCTCGCCCTGACGCATCCCGCTTGCCAGGGCGACCGCGATGAGCGGCCCCCAGCGGTTGTCCGCAGAGACGGTGCGGAGATGGCGCGCCTGCTCCGCGTCGAACCACTCGATCTCCGTGTGGATCAACCGCGGGGGCCGGACATCGGCACACACGTTGCGCGCGATCGTGCCCCGACTGACCGCTTTTCGGAGCGCCGCATTGAGCACGTTATGGGCGATCCGGATCGTCTTCGGCGACAGATCATCGTCCAGCATGGCCGTGTGCAGGCGTTCGACGTGCTCGGGCTGCAATCGCGCCAGCGGCGTCTTGCCGAGGGTCGGGGTGATATAGAGGCGGACCATGTCGCTGTAGTTCTGTGCGGTAGTCGGCTTCCGCGTGCGCCGCACGTCGCCCGCGAGCCAGTCCGCGAGATAATCGCCGAGGGTCATCGTCGTCTTGGCGACCACGATCCCCTTGTCGGCATCGTTCCGGAGGTCGCGCAGCTTATTCTGGACCTCGCGCCGGGTCTTCCCGCTGACGCTATGGCGCCGCCCATACAACCACAACTGGCCGCGCCAGTTCCCGTCCTCGCGTTGTGTGATCGACCCTTCACCGTTGCCGCGCCTGCCAACCATGTTGATGCCTCTTTTCTGCCACCGAAGCGGCGGTGACGAACACATGCAGCAAGGAATCCGCCCGGGTTGGGTGCCTTGGCGCATCGGGTCAGGTCAAGTCGGACAAAAAGCTCCCTTCCCAGGATGTCATCGTATCATAACCTGTGGTATACTTGCAAGAAGAGAGTTGTATCGCGGAGCGCACACGCTGCGCGAGGGTCGACACCAAACGGAAGCTTTAACGGAGCGGCATGGGCAATGGCCCGCACTCTTCGGGATCGCACCCCTTCGCCGGTGCTTCGATACCCAATAACGCGTTGGCCCAGCGCGCCGCAGCCGTATCGAGCGACGTGAGGGGACCCTCCGGCGGGCTGGCGGCGATCGGCCCCGCCCAACGCCCATAGATCGCCCGCTGGCGGCGCGTCATCCTGCCCGCGAGCTCGGCGACGTGCTCGGCGGGTACGGCGGCGCGGAGGAGATGCACGAGGCGGAGATCGCGCAAGGTCTGGGTTGTGAGCCGCGGCAATTGTGTCGCGTCAGCTAGGCCCTCGACGATATCGGACCAGGCCCCCGCGACGAGGGGACGCCCGATGCCGCGCTTCGACTCCGAGACAAACACCGCGGCGGACGACGGCTTCAGCCGAGCACGATGCTTCAGGTAGCGCCGCAGCAGTCGCTCGGCGTGGGGCGTCAGCGGCACCAGGCGATCGCGGCGCGGGGCGGTGGCTTGGTCGCGCACGACGGTGACGTTGGCGCGCACGGCGAGCGACTGCTGCTCCCAGTCGATGTCATCAAGGGTAAGACGGACGAGTTCGTCGCGACGCAGGGCCGCCTCATAGGCGACGAGCAGCATCACCTTATTACGCAAGAGTTTGTCGTCCCCGGCCGTTTCAAGGATCGCCAGCCACTCCCGATCGCTCGGCAGCCACGGGGTCGACGGGGCGACCGTGTTGAGAACGCGGTGTCCGCGTGCGAGCTCGTGCGCCGATTTCGCCGTCAGATCGACGGGATTACTATCGCGGATACCGCGGTCGATCAGGTGATCGTAGTAGAGCCGCAGGATGCGCAAGCGCAGCAGACGCGTCCCCTCCGGCGAATGCGCCAGCAAGGTGTCCTCATAGCGGGCGATCATCTCGTAGCCAACATGCTCCGGGCCGCGGGTCCACTCGGGCCGTTCGGGAGCGGTGCGGGCGTAGAACAGCAGGAACTGCTCCAGCGCCTTCGCGTAGGTCACGAGCGAGTCGGGCGCGAGCGGCGTGGCAATGAGCGTCTCGAACCATGCGCGCACCGAGGGGTAAGACGCGCTGTGCGGATACGAGGCCCAAGCAAACTTGACCATGCCGATGCTCCAAGGGATGGCGGGGCCTTGCCCCTGACATCGCGACGCTTCCGGAGGCTTAGGACGGTGCCTTGATCGGCGCCTCCGCCCCACGCTCGACCGCAGCGAGGGCGGCCATCCAAAGCGAAAGGATGGCCACCGTTGACACAACGAACGCGGTTGCCCTCCGCTCGGCACAAGCGATATCGCGGGGAGTGTAGCACGCTCCGACGCAATCGGGCGTTGGCATGATCCTGACTCGGAGGCGCTGGTGAACGTCAGGTGGGCAGCGTAGCGGCTGGCATCCTTGCAGCCTGAGCGCATTGGCTGCGGATGGAGCGCCCCCCTGGTTAGCAGGGCCACGGCGATTTGCCGTGGCCCATAGCTGCGGTAACCAGCCACCCGAGCGTTTTCCTCCACCCGGAGGAATATCGCCATCGGTGTCGGAAGCGCGTCAGGGCCCGGGTGAAATCCTCCTTTCGCGCTGCGATCGAAGTGATCAGAGGCATCATGCGTCCGGCGCGTCGAGGGAACACCCGGACTCGTAGTACTGGCAGTAGTGGCAGCGGGTCGAGGGGTGCGGTAGCCAATCCTGATCCGCGAGCATGGCCCGGACCAGACGGCGCAGACGATGCCAGGCACGACGGACTTCGAGTCGGTCGCCACGCAGTTCCCAGGAGCGGATGGTGTGGTCGTTCAGAAACATGATGGTGGTACGGATGCGCGGGTAACGGTCACCGTAGGTCGCGCCGATCGTCAGGCGCGTGGCGATCGTCTGGAGCCAGTCGACTTCCGAGCGCCCGGTCTTGTATTCCTGGGTCTCCAGCAGGCCGGGCTCCTCGTCCGCCAGCACTATGTCGACGCGCGTCTTGAGGATAAAGCCGGGCCAGCCCAGATGCTCGGGGATATACACGAAGGTGGTCTTTTCGACGGCCTCGATGCGCGTCAAACCCGTGAAGGTCCGCAACCGGAACGTGACCATGCGGAGGGCGCGCGCGACGTCGAGTTCCCAATCGGGCTGTTGACCATCGCTGCGAGGGTCGGGATAGCCCTCGCGAGGGAGCCGCCGCTCGATCAGTTCGCGCAAGTTGCACGGGAAGCGGCCTTCCCGCTTGAAGCGGACGTGGCACGTTTGTAGGACCGCGTGAACCGCCTGCCCGACCGCACGGGGTCGGTCGAAGGTTTGCCGTTCGGGTTGGTACGGGGTGTTTTTCAGGCGGAGGTTGTAGCGGAGATTCCAGAGTTCCGGACACCGTTCGTAATCGTTGAGCCTGGTGGGGGTGAAGATCGGTGTCCCGCTCGGGATGTCCCGCGGATCGATGCGTTGCGTGAGCGCGCTCGACGAGGTGGCGCTCATGCTATCAAGCTGATCAGGGAGACGCGCGAAGGCGAAGACCGCAGTGCTCGGAGCGAGTGGGGGTGAGAGTAACATGGCTGCGTCCTCGTACAAGGGACGCTCCGCCAGGCATGGCGAACATCATGACGATGGTATACTCGTAGTAGCCATGCCTGGCGGAGCGTTGCAACGGGCCAAGGGCATGCGCGATAGCCGTCCACCCTCTGATCCAGGGTGGACGGCTCTTGTTGTCTCATGGTCCTCGCGCCATAGTGCAAACCCCGCCGCTCTGCCTCAATGCCGCCATGTATCAAAGACGATACACGAACATGCGTTCATATTAAAGCATCATTGTATTCTTGTCAATGGGAATCAATTCCGCCTGAATAGAAACAGGGGGGGGGTAGGGCGTTTACGATGGGGTTACTTCTCAAAGGTGATCGGATCTTTGTCGGGCCTTATTAGGCGCGCGTCGTACAATCGCTGAAGGAGTTCGCGCACTTGCACCCTATAAAGGGCCACGATGAGATCCTCCGTAGTAGCGAGCGTCTCGCTCGTCAATCCGCCCTCTTTCACGATAGATGCCGCGAGTAAGGGATCCAAGTGCGCCCTCAGAACGACCTCGAGCTGTTCAGCCGTCGGCATCGGCCAGATGGTCGCCGGATCGGTGAGTTTTCGCGTCGCCTCGAGCGCCTCGACGTACTCCATAACGCCCGCAGTACGGAGCGCGGCCAGATCGGCGTAGAACGTCGACACAGCCATGAGTCGCCGTTTCTGCACCGCTTCGCGGCCCAACAGGAGCAACAGGCGCATGGTACCGAGGAGCTGACGGGCGCGCGTGGGACCGAAGGTCGCGAGAAGCTGATTATATGCGTCGACTTCTGTCACACCTGCTCCCCGCCCCCAGCCACCTGAGCAATTTCCACCCGGCTGGGTCGTCCATAACCTGTAGGCCCATCGCCACCGACTAGGGTGGCACCGCCACATTCTACGCGCTTTGGCATTCGCCACAAAGTCCGAGCGCTCGAAGCAAATGCCGATCCTGACCATCAACCGGCGCATAGCGCTTGAATTTTTGGTGAAGTCGAAGAAAATAGGTTAGGACTTACGCAGTTGACGATGGATCGGCTAGACTTGGCGCATGAATGCACCGAAGTGTCGCCCCGAGGACTATATCAACTTCCTGGTCGCCAGTCCGCGCGTGGTGAGCGGCATGGAAGCCGCCCGCGTGCAGCCCGTCCAGGACGACCCACCGGCGCACGACGCCTTCACCCGCTTGTTGCATCGGCTGGAGCCCAACCCGGACACCCTGTGGGCCGAGGCCATGCCGCTGGTGCGGCGCGATGCGGGCATCCTGGTGCTGGA
>JAABUV010007949.1_pt1 | contig 10919 bp, 12 predicted proteins | sample 5559971 | NCBI WGS metagenome assembly JAABUV01 (sample SAMN10711881, study PRJNA513362) | rock metagenome | isolation source: Antarctica rocks | place: Antarctica: Victoria Land, Knobhead nord | collected 2015-12-19
GCGCCTATCGTCGCACGCGTGACGCTTCGCCTACAGAGCGTGCCCGTGTGCGGCGACAACGTCTGAGAGCACGCTGCCGCACTTTCCGGTTTCACGGGCACGTACGCGCGTCGGGGTCCGACAACCACTGAAACGACATCCGTTGGTTGGCAGACCCCGACAAGGGCGGCGCGACGTGGTGGACCCGCGTCCAGGAGGCGTACCCACGCGCCGAGGCGATTGTGCGCGAGTGGCCCCCGGCCGGGGCGAAGGAGTGGAACGATGCGTTGCGCGCCATCCAGGGGCGCGCCCCGGTCCAGGACCGAGGCGATGCGTGCACGCCCAGCCGTGACAGACGAGAGCTAGCGCGTGAGAAGGACGACCAGCCGACCAACGACGCTAAGCAGGTGTCCATAAATTTGGCATTGAAATCACGCAGCCAGAGGCAGGGAAACGGGATGGGCAGCGATTTCAGCAAAGAACCGGCGGGCCGAGGCGGCCAGCTCCTCGATGCTGCCGGCCAGGCGATTGGCCGCCACGTCATCCTTCATCAAGCCCCAGATCCGCTCAACCGGGTTGGCGTCATGGGCCGCGTATTTGGGCAGCCAGAGCACCCGCACCCGCGGGTTGGCCGCCAGCCAGGCGCGCACCACCTTGGCGTCGTGCATCCGGACGTTATCCATGGCCAGGTAGAGCGGCCCGGTGGGGTAGGCGGCAGCGATGCGCTGGAGGAAGGCGACGAAGTGGACGGCCAGCTTGCGGTCGTGATCGACCGAGAACCAGGTGCCGGTGACGGCGTCGAGTGCGCCGAAGAAGGCGCGCTTGTGGTTCGTGCCGGGCGTGGGCACGCGGACGCGCGGTCCCTTCATCCACATGGCGCGGATCACGGGCAACAGGTGCAGGTCGCACTCATCAAAGAAGATCAGGTGGGCGCGGCCCCGCGCCGCCTTCGCCCGCGCGCCGGCCAGGGCCGCCTCCTTCGCGGCCGCCTCGGGGTCGGCTTTGTGCGCGGGGGCCAAGCGCGGCCGTGCCCAGCGCCAGCCCATGGCGTGCAGATAGCGGCGGACGCTCGACGGGGAGAGCAGCAGGCGGAAGTGCGTCGCCAGATAGGCCGCGCGCAGCCCGACCGTCCAGCAGGACTGCACATGGCCGGAACACTCCGGCGACTGGCTGGCCTGCGTATCCACGATGTGCCCGGCCAGCGGATGCGTCCGCGGACGGCCGGGACGGAGCGTGTCCTCCAAGCCGCGGACCCCTTCCTCTCTATAGCGATGCAACCACAGCCGCACCACGTCTTGCCCGCAGTCGTGGACCTCCGCGATCCGCGGCACGCTGTACCCCCGCCCCGCAAGCAGCACCATCTGTGCCCGCAGCGCCACCCGTCCCACCGCCTGGCGGCTCACCTGCTCCAACTCCTGCCGTTGGTCGTCCGTGATCTCCACGCGAATCATCCTCTGTACCTCCCGCGACACGGTGCCGCGAGATTTGTGCCAAACTTATGGTCATGTGCTTAGCGCGAGACGCCCGTCGTCCGTGTCCTGCGTCCCCAGGAGGTCCCCCGTCGTCCGGCCGTCGCCGGCGTCGGCCCAGAGCGCCATCAGGTCGTGCGCGATCGCCCCGGAGCGCGTGGCGGCGGTGAGGCGTTCCTGGTCCGCGGCCAGCGTCGCCCGCCGCTCGTCACGCGGGAGCGCCACGTACGCCGGCCGGCGTACCCCGGTCGGGAGCTGGATCACCGCCAGTGGGAACCGTTCCCCTTTCCACCCCACGATCGTCGCCTGCACGGTCCCCTGCTCCACGACGCTGGTGATAACGCCCAGCCGTGCCTCGCCCTGGCCGGCGTTCATGCGCGCGATCACGATATCACCGGGTGCCAGGGCGACATGCGTGGCCTGGCGTTTCGCCACTTCCTCGGGCGCGCGCGGAAGGTAGACATCCTGCGCCCCCAGGCGCTTGCGCGCGAAGTAGGCCACGTCGGCGTCGAGCAGCCCCTGGAGGTGGACCCGCGTGGCCGGGGTGTAGCGCGCCCCCGTCGCCAGGCGCGCCAACTCGACCGTTGTCCACGGACGATGCGGGCCGCCGGTCGCCAACGCCGCGCGGTGGACAGCGGCGAGGTCGGCGGGGTACAGATCGGCGTTACGCTGGTGCGAGCCTCCCATCGTCACGCTCACCCCTGCCGCCATAGGCGACGCATGCGCCCTATCCCCCGACAGCGCACCGGCCGCCGACTGCCCCGATGTCGCCGCTGATACGGCGCGGGCCGGCGCGTCGATCAGCGTGATCGCCTCCCCGTTCACCGCGACCTGCGGATGGTGGCGGGCGATGCGCCGGGCCAGGGCGCGTAGTGTGTCCGGCTCCCCATGCACGAGGACCGTCATGCGCGGGCGGGCGCGCGCCACGGCCACCTCGATCTGGCCGGCGTCCGCGTGCGCCGACAGGCTGTAGCGCTCCACCGCGCAACTCAAGGTCAGCGCCTCTTTGCCCAGCGCGACGGTCGTGCCCTGGCGCGCCCGCAGCAGGGCTGCCCCCGGACTCTCGTCGTCCTGGTAGCCGCTGAAGATGATGGCGTTACGCTCGTCCGCCGCGAAGGCGCGCGCGTAGAGCGGGGCGGGGCCGCCGGTCATCATGCCGGACGAACTGATGACGATGGCCGCCTCAGGGTTGTCGAGCAGGCCGCGCCGCCGGCCCGCCGTGACGGCGTACACCGCGAGCGAGGGGTCGGCGAAGAGCGGGCACCGCGCGTTGCGGACGTAGTTTTGCAGGCGCGGGTTGAGGTCGTGGACCTGCGCCTGGTAGAGGTCACACACCCCGCGCACCATGCCGTCGAGGTGGATCGGCACCGGGGGTAGCTCCCCGGTGGAGCGCGCCGCGCGTAGGATCAGCGCCACCTCCTGCGCGCGGCCCACCGCGAACGCCGGCAGCAGCGCCCGCCCCCCGCGCCCGACCACCCGCGCGACCGTCGCCACCAGCGCGCGCTCCTGCTCCTTGCGGTTGGCGTGGATCGCGTCGCCGTAGGTGCCCTCGGTGATCACGGCGTCAGCCTGGGGGAGCCCCAGTACGTCCAGGCCGTGGAGGGTGCGCTGGGCCGTCACCGAGTAGTCGCCCAGGTGCAGGACGCGCCCGGCCGGCGTGTCGATGAGCAGCATGGCCGCGCCGGCGATGTGGCCGGCGTGCAGGAAGCGCACGGTGATAGCGGGATCGGGCAGCGGCGCGACGGGCCGCGCCCACTCGACCGGCCGCACGCGGGCGAGCGTGCGCTCGACCACCTCGGCCGTGTAGAGCGGCGTCTCCCCCTCCTGCGCCAGGTGTTCGGCCTCCATGACACGCACGCTGTCGGCGAGCAAGAGGCGCGTCAGGAGCAGGGTCGTCTCCGTGCAGTAGATCGGCGCCGCCGGGAACATCTCGGAGACGAGCGGCAGCGCGCCGGTGTGGTCGATGTGCGCGTGCGTCACCAGGATGGCCTCCGGCGGCTCGGCGGTCAGCCGATCGAGGGCGGGCAGACGGTCCTGTCCGGCGCGCGCGGCCGGGCGCATCCCCGCGTCGATGAGCACGCGCCAGTCCCCGATCCGCAGGATACCGCACGACGCGCCGACTTCGCCCGCGCCGCCCAATGGGATGTACTCTACCTTCACGCGTGTCCCTCCTCGCTCTCGCTTGCCTCGTCGTTCATGCGTGACGCCGTGGCCCCCTACCTGTCGTGTCCCAGACGCGACGAGACGAGCAAGGGCTGCGGACATAGCGCGCGACCGCCCAGCAGCCGATGAGGGTCGCCACCGGCTGCGCCCGATTCACGGCGTCGGCTGTCGTGTGGACATCGGTTTGTCAGTGCAATCATCCTGCCCCCGACCGTTTCTCCCGGCCGCCCGGCCGGCGCTGTGTGGCTCATGTCGCTCACAGGCACACGCCCTATGCTCCCACACAGGCGCACGCTACGGCGCGCGGGAAAAGGTGGCGTCACCCTACCAGCTCATCGTCCGCGAACGCGCCCTCAGCGGCCGCCTCGGCGTCGGCTTGAGGGTCCGCACCGGCGGCACGCTTGCGCGCGCTGGCTCGCTCCATGGTCGACCGACGCACCTCCTCCTTCTTCCGGGCCTCGCGCTCCTGCGCCTGGCGCACCCGCTCCCGCGCCTCCGCCCGCTTCCTCTCCAAGGCGCGCTCCTGCTCAAGACTCATGTGCATCTCCTCTAAACAGTATCGCGCCTCTTGGCTCTGTCGGGGATGGGAAAGTGCAGCTTCTCGACGGCCGTGCGCTTGGACGCCTCGCCGCGGCGGTCGTAGCGCGCCGTCGTCGTCACGTTGGCGTGCCCAGCGAGCTGCTGCACGGTGCTGATATCGACCTGGGCTTCGAGCAAGTCGGACACAAAGCTGCGCCGCAGGTCATGGGGCGACGCGTGTGCGATCTTCGCCTCGCCCGCGCGCCTGACCAGCGCGTTGTAGACGGCACCGGCCGTAATCCCCTCGCCCCGGATGCGCCCGCCCTTGTTGACGGGCAGGAAGAGCCGCCCAGGCCGCGCGCCCCGCACCACAAGCCAGGCGTCTACCGCGACGGCCGCGCTCGGCTCCAACGGCACCACCCAGTCCTTATCGCCCTTGCCGCTCTTGACGGTGAGCGTCGGCGGGTCGGCGGTGTAGTGCTCGACTTTGAGCGCGGCTAGCTCGGCGCGGCGCAGGTCCCCGACGTAGAGGCAAGCCAGTATCGCCGCGTCGCGCGCCCCGGCCGGCGTGCGGTCCCGCGCGCACGCCTCGACGAGCGCCGTCAGTTCGCCCGCGCGGACATGCCGGCCGGGCGGCAGGCGCGAGCCCTTGTGCGGCTTGACCTCGGTGATGCGCCGGTATTCCTCGTCGGTCATCATGTTAAAGTCGCGGGCCTGGCGCGCGATCCCGCGCAGCACGGCCAGCGTGAGGTTGACCGTCGCCGGCGCGGCCTCGGCCTGCACGAGCTTGGACCGGATGAAGCCGACGTGATGGGCGCGGAGTTGACCCCAGGGCAGCGCCGCGTCGTCGGGGACTTCGACGAGCTGCGCCACGGCGCGCAAGCGCGCGCGGGCGGTTGCCTGGCTCGCCGCGCTGGTCAGCCCGTCGAGGTAGGCGCGCATCGGGTCGCGCAGCGGCGTCTGCACGGCCACGGCCTGGTCGAGCGCACCCCCACACGCCGACCTCGGCCACGGCTACCTCGGGCTCAGCGAGGAAAAGGTTTGTGACGATTTGCTGTTCCATCGGGTTCTTGGTGTCCCTACCCGCGAACTACTGCTCAAATTGTTTGATAAAGAAAAAGGTCCAGTCCCCGCCTAGCTTGCGCTTCCACCACCGACTAGCTGCCCCAAGCGGTGGCTTCAACCCTTCGCCCAATCCAAGGCCCACGGCACTACTAACGAGCGCGCCCGGCAGCCCGCCCATCGCCAGACCTGCCGCCCCCGATCCCAGGGTGCTCGCTAAACTCGTCACCCTGCTCACGACCCTGTCGTTGCGTCGACGGTGGTCATTGCACAGCCTTTGGAATTCTAGATAGACGCGCTCCTCACAGGGCACTTCAGAGCCTTGATCTTGTGCCGCCTGGAACGCGGTGATAAGCCATTGCCTGAAGTTCTTCGCTTCACTGGTAGCGCGAAAAGCCGCAATATCCGGTACCGACATATCGGTAGGCAGATCAAGGCGTAGGCGCTCGATAAAAGCTAGCAGTTGCAGATCGAGGTTGGGCACGTCCCTTTGATTGGGTAACACCTTCGCCTTGTAGTCCCACACCGACCTCATCTGCGGATGGATAAACATATCCGCGCCAAGTATTTGCGCGAGGGTACCATGCCAATTTAGAGCCAGGGCTACGCGATGTTGGATTTCATCGAGAGTTCCAGGCTTGAGATTGAGGTTGGTGTCCTCCAGCGATAGGCTTGGCAACGTAGCCTCTATGATAGCCTTGAGCTCCGCGCTCGTCATATCTTGGTCAACGAGCGGCCCGCAGTAGTTGTAAAATCTTGTGGAGCGCATGATTTCTTCTCGAAGGATGTAATTCCCCGAGTCTATGATGCGCTGGAACTGGCCTCGCCGCCAATATGCGCCCGCGCGCCCCGCGCGCCTGTCGTTAACAGCCGCATCCCAGTCGTAGGGAATGAAGATGTCGTGCTCGACCATGGCGAGGAAGCGATCCAGCGGGTACGTGACTTGGCGAGGGGATTGGTAGGCCGTTTCGGGGAAGAGAGATTCACGCGGGGAGTCGATGACGACGCGATCCCACAGCAAGGCGAGAAGGTCGATGCTCTTGAACGCGTATGCGGTGAAATCATGCGGATTAACATAAATGACATTGCCATCAAGGAGGCGTGTCACATGACTTGGCCAATTTTGCCGCGGCCGCGCCGCCAAGTCTACCGGCCCCACATCCTGTTCGTTCATGCTGCTCCGCCTAACTTGACATATTATGGTAGGCGATAAGGGGCCTTACCGTAACCACTCCTACATAGGGAAAGAAGAGGGTGGGCGGTATCGTGAAAGCGTCACCCGGTCCAATCGACCACCGACTTGAGGAACCCGTCATCGGCCACCGCCGTGAGCGTTTCGCCTTGTTCGGTTTTCACGATCACCTTGTGTTCGTTCCTAATCACCATGCCGCGGCGATGGCCATGGATAGCCCCTTGACTCTCCCTGGCAGCAACTCGCGCGGTTCCTCGTTTGAAGAGTACGCGCAGAAATACCCGATCTTTGGACAGCACTCGAAATATAGTGGGGAGGATGAAGCTATACTCCCACATTTGGCAGTGTGCGATCGTGTTGAATTCGTATTTTACTTCCCCCCTACACTCTATCCCCCAATCCCTGTCGGAGGAATCGTAGACGGCACCGGTGACTGTCGAAACGCCGAGGGGTGTCGTAGACACCTCCAAGGATGAGCCTAGATCCAACTCATAGACGATGCGATCAATAAATGGCCCGCGACCTCCGACACCAACGATTAGCACACCTGCCAATTCCGTTGATGACACGTATACATCTTCGGGGGAGTCATTTTTCAGCAATACCTCATACCCCAACCCGCCACCATCCCTCTCTCGGAGGGGCGATACATCAGAGATGCTCATCCGTGGCAGTGCATCTGATGGCGGCTCGCGGTCAGTCCCCTGGGATGATGGAGGTCGAGGTTCCGCCAGCGAAATCTCGGGGGCGTAAGCATCTCTCACGCCTCTACATCTTGTATCCAAGAGAGACCGCAGCCCTTCAATGTCATAAAGTATCAAGCGCGCCTGCAAAGTATTAGCGACGTAGCCCTCGAATTCCTGTTTCAATTTAGGGGTAAGATAAGCAGTGTAAAAGAGAACATACTCGTCGTACTCGTTGGGCGGGCGTCTATGGAAATCTTGCTTAAACTTTGTCTCAATATCCTTGCGAAGGGTTACGCAAGCTAGCCCCTTGCCCCCATTCGTTGCCCTAAAGGTTAGATCCCGGCCGCCATCGGACCCGCCGCGTGGGGCTTGGGGCACAACGGCGGCATAGCCCAAGCAATTGAGGATGTCGGCGCACATCCTCTCGAACCCATGCGGGTGATCGTACTGCTGGAGGAATACCGTTGTCGCGTAGTACATATTTCGCCGCATTCTTCATCACACCCTCAAGCACAAAAAGAGGATGGCGCGGTGCCCTCCACCCCCACCCAGTCTCCACAGCCGGCTCCGTGTAATGGCCCTACTTGCGCGCTTGACGCATCAGCATCTCCAGGCCCACCTCCAGGTCGCTCTTGGCCATCATCTGCTCGATGGTCCCGCCCTTGAGTTCGTCCATAAGTACGAGGATCTTGTCGATCACCGCGCGCAGCCGCCCGAGCTGGCCGGTCAGCCGCTCGACCTCGCGGCGCTGGCCGACGGTCAATGTCTGCGCTGACCAGCGCCGCAGTTGCTCCTCATAGAGCCACAGGTCGTCCCGCTGCTCCGTGTAGACCTCGACGACGCGGCCCACCGTATAGTCGTCGAGCATATGCGGCCGCGGCCGGCCCTCTTCCAGCGTCGGGTACTGCTCCTCGGCCGACTCGAGCATGCCCTCGATCGCGTAGGCGATGACCGACAGTTTGTTGATGGGCTGCCACCGCGGCGTCGGGTGAGCGGGGCGATGGGTCATGGCGCATCCTCCCGGTTGATGTCCCCCCAGTATACCCCGACGGCCCGGTGGTGGCCCCGAACCTGCACGCACCGACGACAGGGTGACAGGGGGCAGACATGCGCGAGCGAGCACGGACGGGGCGCGTCGATGAAACGGCCGTCGCCGTCTTCCTGGCCGGCTTGGCGGAGATGACACCCAGGGACATGACGCACCGCGCCCGCGCGCTGGCTGTGCTCGTGCGCGACGCGCCCGGTCGCCCCAATCTGCCCGTCAACCCGGCGACGCTCGCGGAGGCGTTGCGGCGGCTGCGCCTGCTCCTGATCGAGGAGCCCTAGCGGACTCGTCGGGGTGGTGGACAGGAAGCGAACGCCGGGTGTAGCGTGAGGGTGGAAGCGTGCAGGGCCTCCCGGCACGACAAGTGAAAGGCGGGCGACCCCTTGGACAGCCATATCTCACCGACCGGCGCATCCACCACGACGGGCGAGATCCTGGCCGTGCTCGCGGCCGAGGAGCCCCACGGCGCCACCGCTGATCACGTCGCCCGCGCCCTCGGACTGGGCCTCACCGGCGAGGCGGTCGAGGCCGAACTGGAGGAGTTGATGGGGCGCGGGCTCCTCGACCGCCGTGGCCTCGGTCACGGCACCGTCTACACGCTCAGCGTGATGGGCTGGGAATGGCTGCCGTAGGGACTGGCCCCATGGGCGCGGCTGGCATTCTCTCCCCTCATTATCCATCGGCCTCACTGTCACCGGGCAGCGGGACGAGGCGTAGGTAAGGCTCTTCCAGGCGCGTGGCCCGCTCACGCTCGGCCTGGGCGAGCAGCGCCAGGAACCGCGCCGCCTCCTCGCGCGCGAAGCGGTCCTGGTCGGCCGGCTCCCGGTAGCGGCCGATGGCGGGGCCGAGCGCGGTAAAGTAGTGCCCCACGAACGCGGCCATGATCCGATCGTGGTAGACGTCGGCTAGCGGGTCAGCTGTTGCCAGCACATGGTAGAGCGCGGCACGGGTCCGCTCAACGAGCTGGGTGGGCCGCAGTTCCTCGGGCTCGTCCGGCGTCACTGTAACCGCCCTTTCACCGCGCGGGTGGCGTGCCGTGTATCGACGGCCAGGCGGCACACAGGGCGGCCCCTGGGGGGCCGGGGAAAACGCGGACATGCGTTTCCGCGCACAACCCACGTCGGTCCCGGCGTCTGGTGTTGTCGGCGCATCAGCCACCCTCTTGGTAGAAGCGAACCTCGCGCATCCAATGGAGGTGCTCGTAGTACAGCTGCAGCAGGGTCTCGTGGCACGCGGGGCAGACGCGCAACTCGGCCGCGACGTCGGGCCGGCCACTCCACCAGAGATCGTCGCCGGCGTCGTCGCTGTCGAACCACTCGACCGCAGCCGACCGCAGCGCATCCGCCCGCACCTCATGGCCGCAGCGGGGACAGATAGACACTCGGATCACCCACGCCATCTGCCCCCCTCCTCAATGTTGGGTAGGCCGCTGGCGAGTTACCCATTTTTTTTGGGTACTTTTCCATCGGCCCCCCACCGAACCGGACGTACACGTTTTCATGTATCCGGCTCTCCAGTGACTGTTGGGTGCGGTTTGTGTAGCCGCCGCATGGGCCGTCCTGCATGGATGTCCACATGGCAACTATGGCATACGACGAGTGTCTTTCGGCGCAAGGCGATCATGCGCTTCATCCACTCAGGCTTCTCTCTGCGCCCCTGTGTCTTCAGGTTTGCCATCTTGCGGATGTGGTGGACCTGAAGGCTGTCCGCCTGGCCGCACATCTCGCACCGTTGGGCCTCTAATCGGCTTACGAGGTCCGATGTTTTGGTCCAGATGTGGGGCGGGGCATCGTCGAGTCGCCGCGCGAGGCGTTGTCGTTTGAGCGGTATGCCGCCGAAGTCGGCCACTAGTGGTGGCTTGTCCTCTCCCCGGTTGACCACCACACGGAAGCAACTGCGCTGTCCGTCTGGTGTGTCTCTCATGGCCTTGTACTTGCGCGCCGTGGCCGTGACCGAAGCGTTGTGCTTCATCGCCAGGGTTTTGAGGAGCGACGTCTTCATGACATACAGCACCTCGCTGAAGTTCTGGATGTTGTAGGCCAGGACATAGTAATTCACCAGTCCGCGGTATTCGCTCTGGTACTTGGTCACGATCGTGTAGTCACTCTCGTGCATCAGTTCAGCGCGATGTACCGGTTTTCCTCCCTCCATATACTTCTTGACGCTGCCCTCAATGACGTCCTTGGGGACTCTGAACCCAATTTGCCCACGGAGGGTGCGTTTCCCGTTGCGCACCTGGTCGTTGGCCCATTGGGTACAAAGTTCATAGCCGAGGAACCGCGCCTGCTCGGTCGCGGCGTGTGTGATCAAGGTCTTCTCCTCCGACAGTTCGAGCTTGAGATGATCGCGCAGGAATGTACGCAGGCGCTCCTTGATCTCCTTGGCTTCTTCCTTCGGTCCGTCAAACCCAAGGAGGAAGTCGTCGGCATAGCGTACGTAGCGCAGCCGGCGGAACTCGGGGTCGTCGGGCACGACCGACGATAGGCCGAACATTTGCTTTCGCACCTGCTCGGCTTCGGCCTGTCGTCCCGTCTTCCGGAGATAGGCCCGACGTAGCCTGAGCCTGTTGTAGTCCGGGGCGACCTTACGCTTGTCGCCCACGTTGTACTCCGGCATCAGGCGCGTTACGATGTACTCGTCCAACTTGTCAAGGTAGATATTCGAAAGTATGGGACTTACCACCCCTCCCACAATGTTGCAAAGTTGTGGGGTCAGGGCCTGAGATGAGGGGGCCAGGGCCGATGCGGAACACGACGTTCACCTGGCTGTGGTCAATCTCGACCCGCTTCACCAACGTCCGTATG
>JAABUV010007950.1_pt1 | contig 10918 bp, 13 predicted proteins | sample 5559971 | NCBI WGS metagenome assembly JAABUV01 (sample SAMN10711881, study PRJNA513362) | rock metagenome | isolation source: Antarctica rocks | place: Antarctica: Victoria Land, Knobhead nord | collected 2015-12-19
ATCATCAACTTAAACAGTAATTTGAGTAACAAATCAAAAAGCAAGCTCAGATGAAAAGAACAAGTCATTAATCAATCTTAAAACAACAAAGAAGATTACATGCTGAAGCAAAAATTGAAATTGAACTTTTTTTTGCATTCAAAGATTGCACAAGAAACAACATTGTTTCAAAGAAGTACAGCATTTCTTATCAAATCAATATCTTTTTTATCTTTTCTTAATGTGCAAGACAATAAGTCGAGATCAGTTATTACTATTCTGAGTGAAATAATGCAACTACTTTGATATCCGAAATATAAAGTAATTGCGTCAAGCATCTTTTATTAAAAGAGTAATATAGACTTTTATAAACTAAATTTATATCATTTTCTATCATGATGTCAGATCATTAACTTAATTCAAAACATAATTCATCAATGTTTTAAATAATCTCAATTCATTGAATTTATTTTGCAGTTTAATGAATCAAGTCATCAATTTAATCATCATCATTTGAATTTAGTTTCAACAATTTAGTTTTAATCATGTATGCAAATCTTTGCAATCTTAAATCATAAAACTATTGTTTAATCTTTTTTTTTAATTCTTATTTAATTCAACACTTATTATGAGTTTATGCAAGATTCTATATACTGTAGCGAGCGTTGTGCTAGCGTAACGCTCTTTTCGCATCAAAAATCGCTTCTTTTTGCGCTTTATACTATAACTGTTTTCAATGCAAGAACTCTATGAATCTATTTCTCTTCTATTTCTTCTCTCTTTCATCTGACTCTTTGATGATGTCACAGCTTGAAATTGATTCAGTATGCTCATTGAAAATATCATTCAAATGATTGTCATCATTGTGCTCATGATTTCTAAGAGCTTTCTCAAGTTCGTGATGTTCTCTTCTCATTACATTGCTTTTCATTCTACTTTTCATCTGAAACATGTTAATAAAATGTGCTTAATCAACATTCAATCTCTGTTGCACTTGCATGTTATTATAACAATATCAAATACTCATCTTTCATATAGAAATTGATTGAAGTCAATTTTTCTCATGCGTAGCTGCATTAATAATGCGCTGTGAGACTTTGCATGATTTTTGTGCAGTTGCAGATGTTGATGTGTCATTTCTGATGTCAGATATCAAAAATGAGTTGCATTGAATTTCTTTTTTCAGACTATTCTTTATGTTTATCTGATCTGTTTCTGTATGAGCATCAGTCTCATCATCACTTCAATGCATTAATGCTTAATCAGCAATAGAGACAAATCATATGCATCATCAGTCATTTTGTTCATCATTTCATTTTCAAGTACTTCTGCATGTTTCATCATTCAATGTAACTTCAGCGTGACTTCTTAAGATTGAATGCTCTCATGTGCAATTTGAACTCATTGCAAATGTGTTTGATCTTTTGTTGATATTATAACTTTCACTGTTTTCAAAGAAGTCTGATTATCATTGTATACTTTGTATATCTTTTTATGACACTTTTGATTCTTTGTCGTTATGTCTGCAAGATGTTTCACTCTTGCGATTAATTCTTTCAGTTCTTCATTATGAGTGATGACTAAAGTTGATTTTCTCAGTCTCTTATTTAACTTTCAATTAGTTTTCATTGCAATCACTGTAACATTCTCTTTACTGTTACTATCATTTAAGTAAACTTTTTGCTTCAATGCAAATGTGTTGAAACAATGTTGATTTATTGACATTTTCTTGTTTGCAACTATAACTATTCTTGATGACTTTGATCAGAAAGTTATCATGTAGAAATGACTTCACTTCATCTTCATCTGTTTAAGTGTTTTTTTCATTCACTTTTGCTTCAGTTGCAAAGATGTTTTATGCAGCTTTGATTTTCAATCTCTTTTGAGTATCAAGTTGTTGTGAATTCGATGCATTATTATCTCAATAACTTCATCTGATTTTTGAAAGTTCATGTTTATTATTGACTTTTGTATCAGCTTTTGTAGATGAATATTTATTGACGCTGTGTTTATTTCTATCTGTAGAATCTCTGTTGATATCACATGATAAACATCAATGATTTGTTACAATGCTCTTTCTTGTACTGATTTCAGCTTGACATTCAGATCTTTTCAATGATTCTTCACTCTCTGCAACATGTATCATATGATGACTTCATGACTAAGTAGAGAGCGCATCATCGCGAAGTAAATTTGCTTTCTTGTTGTCATTAATGAGTCTCAAGTAAACTTAATGATTGTCTGCATGATTTTTTATTTAATCACTAGTTTTGCTTTAACATGATGCATGTGAATCATTCATTTCAGCTTAAAGTTCAGTTGAACTCTCAAAACTCTGATATCTAATTTCAAGTTAATCTGATGTTTCATCAATTTTACATTGATGTTCATATTAAATCACTTAAAGATTTTCATAAAGTGAATCAACTTATGCTTTGTCTTTAAAAACTTGATGTTGTACGTTTTTGATCACTGTTTGCATCTATCATAGATCTCGCTAAGAACTTTGCAATTATGTTTCATGAACTTCTTGTATATTAAGATATTGATGTTGTTTATGAAATTTGTAAAGCTTGTTCTTAATTTGATGTTATCACATGCTTTTAACAGATTCACGTTGTAAAACAGATATAATATTGATGATAGCAAAGAGTCTTGTAATATGTTGACATTCACGTTGCATTTCATCATTATGTAATCATCAATTGTGATCATGATGCATTGATTTCTCAGAAAGTTCTTCACAAATTTAAGAAGCAGTCTGAGAACTCTTCTCTTTTTCATATCATGCAAGAGTCTGCTATGTGTTACATTGTTGAATGCACTCTTCTCATTTAAACTCAGCAGTGAGACTACTCTTCTTCTTGTGTCACTTCATATAATGTGTATCTTTTTTATAATCAGTTGCAAAGTTGTATCTGTTGATCTGTATTTGTGAACTCTCATCTGAATGTTCAATATCAAGTCACACACTTCTACAATGTTTTGCAAATGTTTGAATATAATAAACTTCAGTATTTTACTCAACGTGTTGAGTAACACAATTGATTTATATATCTTTGCATTAAAATAGTTCTTCTTGTTTAACTTTTGCATCATTATTGTGATTATGCTCTTGAACTGAGTTGACTGTATTTTCTTCTGCAAACATCTTTTAAAAAGAAAGCATATTTATTCTGATGTGTTATCAATGAGTTTATGCATTATTCTATTTATGTATTCTGTGTGTTTTAAAGTCTTGTTGAACATCATCTTGTAGATAACTCTCTTAATCTCATGATGCATCAGCAAGATGTCATTCTCAATCAAGAGCGAGTATTTGAAGTCTTTTGTGTTCAGCATGAAAATCTTTGAAGATGATGAAAAGTGAGTTTAAAACATCATTTTCATCTTATTCTGCATTGTCATAGCAATGTCAAAGCATTCTGACTTGATCAAAGAGAAAATTGTCGCTTGAATCAATGTGTTTGCAATTGTATTTCTTGCTCATTTCGCAGTTTTAAACAGTTCTCTCAAGAATTGTTTGACATTCTGCATGATTTCTTGATATTCACTGCGTTTCTGTTTTCTGATGATCTTGCTCTTCTTGTCACATGCTTGAATGTACTCTGTTCAATCATCAATGATTCAACAACTTCTTTTCATTTATTGCACACTCTTGATGATTTTTGTACATTTCTTCGTTTATTTTGCTTTGATCATTTCGTGTGATCTTGCTCAGAAAGTGAAAATCTCGATGATCTTCTTCAGTGCATTTAGCAGTTGCTTAGTGTATTCATCTATGCATTGACACTTCATCTCATGATTCAACAATGATTTCAACATTTGTTCTCTCAGAATATTAATGAACTTCTCTTCATTAATTATTTTTCAGTTGCAACGCGATTTTCGCGCTGACTCTTTGCAGACTCTGAAATCTATAATTGTCTGTATTGACAGATGATTTGAGAAGTTTTTCATTTCTTCGTCGATTTTGCATTGTATTAATCAATTCATAATGTCATCTGTCGTGAAGATCAAATCTATTATCATTTAAGATCTTTGATAATTTCTCGTAATCATGTCTTGAGATAGCATCAATGATGCATCAACATTTGTGATCATTTTAATTAAATCATTTGACAATAGATGCTGTCTTGAATAGAACGATTTTTCTTATGTGAAATGATGCAGATTGAAGTCTTCTACAAGAATGCATTCTTTCAATATTTGTAACGTCTTTTTGATGTCTGAAAGACTTTCTTTTTCATGAATGACTTCGTGATTTCTGAGTGACAAATTGTATGCTTCGTGAATGTGTATAGCTTTCTGAGTCGTCTGTGTATCATCTGTTAATGTCTATAACATAATCATGTTTACATTTTTAAAGTGTCATGTTGAGTATCAGATGTTGCTGTCAATTCTCTTGTTTATGTAGAAACAGATTCTACTTTCATTATTCTTCAGTGTGAAATCAACAGTTGCTGAGCAGTATGCTCTGAAATTTTCATCAAATTGTCAGAGTTCTTGAAGAATCAAAATGTCATAATTCTTTATCTTTTTCTCATGTAGTAACACTATCATCATCTTTTCTCTGAACTTGTGAACGTTGTACTGTAGTATTCAAAGCTTCTTTTGCTGAGACATTAAAATTTACATTTAAAGCTGTTTGATGTTTTCTTGAGCATCTGTAATGTGCTTGCTTCTCTTGTAAAATCTTCAAAAGAGAATGATACTGAAATTGATGTAATTAATGTTGACTTTGACTTATTTATTTTTGACTTCTTAACTAGATGATTCAATATAGTGTTTTCGAATGTGATAATTACGCTGAGCAGATGACTTTCATTTGTTAAGCGTTTCTGTTTTCTCTTCAAGTCATTGTTTATCAGCAATCTCAGACTGATAAATGTTTCTGTGAATGTCTTTGATATCATCGCTTTGAGTTTTCTCTGCTCTCATATGACGTGATATAAAGATTTGTGTTTCATGATTCTTTTTATTCTTTCTTTTTCAATCTGTCGTTTATAACATTAAGAATCAAAGACTCTGTGTGTACTTTGACATGTTTCACATTTTCACATGTCTCAAGTCTGTTTATGAGAACAATGCTTCAAGCGATAATCTAGCGCGCAGTAAATACATCTTTGTTTGTTTTTGCATTCATATTTCTTATGATCATAGTCTTGACACTTTAAACATTGATGTGTTCTACAACTTAAATCATAGAACTGCGTGATTTTTATGTCAATCTCATGACATATTCTCTCATCAATTAGCTTGTTCATCATCTCAACACTGACTATGCATATCATCAGCGAGATGTATCTCTTCTGTTCACTATTCTTTGTGAGTCACTCAACTTTCTCAATCATCATCTTTGAATGTATGTTTTTGTTGATCTTGATGAGTGCTTTCGCTCTTTTCTTCTTTATATCTTTAGACATTTCTTTGATTCTAATTTCATGTATCACTATTTTGAAACTGACTTCATGCAGACTTATGTTCAATGAAATCTCTTTAATTCAAAAATCGTTTTTCTTTAATATTTTCTTGCTGTCTTTCATCTTGACTTAAAATATCAATAAATTTGATTATCTCTTTATAGTCTTTATGTTCTTGCGTGTTGATAACGTCTTGTCAATGTCAATCTTTCTCACTCATTTCACTATATTCTCTGTTGTTATCATCATGATTCTCTTGATCTTCTTTTTCTCTTTAACAAAGATTTTAATCTTGAATTTCTTGCAATGATTTTGCACTGACGACGCAATGTTGACGCTGAGAACAAGATGATTCTCAAACAACGTTGTTGACTTCTCATTCACTCTCTTTGCTCAGTTGTCAACGCGTCTCTTCTTCTTCGCGAACTTCTTTTCAAGTCTGCTCATTATCTTTTTCAATCTCTTCAGCTGATTCTTCATACGTTGATTGACAGTCAACGCAGCGACACGTTGACGCGTCAGCTTTTCTATCATCTCTGTCAATCTCTTCATCTTTTTTCAGAGCATTAGCTCGTTGTTTCTACGTTTGTTGAGCTCATAAAGTACTTGCAGCTTGTTTAATTTCTCATGTATATTCTTCATCTTAATTGAATTCTTTTGCAAGATAGTGATATTTGCTTCTCGCTCACTCGCTGACATCACATCAATGATGCTCATCATCTGCTTTTGACGATCAGAATGAAGCACAAGCATCATGTTAATGATGTTCTATCAATGTATTATCTTTCTATGAAGAAAACTTCAAATAAAAGCTTTCATTTATAGATTGTTTTTGATTGTTGAACAAAACTCTTTAAAGTCAAGCAGTTCATTAAGTTAAATCTGAAGAACATTTTATTGTTTAGTCTTGATTCTGCTCAATTTATGTATATAAAAGTCAAGCTTTCATTCTTTTCTTTCACTCTTTGTCTTTCATTTTATACATTATTTGATGTATTATTTTGTATTTAGATTCTATCAAAGTAATAATAATATCAATCTTTTATATTGATAGTATTTCTAGTTTAATTCAATCTTTAACATTATGAAAGATTTACACTTTTTGCAACATTTTCATACATTGAAATCTTATCTAGTTACTCTTTTGCTCAAATAAAGTCATCTCACAATCTTTTAATTGATGATGAGCATGCTGTTGAACAATTCATTCAAAGTGTAATTGAAAATTCAGTCAAGATCTTTTGCACAATGCAAAAGCTTCAAAATCAAGTTCAATAACATGATGTTATCATTTTATTTTTATTCATCATTCTCAATTCTTCAATTTATATAAAGTTGAATTCTCAGTTTTTTATGATGATAATTCAGATTATTGCATAAATCTTAAACAATTAATTGTCAGAATCATGTTTAAATGATACAATCAATAAAGATCAGAATTGATAGTGCTTGATCTTTAAAAATAGCTATAATTGAATATTAAGAATACAGAAGAAGATTGATACAAAAACTTCTATTTATGTAATGTTCAGAGACTGCACTAGACTCGAAAGAAATGTGTTTGTGACATGAGAAGAATGTGATGTAGATGAACAAGATGTTGGTGAAAGAAAAGAGTGTTGAGAAAGAAAAAAGAGTGTTGAATCATATTTAAGTCAAATCTGAGTCAAACCTGACTAGCTCGCTGATTAGCTCTAATCATTACGCAGAGAACTCGCTACTGTTCACTGCGAATTGATTAGAGCTTCAGTTTTGTTCAGTCTTGATACGCTCGTAACATTATCTCTTTCTTCGAAAATTCATGTTTGCATGAATGTAGTTCATTTGCTCGCTTTTGTTGATAGTTATTTCAATATTTAGCGCGATTTGTTTGAATATAGCTTATGAAATTCGTTCAAAACTTTCTCTGAGTCATCAAATTTCTCTTTATCAACATAGTATCATTTGTTATTTTTATCTAGATCTGTTCATTTGACTTTGTACTGTATTTGATCTCGATAGCATCTGAAGTTCAATATTGTTGCAAGCATGCATCTCTGTTACTTCTGATTAGCTTGATTAGTCTAACATAGACTAGTATAGAGCTGTGAGTAGAACTGTTGTTGACACGCTAGCGACTTAGCGTGTCTTCGTGAGTAAAACTCACGTCGTGTTGCATCTTCTTTCTACTTCAGCTTTGAACTTCTAGTTAAAATACACTCATATGATTCGCTCTATGCAGACTCATAACATTAGTTCAAAGCTCATCAATCTTGCTATCGACGTGTAGACGATATAAAAACAAGTTACATCACTCAAACTCAAATCAGAATCGAAATTCGAAAATCGAGCTCAGAAGACTCATTAGAAATCAAGAAATTTCTAGAACAGAACAGAAAAACATGAATGCGTTGCTCTAGACTAGCTCTTTACTGAGCTCGTCGTCAGAACAGAAGAACAGAAGAACATGAACGCGTTGTTCTAGAACTGAAATCAGAAATTTCAGTTGAATTTTGATCAGCAATTTTCTACTCACACAATGACTAGAAGCACAGAATCAGAATCAGTGAGCATTGCTCGCTATGAACTTCAAAATGCTAGAAGAGAATCACTTCTATCACAGAATCGAACAGCATCAGAAGAAGAAGACATGAATGCATCATTGAATACAGAAGAAGAAAACACGAACGCGTTGCTTTTTGATCATGAAATGATCAAGATCAGCATCAGCACTGAACTGAATGCTTGAATAAGCACTCATGAAGCAGATAATCTCGTTGCCTTTATCAAGTACATGTGTCAACAGCATGACATCGAAATCGACATTCACAATGACATGATTCAGATGTTGAATGATGTCAACAAGATCAACATTGAATTGAAAGCTATCAACATCAAGTTGAAAGCTACGCAGACAACGTTGTATGCTGTTCGAACGCGTCTACAGAAAGAGATGAAGAAAAAGAACGTGATTATACGTCATCTAGAAGCGACATCAAGTCAACTAAGCACTTCGATTTCGAAAGATCGATTCTCGAGATTGATCAAGCTATCTGACTCATCTTTGTTTGAAGATTTGAAGCAGAATGTGAATAATTGATTGTTTTGAATGTGAAACAAGCTGAAGATGAACAAGAATCATTTTTCTATCGAAGAAATGAAGATTGCATATGTGAAAAGTCGAGTCAGTGAAACGACGATCAAACACATAGCACTCAGAATGAGAAACACGATCACGAACTCATTTCTTGAAGCAGAAGAGATACTGTCGATCATAAATAAGATGTACAACGATCTTAATTAATGTCACATGACTCAACGACAGTTCTTGAAGCTGTATCAAAACAAGATCTTCTTTCATGAATTTTGAATGAAATTTCAGAGACTTAGTGCGAAACTAGAATACAATAACGAAATTCTACTAGATGATCTTCAGCATAAGATTAGCTCAGATCTTCAGCGAGTCATGATCAATGAACGAACTATGAATTTGAATGAATTCGTCGACATTTGCATGCAAGTTGACGTTCGATTGACGAAATTGAATGCTTGATCAGCTCTCAAGACATCAACAACTTAAGTCGCTCGCTCTATCGCTGACATCTTGACGACGATCACTACTGCGATCTCAGCTTCAATCTCTGCATGAAAGAAACTCAGAATATCAAACGTTGACTCTGCTAAAGAGAAGTTGTTTAAAAAAGAACTCTGCTTCAAATGCAAGAAGTCAGAACATAAAGCATGTGACTGTCTTGAGTCAGCTCAGATGCACGAAATCGCAGCGAATTCGAAAAACGATCTGTTCTCGTCAAAGTAGTGACTGAGAACGATATACTCATATTCTGTTTCATCAACATGTTTGATGATTCATTTGATTTCAAGTCGTTCACTGTTGACGTCATCTTGAATAGTCTAGAAAAGATATTCAAATCTTTCGCTCTGATAAATACTGAAGTCACTGACATGACTTTTATTGATGAATCTTTAATGTCAGAGCTATGTGAATGCTTTGATATTCAGTCAATATCGCTGTCAAAATCAAAGTCGATTCGATCGTATGATGAAATCTCTGATCGAAAGTCGATTACACACGCTCTGTATACATCAATCATGATACAAGAACATAAGAATGAAATAATGCTTCTATTAATAACTCGTCTAGATCAGCACAAGATAATCTTTGAAAATCTTTGATTGAAAAGAAATCAAATTTTGATAGATTTTGCAAACGATCGATTAATATCATCGTTAAAGATTTGAACATTGAAACCTGTCGTTCTGAAAGCAAGCAGTCAATCAGCATTTCACAGATCTAAGTTCAGCAAGATCTGCAAAATGAAACGAAAGAACTTGAACTAGATGATTACGTCGACAATCATCTTGAAGCGACTCACGAACTCGAAACTAGTGAATCAGTTCATTGAACCTGTTCGATTCATTGAATCTGTACTCATATGAAAGCAAAGCATTCAAGTTGACTCTGATCAACTTCATCTCTTTCAGTCAATTGAGAAAAAGAAATTCGTCAATATTGTCATGATCGAAGTCGTTGTATATCAAACTTTAGTCAAGAATAAGAAGATCAAGATCTTCTTCTTGATCATTAGTGAAATCAACAAAGCGTTTAACTCGATTGAAGATTTCGCGAAACTGAATGAAATGATTTCTGTCATGTCATTAGATGAACTGAAAAAGAAGCTTTCAATAGTCTACCACGACTTTCTGAACATTTTTGATAAAGAAAAGGCAACGCAGTTGCTCTTGCATCAATCATACGATCATAAGATTGAATTAAAAGAAGAGAGTCAATTCTCTAGAAGTTGATTGTACTCTATGTCGAGTCACAAGCTACAGAAGATCAAAGAGTATTTAGAAGAGAATTTGAAGAAGAAGTTTATCACACTCAGCAAAGCTTCTTTTGCTTCGTCAATACTATTTGTCGAAAAGAAAAATGATAGTCTTCGCTTTTGCATGAACTATTGAAAACTGAATGCTCTGATCAAAAGAAATCGTTATTCAATACTCTTGATAAACGAAGTACTAGCTTGAATTCAAGACAGTAAGTATCTGACTCGACTCGACATAATCGTCGCGTTCAATAAACTGCGCATGAGTTCAGAAAGCGAGAATTTAACTACTTTTGTTACTTTCTTCGACGTCTACAAGTATAGAGTAATGCTCTTCGAATTAACTAATGAACCTGCGTCTTTTCAGCACTATATCAACAATGTGTTGTTCGAATGTCTGCATAAATTCTGTCAGGCATACTTGAATGATATTCTCATTTACAGTAAGACATTGAAAGAACATAGAACTCACGTGAAAGAAGTGCTAGACAAGCTTCGTGAAGTTGATCTACAGATAGACATAGACAAGTGTAAATTCAAGATTCAGGAAATCTCGTTTCTTAAACTACTGATATTCATCAATGATCTACGAATGAACTCTCGAAAAGTAGATGTGATTCGAAGCTGAAAAGTGTCACGATCGTTGACTCATGTGCAGATCTTCATTGACTTCTGCAATTTCTATCGACG
>JAABUV010007955.1_pt1 | contig 10914 bp, 11 predicted proteins | sample 5559971 | NCBI WGS metagenome assembly JAABUV01 (sample SAMN10711881, study PRJNA513362) | rock metagenome | isolation source: Antarctica rocks | place: Antarctica: Victoria Land, Knobhead nord | collected 2015-12-19
GCTTTGCATCATCCACCCTCACACCGCACATACGCAGACGTAGATGCTCAAAAATTCTTGGCCAGAGCTGCAGGAAAAATGGGGTTTGCCCGCCTTGCGCCCCTCATGCCTGCAAGCCAGCTAGCCGTTGCAGACTTCTACATGCTCAACACTGCCCTTGCGGAACCCCGTGCGGCCCTGTCTGCAGCCAGGTTGCAGGCGGCGCATGCCAGCGCCCGCCGCAGCGCTCGCAGCGGAGACTGTCCCTGGCCCCAGCGCCCGCTCCTGGCCCGAGGCACCCCCCGCCCCGTCACAGCTTGCCGCCTAGCTGCACAAGGGACTGCGCCAACGCGTCCAGGCGCTCGTGCAGCGCTCGCACATCCGCGCTGGGGCCGGGCGCTGCGCCAGTGCGCAGCAGGATGGCCACCTGCGCGCGCAAGCGCCGCATGCCTGTGTGAGCAAGGTCGCTGATATCGCAGCGTTTGCGCGCGCAGAGGACCGTGCGCAGCTGCCTCGCGGGACTCTCAGGCCGCTGTAGTTGCCAGGGCATGTGCGCGCTCGCCAGGCTCAGCAGGCACGCGCGCCAGAGGCTGATCAGGCGCCGCTCCAACATGCCCAGGCTTGGCCAGGAGGCAGGGTATAGGGTTTAGGCTGGGTGTGGATTTGCATGGCGTCCGCGGGAGCACGGCAGGGACGGCACCTGCAGGAGGAGGACCGCAGCGATGCCGGCCAGCAGCAGCCAGTGCGGCGGCGGCACAGCCCCGGGCGCTGGCTTCCGCACGGCCTCGGCCGGCGCGCTAGGCTCCCGCCACAGCGCGCGCGGCGTGCCCGCAGACGCCTCGGACGACGCCCCCCGCCTGCACCCACATGCTTTAGCGCGCATCGGCACTCGCTGCAAACAGACTTCTGTCCTGCGAGCGCAGCAGCGGAGCGCACACGCGGACTGGCAAGCATGGAAACAGAGACTTGCTGCTCGCTCTCCTTGCCACTGCAGGTATGGTAAGGCTTAGGTACGCCCTGGCGTGTCGCCGAGCCACCACGCCACCCCGTCGTCACCGCACGCACCCCGGCGAGAAGGCCATCTGGCGGGCAACCTTGGCACACACCCCGGCAAGAAGGCTGTCTGGCAGGCAACCCTGGCGCACACCCCGGCGAGAAGGCTGTCTGGCGGGAGCGCTGCCGCGTGCGCGGCGTGCGCGCGTCGCCGCGCAGCTCGGACCGCGGCGTGCGCGCGTGCGCGTCCCCGCGCTGGCGCGCGCCGGGCCGCCGCGCGCGCGCCGGTGTCTGCAGCCCCGCCGAGCCGCCCGTCGCCTGCGCGCAGTGGCAGAGTCCACTGCTCAGCTTTGCAACCACAGCATAGAGTCATAGCTGGCGCGGTCGGAAGCTGGCCTCGCGCAGGCCGCAGTGCAACCTCTGACTCATTTCCGCACTCGTGCACACATATTTCGAAGCAGCAGCGGTACCTGCTAATGCAAGACACAGATTCCCTGCTACCACGGTGTGGGCGCGCGGGTCTGTCCGCACCACGTGTGCGAGCTCGGGGCGTCCGTTCGGCCCGCCCTGTCGCCCGCCCGCCTGCTCGTGCGCAGGGCCCTGCCCGCCCGGCTGCTGGCCCCGGGCGCCCTGCGCGCCCTCGGCGCTCGCCGCCGCGCCGCCGCCGGAGCTGCCGCCGAGCGGGCTGTCGCCCTGGAAGAAGAGGGTTTGGCGCGGGGAGGCGGGGTTAGGGCTCGGCTTGGCGCCCGCGTCGGCCGCCATGCTGGCGCCCGCCGCGGCCAGCAGCGCCGCGTGCGCCTCGCGGCTGCCGGCCAGCGTGGAGCGCACGATCATGGCGCGGTACAGCGTGGCCTTCGAGAACGGGATCGACACATGCGACGTCACCTGCGCGCGCGCCGCGCGTGGCCGTAAGCGCGGGGGCAGCAGCGTCGCCCGTGCTGATCCTGCGCTGTCAAAGAAAAGCGTTAGGCAGTGACTTCTATATACAATTGACATGCCCGGATGCAAAGAAGCATGCATGAGCCCACCGTAGCAACTGCTGCCGGCCCAGGCGTCTTGTATTTGAAACAGCACTGCAACGCCAGCAGGCGATGGCTTTGCAAGGCAGCGGCGGCTCCTGAGACGTCAAGCCCAGTACTCACTTGTGAAAAAGCCTGTCTGGGGCCGCCAGGAGTTTATTCCACGCATTGCAACCGTGGGCTGGGTTTCAGGCGCTGTGAAGAGTGCAGAGGGGCATGCCCGGCAGCGGGGGGGCCCGTCAGGCGCGGACGGCTCGGCTACGACATCCCACCGCGTTTCCACAGAGAAGTACTCTCCAAAGGGGATCTCCGGCATGGCTGCGCGCCGCCGGGCCCACACAGTCAGCCCCTGCCACAGGCACGCTTGCCGCCCAGCGCTGTGAGCGCTGCAGGCTCCGAGCAGGCAGCAGCGCGCGGCGCAGGCGGCGCGGCCTCCAACCCACGCGCCGCTGTGCAGCCCACCGCAGCAGCAGTCCCCAAAGCGTCCTCCGGGTCGGCAGTCCTTAGGGCAACAGGCAGCACGCACGAGCTCCCAACCAGCAGGAGTGTGATGGGCTGCCGCCAGGTCTCCGAGTGAGGTTCGCCCTGTGGCGGGAGACGCGCGTGGGAGGGCGGGCGCCGCGGGCGGGCCGCGCACTCTGCGTCGTCTCCAGCACCAGGTGGCCGCCGCCGCCAAACACGCTGCAGCGCTGCGCCTGGTGGCAGTGCGCGCGCGGCGGGCCCAGGCGGCCTTTGAGCTGCGACACAAACTGCAGCTCGCGCAACGTGCCCACGCCCGGCAGCCGCCGCCAGCGCGACAGGCTGACGCGCAGGTCGCCGCGGCCCTCGTGGAAGCGGCGGAAGAACTCGCACTGCGCGCGGTGCAGGGCGGGCTCAGGGCGCCGCTCCCACGGCCGGCTGACACTCTGGCCGGCGGGCTCTGCTCCCAGGGTGGCATGCAATGGGCTGGCGACCGCGCACAGGCAGGCATCCGCTGCAGGGCGCACCCCATCGCACACGCAGCTTCATGCGCGAAGCGGCAGTGTAGAGTCCCGTGTGCTGCTTCAGACAGAACCTGGAGCCGGGGCCAGACGCGCATGTGCCGTGTGCGCTCATGCGTTCACGCTCAGGGGCGCCGCGGCCGTGAGCGCGGCCCGCGCGCGCGTGCACCTCATCGCACAGCACGTGCCGGAAGAAGGCGAGTGGGTCGCCGGGCAGCGAGGCGGCGTCCACCACGCGCTCCCACTCGCCCTCCGGCATGGCGGGCGCGGGCCCCGGCAGCGGCGCCCAGGCGCGGTCGCCGCGTGAGCGGGCGCCCGCGTCGGCGCCCGCATCCGAGGCCGCCGCCGACGCCGCTGTGTCGCTATCGCCGGGCGCCGGCGAGTCGCCGGCCTCGCCGGGCGCGCCGCGCGCCAGTGGCTGGCGGGGCCGCACGGTGCGCAGGCTGTCAGTGTGCAGCGTGGCGCCGGTCTGCAGGGAACAACAACCAGGGTCCTGTTTCGACCGCTGCCAGTTTCCAAGCGAAGCAGCGCGGCGCACGGCCAGCCACACACGCTCGGTGCAGGGTGCCAGCTGCTAACCAGCAGTCGCAGCGGCGTTGGATGCGCACCGGCTGGCGCGAGCGCGGCACGCGCTGGCCCGCCGCCGCCAGCGCGCCGCCCGCGAGGCCCGTGCCGCAGCTGCTGCAGTCGGACGCCCCCAGCGAGCTGCGGCGCGCATCCAGCGCGGCGCCGCGCCCAGCAGGATCGGCTGGGGACACAGAGCGGTCTGCGGGGTCTGCAGACCCCGGCGGCCGCAGCAGCGCGCTCAGGCCGCGCGCGAGCGGCGTTAGCTCGCCGGGCGCGGACGGCGCGCGGCGCAGCGGCGGGCGCGCGGCGGACGCGGACGCGGAGCTCGCGGCGGGGCTGGCGGCCCACGGCGCCGGCATGCTGGCGACGCGGTCGGAGTTGGGGTCCGCCTGCAGCCGCGGCGGCGGGCTCGCGCCGCACGCCCGCCTGGCCGGCGCGCGCGCTGTCAGGCGCTGCCCGTGCGGGGGCGCGGGGCGACTTCAATGCCACGCCGTCTGCAGTGCCCGGCTGTGCGCCTTGCAATTACGGGCCAGCTCCGACACGCCAGCAGTGCGCGGGGCCCAGGGACGCGTGAAGGTTCTAACAGTTGCTTTGACAGTGCGCGCGCGCAGAAGGATTACAAAGTACAGCAGGAGGCGGCGGGCATGCTCTACACACTTTCCTCCACACAGCTCCCGATGCGCGCCGCAGGGGCGTGGTACGCACCGGCACTGCTGCCAGTTGTGCGAAATGAGGCGCAGCGCCTCGTTGCGCGACAGGAACGAGGTCAGGAACGCGGTCTTGGCCTTGCCGCTCGCGGAGCGCCAGCTGAGCTCCAGGCTGCTGTTGAAGCCCAGGTAGGACTGCTTGCGCACGGCCAGCGTCGCCTGGCGCTCACCGGCCGCGGTCAGCGACGCGGACGCGCTGGCCAGGCCAGCATTGGGCGACAGCAGGCCGCCACGCTGCGGGTGCGCGTGGGGCGCGCCTGCAGCGGTATCCGCAGCGTCGTGACGACGCCAAACAGCTTGGAGTGGAAGCACACGAAGCGCTCAAAGATGAAGAGCTGCCCCTGGAGCAGCAGGCCGCGCCGCAGGAATGCGCAGCTGAACTGGTCGCAAACCAGCTGCGCGACGCCACCAGGTGTCAGCGGCGCGGCCAGCAGCTCGTCCCGCAGCCCAGGGCATGCAGGGGGAGGCCGCGGGCGCGGACCTCGTTGGGCGGCAGGTCAAACAGGCGGCGCAGCTCCTGCTGGCGCAGCTCCACGCGCGACACCCAGGTACACGCCGGGGGCTCCTCCTCGTCGATGCCCTCGGCAGCAGAGTCCTCACCGTGCGCAGGCGCGGGTTGCGCCATGCCTGCGCAAAGGGGGTGGGCGCCGTGCTCAAAGGGGAGTCACTGAAACACGATGGGCGCTGTCCTCGCAACCCCCTGTCGACTGGGTCTTGCCTGAGCCTGTGCGCGACGGGCTAAGCTGCATCGACCTTATTCTGGTCGTCTCAGTTGCTTGGTCCCATCTGTGTGCGGGCGCTAGCGGGCACCTGCTGCGTGGTGCTGTGCGAGCACGCCTTGCAGGCTGCGCGTCACCTCACTGTGAGTAGGTTCGGCCTCGCCTTCAAGGGGGCCTGTTACAAGGCACGCGACACCACGATGCACGCAAGGGACAGCTGACCAGCATTTTGAGCTCACATCTCCCTCGAGGCTCTGCATGACTCACATGTGTCATGCAATGACTTGCCCATGCTTCTGCCCCTAGGAGGAGGCAGTTGTACTTGGCTGCACAGTATGCATGTACTGTGGCTGCACAGCATGCAGCGCTCTCATCATCATCACCGAGTGGTCCTGGGCCCCGCAGCAAGATTTTCGCAAAATTTACAGCGGCGCATGTGCCCTGGCGCCTGCGCGGTGGCAGGCTCTATCATACACACAACGGCGTCCTCGCGCAGCGCATGCAATGCAGCGCCGCAACGGGTAAGAATGTGCGGCAGCGCGCGCGCGCCCGCGCGCGCGCCCAAACCAAAGCGGAACTGCAGAGCACGACTCCTGACCTGCACACCTACCAGCATTCCGTGTTGTCCGGTTCGTGCATTATTGCTGCTGCGTTGCTGCTCTGACAGTCTGGTGTCCCTGGGCCGAGTGCCGCCACGCCGCCTCCCTTCTTGTACAGAGCGGCGCGCAGCCTGACCCCGCGCAGTGGATTGGCCCCAGCCCCGCGCCCCCGCAGAATTTAACCGCATTCCTCCCGTCGCGCGGCGCTGCTGCGGGTTATGCTACATACAAACAAGCAGCGGTCAGCCGCCTTGTGCCCACGCCCCCGCCAGAACAGCGAGGGCTTGCGGCAGCCCGGGGCCGCTGCACGGGTCAGATCTACGGGTGCGGCACGCTGTTGTGCCGGGAGAGCAGCAAGGGGTGTGTAGTACCCTAGACGACTTCAAGCTGGAATCTGAACGAGCGCCTGCCAGGCCGGCTATGCATATCCTGCAAAATAGGCCGGCCACGGCCTCATATGCGCACTCCCACCAGGCCCTACCCGCGCCTCTACTCTGAACGGCGGCCCGGGGGCGCAGCGCCTCAGGAGCTCACTGCGGCAGCAGTAGCGCACGTCGTTGCTCATGCCGGCGAGCCCGGGCCTGGCTGCCTGTCACGCTGTGCGGACGCCTGATCAGGCGCCGCATCCAGCCCTGCCGCCACGCGGCTGTGCTGCGCCAGCCCCGCGGCACGCGCGCCTGCGACCGGGCCCCCTCCCCGGCGGCCCCCTAAGCCTCCATCCGCGCCCGACGGGGCTCTGCCCAGGAGCCCCTCGCTGGATGCTGCGCCATAGCCAGCCGCGCCGCGATCCTGGTTGTCCGATGCTCCAGGGACCGCGGCAGAGCTGGGAGGGGCGCCTCCGGCGCGAACGCTGCCACCCGCCGCGCTCGGAGCGCCCGGCGCCGCAGCGAATGGGGTGGCGGCCCGCGGCACGTCCGGCGCGGGGACGGGCGCTGCGGGGGGGGCCGGCGGAGCGGGCAGGGGCGTGCGCGCCGCAGCCGCGGACGCCTGCACAGCCGTGCGGCTCAGGTGCGCCTCCAGCTGGCGGATCCTGTGCGCCGCGCCGCACCGCCTTGCCGCAAATCCCCAGCCGAGTAATGGCAGCAACGGCGGCGAGCGGCAACGGGCCGACACAAGATCCTCGTATCAAGCTGCCCACTGCTGGCAGGGCACGGCATGCTGGGTACCACTGCTCACCCTTGCCGATCTGGCCGCCAGCACGCGGATCTCGCAGGCCCGTGCGTCTCTGCGCAACACAGCGCGGCCCCACGGCACCTATAAACGCCAAACCCAAGCGGAACGAAGCAAGAGGCGTGCCCCGCGAGCCAGGCAGCGCTACCGCGGGGCGTGCGCGCGCCCGGGCCGGCGCGCGGCTGCGGGACGCACCGGGCCTCGTACGCGGCGGCCTGCGACCGCGCGGCCGCCAGCTCCGCGTCCAGCTGGCCGCTCAGCTCCTCGCGCGCCGCGAGCGCAGCGCGGAAGGCCGCCGCCGCCGCCGTTCCGCCGCCGCCGCCGCCGCCGCCGTCGCCGGCGCCGGCAGGGCGGTCCGCCAGGTCGGCCGCGCGGTCGCCCGCCTCGAGCTCCGCCGCGGCCCTCGCGGCCACCTGGGCGGGGCGCGGGCGCTGAGCGGCGGCAGGGAGCAGACCGGCCTCAGTCTGAAACCATGCTGCCTCCAGAACTAGCAGCGAGGCCGCCCTCCCATGACTGTTGCTGCGGTTGCGCGAGAGCCAAACAAGCTGCGCGGCCCTGCCAGCTCTCGAGCAGGCGCCGCTTGACAGCCACGGCCCCAGCCTCGCGCTCAGGCGAGCAGCGGCGTACGGAATTGCCGCCATCCTGGTTGAGGCTGCCGGCCAGTGTGACCTGAAACGCTCCAGCCCACTGGCTGGGCGGCCGCGAGGCCGACGCACCTGCTCAGCCAGCTCGGAGCGCAGCCGCGCATTCTGCAGCTGCAGGCTCTGCGCGGGGGTGGCGGCCGCGTCGGCGCCCTCGCCATCGCCCGGCCCCACGCCCGCGCCCTCGCTGTCGGGGCTGTCTGGAGCGCCGCCCGCTGCGTCGCCCGCGCCGCCGCCGGCGCCCTCGCGCGCCGCTGCAGTGGCCGCGCGCGTCTGCACGGGCGGCCCCGCCCTGGGCCCGGCGCCCTGCGCCGAGCTGGGCGCCAGCTGCGTCGGCTGTGCCGCCGCGCCCGTACGCTCGCGGAGCGGAGCGCCCTGCTGCGCGCATGCATGCACACGTGTGGGATTTGCCAGGCTGCGACGTGCGCCAGGCCAGCCAGACGAGGCGCGCCAGCGATTGCCTTCAGAGGTCAAAGAAAACTACCGCGCCTTTTCCGACAGTAGCGCTCCGCATGTTCCTTGCAGCAGCCGGCATGTGAGGGTGTGCAGCAGCCACGCGACCGGCAGCCAGCCCCCAGGCGGCCGCGGGCAGGCCGCCGCGCACACCTAACATACTTGCAAGACCCTGTGATCGCTGGGGAGGAGGGTCCAGAGCCAGGCGCGCGCCTCGCCGGCGAGCGGCAGGCGCCGCAGGTCCTCGGGCGTGACGCGCAGCAGGCCGGGCTCGGGCGCCGGCAGGCTGACCTGGCACCAGGGCGGCTCGCCGGTCAGCCCCAGCGCGGCCAGCAGCGCGGGGGGCACCGCGCGCTCGACGCGCGCGCGGAACGCGCCGCGCCGGCCGGCCTCCTTGTCGCGCAGGCGCGCCAGCCGCTCCGCCACCGCCGCCGCCTGGCCCGCGTAGATCTCCGCGAACGCGCCCCTGCGCATGGCGCGCGCCCGCTCAGCCGCCCCGGCTCGCCACGAAGCGCCGCGGCGGCTGCGTGCGATGCGCGCTGTCCTGCCGCCCTGCTGTTTTGCCTGCTGTTTTGCTACAGCACTGCTGGAGACCCCTCGGCAAATCGCAGCACCTGCACCGCAGCCCACAGAAGCGCGCGCGCGGCGCGCGGTGGGGCGGGCGCGCACCGCCGCATGCACTCCGCCAGGCACTGCGAGTAGGCGGCCGCGGCGGCGCGCACGGCGCGGAACTCGCCCAGCGCGTCCGCGTGCCGGCCGGCCGCCTCGCGCAGGATGGCCAGCTTGTTGCGCAGGCCGCGAATCTTGCTCTGCTGCGCGCTGATCGCGCGCAGGTGCGCCAGCACGTCGCGCGTCATGCGATTCTGTGCGCGCGCCCGGCAGCCCCGTGTCCTGCTCTGGCACGCTGAGCCGCGGGCGGCGCACACGCACGCACTGCGCGGCAAGCCGTGGGCAGGCGGGCACTAGGGAAAGAGATTGACAGAGTGCAACAGCAGCGCCAGTGGAATTGAGCGTATGAAGTTGGTGCAACATTAGGGCCGCGCCTTGCACTCCAGGCAGTGCTGCGCGAGTGCGGCAAGCGCGGCGCCAGCCGCGCGCGCGCGCGGCAGCAGCTGCGCGCTGTGGTTGTCGTTCATCTGCTCCATCAGCTGGCAGCGGTCCAGCGGCGTGACCGCGCTGGCGGCCAGCGCGGCGCTCAGCTGCGCGACCGCGTCGCCGACCAGCCGCTCCACCTGCCCGCAGTCGGCCTCTAGCAGCTGCAGAATGCTCGCCTGCGCGCGCGGCGGGTGCGCGCTGCCTGGGTCAGGCCTGGGTCAGGACAGGGCAGGGTGTAGGACATGGCTGCCACACAGCGCGCAACTGCAGGCCCTGTTCCGTAGGCACGCCCGGCCACACCCAGCTGGCAAACAATGTTTGACCGCGCGCTCCCCCGGAGCGGATGTTCAGGCACAGCGCCGCTCAGTGACGCCCCGCCTCGCCAGGGGGTTCGAGCGGGGAGCCAGCAGCTGCTGGCCTGAGAGGTGGGCCGCGGCCCCGACCTGGCTGTCCGCGTGGCGGTGCGCATCGGACACCTCGTGCGCCAGCTCCGCCAGGTTGACGCTGGGCGCGGTCATGAACAGCGCCTCCACGTCCGCCTTGAGCGCCACAAACACGGCCTCCACCTCGCCCACCTGCGCGTCGCCAACCCTATCCCTATTTAATACTACAAGCACGATCTCCACAGCATTCCACAGGTCTCGTGAGCTCAGGGCATGGCGCTGCGTCAGGACGTCTCTGCGCGACGCTTCCGAACCGACACACCACGACTCACAGGCTGGGGCTCCCCCGCGCTCGCGTGCGCCCTGACACACTGGTTCAGCCGCTGCTGCCAGAGCGCCGGCGGCAGCGCTCGGCGCGCCTTGTCGTTCAGCGCGGCGTGCGCCGCGCGGCACTGGCCCGCCCACTCGCGCAGCTGGCCTTCCGGCAGCAGGTCTGACGCGCGCCGCAGGCCCGGCGCCTGCGCCGGCCGCGGCAGCTCCGCGGCCGCCAGCGCGGCCATGTCGCGCTCGAAGCGCGCCAGCACCTCCGCGTGCGCGCCGCGCTGCGCCGCGTACCTGCGCGCGGGCCGGATGGTGGTAAGAGTAGGGCACCGGAGGGTACTGATACCCCTCGTCACATCAAGGCCGGTCCTCCCGTGGTTGCACGCTAGGTGTAGAGGCATTGAGTTGATCGGCTCGGCGCGCGCCGGCAGCTCGAGCCGGGCGGCGCGGCGCGCGGCCGCCCGCACACGGTGCGAAAGCACGACTCTCCATGTGACCCCCAGTGTGGCAGCGCTGGAAGCACGCCATCGCGGCCTTACGTCCGGGCTGCCGGCGCGTGCAGCAGGCGCCGGCGCGCGTCACAGCACTCGGGGCTCGCCGACGGCAGCCGAAGGCGCCCGCAAGCCGGTAGTCAGAAGACGAGAGAGTAAAAGCCGCGGGTGTGTAAAAGGCGCGGGTGTGTAAAGGACGCGGGTGTGTAAAGGACGCGGGTGTGTAGGAGACGCGGGTGTGTGGGAGGCGCGGGTGTGGGGAGGGGCGCGCGCGCGCCTGCGCTGGAACTCCTCCACCTGCGCGCAGATGTACGCGTAGTGCGTCTCCACGTTCCCGCGCGCCGCCTCGATCGCGCGCGCCTGGCCGCGGCGCGCCCGGCCGGCAGCCGTCACGGCGCCGCGCCGGCTGCCGAGGGGCGCCCAGCGGCCGCAGCGCGTGCTGGCCCTCCCAGCAACCTGGCTGCAGCCTTTGCGCATCCAAACGGTACCAGGACACTTTCAGAATCAACTCCTCTCCCAACGCCTCTCCCGACGAGCGGCCAGGCGCCTCACAAGCGCACACTCTGTTCGCGAAAGAGATCTGGCTGGCGGTTTAATGGGTCAGGGGAGGTGGGCGCAGCGGCGCCGCCGCGCGGCGCACCTGGACCTCCATCTCGTTGGCCAGCCGCACGGCGGCCGCCAGGCGCTGCCGCCCCGCGCCCGCCGCCGCGGCCGCCTCCGCCAGGTGGTCCCGGAAGCCGCGTTCGTACTGCGGCAGCGCGCGCACGAGCGGCGACGCCGCCGCGTCCAGCGCGTGC
>JAABUV010007957.1_pt1 | contig 10911 bp, 10 predicted proteins | sample 5559971 | NCBI WGS metagenome assembly JAABUV01 (sample SAMN10711881, study PRJNA513362) | rock metagenome | isolation source: Antarctica rocks | place: Antarctica: Victoria Land, Knobhead nord | collected 2015-12-19
CGGCCAAGGCGTCGGGGTTCATGACGCGGGTCGGCGCATTGTCGAGGAACGCCAGGATGTTCTGCACGCTCTCGCCGTAGAACTGCGCGAAGGTGTCCTGCGTGCCGTAGCCGAGATGCGGCGTCAGCACGGTGTTCGGCGCCGTGCGCAGCGGGTGGCGGGGCGGCAGCGGCTCCTCGGCGAACACGTCGAGCGCCGCCTGGATGTGGCCGCGGCGCAGCGCATCCAGCAGGGCGGCCTCGTCGACCAGCGGGCCGCGCGAGGTGTTGACCAGGATCGCGCCGGGCTTCATGGCCGCAAGCTCCGCCGCCCCGATCATGCCGCGCGACCGGGACGACAGGATCACGTGCAGGCTGACGACATCCGACTGCGCCAGCAGCTCCGCCTTGGTGACCAGTTGCGCCCCGCCAGCGTGTGCCGCGTTCTCGGTGAGGTTCGGGCTCCAGGCAATAAGCCTCATCCCCAACGCCCGGCCGTAGCCGCCCACCCGCGCGCCGATCTTGCCAAAGCCGATGATCCCCAGCGTCCGCCCATCCAGCACCGGGCCGACGCCCACGCCGCCCTGGAACCGCCCGGCCCGGATCGCCGCGTCGCCGGCGGGGATGAACCGCGCCGCCGCCAGCATCAACCCCAAAGTCAGCTCCGCCGTGCCGATGGAGGAGCGCTCGCCGCCGGTGTTGCAAACCAGCACGCCGGCCGCGGTGCAGGCATCCAGCGCAAGGGTCTGCGACCGCCCGCCCGTGAGCGCGACCATGCGCAGCTTGGGGAGCCGGGCGATCAGGCTGGCGCTCAGCTCCGTACGCTCCCGCATCGGCACCAGGATGTTGAAGTCCGCCAGTGCCGCCGCCGCCGCGTCCTCGTCGGCAAACGGCTCGGCGAACACGGCGAGCTCAGCGCGGGCCTCGACCGCGGACCAGTCGGCGGCGCTCTGGGCGACGCCCTGCCAATCGTCCATCACTGCAATGCGCATGATCGTCACCTCCGTTCCATCGGCTCAGCGGCGGCGTGGGTCCATGGCGTCCCGCAATCCATCGCCCACCAGGTTGAAAGCCAGCACGGCCAAGAATATCGCGGCGCCGGGAAAGATCGCGAGCCAGGGCGCCTGGGTCAAGAATCGCTGCGCCGAGTTCAGCATGCTGCCCCAGCTCGGCGCCGGCGGCTGCTGGCCGAGGCCCAGGAACGAAAGGCTCGCCTCGGCGATGATGGCGAGCGCGATGGCCAGCGTTGCCTGCACCAGCACCGGCGGCACGATGTTCGGCGCGACATGGCGCAGCGCCACGCGCCAGGGCGGGTTGCCGATGGCGCGGGCAGCCTCAACGTAGTCGTTGGTCATGGCGTCCATCGTGGCGCCGCGGGCGACGCGGACGAACACAGGTGCTGCGGTCACGCCGATGGCAATCATCGCGTTGCCGAGCGACGGACCCAGGAACGCCGCCAATGCGATGGCAAGGATCAGGAACGGGCAGGCCAGCATCGCGTCGGCCACCCGGCCGATCACGGCGTCGACCCGGCCGCCGGCGAACCCGGCCAGCAGGCCCGTGGGCACCCCGATGCCGGCGGCGATCAGCACCGAGACCAGGCCGGCCAGCAGCGACGCGCGGGCGCCGAACACGACGCGGGACAGCACGTCGCGCCCGTTCTCGTCCGTGCCCATCCAGTGCTGCGCCGATGGCGCCTTGCGGATCGCGGTCCAGCTTGTGGCCACGGGGTCGAACGGCGCGACAAGCGGCGCTGCGACCGCGATAATGACGAACAGCGCGATGACGACGAAGCCGAGAACCGCCGCCGGGCGTCCGCGGAACCGGCGCAGTGCCAGGACGGCCGGACTCATGCGCCACGCAGCCGCGGGTTGATAACGACATACAGCACGTCCGCCAGCAGGTTCAGCAGGATGTAGAGGCACGCGGTGACGAGCACGACGCCCTGCACGACCGGGTAGTCCCGGTTGAACACGGCGTCGACGACGAGCTTGCCGAAGCCGGGAATGCTGAACACCTGCTCGGTCAGCACCGCGCCGGACAGCAGTGTGCCGAGCTCCAGCGCGCCGAGCGTCACGACCGGCACCAGGGCGTTGCGAAAAGCGTGGCGGAGCACGACGGTTGTCTCGTTCAGGCCCTTGGCCCGCGCGGTGCGGACGAAATCCTGGTCGAGCGCGGTCAGCATGGCGCTGCGGGTGTGGCGCATCAGGATGGCGGCGATGGCGTTGCCCAGCACGAAGGCCGGCATGATGGTGGTGGCGAGCGACTGCCGCCAGTCCTCTGTCAATGGCACGTAGCCGGACGGCGGCAGCCAGCCCAGCTTCACCGACACAAGCAGGATGAGCATGATCCCCAGCCAGAAATTCGGCGTGGACAGCCCGGCCAGGCCGATGAGGTTGGCGGCGTAGTCCCATCCGGTGTTGCGCTTCACCGCTGATAAGATGCCCGCCGGCACGCCGACGCAAAGCGCAATCAGGAACGCCATGGCGCCCAATTGCAGGGTGACGGGCAGCTTGGTGAGCACGAGGCTCGCCACCGGCTGGCGCAGGCGCCAGCTGAAGCCCAGGTCGCCGCGCAGCACGTTGCCGATCCAGTGCAGGTATTGCACCGGCAGCGAGCGGTCGAGCCACAGCTCGGCGCGGATTTGCGCGAGCACGGCGGGGTCGCCGCGCTCCTCGCCCGCCAGCACGACGGCGGGGTCGCCGGGCATGAGCTGCTGCAGCGCGAACACCAGGAGGCTGACCAGCAGGATGGTGGGCAGGACTTGCAGCAGCCGGCTGCCGAGATGGCTTTGCATCGCTACTTCGCCAGGCTGACGCCTTGGAGCCGGATCAGCCCATCGGGCACCGGGCGGAACCCGGCCACGCGCGCCGACATGCCGACGACGTTCTTGGGATTGTCCAAATAGAGGATCGGCAGGTCCTGCCGGGTCTGGCCGAGCATCTCGTGATAGAGCGCACGCCGGCCTGCAACGTCCTGGACCGCGCGTGCCTGGTCCAGCAAGGCGTCCACCTTCGGATTGGCATACTTGCTGTCGTTCAGCGCCCCGCCGCTGTGTAGGAAGCTGAACAGGTTGCCGTCGGGATCGACCCGGCCGGACCATGCGAGTGCGAACGCCTCGAAATCGCCACGGGTGGCCGCGGCCAGCGCCGACGCAAACTCGGATGCGGTGATCCGCACGTCGAACCCGGCCTCGGCGGCCATCGCCTGCACGATCTCGCCTGCCTGCTTCTGATCCGGGCTGTTCGGCACGGTAAGTTCGATCCGCACCGGGAGGGCGACACCCGCCTCCTTCAGCAGCGCCTTGGCCCGCGCCACGTCCCGGCCGAGCGGCTGCACGCCTTTGTCGTAGTACGGGCTGCTGGGCGGGAGCGCCTGCGCCACGGGCGTATAAAGGTCGTTGTAGACGACCTGATTGATCGTCGCCTTGTCCAGCGACAGCTCGAACGCTTGCCGCACCCGCGCGTCGCTGCCGAGCGGGGTCTTGGCGCGCGGCCCGTTGCCCACGTTGATGGTGATGCCCCAATATCCCAAGTTGTCCGACGTCACCAAGCGCAGCCGCGGGTTGCCGCGCACCGCATCGGCGTCGGTCGGCAGAATTTGTTCGGACAGCTCGATGCTGCCGGCCTGAAGGTTCGCCAGGCGGATGGAGCTGTCGGGGATCGGCTGGTAGACAACGCGGTCCAGCTTGATCGAGCCTGCGTCCCAGTATTCGGGAAAGCGTTCCAGCACGATGCGGTCCTGCGGCACCCGCTCCACGAAGCGGAACGGCCCGGCGCAGACCGGCTTCAGGCCGAAGTCCTTGCCCGCCGCCTCCGCCGCTTTGGGCGAGACGATCATGCCGGCCCGGTCCGTCAACTGCGAGACGAACGGCGACGACGCGGTTTTCAGCACGATTCTGACCGTCAACGGGTCGACCACTTCAACCCGGTCCATCACGCTGACCTCGCTGCGGCGGAAGCTGCCCTGCATGGTGAGGTGCCGCTCCAGCGAGTATTTCACCGCCGCCGCGTCGAGTTTTTCGCCGTCGTGGAACACGACGCCGGGCCGCAGCTTGATGACCAGGTTGACCGGGTCCGTCCACTCGTAGGACAGCGCGAGCTGCGGCACGATCTCCAGCTTCTCGTTGATGTCGAACAGCTTGTCGCACAGCCCGGCGAACACGATGCGGCCGACATAGGTGCGGGCCAGGGTGGGGTCCAGGATGTCCGGGTCCTCGCGCAGCGCGACGCGCAACGTTTGTGCCTGGGCCACGCCGGACAGCATCGCCGCCGCGGCTAGCGTGGCCACCGCCGCAAGAACCAATTTGCGCATCAACGAACTCCCTACCCGCCCTAGCAATGCCGGGCGCCGCCGGCGCTGGCAAGCGCCCGCGCGCCGGGCTACACCAAGCGACCCCAAGCAGGCTGTGCAAACCATGCGCCAATACCAGATCGCCTCCATCCCCGCCGACGGCATCGGGCCGGAGGTCGTTGCCGCCGGGCTGGAGGCGCTGGACGCCCTGGCCAGCCGGGATGGCGGGTTCGAGCTGCGGGTGAACCATCTCGACTGGGGGTCCGACCGCTACCGCCGCACCGGCGCGCTGATGCCGGCGGACGGGCTGGAACAGCTCCGGGGCGCGGACGCGATCCTGTTCGGCGCGGTCGGCGCCCCCGACATCCCGGACCATGTGACGCTCTGGGGCCTGCGCCTGCCGATCTGCCAGGGTTTCGACCAGTACGCCAACGTCCGGCCCACCCGCATCCTGCCCGGCGTCACCAGCCCGCTGCGCGGCGTCGGACCCGGCGATCTCGACTGGCTGATCGTGCGCGAGAACAGCGAGGGCGAGTACGCCGGCCACGGCGGGCGCGCCCACCGCGGCCACCCGGAGGAGGTCGCGACCGAGACCGCCATCTTCACCCGGCGCGGCGTCGAGCGGATCATGCGCTACGCCTTCGACGCCGCGCAGAGGCGTCCGCGCAAGCTGCTGACGGTGGTGACGAAATCGAATGCCCAGCGGCACGGCATGGTGTTCTGGGACGAGATCGCCGCCTTGGTGGCGGCGGACTACCCGGACGTGACCTGGGACAAGGAGCTGGTGGACGCCATGACCACCCGCATGGTGCGCAGGCCCGGCAGCATCGATACGGTGGTGGCGACCAACCTGCACGCCGACATCCTGTCCGACCTGGCGGCGGCGCTGGCCGGGTCGCTCGGCATCGCGCCTACGGGGAACGTGGACCCGGAACGCCGCCATCCCAGCATGTTCGAGCCGATCCACGGCAGCGCCTTCGACATCACCGGCAAGGGCATCGCCAACCCGGTCGCGACCTTCTGGACGGCGTCGATGATGCTGGAGCACCTGGGCGAGTCGCCGGCTGCCGCCGTGCTGATGCGCGCGGTGGAGCAGGTCTGCGGGGCGGGGATCATGACGCCTGACCTCGGCGGCAAGGCGACCACGGCCGAGGTGACGCGCGCGGTGTGCGATGCCATACGCGGGACCAACGCCTAGCGCCAGCCGAGCAGCGCCCGCTCCAGCCGGCCCAGCACCCAGGCCACCAGCAGTCCGAGCAGCGACAGGACCACAATGCCGGCCAGCAGGTTGTCGGTGTCATACAGGTTGCCGGCCTGCAACACGAAGGCGCCAATGCCGCGGTCGGCCCCGATCATCTCGGCGGCGACCAGCAAGATGATGGCAATGCTCGTCGTGACGCGGAAGCCGCTCAGGATGGCGGGCAGCGCGCCGGGCAAGATGATCTTGCGCAGGATGGCGGCGTTCGACAGCCCGAATGCCTGGCCCATGCGCACCAGGTTGCGGCTCACGGCGTCGACGCCGGCGGCGGTGTTGATCACGGTCGGGAAGAACACCCCAAAAGCCAATGTTGCGACCTTGGAACCCTCGCCGATGCCGAACCAGATGATGAACAGCGGCACCAGCGCGATCTTGGGGATAGGGAACAGCGCCGACACGACCGCCATGCCGGGGCTGCGCAGCCAGCTCGACAGGCCCACCGCGAGGCCGAGCGCGATGCCGCAGACGGTCCCCACGGTCCAGCCGATCGCCAGCCGCTGCAACGACGCGCCGAGGTGCAGCCAAAGCTCGCCGCTGGCTGCAAGCTGATACAGCGCACGGACGATGTTGACCGGCGGCGGCAGGAACAGCGTTGGGATCACCCCGGCGCTGGCGCCCGCCTGCCAAAGCGCCACGATGCCCAGCAGGGTTGCCGCGGCAGCGCCGGGCACGGCGCGCGGGGCAAAGCCGCGGGCGCGGAACGGCACCGGGCCAACAAGGTCGCGCCCAACAGGCTTAGGCCCAACAACCTTGGACATTAACCCGCTCCCGCTCGGCTGCGGCGGCGTCGTCGCGGATCATGGCCCACAGCTCCTGCTCGATGACGGCGAGGCTGGGATCGGCTATGCTGCGGCCACTGATCGGCCGGTCTATCTCGGTAATGGCGCGCACCCGGCCCGGCCGGCGGGACAGCACGGCGACCCGGTGCCCCAACCGAACGGCCTCGTTCAGGTTGTGCGTCACATAGACCGTCGTCGTGCCCGCGCGCTCGATGATTGCGGAAAACTCGTCCAGCAGCAGCGCCCGTGTTTGCGCGTCCAGCGCCGAAAGCGGCTCGTCCATCAGTAGGCACGCGGGCCGCACCGCCAGCGCGCGGGCGATGCCGACCCGCTGCCGCATGCCGCCCGAAAGCTGCCGCGGCCATGCGCCGGCGAAATCGGCAAGCCCGGTCAGCGCCAGCGCCTCCGCCACCCGCGCCTCCCGCTCGCGCCGGGGCAGCCGCCCCTCCAGCACCAGCGACACGTTCCCCGCCACGCTGCGCCAGGGCAGCAGGGCGAAATCCTGGAACACGGGGGTGAGCGGGTTCAGGCAGTCCCCGGCCACGCGCCCGTCCATCTGCACCGTGCCGGACGTGGGCACGATCAGGCCGCCGATGATGCCGAGCAGCGTGCTCTTGCCGCAGCCTGACGGGCCGATCAGCACCAGCACCCGGCCAGCGTCGGCCACCAGGTCGATGCCCTCCAGCACCGGAAGCGCGTCGTAGCGGTGGCTGACGCCGCGGACGCTCAGCCGTACACTTGATCCGCTCACGCCGGCGATCCGCTCATGCCGGCGGCAGGGCGCCGATGAACCGGGTGTCGACCACGTCGGCGGGGTCGATATGCCCTTTGACCAACCCCTGCTCGGTGAACCAGCGGAGCTGCGCCGCCACGTCCTGCACATCGAGCCGCCCGCCCTCGTCGTAGTAGCCGACGCCCTCGCTGATCTTCCGGGCGCCCTCGGGATCGCCGGCGTAGACGTATTTCTGCAGCAGCGGGATCAGCGCCGCGGCTTTCTCATCGCGGACCGGCTTGCCCGCCGCATCCAGCCGCAGGAAGGCATCCCGGTAGTCGGCCACGCCGCGCTGGTAGGCACGGGCGAAGCGGTGCAGGGCGTCGGGCCGCTCCGTCAACGTTTGGCTCGGCGCGAAGACGGCGGTGATCTGGTACGGCACGACATCGCCGGCCCAGCCGATGATGCGCGCCTCCCCCGTCGCTTGCAGCGGGTTCGCCATCGAGGCGATCGCCATGGTCGCGTCCACCTGCCCGGTGCGCACGGCGGCGACCATGTTGCCGACCTGCTGTAACGGCCGCAGCGTCAGGCTTTTCAGGTCGAACCCCTCGTGCTCGGCGATGCGCCCGACCATGTAGTGGAACGATGAGCCGAACTGCGTGATGCCGAAGCTGTGCCCGCCCAACCGCGCCAGCGACGTGAGCCCGGCGTCATACGCCTTGCGCGACGCCAGGATCGCCGTCCCCTCGTAGCCGCGCTGCTCGTGCAACGCGCCGCCGATCACCTTCAGCGTGCCGCGCCCGGCCAGGCTGAAGAACCCGCCGGTCAACGCGGTGACGCCCACGTCGATGTCGCCCGACACCGCCGCCGCGGCGATGGGCTGCGCTGATTCGAAAAACCGGAAGCTGGCGTCCAGGCCCTCGTCGCGGAAGTAGCCGCGCTCCATGGCGATATACAGCGGCGCCGGGGACAGGGTGTGCAGCAGGCCGATCCGCAGCACCTCCGCCGCCCGCGCCGGCAACGCGATCAGCAACACGGCTGCGGCTAGGCTGAGCAAGGCTGACGCGCGCATTCCGGTTCCCTTATGATCCCGGCGCATCCCTTGCCATACAAGCGCCGGGTTGCACAGGACGGGAGGGCCGCCCATACCCTGGACATGGCCCCACCGTTGCTCTTGTTGCAGAACATCCGCCTGGCGCTCGGCACTGCGCCGCTGCTGAACGGCGCCGAACTCGGCGTGGGCGCGGGCGAGCGCATCTGCCTGGTCGGACGCAACGGGTCCGGCAAGTCCACCCTGCTCAAGGTCGCGGCCGGGCTGCTGCAATCAGACGGCGGCACGCGGTTCCTGCAGCCCGGCACCACCGTGCGCTACCTGCCGCAGGAGCCGGACCTTTCAGGGTTCGCCACCACGCTCGACTACGTGGAGGCCGGCATGGGGCCGGGCGACGACCTGCACCGGGCGCGCAGCATGCTCGACCAGCTCGGCATGACCGGCGAGGAGGACCCGACCCACCTCTCGGGCGGCGAGAAGCGGCGCTGCGCCTTGGCCCGCACCTTGGCGCCCTCCCCGGACCTGCTGCTGCTCGACGAGCCGACCAACCATCTGGACCTGCCGGCCATCGAGTGGCTGGAACAGGAGTTGGCCAGCCTGCGCGCCGGTCTGGTGCTGATCAGCCATGACCGGCGCATGTTGGAGAAGCTGTCCCGCAGCATCGTCTGGCTCGACGGCGGCATCACCCGGCGCATCGACCGCGGCTTCGCCCACTTCGAGGCCTGGCGCGACGAGGTGGAGGAACAGGCCGAACGCGACCAGCACAAGCTGGGCCGCCAGATCGCCCGCGAGGAGGACTGGCTGCGCTACGGCGTCACCGCCCGGCGCAAGCGCAACGTTCGCCGCCTGGGCGAGCTGGGCGCGCTGCGGCAGAAGCGGCGGGAAATGGGCGGCGGCGACAACGCGCTGCGCCTGGTCGCGACCGAGGCGGACCTGTCGGGCAAGCTGGTCTCCGTCGCCGAGCACGTCAGCAAGGCGTTCGATGGCACGCCGGTTGTTCGTGACCTGACGCTGCGGGTATTGCGCGGCGACCGGCTGGGCATCGTCGGCCCCAACGGGTCCGGCAAGACGACACTGTTGAAACTGCTGACCGGCGTGGACCAGCCGGACAGCGGCGAGGTCAAGCTCGGCACCAACCTGGCCGAGGTGACGCTCGACCAGCAGCGCGCCAGCCTCGATCCGGACGCGACGCTGTCGGACACGCTGACGGCCGGCGGAGGCGACACCGTGGTCGTGGCCGGGGAGCGCCGGCACGTGATCGGCTACATGAAGGATTTCCTGTTCAAGCCGGAGCAGGCCCGCACCCCGGTCGGTGTGCTGTCGGGCGGCGAGCGCGGGCGGCTAATGCTGGCCTGCGCCATGGCCCGGCCCTCCAACCTGCTGGTGCTGGACGAGCCGACCAACGACCTGGACCTGGAAACGCTCGACCTGCTGCAGGAGATGCTGTCGGAGTATCCCGGCACCGTCCTGTTGGTCAGCCACGACCGCGATTTCCTCGACCGCGTGGTGACGAGCACCCTGGCGGCCGAGGGCGCTGGGCGCTGGGTCGAGTATGCCGGCGGCTACAGCGACATGCTGGCGCAGCGTGGCCAGCCCGAGGCGCCGCCGCCGGAGCGGGCGCGCAGCAGCGGCCCGAAGTCGTTGTCCAAGTCGCTATCCAAGTTGGGCAGCAGCCGCAAGATGACGTTCAAGGACAAGCACGCGCTGGAAACGCTGCCCAGGCAGATCGCGACGACAGAAGCAGAGATCGCGCACCTGCAAAAGCGGCTCGCCGATCCCAATTTGTATCGCCGTGACCCAGCCGCCTTCCGCGCCGCGACCGAGGCGCTGGCCCATGCGCAGGCCGTTCTTGCGGAAACCGAGGAGCGCTGGCTCGGTTTAGAGTTGTTGCGTGAGGAATTAGAAGCTTAGGAGCGGGCTATGACACGCGCCATCATGCTACTATCCTTGTTGATCCTGTCCGGTTGCGGGTTGGCGGCGGCGCCCTGCCGCGTGGCCTCGGCGGCGCTGAAGATCGTGCCGGTCGTGGGCCACGTCGCGGCGGCCCCGACGGATGCGTGCGCCGACATCATAGACTAGCGTCCGCCCAGGTTGCCGGGATACCCCAGGTTGCCGGGATACCGAGGTACGCTGCCAAAGCCACTGTATTCAGCGTGCGGAAAGTCGTCATTGCGGCCCTGGATTGCCCCGGATACGTGGCGGTGTTCAGTTGGTGCGGACTGCTCGCGACGACGTGCGGAACGGCATGGGAAGCCGCGGCGCCACTGGAGTTGACGGGACGACAGGCACGGCCGGCTTCACGGGGACGGCGTTCTCGTCAAAGGTGGAGCGTAGCACAACGGCGCCCTCCGGCCCGCGCACTGTCACTTCGCCGGCCACGATCGCCTCGATGACGGCGGCGCCGAGGTGGTCGCCCTCACTCATCACGAGCGGCCGGCCGCCGCCAACGTTGGCGAACAGGGCAAATCTCCCGATAGGACTCACTACCACGCCAGTCAGCCGCGGCATCGGCTTGGCCGGGTCTATGGCAGGGCCGGCGACCTTGGCCGGTGGCCGCCGGCTTGAACTGAACAAGGGCCGGGCCAGGATAGTGGCCGTGCCTGCCAAAGCAGCGTTCCCGCCACCTGAGGCCCGTGCCGCGATGGGTGTTGGAGGGGGAAGGTTCGGCACGGCGGCCCTGCCGTTTCCGTCCTCCCCGGCCACGCTTCCAATTCCAAGCGCGATTGCCCCGATCAAGCCGGCCGCAGCCAGCCCAAAGGCGGGCCGGGCGACGTGCCCAGCGCCACGCATGGCGCTGGAACGCTGGTCAAAACTCATCTTGCAAAGCGGCGCACGGGGTC
>JAABUV010007958.1_pt1 | contig 10910 bp, 11 predicted proteins | sample 5559971 | NCBI WGS metagenome assembly JAABUV01 (sample SAMN10711881, study PRJNA513362) | rock metagenome | isolation source: Antarctica rocks | place: Antarctica: Victoria Land, Knobhead nord | collected 2015-12-19
CGGCGGCGATGAACCTGGTCAGGATGACCGAATGGCTCGGCGGCGCCGAGCTGGCCACGACAAGACGCTCGAAGCTCCGCGCGCTAATGGCACAGGCCGCCTGACGGGAATTCGCCAGCAGTATCGAGGCTGCGGATGAACCAATCTTCCACGCCGATTGACACTGTTGGGCCTCGATCGCGTCCACGGCGCGCAGCAGGCGCAGGTTCAAGCGCTGATCGAGGTGCCGGGCCGCCATGCCTCATCCTATACGGGAACGACGCACTTGACACGCCGCGCTCCGGCGATCGGCCACTCGGCAGCAGGCAGCCACGCCCACAGAGACTCAGCCCGAATGGCCTAACGCCACCGTCAAAGCAGCTTGCGCCGCCTCCACTGTGTCGCCTCTCCAGGCGACCACCTGGTCTGGCCGAACAAGCGCGAGGTCCGCGCCATAAACATCGCGCAGATTGTCCTTGGTCAGGTCTAGCAGCGTCATCTGCAAGCCGGCAGGTTCCGCGCAGCTTGTCGATCTGGTCAGCTCCTCCGCGCAGGGGCCTAGCTTCAGCAGCGTGAAGCCGCGCCCAAACGCATCGAACAACGAACGGCCCCCAGGTAGCCAGGCGTGCGGCGCACGGCCGCCTGGGCAGGCGCTCGGCACATACACAGACGCCGTGTCGGGGGGCGGGAGCGTCCCGTCCGGGACGATCACCGGCGAGCCGTCGTAGCGCGCACCCAACGTGACGCCCGGTATGTTGAACTCCTTGCGCGCGTGACGGTTCAAGTAGTCGCCGGCGGCGGCCCTGGCCTGCTGGCCAGACGGCCCATTCAACTCGATGTCCGGATCGGGCCGGAAATTGCCGATCGAGTTGGCGAAGCTGCGCGCATACGCGGTGTTCCGCAGGGCGGCAGGGCGCCGCTCGGCCTCGTAGCTTTCCAGCAACCGGGGTCCACCCCATCCTCGGACCATGGCTGCCAGTTTCCAGCCCAGGTTGACCGCGTCCTCCACGGCTGTGTTGTAGCCAAGGCCGCCTGTGGGCGTGAACAGGTGGGCCGCGTCGCCGGCCAGAAAGATGCGGCCGGTCCCGAATGCCTCGGCGACCAGCGTGAACCCGGCCGTCCAGGACGCGCGCGAGATGATCTCGAAGCCGCACTCGGCGCCAAGTGCGGCTTCCACCATCGCGCGCGCATCCGCTTCGGTCGGTTCGGCCGGATCGACACCAGGGCGGAGCTGGGTGTGGAAGGCGAACAGTTCCCGCCCGTCGATGGCGGCCATGAACCCGCGCCGTTCCGGGTTGACGGCCCAGTACATCCAGGCGGGCGGATGCGGGATGACATCATACAAACCCGGCGCCCGCACGAACACGGCGTGCATGCGGCCGCCCAGGAAATCTCGTGAGGCGGCGCCCTCGCCGCCATAGCCGATCCCCAGGGACTTGCGCACCATGCTGCGCGGCCCGTCGCAACCGACCGCGTAGTCTGCCTGGATGGTCAACGGGCGACCGGTGCCGACGGGCTCCGCCTCCAGGGTGACACCGCCCTCATCTTGGGTGATGCCAAGCACCCGGCTTCCGTATCGTAGATCGATGCCGGGCACCCTGCCCGCATGCCGATGCAAGACCTGCTCGACATACAGCTGTGAACACCGGTGCGGCAGCTCGGCCGTACTCCACGAGCCGGCGCTGCCGCGGGCCAGGACGCTCGCCATCTTGGCCGATGGGAGCGAGAAGCGCGCCAACTCGTCCCGGGCGAACCGGGTGAAATAGGCGACATCGGTCGGGTAGTCGGCCGGCAGGCCCTGGGCGCGCACCTCGTCAGCCAAACCGAGCCGCCGGTAATGCTCCATCGTGCGGGCCTGAGTCGCGTTCGCCTGGGGTACCGTGGTGGTGCCGGGCCGGTCGTTCAGCAGCACGCATGGCACGCCGTGCCGCCCGAGTTCGATGGCGAGCACAAGTCCGCAAGGGCCGCCGCCAACGATGGCGACGGCTGTCCGGATTGGATCGGTCATCGTTACAAACTAACGGACTGGAAGAACTTGGGGTCCACCGGCGGACCCCATTGGGCTAGGTTGTCCTCGGTCGCCGGGTAGCTCCCGGGCTTTGCCTCGCAGGTCAGGAGGTCGCCGTCGGCGTAATGCTCGAACAAGTATCCCCACGGGCTGCGCCAGTAGTCGAACACCTGGCTCCCGAGCAGATGGCGGCCTACGCCCCAGGACGGCGTCCAGCCTTTGTCGGCAAGCCAGTGATGCCCGATGTGCACGGCATCCGGGTCCTGCACCTCGAACGAGACGTGGTGGACGTTCACGTCGCCGGGGGCATGCAGCACGAAGATGGTGTGGTGGTCGGCCGGCTGCTGTCCCCGGTCGCAGCGGAGGAACACCCCGAGCATCGTGTCCGGTTCGCCCGGCAGGTGCAGGCGGTCCGTCACGAGCATGCCAAGCGTGGTGCGGAACCACTCGACAGCGGCCGGGCCGTCGTTGAACTTCAGGACGCAGTGGCCGGTCCTGACGACGCGGGCAGGCTCGTAGTCGGGCCGTTGCACATCCCCGACCCGGGATTTGCTGAAGGCGAAGTTGATCCGGAGCGGATCGCGGATCGCAAGCAGATCGACCCGTTCAATGCCGTGGAGCAAGTCGATCCGGTAGCCGTCGGGCGCCTGCAGCCGGACCCGTTGCCCACCGCCCGGGGCGTCGATGTCCTCGACCGGCGAAGCGCCGGGCAGACGTGCCGCATGGGCAAGCTCCGCGGCCGAGCCGACCATCAGCCCGACCGCCACGAACCTGGCATCGCCGCGCTCGCACATGCAGATGCAGGGGTAGTCGCCTACGCCGCGTGCTAGGAGCCGGTCTGGCGACGCGTCGGTTATCACCAAGCCGAAGTCCCGCATGAAGTCCGCCATCCTCTCCAAATCAGGAGCGGCATAGGCAACGTAAACGACATCCTGAACCTTTATCATCGCAAGTGATCCTTCCGACCCGGATTGTTTGAGAAGGTTTGCTTCAAGACGATTCGAGACCGGCGTCCTGGAACAGGATGCAGATTTCGCGCCGGGCGATCCGCCAGCCGTCCGGCGTGCGCCGGAACTGATCGAGGTACTCGCCGACCATGGCGGGGCCGTTCATGGGCAGCGGTCCCGTGGCGTCGCGCCTGGCCGCACGGTAGAACGTGAACAGCGTGAGCCCTTCGGCACGGTCGCTGGCTAGTTGCCGCGCTTCGAAGTTGGTGCAGACGTGCCGGGTAATGAGTTCCGTGGGCCTCCCGTCCAGCCACTTCCGCAGTGCCGCATGGCCGGTCAAAGCACTTCCCCACCGGTCCAGCACAGCGTCTTCGGTGAACAAGGCGAGGACCTCGTCATCGCGGTGGCGATCGATGCCGTTGGCGAAGGCGATCGACAGCGCCTGGCACTCCACCCACCACCCGGCGCCGCTCATCACGCCCGCCTACGGGACGGGCGCGCGGCGTCGGCGAAGGCCGCCACATCCGTGATGCCGGACAGCTCCAGCAGGCCCGCGCGAAGCCCGTCATAGACCATGCCGCCCAGGTGCTGGCGCAGGTGCCGCTCCATGGCGGCCATGATCTCCTTGAAGGCGCGCATCAGCGTGTCCCCATCCGGGGTGAAGTACACCCGCCTTGCCCGGCGGTCCGCCTCATCCGTCTTTACCGTGACGAAGCCCACCTCCTCGCAGGCGCGGACGAGGCTGGTCATGGCGGCCTTGGTCAGGTTGGCCCGGGCCGCAAGGTCCGTCATGCGCGTGCCGTCGCCATCCAAGTGGCGAAGCACGTTGAAATGCGTGCGCCGGACCTGGCCATAGCCGGCCACCGCCAAGGCGGTGAGCAGGTAAGCGTCGCACCAACCGGAACTGCTCAGCAGCAGCCGGCTGGTGTTGAGGTTGCGCCAGCTGCCGTCCACATCGGTGCGGACGCCCCCTGGCGGCGGCGGACTGGGGTCGGTGCGACTGGCTTTCGGCATCGGTGACGGCCATCCCTGCTGCGAACCCGGCTGCCCTTCCACCCCGCGTCCCGAGGGATTCGTGGTGGCGCCACACAGGTTTAGTTTGCTTACTATATCATTTTCCTGTTCTATCAAGCGGAAAAAAGAAGCGTCGGGGGAAGATGAACAACATCGATACGATCCAGCCGGAGGTGGCACGGGGCCTGGACCATGACTGGACCGCCGTCGTGGCCTGCGCCCTGGGACTCGCCTTCTCAGTCGCGACGCTCGGCTTGTATTCGTTCGGCATCTTCGTCCGACCGCTTGCCGCCGAGTTCGGCTGGAGCCGGACTCAGCTCTCGGGGGCCATCTCCGTCAGCATCTATGGACTCGCCGTCTCCTCCCCAATCTGGGGCTTGCTGCTCGACCGGTTCGGGCCACGCCGGATCATGCTGCCGTCGGCTGTCATGCTCTCGGTCCTGCTCGCCTCGCTTTCGCTGCTGACGCCCAACCTGTGGCACCTCTACCTCGTATTCGGGGCCATGCAGATCTGTGCGGGCGGCGCCTCCCCGCTCGGCTATTCCGCCGTCCTGACGCGGCGTTTCGACCGCCGGCTCGGCCTTGCGCTCGGGCTTGGCCTCATGGGGGTCGGGAGCGGCGCGGCGCTCCTGCCACCCTTGTCCCAGGCCCTTTTGGGAGAGTTCGGCTGGCGCAATGCCTATGCCATCCTCGGCCTAATCACGCTGGTTGTCACCGTGCCTGCCATGCTGGTCGCGACACGCAACATCCGCAGGCCGGCCGGCACCCGGGGCGGCCCGCTCGCGGCGTCCGTCATGACGCTGGCCCGGACACGGCCGTTCGTCCTCATGAGCCTTGCGTTCTTCCTGATGGGGTTGGCCAGCGTTGGTACCATCACCCAGCTCGTGCCGATGATGGCCGACCGCGGCGCGGACCCGGCTGCCGCGGCACGGGTGGCGGCGCTCGCCGGGTTGGCCGCCTTGGTCGGCCGCGGCGGCGTCGGCTGGGTGCTCGACCGCATCCACGCACCGCACGTGTTTGTGGGGGTTGCGCTGCTGGGCGTGCTCGCCTTCCTGCTGCTTGGCTACGGCCAAAGCCCGGCCACGGCATACGTGGCCGCAATCCTGGTTGGCAGCGTGATCGGCATGGAGGTTGACTTCATCTCATTCATGGTCCGCCGTTACTTCGACCCGGCGGTGTTCGGCAGCCTCTACGGCATCGCGTTTGGCGTGTTCAACCTGGGATCAGGGACAGGTCCCGTCGTGCTCGGGGGTAGCTTCGACCGGTTCGGCAGCTACGGTCCGGGTCTGCTGGTATTTGCGGCGATCGGCGCGGTCGCGGCGTGCCTCATGCTGGCGATGCCAAGGTACGACAGCTCCCAGCCTGCAAACTGACGTTCGCCTCAAGAGTCTCTCCGTGATGAACCCGTGGCCAAGGACCTGGCCCGAACGGTTCCAGCGGCGTTTGTGTTCCAAGAAAAGTGCTTTACCCAAGAAGCGGGAATCCATCATGGACCTACGAGACATGGATCAGGCCGTCATCGCGGAACTGGCCAGGACTGGAACGCTGCGGGCCGGAGTCAACATGGGCAACTTCCTGCTGGTGACCGGGACAAACGGCACGGGCGACCCCAAAGGTGTCGCGCCAGACCTGGCTCGCGCCATTGCAAAGCGCCTTGGCGTTCCGTTGGACTTCAGGCCGTTCAGCATGGCGAGCGAGGTGGCCGAGGCTGCCGCGGCCGGCGCCTGCGATATCGGCCTGATAGGCGCCGACCCTGCTCACGCCGAAACAATGATCTTCACGGCGCCCTGTGTGTTGATCGAGGCGACATATCTGGTTCTAGCCGGGTCGCCGCTGGAGACGGTTGCCGACACCGACCGGCTCGGCGCCCGGATCGCGGTGGCGAGTCTACGTCCTGGCCTTCTGTCGGACGCCGCGGCTTTTCCCAGGACCATGGGTTCTCGAAGGACACTTCTCCGTCGTGCAGCAGGCTGTCGGGACGGCGTGCGCCACCTTGGAAGGTGCAGCGTTTCTCCAATCGTTCGTGGACAGACGCGAAAGGCTCTAGTTTGGTCGCCCGGATGATTATGCGGCACCGCGCCAACGGGCTTTCTGTTGCGTCGCCGGTCAGCCAGCACGGGTGGCAGGCTGCGAGGCAACTGATTTTGTCAAATAATTGGGAGAAAGACAATGTCGTTGATTAAACGCCGCGACCTGATTGCGTCCGCCGCCGCGGCATCGGTAGTGTCGTCCGCGGCGGTGGCGCAAGCGCCGGCCAACCCGTCTGCCGGGCCGCCGCCTAACATCGTGTTCTTTGTTGCCGACGACATGGGTTTTACGGACCTGTCCTGCTACGGTCGGACCGACATCTCCACGCCGCACATCGACCGCATCGCCGCCGACGGGGTGCGCTTCACCCAGGGCTACGCGAACTCCGCGGTTTGTTCGGCCACGCGCGCGGCGCTGATCACTGGGCGATACCAGTATCGGCTGCCGGTCGGGCTTGAGGAACCTATCTCCGCCGGGCTCGCCGGGCTCGCCGGGGCTGCCGCCCAGCCACCCGACGCTGCCTTCGTTGCTCAAGGCTCGGGGCTACGGCACGACGCTTCTGGGCAAATAGCACCTTGGCGGACTGCCGGCGTTCAGCCCGCTCAAAAGCGGCTACGACCATTTCTGGGGTTTTCGCAGCGGCGGGATCGACTATTTCACGCATCGCAACCTGGCGCAGAAGGATGATCTTTGGGACGGTGATGTCCCGGTGGTGCAGACCGGCTATATGACCGACCTGATCGGCGACCGGGCCGTGGCCGCGGTGACCGATTACGCCAGGTCGCCTGCGCCGTTCTTCCTCAGCGTGCATTTCAACGCGCCCCATTGGCCCTGGGAGGCGGTGGACGACCAGGCGGAGTCCGAGCGACTTCGCACGAGGTCGCTCCAGCACTACGACGGCGGCAGTCAGAAAACCTACCGGTCAATGATCGAGCGGATGGACATGCAGGTCGGCCGCGTGCTGCACGCGCTGGACCAGGCGGGGGTGGCGGACAACACCATCATCGTATTCACCAGCGACAATGGCGGCGAGCGGTTCTCCAACACCTGGCCGTTCACCGGGCGCAAGACGGAACTGCTGGAAGGCGGGCTCCGCGTCCCCATGATCGTGCGCTGGCCTGCGCGGCTGCCGCAGGGCACGGTGTCCGAGCAGGTCGGGATCAGCATGGATTGGCTCCCCACCCTGCTCGCCGCCGCAGGCGGCGCGCCTGACCCAGCCTATCCGGCCGATGGCATGAACCTGCTGCCGCACCTGGCGGGCGGCACGCCGCCGGTGCCGCGGCGCCTGTTCTGGCGCTACAAGGCCAACCATCAGCGTGCGGCGCGCAATGGAAGCTGGAAAATACTCAAGATTGCCGACAACAGTTTCTTGTTCAATGTCGTGGAGGACCCGATGGAGCGCGCCAACCTGCGCGAGCGCCACGCGGATATCTACGATCGGCTGGTGACCGAGTGGGACGACTGGAACCAGGGTATGCTGCCGGAGGTACGCGAAAGCTTCACCGAGGGGTTCACGGCTGCCCGGCTGGCGGACCACATCGGCGCAAAGCAAGTGTCGATGGAGCCGGATCCCGGGTGGCCCAAGGCCAGCCGCTGACGTGTGCGGACATGAAGTCCATTACGTCCGGCCGAGGTGATCGAGCACGCGGTCCGGCTGCATCACTGCTTCAGCTTGAGCCTGCGTGACGTCGAAACCATCCTCGCGGCAAACGTATGGGGCGCCGCGCGTGCATGCGGAGTTGCGGGCACGCGTGGAGAAGCACTGGGATTGCCCCAGTCCGGATACTGCTGGCGAAGTCGTCAGGCCCAAGTTGGTTGGGCCATGAGGCGAGCGAAGGTGGACTGGCGCGTGCGTGCGCGTGGTGTGCCTGAGAGCCAATCATTGATCCGGGACAGGTTGATGGCCGCGGCCGTCAGCACGTGCTGCAAGTGTGTCTTGGCGAGGCCGACATAGCAGGCGCGGCGCAGGTGCATGGCCCGCATGCCCTGCGACAACGTGCCTTCGATGCCGGCGCGGCGACGGTGCTCGGCGGCAAACGATTTTCCGGTCTCGCGCGCACGGGCCGCTTCCAGCGCTTCGTGCTCCACTTGCCGCCGCGGCGTGAGCAGGCGGCGTGGGGCGCGGGTGCAACGCGACTTCAGCGCACACGGCTTGCAGTCGGTCGTCGAAAAGTAGATGCGCATGACCGTCCGTCCCTGGTTGTGAACGGCGGTCCAGGTTTGGCTGCTGTGTCCGGCCGGGCAGGTCGCGACCTGCCCGTTCCAGTCAAGCTTGAAGTCCCGCACGGTGAAGGCACCTTCGGTCTTGGCCTGCCATTGATGATCCTTGGGCGCCGGCCCGATCAGCTCCACGCCATGGTCACGCATGCTGGCCACCAGCTGGTCCGTATCCACGTAGCCAGCGTCCACCAGGTGTACTTGCCCGGCAGCAGGTCCTTGGCAGCGAGCGCTCCGTGCACGGGGCCAAGAGCGTCGCGATCCACGACCGGCGCAGGCGTCGTCTCGACGTGGGTGATCAGGTGCGGCCGCTCGTCGTCGCATGCTTCCGTCAGGTGGACCTTGTAGCCGATCCATGTGGTCGTCCGTTTCTTGGCGTAGTGCACCTCCGGATCATAGGGCGAGGCCACCATGAGCAGCGACGCCGGGAGGCCCTCAACCGTTGTGCGCCACCGGACCAGCATCCCGTCCTCGCCAGGTCCGTTCGCGCCGCTTGCACCGGCCTCGGGCGGCAGCAGGCAGAAGTTCTGGATCCAGACCCGTCTCAGCAGCATCACGCTGGGCACCTCGCGCAGCCATGCAGGTGCGTCCGACGCCGCAATGGCCGCGAGCAGCGCATGGGCATCACGCCCGACCTCCTCGGCGTAGGCCCGCCGTGCGTCGTCGCCTTTCGGAATGCGGTAATCATCGGCCGGTCTGGCATAGCGCTCCACCCAGGTTGGGTCGGCTTGGGCACGGAGCCACTCAGGAGCCGCAGCCGCAAGAACGTTCAGCGCCGCCCGGAACGTCTCGGCGGCGCAGCCTAGGCGGTTGAGAGAGCGGACGGCTCCAAGCACGTGCGTGCTGTCCGTGCGCTGCCGCCCACGGGACACCAACAGCTTATGCTCCCGGCACAGCGTGAGCAGCGTGTCGAGAAGCAGCGCCTCCGCCCCGCCCGCCACCAGCCGGCTGCGGAACTCGCTCAACACCGAAGCGTCGAAGCCGGGGTCGGCCAACTCCAGCCCGAGCAGATACTTCCAGTCGATCCGGCTTCGGGCCGCATCCGCTGCTTGCCGGTCCGACAGGTTTTCAGCGAACTGCAGCAGCGTCACAAGAGCGAGCCGCCACGGCGCTTCGGCCGGCTGCCCGTGACTGGGGAACAACGCAGCAAACTGCTGGTCCATGAATATCGGCCCAAGTGCGTCACGCAAGCGCAGACAGGGGTTGCCGCGCCGGAAAACAGCCTATGCAACAGCGGTCGTGGACGTGGGAACCGGCACAGACGGAGCAGGGCGGAGCGACATTGTGGGTCTCCGAAAAGACGGCGCTTGCAGCACGCACGTGAAAATCCACCCTGTGCCAAACCCCTTCCGACTTCGCCAGCAGTATCGGTCCGGTGGCTCTCCCGCGCTTTGCGTGGATCATGCCGCTATCAGAACGCGTCGTCGCAGCAGGTCGAAGCCGGCTCGGCCATAGCTTTGTCGTTTCAGGAACTTGAGACGGTTGATCTGGCCTTCAGCCTGGCCGCTGCTCCAGGGTTCGGTGAGCGCGGCACGCACCGTGGCGCCGTCCTGCTCCAGCCCGGCGGCGAACGTCTCGACGGCGCTGACGCCGCACGCATGGGCTTCGGCCAGCCAAGCATTGAGATCGGCCAGCGGCGTGGCGGGGCGTGTGGGCTGCCCGGCGCCGCACCCGCGGACAAGGGCGGTGAACCGACGCGCGAGGGAGGCGACCCGGGCGGCCTCCGCGTCCTGCTCGGTTCGCCTGACGGTTGCGGCGTCCAAGGGCGACGGTGCCGTGGCTGGGCGCACCAGCAGCCACGCAAGCTGCTTGGGCGAGGGCAGTGCCGGGCCAGGGCCGGATGCGGTAGCATGCGCTGCGCTGGCCGATGCGCCTTGCAGCCATTTCCGGGGCGTCCTGCAAGCCGGCTTCGTCCGGTTCTCGGCCACCCACTTCTGCACCATCTTGGGACTGTGCGCGTAGCCACGGGTCCGCACCTCGCGCCAGAGCGCCATGGCGTCCTCGCAGCCCTCGGCCATTCGCGTTTCCAGGTGGGCGATGAACGGGTCGAGGATGCTGCGCCCCGACCGGCGCATGGCCCGCTCGGGGAAGCTCTCGGCGTAGGCGTACTTGCGCACCGTCGCCCGTGCCAAGCCGGTGGCGCGGCCGATGGCGAGCAGGGCCTCGCCGGCCAGGTGGCGCCGGCGCACGTCCTCGTAGGTGTAGGCGCTTGCAATCATCGGCGCTTGTGCTCGCAAACAGCGCGGATTCCTGCTCGGATTCGCTGACAATGGGGCGAGCGTCGTGCTCACATTATCTGCCACTGCGCTCGCCATCATCGCGCTGTGCTCGCCAACGGAGGATCGTGCTCACAATCCACGCCAATGACCGAACTGAGGTCAGGATGACGCCGGTGCTTGCCGGGAAGTCGCACGTCTGGGTTTGGCCTCAGCAGCCCTGTGAACGCAGTGGCACAGCCGACCTGCATCCCGCGTCTTTGTTCTCGAAAGTCGTCGTCTGCCCAACGTTTCGGAACAGGGCAACCAAGAACAGTTCTGAGAAGCGAAAGTGCCTTGATGCGCGGCTCAGGGCAGCACGCGCCGAAGACGCTCAGAAACCTGGCAGACCGTGTGGAAACACTCTGGTGCGCGGGCAAAATTGGAAGGTGAAGGAGTGGCCGCTTTCCGAGCTTTCTGGCGTATCAGGATCGCTTGCGCGCAGGCTCCCGTCCTATACTG
>JAABUV010007959.1_pt1 | contig 10907 bp, 8 predicted proteins | sample 5559971 | NCBI WGS metagenome assembly JAABUV01 (sample SAMN10711881, study PRJNA513362) | rock metagenome | isolation source: Antarctica rocks | place: Antarctica: Victoria Land, Knobhead nord | collected 2015-12-19
CGCGGCGCCTCGCCCTCGCCGCCTGCGCGTGTGGCGGGCCCTGGACATGCAGCTTGCGATATGCAGCTTGCGATGCAGGACCCTACCCAAGTGCACATGGACACGGGATGGGCCATGCAGCGCAACTTCACCTGACAAGTGAAAACTGCCAGCTGCGTCAAGGCGCTAGGCTGTCATCTTCAGGCACCACATCGGCGTCGCGCCCTGGGCCGCGGCTGCACCCAGAACGCAGATGGCAATGACGGCAACTCAATTGCAGCTCCCAGACGCGCGCCGGTGGCCGGGCGCACCTTCGGATCCGCCCTGCTTGCCGATGACGGTGCAGCGCACCAGCTGCCCCACGCTGAACAGCTCCGCGAGGGCCGGCACCGCAGCCGCGGCCGCGGCCGCCGCGCGCCCGGCCGCCGTCGCGGGCCCGGCCACCGCCGCGGCCGCGGCGGCCGCGGCCGCCTCCGCCTTGACGACGAGCTCTGCCAGGACGTCCGATGCCTGCCGCCGCTCATGTGGGTTCAGAAGCGGTCTGAGCCAAATAGGGTGGGTGCACAGATGCTTCGACCAGGAAGCGGCCGATCCCGCCTGCCGCACCTCAAGAGAGCGCGCCCGTGATGGGGCAAGCGCGCTCAGCGTGCACCTGCAAAACTGGAGCACCGTGGGCGGCCCCGCATGCAATCCCAAGCGGAGGAGTTGCCAGGCGCCGGCCGGCGTTGCGGGCGGCACCTCCGTCAGGGCGACGTGCCCGCGCAGGCCATGCGGCAGGCTGACCACCAGCTCGCGCGCGCCCACCTCGGCCACGGCGCCCCACACGCGCGCGCCCTCGCCCAGCGTCTGCCGCAGCGGCAAGCGGCGCTTATTACGGTGCGCCGCGACTGCTTGCCCAGGGTGCAAGCATGCTTGATAATGACCGCCTGCTTCTACCCCGCGCCTTTTCGCGCTCCATCAACATGCCGACTCAGGGACGGTCCTAAGGCGTGCGAGGCGTTGTCCAGCAGACATTCATACGCGTTGCCAGACACCTGGGTGAGACATAAAAAGTTGTGACGGATGGCTGCGCGGACCCTCGCGCAGTTCACAATGTCGTCCAGGGCACAGACTCCGCAAACAAGCGCTCAAGCGCACGGTGCCGCGGCGCGCAAGCAGGGATGCCGCAATGCGCCACTGCCAGACAGCCCGGCCTGCCACCCCGCCCCAACCGTGCGCGGCCCCGCGGCGCGCCTTGAATTTAAGCAGCTCCACAAACTTGGGCAGGCGGCCGCTCCCGGCCTCCCGCCCAAAGAAGACGTCCTCCTCGGCGCCCTCGGGCGCCTGCGCGCGGCCGCGCACCAGCGCGCTGCGTAAGAGGGCTGCACGCACGCGCTTGCGCTTGCCGCACACAGCGGCGCACGCGCGAGCGCGTAGCAGCCTCCAGCGCTGACGCGCGGTCGCTATCAAGCGACCAGCGGCCGACTCCGGCTTGCTGCAGCCGCTGCACAAAAGTGCACGTACACATAGAGCGCTATATGTGTGCTCTTTACAGGGCACACATATAGTGTGCAAGCAGTGCAAGCAGGCGCCCCCGAGACACCACCCAAGCAATTGCACTGCAAGCAGCAGACACTGGCAAGCACGGCCGCGCCCCGCAAGTCACGTCTGTTCATAGTCATGCCCTTCTACTGGGCTTGCAACGCAGTGTCCGCAGCGGTGGTCGGTGACATGCTGCCGGAGCAGACTCGTGCTGACCATACTGGACATGCAGCATGGACATGCTGCCGGGGCTCGAGCGCCGCGCTAGGCAGCTCGTGGACGCAGGCAAGCAGGCTGCAGCGGCGTGCTTGGCAGAGCAACCCAGCCACACAGCGGGGCTTGTGCGGCCGCCGCCCCATGCGCCGCCTGCCGAGACCGCGCACCGCTTCCCACTTTTGCCTCCCTTACCTCGCCTCTCCCCAGCCTCAAGACTGACGCTGCCTACCAATACGTGCTGCACCGGTTCAGCCTTGCTGCAGCTCTGCCGCCGCAAAGTGCCGCTGGCCAATTAAGCACGCCCTGAGTTCCTCGAGTCTTCAACCTACGCCCTTGAGTCAGGGCCTGCCTGCCAGTCGCCCTCGCACCGGGTCGGCCTTCTTGCGGCGCTTGCGCGGGCCGCCGCCCTGGTCGCCGCCCGCGAAAAAGTCGCGCGTGGCGTCGGCCTCCGCCTCCTCGCGCAGCCGCCGGCGGTCCAGCGCGCTCAGGCCGCCGCCGCCGCCGCGCGGGAAGTCCTCCTCGGCGGCCGCGCCATTCGCCGCGCCCGCGGCGCCGGCGGGGCCGCCTTGCGCGCCCATGGCCTGCAGGGCGTGGACGGGAGCGCGATGCGGCAAGCAAGCCAGCTGGCTGGTGGGCGTGTTGACCCCGCTTCAAGCCGCAGCAGCAGGCACTTTCCTGCAGCATCACATCAGGTTATTGGGGGACAGCAACCCTGCACGTGCGCACATACTAAGGTGCTTTGTTAATGGTCCCCGTGACAAAAACACCGCCTCGATTCACGCCCATTGTCCGTCCTTCTGTGCGTGTAGTGAGCCGCTAGGCTGCCTGCAGGCGAGGCATAGCACTAGCAGCCAGGGCAGCAGCCGGACGGGAGCATATACTCTGTCGCCGGCGCGGCGCTTGTGGGGGCGGGCGTGAGGGCGCGGGGCCGCCAGGAGCGCCACGGGGGACAGCGTGGGCGCCCCTGGAGGCCGGGGCAGCCTGCGGCGGGGCCGTATGGCGGCGGGGCACATGCGTTCTACCTGGCCGGGAGCGGCAAGCCTACTATTGGTGGCGGCTGCGCTGGTAGCTCGCGCCGCAGCAGCTGCGCCGCAGGGCATAGAGTACAAGTGCGGCCCCGGGCGTGCCGAGGGGTCCTCCAACGCAACGCGCTTGACGTGCACTTGCCTGAGCGTTGACGGTTGGGCCACATTTGCTGGGCCGGCGGGCGCACACGTGCGCTAAACCCAACGCCGCTGGGGCTGTCACGTGAGTTGCGCAGCGATCCAACGCGGGGGTCTGTCGGATGCTGCAATGCCTCATACGGCCAGCATCTGCCGCGCCGATGCGCGCCCTCGCAGCGGGTCTGCTCTGGCAGAATGCAGCGGCGTGCTATGAACGGCACGGTGTCCTACAGCGCGCCTGTTGTAACGTTGCTCATGAAGCCACCTTCCGCTCGGGCGCGCGCGGGGAGACTTGACCGAGGAGGTTGCACGCTGCACTGCGTGGCAGCGCAGAGCCGGCGGGTGCAGGGGGCGCTGAGCCTGAAACTTCCTAACGCGCAGTTGGCGAGAACGGGTCTGCCCGCGTGCAGCGCGCGCGCAGCAGCAGGCCTGTGCGGTCCTGGCACCAGCGCCTGCAAGGGCTTGGGACGCCTGGGCAGGCGTACAGGCCGCAGGGAGTGCAGATTTTCAGGTTGCGTTTGTGCGGAGGGGCGACTTTCTTGTTGACACCTGCATGGCGCAGCGTGGCTCGCGTTTGCGCAGGAGGTGCTGTCTGTTAAGCCTGTTCCTGTGGGGCGTGCGGCAGGTGGGTGTATCGGACGCCCGGCAGCATCCTGGACCCCACCGCGGTCGACATGGGCAAGGGCTCCACGAATGGCACTGTGGACAGCGCGCTGAGCGCCGTGGCGCCGGACTATACGCCGCAGCTGCGCTATGCGCACGGCTCCACACTCGCCATTCTGCCAAACGGCTCGCTCGCGGCAGCCTTCCAGGCGCGCATCACGCGCTTTGCTGGGCTCTAAGAGCTGATGTCGCCGCTTCGCGCCTGTCTTTCCAGCGCAAGGCGTGCTGGCGCGTTTTGCGCCCCAAGGCATGGCGTTAGGCCACTGGCTTTTTGCCCCCATCTGAGACAATTGTTGATGCCCTAGGCAGGACTGCAACCAGGTGCAGTATCTGAACCTCCTGCCTGCTGTTGGGGCGCTTTTCTGTGCGCCCGGCTGCTCTTTGTTTGCGCATGAGTCACTGCCACGCTTGCTTTCTCCGTGTCCGAGCCATTATGGCGACGCGCCTGCCAGTATGTGACCACGAGAGACGGTGTCCGCTGCGCGCAGGCGACGCCGGCGCCAAAGTACTGGGAGGGCGCGGACAGCATGGGCCTGTATTGGGCGCTGTCCAACGACAGCGGTCTGACTTGGGGGCCCACGCTGCTGCTGCAGCCGCCCATCGACAACCTGCCGCTCTGGGGCCCCATGCTGTTTGCGCAGGCTCGCCCCGACTGGGGCTGCTGCGCAGGCTCTGGGGCGTCTGCTCACACTGCTGCTCTGGCGTCACTGCAGTTTGCGTGCCGTGGAGCCTGTCGGGTCCGGTCGAGGCCGTATGACTGCACCCCGCACCTTCATCTCCTCTGCCGCCCGGTGCAAGTCCGCAGCACTGTCGCTACAGCAATGCTCTGCGGAGCTAGCAGACCTTTGCCTGGCCGCAAGTTAATGGTGACTTCAGCTCAAACGCAGGGGAGAGGCCTGGGCACAGGACGCCGGCATGATGAGGGCCGGGGCTGACAGCGCCGCGCTCGCGTGCGCGCAGAACGGGACGACGTTCCTGGTGTTTTCCGGGCCGACGCCCGACCAGTGCAAATACAAGACCGAGGTGGGCACGCTGTGGGCGCCCGGCGGCAGCTACCTGATCATGGAGTCGCCTGACTCCGGCGCGACATGGTCCAAGCCGCGGGTGCGCTGCCCCGCAGCACGAGTGGAGGCTGCCGGCTGGGGGCAAGCGCTGTGCGGCACCCTGTGTCTGGGTTCACAAGCTTCTCCGCTGGTTCGAGCGCGGAAAGCTCTGCCCCGTTGCGCCTACGACCGTGCGCGGTAAAGTTTGCGGCCACTGGCCCCGGTATATGACGAGCGTCGCTTGCCTTGCTGTGTGCTTTGCTGTTGCTTTCCTTTCCTCTTATTTACGACAGCAGGCACCTCGCTGCGTCACTCACTGCAGCATTGCCGGCTGCGTGTCGAAGCAGCGGAAGTTGCACGCACCCCTGCTCACGCTAGGTGCATCTTTTATTGTGTGAGCGTTCTCACTCGATATACTCTTATGCGCCAGGATCTGCTGCCCTGGAGCGCGGAGGGCGGCATCGCAAAGATGGACAGCAACAAGCCGGCCATCACCGCCGGCGGCGACTGGCTCATGGCGTTCTGGCGCGAGCAGGGCGGCTCGGCCGCCTGCGAGCGCAACCCCGAGATGCACGGCGTGCCCGGCGTGCTCCTGTCCTCTGACCAGGCGCGCCCGCAGGCCATGCCGGGCTGCATGCCTGTGAGGCGTCGAGGTCGCTGCATGCTGGTCGAGCTTGCATGTTGTCCACGCTCCTGCGGACACACTCTGAGATATCCTAGTGTGCTGGGACCCGCCCAATGTATGTGCAGGACAAGGCATGGACGGCGGCCGGCGGGCCCGCACACATGGTCAGGTGGACGGGGTAGGATAGTACCGGGGCATAACACGCCCGCATCTGTGATAAGCGCTGGCGATGGCGGTGGGCTAAGCTGGGGCCCGCCTGTGCTCGCGACAGGCAAGACGTGGAAGGTGGCGGGTGTGTCAAGCCCTGGTGTCACCCTAGACCTAACCACGGCCGCGCGCGCGCGCAGGGCAAGACGTGGAAGGTGGTGGACGTGCCCGCGCGCAGCGACACGTGGCTGATCGAGCCGGCGATCGCGACGTACGACCGCGAGGACGGCGGGCAGGGCGTCGTGCAGCTCTTCCGCTCGCGTATCGGCGTCACGCTGCAGGCCTACAGCAGCGACGGCGGGCACACCTGGGGCCCCGCCGACTTTGCCGCGCTGCCCAACCCCAACAGCCGGGTTCGCGCCCGGCCAGGGCCTTGGCCCGCTGCCGCCGCGCGTCACCTCGGACCACGACAGGCTGGTGCCGCGGCAGCCGCCACGCCCTTTCCGTGGCCGCCCCTGCTGCGGTGCCGGCTCCATTGGGGAGCTTGCCAGCCGTTCTTGATCAGGGCTTTGTGTCACAGCGACAGTGTGCACAGGGCCCCGGCGCGCAGCTTTGCCATTCTACTGGCATGGCCTGCAGTAGCTGGCGCGCCACAAGGACTGCGGCGGTGGCCAGTGGGGCGGCACGCGCAGTGCTGCAAAAGCCAGGCTTTTTTTAGGAGCCTCGACGTGCACGCCTGCCCTCTCCAGCCCCCTCAGCCGCTCTGCGGGGCGCGCCCACGCCGCGCGCGCGCCGGCGGACACGGCGCGGCCGCGCCAGCCCACGGCGTCAGGGTTAGTTCCCTACCCTACCCTACATCTCCTAACCCTCACGCCGCTCCGGCGCGCGCAGGTGGACATGGCCAACCTGCCCAACAACACGCTGCTGACCGCCTACAACGACTCGCCCACGCGCCGCACGCCGCTCGCGCTGGCCACGTCAACCAACGGCGGCAAGACCTGGACGCGCGTAGCCGTCGTCGAGGACGCGCCCGACGGCTCCTTCCACTACCCCAACGTGCTGTACCTGCCGCAGAGCGTGCGCGCCCGCTGCCCGGCCTGACCTGGGTGTGGGACAAGCGGGCGGCGGGCAGCAGGCCACTCCAGCGCTTTGCAGAGACGCAGACGCGGGCGTGCATTATTTGAGGATCTGTGCATTTGATGGTGGTGTGTGCCAACCCAGAGTGCTTGCTCTGAAATAAGCATGAAAACGCTTGCATCGTATCGTTGAGGGCATGTGGGGACCTGCACAGCGCTCGCGTGTCGACATTTCGACAGCATATCTTGTGCACACCAGGTGCACCGTCACTGGCCCCTTTGCGCTGTCGGGCCAGGCTGATTGCTCGGCAACTGCACACAGGACAAGGTGGCGGTCATCTACTCGGTCGGCTACCCGCCGCGGCTCATCCCAGCGCCCGTGGCGCCCACGCGCATCTCCGAGGTCGCCTCCGCCGCCCGCCGCCAGTCCGGCGTCGGCCTGGTGTCGGCCGTGGCGCAGCGCCTCGCGGCCGCGCCCGCGCCCGCGCCGGCTGCGGCCGCGCAGTTGGGCGCACCGCTGCCGGGGGCGCACGCGCCCGCACCCGGCGCGCGCGCGAACGCGGCGCCCGGCCGGGCGTCCATCTCCAACCCCTACTCTGTGCTCATCGACGCGCTGCTGCCCAAGGCCGGCGCGGCCACCGCTACCAGCACGTCCGGCCGGCGGCGGCTGCAGGCCGCGGACGACGGCTTCAGGGAACCGGGCGCGCGGGCCGGCGCGGCGGCGGGCGCGCCCGCGGCCTCCGGGCCGGGGCGGTCGGCCGCGCTGGACGCGTCGCAAGCGCCGGAGTGGGACGGCGAGGGGCCGCTGCCCGACGGCTGGGTGCTGGAGCCGGACTCGCGCGGCGTGCGCGAGCTGGGCGAGCAGCGGCGGCTGCTGGAGGCGCACGCCGCGGCCGTGGCGCGCGGCCGCGGCCTGGGCGAGGTGGCGCGGCGCGCGCTCGCGGCCGCGCTGGTACGCGAGGCGTCGCAGTACGGCCGCGTGTCCTACGTGCGCCCGCCGCCTCGCCCTGCCCTTTTCCGCATCTGCGGGGCCTGCATGCCCGCTCGCCTCGCCCACCAGTCATCCTGCCGCCGCGCAGCGCATGTGTCTTCCCCGTGGCTCATTAGCGGCGTCGGCCTTTTGGCAGGCTGCGCCGAGGAACAGGCGGGAAAGCCAGCTGTAAAGCCAGCTTGTCACTTCCTTGCAAAGGCCTGGTCGCGGTGCAGCGCGCTGAAGCTCGAGTGCGCGACACAGGGCATCCGCGTGGCAGTCATGGACCGACAAGAGCTGGTGTCCGGCATGCTGCTGCCTGGCGCGGGCGGCGCGCCGGCGCCGGCGCCCGCACCACAGGTCGCCGCACGCGCGGGCTAGGTCCGACCTGGCCGCTCCTGTGTTGCCTCTTCGGCGCGCCTGGCAGCATTTCGGTGCACGTGGCTTGTGCCTTGAGCCAGGTCTTCGATGGCGTCAGCTGGCGCCGGGTGTCTGGCGCTCGTGCTGAGGGCGCAGTATTGAAGGTCGTAGAAGGGTGTTGATGCACTGGGACGACGTCTGGGCACTGTTGGGCACTGATATCCTGGGTTGAGCCGATGCGCGTTGAGCAGCATGTGTGTTGCTAGCAGTGGGCTGCAGGTGCTCTGCAGGTCAGCAGCCCGCTTGCTGAAGTTTGATGCTGGCAGCCTGTTGCTACCAGCCAGATTTCTGGGCTGTCGCATGCGGGAGGGGGTGGGACGGGGCAAAATGGGTTTGGGCAGCCGGGCTGGCTGCGGGCGCTTGGCGCGGCTTGGATGGAGGGAGTTGCGTCCGGATGGACGGGTTTGGTGTGTGGTCGGCTCTGAGCAGCCCTTTGGCCTCTCAGCTTGCATCTTTGCATGGGGGCGCTTGGCCTGCTGCACTGCCTCCCAGCCTGCAGCAGCGCGCGTGCCCTCCGAGCGGCCGTTTTGCGGCCGAGCAGCGCCGCCCCGGCGTGTGAGCCTGTTCGCAGGGCCTGCCTGGAGTTCAAGAGCGGCGCAGCTGAAGGCTGAAGTCGGATCTGGCAGTGCGCCTGCACGTTGTGCCATCAGGCATCATGGGCTGGGCTGGGGAGCGGGGGCCATGCGGCTGTGCGCTGGCGCGCCGGGCCGCGCCGGGCGCCAGCGCAGTCCTTTCCAGGCGCTTCCCCGCGTCTTTTGCTGGCTCGCCACTGCCCCACAAGTATTTGAAGCCTGCCCCTGGCCGGGACTTCCAGGCCCAGCGGGCGCGTGTCGTGCGCCAGGTGCGGTTCTGTGCTCATATCCAGTGGCTCGTCAGCGCGAGCCTCTAGCCCTGCATGCCCTGTGGCTGCTGGGCCGCTGGGTGCCGCTGCAGCTGCGCTGTGCGGCGTGCCGCGCCCAGGGCGCGCCGCGTGCGCACCCTTGTGCCGCGAGGGCCCGCGCACAGGATGCGGCGCATGTGCGGTGCCGCTTACAGGGCCCAGGGGCTCTAGTAGTAGGTAGATGATGAATGTTGCGTGAATGCGGCCAGCTGCAGCGCCCGAGCCACCATACACGTGGGTCGAGCACGCGGATGGCGCGATATTCAGCCCTAAGTATGCCACTTTTCGGCAGCGTGGCAGTTGGTTGCGCACCACCTCCGCCCATGATGCGCGGCATGCAGATATCCACACAGGTCTGAAGTCCACAGCAATGAACTGCGTGTGTATACTATGTGGGAGGGCTGGTTAAAGGGGGGACGTATTGGGGGTCTGCACCGCCTCGGGATTGTCTCAGCAGACCTCTGGTGCCATGCGCGTGCGGGTTATGCGCTTAGGGCTTGGGGCCTATGTGAGACGAGTTGACTCAGTGCACGCAGGCATGTCCGGCGATGGCGCATGCGCTCGGTGGTCCCGTGTCTGTTGTCGAGCAGTCCTGGTGTTTTCCTTTGATTGGTCGACATAGGCCGGCTCTAGCTGTAAGCAAGCTGTTGCAAGCGTCGGCTGGTGCTGCCCCTTAGGGCATCACCAGTCCATCTGCCATGTGTCTGCTATCAGCCTGGCAGGTGATCCTAGTGCTTCACGACTGCAGTGTTCACCACACGACAGGATGCATGAGTTGTTTGCATCCGTGACTTGCGCCCGTAATTTGCGGTTTTCACGGACGCACCGCAATGCGCCCAGCGCGAGCTCATTGCTCTGCAATATCAACTTCCACCGGAGCTGGCGCGCGAGGAGTGAGGAAGCTTGCCTTGCTGATGGTTGAAGTGTCCAACATGGAACTGCGCTCTGTTGCATGCTCAAGGAAGGAGTGACAGCAAGATGATGCACTGGTGGCGCTGCTGAGCACGCGTGCAGGAGCGGCGAGCGCCGAGCTGGGCCTGCTTGTCACGATGGTGAGCGTGGCGCCCCAGGATCGCGACGGATCATGTGCCCATGCGGTCCTGGTGAAGCGCTCCGCTAAACGCGGGCTCTGCCCTGCAGGGCAAGACGATGCAGAAACTGCAGAAGCTGGACTTTTTCAGGTGCGCTGAGGGGGCCACGGGAGGCTCTGTTCGCTGTGTGAGCTCGCGGCCTCGTGCGGCAGTCACGAGTCCCACGGAGGTGACGGGCACGCGTGTGTGCTGCGCAGGAAGATCCCCACCGACCTCACCGAAGCGACGTTCGCAGGCACTCCCTTGCCCTGTGCACTTGCAAGCGAGGTCCCTGTTGCTGGGGTGCCTCTGCGCCTGTGTATTGCCTCCCGTCCTGCTCCGCTTCAACTGTGCCTGCACACGCCGCGCCCAGGCCTGGGGGCTTTGCGGGCGCTCGCTCCTGACGCTGCAGTGCGCGCAGGCGCCTCCATCAGCCTCGTCGCGGCCGTGAGCATCCTGCTCCTGCTGAGCATGGCGCGCGCCCTGCTGCCCCTGCCCGCCGTAGCGCAGGCGCAGTGAGGCCAGCACTGCGCGTGTGCTACCTCCAGGCACGCCGTGTGCGAAGCCTGCGCAGCCTGCCTCCAGGCTGTTGCCGCGGCCGAGCCTGCGCGGCTGCACGCACCGCGCCGCCGGGCGTCGCGCATGCCCCAGCAGCTGCCCAGTAATAGCTGCTGCCGGCCTTGGGAGCGAGCGAGCAAGAACGCCGGCGCCCTCCATGCCGCGCCCGCAGGCCCCGCAGCGGCGCTCGCCACGCAGCGCCCGCAGGCCCAGCAGCGGCGCTGCAGGGCGGCGCAGCCTGTGCAGCGCCAGGGTGCAAGTGTGGGACGATGCCTGAACAGGGTGGCTGCAGCGCCGCGCCGCCTCGCGTGCGCCGCAAATGGCCACCAGGCCGGGCCGCCCGCGCGCGCGCGCGCGCAGGAGCTGTGGCGCCCCCTGCCTGCGCCCCCGACGGCGCCCAAGCGGCGCCCGCACGCAGCCCTCGGTCGCGCCGCGGGCGCGGAGCGCCGAGCGGGCGGCGCGGCGCGCGCAGGAGCTGTCCAGCTTCCTGCGCGTGCAGACGGCGACGGAGATGGTCGTGGACCGCAGCAGCCAGGGCGACCTGCTGCGCATCAGCTTCAACATCAGCTTCCCGTC
>JAABUV010007960.1_pt1 | contig 10907 bp, 8 predicted proteins | sample 5559971 | NCBI WGS metagenome assembly JAABUV01 (sample SAMN10711881, study PRJNA513362) | rock metagenome | isolation source: Antarctica rocks | place: Antarctica: Victoria Land, Knobhead nord | collected 2015-12-19
GGGCGCGCGCGCGCGGCGCGGCCGCCGGCCGACCAGCGCGCGCCGCGCGCAGGACGATCGTGGCGGAGCACTTTGGCGCGATGGCGCTGCCGGTCGGCGAGTTCCTCGCGCTGGAGCATGGCACCGAATTTTGGGGCGTCGACCGCGCCGAGCTGCAGGCGCGGCGCCGCGCCGCAGGACCCCGCACCCCCTTTTGTTCTCCGCCGCCCCGCGCTTCTCGGCCAGCAGGGCTGGCTGCGGGTGGGGCGCGCCCTCATGCGAAACAGGCCGGCCGATGATCGCCGTCCCGCGCGCGTGACGCCCATGGGCGCGCGGCCGCGCAGAACAAGCCGGCGTCCATGTTCGCCAGCAACCGGGAGCTGCGCCGCCGCGAATCCGCCGGCTGCCAGGTCGGCCAAGTGCTGGTGCTGGCGACCGCGCGGGACACGTTCGTGCAGGCGCGCCCCGCGCGGCCGCGCCGCCTCTGGCCCGCTGGGGCGCCCCGCGCAGCTGCCCGTGTGCGGGCGGGCGCGCGGCCACTGTGGGCGCGCTGCCGGCTGTTACAGGGTTAGGGTGGGCTCCGTCCCGCGCTCCAGGCGGCGCATGGATTTTGAACCCGAGGCCCCAGCACGCCGCCGAGCGCGTCGCACTGATCAGTTGCCCCGGCGCGGCCGTGCGGCTGGGCCTGCGCGCGGCGGGCGCGCTGCCTGTCGCGGGCGCCCCAGGCCCTAGGATCGGCGGCGCGCGCGCAGGTGCTGGAAAAGCTGGTGGCAAACCGCCTGCACCGCCTATACGTGGTGGACGCGGAGCTGCGGCCGGTCGGCATCGTCACGCTCACCGACATTCTGCGCACCGTGACGCAGAAGTCGGTGGGCTAACGCGTGGGCTAACGCGCGCCGACCGCCGCGGTCAGTTGGTTAGGGTATAAGGTATAATGGGCATGCGGGGGCAGGAGGGCCTGTCGGTGGCGCGCCAAGTCAAGGGCCATCATGGCGTGGAGGCTCAGCGGCGGCCCGCGGTGTTTGGGTGTGCGGCGGGCCGCGCGCTCAGGCCCACGCCTGCGTTGCTTGCGGGAGGCGTGCTGTGAGCCGGGCCACTTGTGCGAAGCGGTTGTACTCTTGGGACGCGCAGCGTGCGGCGGCCGTGCGGTGCACACCCTCATGTAACAATACTCATTACAGGAATTGCAATATTACTTGCCTGGCATGCGCCAGGCCGGCGCAGTATCCGGTGCAACACAGAGCGGATGGGCAGCACTCCTGCCTCTCTACAGCACAAGACGTCATGTGACGACGGGGTGGCATGTGGGGCAGCAAATGGGTTCAGCAAGTCGGACTCAGACGACTCGAACATCAGCTTGCGAGCACGAGCCTGGGCGACCAAAGCGCGAAGAAAAATCCATGGGCCGGTCAGCAGCATTCAAGTTTCACCAAAAATCAAACGCACTTCTCAACCGTGAGCGGCGCCGGGATGTCGGCGGCCTAGGGGCGCGTGGCGCAGCCCTGCGGCCCGCACAACGCGATGCGCAAGCCTGCCGGGCTGTCACCCTGCGCGCGCTGCAAAGGGGGACGTGAAGGTCGCGGGCGGCTGCGGCGGGGCGCCGCCGGGGCGCCTGTCTGGCCCCGCAGCAGCCCTCGGCTCCGGCTCGTCCCTGCTGGTCGCGGGCGCGGCGCCGGAGCCGCCGGGCGCGGGCGCCAGGCAGAGCCCCTGTGCTGGCCTGGCCCGCCGTGCGGGCTCCGGCTCGGCAGCGCCCGCGCCGCCTCGCGACGGCGCGCTGGCCGGGCTGCCCGCGTGCGCCGGCGCACCTGCGGGCGCGGGCGCGGGCGCGGGCGGCGCGGCAGCCGCCGCTGCACCGCTGGGCGCCGCCTCGGGGATGGGTTCGATGAGGTGTCCGCCGCTGCGCGGGCCGCTGCACGGGCCGCTGCGGGGCCCGCTGCGGGGCCCGCTGCGGGAGCCGCTGCGCGGGCCGTCGCCGCTGCAGGGCGCGCTGCCGCTGGGGTTGCTGCTGAGCGAGGAGGAGCGCCGCGCGGCGACATCCAGCAGCGCCGAGCCGCGCAGCGGGATGGAGTCGGCGCCGCCGCCCCAGGCGCTGAAGAAATTGACGAGCTCCAGCGCGCCGGGGCGCGCGTCCGGGTCAGTGCTCAGGCAGCGCTCGATGATCGCGTTCACCTCCTCCGGCGCCTCCTCCGGCACCCTGCGCGGCAGGGCGGCCTGGTGGCGGTAGGGTTGGGTAGGGTGGAGGGCGGCCGGCGCCCGCTTCGCGCTCTTTATCACAGGCAACCAGAGGACGTGCAGGCGGCCATGCGGCGCAGGCATCAACGCAGGCCGGCAGCGGGGCGCACTGCAGCTGCCGCAGCTGGCGCCCGCTGGGCGCCTCGCCGACGCTCAGCTCCCTGCGCGCGCTCCGCGCGTTGGCGCGTGTGCGCACAGGGCTGCTGCAAGGGTCCTGCTCTGACGATGGGCTGCTTTGCTCGCAGGCGGAGCGCCACATCACTTGCAGAGCGCTGGCCCGCGCACCACAGGATGACGCCGAACGAGTAGATGTCGACCTGCTCCGTGCACCGCTGGCCCAGGAGCACCTGCGCAGCGCCGCACACATCAGCGCCGCCGGCGCGCTGCAGCCAGTCAGCCCCGGCGCCCCTGCAGCACGCGCGGCGCACCTCCGGGGCGGCCCAAGCGAACGTGCCCACCTGCGCGCGCAGGCGCGCCCGTCACATCGCCGGCCGCGGCGCCTGGCCGGCAGCGCAAGCAGGGCAGCGGGCGGGCGGGGCCGCGCGCGCACGTCCCGCAGCGTGGATAGGCAGTCGCGCATCATGAGCTTGGCCAGGCCCACGTCGGCCAGCTTGGCGGTGAAGTCGCGCGCGAGCAGGATGTTGGGCGACTGGCGCGCGCGGCCACGCGCGTCAGCGCTTGACGCCGGCCCGCGCGCGGCATGCCGCAGAGCCGCCCAGCGACCGGGCTCGCAGCAGCCCTAGCAGGGTTTGAGCGGGGCGGGCGGCGCGCGCGCCTTCAGGTCAAAGTGCACGACCTTGGGCGAGCGGCTGTGCAGGTAGTGCATGCCGCGCGCGACGTCCAGCGCGACCCGCCGCGCCATGCCCGTGTTCGGCACAAACTGCGCGTTCCTGGCCTTCCTGCGGCGCGCGGGGACAGGGTGGGGGTGAGGTGACCCTACTGCCGCGCGCGCGCGACGGCCGGCCGCGCAGGCCCGCGGGCGCCGGCGGGGCCGCGCAGGCGCGCGCACCGGCGGTGCCAGCCGAAGCGCCGCTCCGTGTCCGCCGCCAGCGCCTGGTACAGGTCGCCGCGCTCCAAAAAGTCCTGCGCGCAGCCACGCGCACCGCGGTCGGCCGACAGGCCGGCGGGCACGCGGGCCGGCCGGGCGCGCGCAGCCAAGGGCGCGGGCGCGCACCGTCACGAGCACCGCGACGCCGTCCTGCCGCGCCCATGCCACACGGTGAGAGCGGGCCCTGATCGGCTGTCCAAGCATGGCAGCCGCGCCGAGCGGGCGGGCCGGCGCGCGCGCGGCCGCGGGGGCCGCGCACCCAGATCGCCGCGCCCACAAAGTTGACGATGTTGCGGTCGTGCAGCGAGCGCAGCAGCGAGATCTCGCGCCGCAGGTCCTCACGGCTTTGCACCAGGCGCCGCTGCGCGGCCGGGGTGCCGCGCGGGCCGCGCTCGGCGGGGTCGTGGAAGATCTTGACCGCCACCACCTGCCCGCCGCGCACCGCCTTGAACACCTGCCGCCGCGCGCCGCGCGCCCCGTCAGCCGCCCTTCGCGCGAGCGCGCCCGGAGGGCCCTGCTGGGCCCGCGCGGCGCCGTCGCAGCAGCGCGTGGTGCCGGGAGGCGCGCGGGCGCGCACGCTGCCGCTGGCGCCCTCGCCCAGCTTCCAGTCGGTGCCGTCCTCGTGCTGCAGCACCTCGATCTCGCTCGGCCCGATCTCCCAGTCGTTCCAGGGCATCTGCATCAGCACCGTGTTCACCTGCGCGCCAAAACGGAACAGCCTCGCCGGGAGCGGCCCCTGCTGTGGCGCCGGGCCGGCGCGGGCCCAAAGCGGACGCCCGCACGGCCGCCGGCGCCGACAGCAGCCGGCGCCGCGGCGCGGCGCGGGGGGCGCGCCTGCGAGGCGCGCATGGCCGCGGGCCCCACGCGGCTCACGACCTGCGAGAGCGACACGCGCCCCAGGCCGCTGGGCGCGCGCTCCGCCTGCGCGTCGCCCTTCCCCAGGCCGCTCGGCGACTCCGGGTCCTGCCGCGCGCGCAGCACGCTCTGCTCCGGCGCCGGCCCAGCCCGCCCCCTGCTCAGGCAGCGGCCCAGAGCCGCCGCCGCGCTGCGGGCAGGCCGCGGGCGCGTGCTGCGTGGGAGCTAGCCGCAGTGAGCCCAGAGCGGGCGGGCGGGCGGGCGGGGGTCGCGCCTTGTGCGGGGTTGAGCCGACGCTGAGGCCGGGCTCCAGGCTGTCGCCGGAGAGCTTGTGCGAGCAGCAGGGCGCGGCGACGCGCGCGCGCGAGCGCGCGCGGCACCACCAGCACAGCAGCGCCGCCGTGGCCAGCAGGCACGCAAAGCCGGCCGCGCCCAGCCCGATGCCCAGCGCCGGGAAGCGGTACGGCCGCCCCCCCTCCAGGCCCAGCAGCCCCGGCGCGGCCACCGGCGGCGGCGCCGGCAGCGTGGCGCCGGCCGCGTAGGGGCTTCCGTCTGCGCGGGGCGGCAGCGCCGGCTGAGCTACCCGCCTCGGGCGGCCGGACCGCGCGCACGGGGGCCGGGAGCCGCGGGGCCGCACTGGCGTTCAGGCGGTACAGCGTCGCGGACTGTGGGCTGGGGACGAGGCAGTAAGGGTCCATCAGCCCGGACTTCAGCAGGCCGGACGGCGTCTGGTTGTTGGGCGCGCTGAAGACAAACCTGCGCGCGCCCGGCACAGAGCGCTGCGTCAGCGGTGCGCCGCGCGCCCGCGCGCGGGCCCGGCGTCCCTTGCCGGCCGGCGGGGCGGCGGCCGCGCCGCCGCTGCCGGGCCCCAGGGCGCGCCCGCTGCAGGCGGGCTGCGCGTCGCATGCGGCCGCGACGGCGCTGACGTTGCCGGCCACCCGACAGTGGCCGTCCGGCGTGAAGCTGCCGGTGGGGCAGAAGCGCTGCTCCAGGTCCCAGGAGGCCACGATGCCCGAGAACTGCTTGCCCAGCTCCAAGGCGTAGTGCGACGGCGCGGTCAGGTTGATCACGTCGCGCATCATGTGGATTCCTGCCGCGCGCGCGGCGCGCCCGCGTGAGGGCCACCTTCCGCAGCCCCGCCTGCCGCAGTGCCGCCTGCCGCAAGGTGCCCCCGCCTCCCTCGGGCGCCCGGCCCTCGAGCGCCGCGCTTCAGTCAGCTCGCAAGGCCGCGCCGACCCCCGCGGCCTGCTGGCGCGCTCCTCGCGGCGCCGCCAAAAGGGCATGCGCAGGGCGCGCCGGCGGGCGGTGCGCCGCCACCGGCTCCGGCGCGCGCCGGCGGGCCGCGGGGCGCACCGGAGATCACGGTGCCAGGCTGCCAGGCGCTGCGGCACGCTCCCGTTTGCCGTGGCACAGCCGTCCTGCCGCTGGCACCACTGCCACACGCAGCTCTCCCCGCCCCACTGCGCGCCGCCGTGCCCTCAGCGCGCACCCATGCGCACAGCGCGCGTGCCGCAGCAGCAAAACGCCGCGCACCTGCCCGTAGGAGCCCGAGTGACACGTCTCGCAGCACTCGTGCAGCGTGTCGACCAAGACCCTGTCGAACTGGGACGTGGGCCGTATCCAGCTGGCCTGGTCCTGTATGATACACGCTGCGCCACGCCCACGCCCAGCATTGGCGGACGCCCGCTCCATGCTGCTCCAACGCAGGGCAGTGCAGGCGAGCAGGTGGGGAGCAGGGGCACAGCCGAGCGGCGCGCTCGCATGCACGCCATGGAGGCGGGCCGCGCACTGAAGTTGTCAATGCTCGTGTTGAACTGCAGGCCGCACACGTGCGACGCGGGCCCGGGCAGCTCAGGCCCCGGCTGCCCGGGCGCGGGCTGCACGGGCGCGGGCTGCCCTGGCGCTGGCCGCCCCGGCGCGGGCCGCCCCGGCGCCGGCAGCCCAGGGCCGGGGTGCTCGAGCGCTGGCTGCTCAGGCCCGAGCAGCCCGGGCTCGGGCTGCCCGGGCGCGGGCTGCCCATGCGCGGGCTGGCCATGTGCGGGCGCGCACAGCCAGCTGGCAACCAGCAGGGCGAGGGCCAGGCACACGGCGGCGTCGCGGCAGCGGGCGCCGACCGGCCGTGGCATGTCTGCCGCTGCCTGCATGTCAAACCTGCACGCTGGCTGCCACATTGCAGGCGGGGAGCTCCGGGTAGCCGCCGCATCCCAGACGAGGGCAAGCGGGCCCTATTGTCCACACAGCACAGCGACTCATCTGTGCAAACATGCGCAGCAGCGCGTTTCGGTTGGCAAGCGCAGCGTTCCCAGCAATGAATCTGTCGGGCACTTAAATGGCGACTTGGCACAGCATCGCAGAGCTTCCCTGCGGCCGCTCTGATATCAGGTGCGTACCAAGCATCGCGCTATTCCTGAGAACCTGCTTTCAAGGTTATATGTAGGGCTGCAGCTGTGCCCGGCCTTGCTGCAAAATTTTGGCGCGCGTGAGCCCGCTCGCTCGCGTACGTGGGGACGCCGGTGCACAGCACGCACACGCTCTCGGTTCTTCAAGGCACGCGGCAGGCCGGATTGCCAGGCCGCTGAGCCTTGAAATCCGGGCGAGCAGCTCTGGGTCTCCTGCGCGGCGGGCGGCCGGCCGCGAAGGCACGCCCACGGCATCCCGCGTTGCACTGGGCTCTGTGGCGAGCACCCGGCACCTGTTGGCACGGTTTGAGTCATAAGCACATTCAAATACCCATCGAATCAGCTGGCCGGATTGAGGCGGGGCTGCACTGTCAGGCGTTGAATTGTGCCGCACGTGCAGGGCCCTGCCGAGTGGAGCCGCAAGCGCTGCGCCTGCGGCCCTGCCAGCCGGCGTCGCGCGCGGGGCGCACACACTCGAACGCGCGATCGCCCCGTCCGCCTGCGCACGCCCCCGCAATGCGCCTCATACCGCTGGACAGCACCCGGCGGGTGGTCGAGCTGCCGGGGCCGGCACAGCTGGGCCTGAAGAAGGCGCATGCGGAGCCGGGCGCCGCGAGCAGCTGCAGGGCGGCGTATGTGGAGCCGGACGACGCGGCCAGCGCCGCGCGCGTCACCTGCCTGACCAGCGCAGGCGTCCTCAGGTGCTGCGGCCCGCGCCGGCGCTGATGGAGGGAGATTGCTGCAGGGCCGAGTGGGCACCTAGCCCCCAGGCTCCTGCCGGCCTCGGATAGGGTAGGCCGGCGTCCTGCGCAGCCGCACACGCTCCGCACACCGTCCTCGCAGCGCGAGGCCTGCACACAGCGCCGCGGCCTGTGTTCGCGTCGCTGCTCGCGCGCCTGCCGGGTGCCAATTGCACCATCCGCCCCGCTCGATCACCGGCTGCTGCTGCGCCGCGTGACACCGGGGCGCGCGCCACGCGCAGGGTGTGGCCCGGCGGCAAGGGCCGGCCCGTGCTGCTGCGCGCGGGCGAGGCCGGGCGGCTGCAGGTCGGGGACGTGGTGGACCTGGTCGCCGTGACAGCCGCCGGCGCGCCGCACTCGCGCCTGACCTACATGCTGGCCGCCGCGCTGCCGCTGCCCGCGCTCGCGGCGCCGGCGCCGCGCCCGCCGGCGCCGCCGCCGGCGACGGCCGCGCCGACGCCCGCGGACGGCGCGCTGCTGCTGATGCAGGCCACGGCGGCGATGAAGGCGGAGATGGACGCGCTGGCGGCCGGCGCGACGCCCGCGGCCGCCGCCCCGCTCAAGCGCATCCAGATGGTGCGCTGCGGCGCGGCGGCCGCCGCGCCCGCGCCGGCGGGCCAGGGCGGCCCGCCGCTGCCGCCGCAGCCGCCGCCGCCGCCGCCGCGGCGGGAGAGCGCGCTGGGCACGCGCGCCGACGCCGCGTGCACCGTCCTGATCCCGGGCGGCAAGCGCATCCGCATGTCGCTCGAGCCGGGCGGCCCGCCGGAGGCGGCGGCGGCGCCGCCGCCCGTGCGCGTTGCCGCGGGGTGCCGCAGCGCGTTTGCGCCCGGCGCGGCCGGCCCGGGCATCGGGCTGCTGCTGCAGGCCGCCACGCCGTCCGGCGAGTCGCCGGGGGACGCCGCCTCGGGCGGGCTGGCGCTGGCGAGCGCGGCGTCGGCGCCCGCGGCGCCGCTGGCGAGCGCGGCGTCCGCGCCCGCGGCGCCGCTGGCAGCCGCGCCCGCGTGCGCGCCGCCGCCGGTGCAGGCAGTGCCGCTCGCGCACGCGCGCTCGGAGCCCGCGGTTGCGGACGGCGCGGAGGCGCGCGGCGCGGGCGGGGAGGCGCCGCGCGCGTGGCCGGCGCGCGCGGGCTCGGTCGGCCGCGACGGCAGCGGCGGCGCCTGCGCGGGCGCGGGCGCGGGCGCGGGCGGGAGCGGGCGGTCGGGCTCGCCGGCGGCGCGGCTGCGCTGGACGGACGCGCTGCATGCCAAGTTCCTGGCCGCGGTGGCGGCGCTGGGCGGCGCCGACCGCACCACGCCCAAGGCGGTGCTGGAGGAGATGCTGCGCGCGAGCGCCATCACGGAGGAGCTCACCATCCTGCACATCAAGAGCCACCTGCAGAAGTACCGCTTCGACACGGGCTGCCGCGTCTCCAAGCGCTGAGGCTCTGCAGCGCCGACGGCATAGGGTAAGGGTGAGTTGCGCCGGGGCTCGCTGGCGGCCGGGCCGCGGCGGCCGCTCGGGCGCAGCGCCCGATGCGCGTCCTGCGGCGGCGCCCGTCACGCGAGGGCCCTGTGCATGCCGCCCCCTGAACGCCACGCACGGAGGAACCATGCAAACGAACTGATGCGCAACCAAAGCGGCGCAGCCAGCAGGCTGGCCGAGAGTTTTGCAGCTTGGGTATGGCAGCACGCTGCCTGCCGATGAGTGGGTGCTTAAGGAAATGCGCAGCGCCAGTCTGAGCCACGAGGGCGGCTGCACTGCATTGGGTCATGACCTGACCGCATGCCGCGCCAGGAGAGCTGGTATTTCAGGCTGGCAGGCAGAGCTGCACACTGTGAAACAGAAGAGCCCAGCATGCGCGGTCATATGCGGCGCGCTCGCATGCGGTCTTTGGAATTGGGAGCAGCAGCGCCTTAGACTAACTGGCAGACGGCGCTCCATGTCCAAGATGCACGCGCTAGCGTCAGGCACCCTGGCAACAGGGCTCGCAACAGATGCCCATGCTGACATACAAACTATGGAGAGCAGACATGACCCACGCACTTCACACACACGCCCAACTATGACAAACTGGCTGTTGCTCTAGGCACACACTGGGGACGCCACACCAGTCCATCCGCAGGGTGAGGTGGCAACCCATGACTTCGCGTCGCGGCTGCGTCCTCGCATGGCGCCGGCGCCATCAGGACGGGCGAGCTGCACGGCGCGCGGCGCCGGCGGCAGCCTCCGCCGGGCGTGAGGCGGCGCCGGCTGCCGCGAGGGGCGTGCAGCGCGGCACGAGGCAGCCGCCGCCGCCTCAGCCCGCGCTTGCCAGCCAGGGCCAGGCCGCGCCGCCGGCTGCGCCGCCAGCGGGCGCCGCGCCGGCGGTGCCGGGCGAGCCCGCCTCGTCGTCCTCCTGCTCGTCGGGGTCGTTGTCAGGGTCGGCCAGCGAGCCAGCCTCCGCCTGCAGCGCGGCCTGGCCGCTGAGCGGCTCGCCCTCGTCGCTGCTGCCGCCCTGCCGCGCAGCCGGGCCCTGCCTCAGCGGCCGGGGCGGGCGGCGCGCGCAGCGGACGGGGCTGGGCCGCAAGGCCGCGCACCACGGCGCTGGCGGCGCCATCGGACGACACGAGGTCCGACTCGGCGACGTCAAAGAAGCTGCGGCCGTCCTCGGCCGCCGCGCCCGCCTCGCCCGCCTCGGAGCGCGGCCCTGGCGGGCACCCGCGCATACTCAGCGTCGCCGCTGGCTTAAAGACCCTGTCCACGGCTTCAGCCCGTGCGCACGCGGGGGGCCCAGGGCATGCAGGCCGCTGCCGGGAGCGCGGTCGAGCCTAACCCGCGGGCGTCGTCGCCTAGGCGGCCGCACGGGCGGGGCAGGGCGCCAGGCGGCGCCGGGGGGAGGCGCGTGCCGAGCGGGGACGCGGTGGACGTGGAGGGCAGGTCAGAATCGGAGAGGCGGCCGCCGGCGGCGAGCTTGCGCCGGATGGCCTCCAGCGCCGCCTTGCTGGACCAGGTGGCGGCGGTCGCGGCCGCGTACTCGGACGCCACCGCGGCCGCCGTCTTGCTGCCCGCGTCCAGCAGCGCCTCGCCCTGCCGCGGCGCGCTGCGGGGTCGGCCGCCGTGGGGCTAGGGTTAGGGTTACGCACCCCCTCCCGCTGCGACGGCTCTGGTCGAGGGACGCCGGCATGGTGGCGCCGCTCCGGAGGGCATCTGGGCGCCCCGGGCGCTGCATGCAGCGCCCGGTCCCGGCACAAGCCTCCTCCCCAAGCACGCACGGCGCGCCCGCTGCTCGCCGCCCGCGCTGCATCGCAGCCGCCCTCTCAGAACTCACAGCAGAGGACAGAGGCAGAGGAAAAAGGCGGCGCCGCGCGGGCGGGCCGCACGCGCGCCAGGCGGCGTAGGCAGCCGAACACGGTCGCATGGATGGCGGCCACGCTGCGGTCGACGTTGGTGTTGTCGACGCGCGGAATGGCGTGCCGCTCCGCGCGCCGCACTAGGTACTCCTGGATGGCGCGGATGGAGCGCAGGTGCCGCACGTACCGGTTCTGCACCGGCTCCAGCGCCATGTACTTGGCGCGCACCTGCCGCGCGCGCGCGCGCGCCCCCGTCGCGCCGCCGCGCCGGGCCCGCAGAGGCGCCACCGCCAGGCTCCCCGCGGCGGGATGGCGCGCCAGCGGCGGCCGCGGGCGCGCAGCATGC
>JAABUV010007961.1_pt1 | contig 10905 bp, 9 predicted proteins | sample 5559971 | NCBI WGS metagenome assembly JAABUV01 (sample SAMN10711881, study PRJNA513362) | rock metagenome | isolation source: Antarctica rocks | place: Antarctica: Victoria Land, Knobhead nord | collected 2015-12-19
TACGGCTTCTTCCCGGCTTTGGCGCCCTTGCCGGTGGGTGCCTCGACGTGTAGGAACCGTCGCAGCAGGTCCAACCAGTTATCGGGGGACCACACCTGTTCCCAGAGGTACGTGGTGCGGTAGCCCGACGCCGGCGTGGGGTTGCCCGCCCCGCCCTTCTCCCCGGGGCCGCCGGTGCCCAGGTTGAACGGCAAGAACCGCGTCGAGGGTCCGGTCAGGCGCGTGGTCAGGAACACCAAGTCCGGGTCGACCGCGAAGTGGACCAGTGCCCGTCGTGCGAACAACAACTCCTTGGGGGAGCGGTCGCGGCGGTATTGGGCCTTGGCCTGCTCCACACCCTGCCCGGTGAGCGGGTTCTTCAACTCGGCGGTCGCTGTCGGGATGCCGTTAACGAACAGCACCAGGTCCAGCTCGTCCCTGGTGGTCGCGGAGTACCGCAGTTGGCGGGTGACGCTCAACCGGTTCGACGCGTGCATCGCCACGAGCTCGGCGGACAGCGTGGAGGCGGGGGCGAAGAACGCCAACGACAACTTGATCCCGTGGTCCTTCATCCCGTGCCGCAGCACGTCCAGCGGGCCCCGCTGATCTAGCTCAGCGGCCAGGTGCTCGGCGAACTTGGCTATCGCCGCCCCCTCGTCTCCGCCGTAATAGCCCAACACCTTCGCCCACGCTGATGGCTGGGTCGCGCGGATGAACGCGAACAGCTGCTTTACGTCCAGACCGAGGTCCGCCCGGTAGTCGTGCGGGGAACCCTGGTGCCATCCGGCGGCGAGCAGCGACGCCTCAATCGCGTCCTCGAAGCGCTCCTCGACATGCACGGCTGTCATCGTGAGCGCTCCTCGTGGGCCGGCAGGGTTGCCTCGTGACCATAGTGAACTCGGTACGCGCGGTATTTGACCTCAGCAGGCGGCGTTACCCCCCGTGTCCTTGTCACTGCGACTTCTCGGCCTGAGGAGTCGCCGCGAGCAGGTCAGCTGCGAGGAATGAGACGGCGACGGAGACCTGCTCCGGGTCGCCGACCCCCTCTTCAGCGCGTCCCGCCATGAGGGATCCCATCCTGTCCGGTCCGTCGGCGAACAGGACACCCAGGTGCCCCAGCGCACTCCGAGTGACGTCGCGGCTCAGTGGATCGTCCAGAAGGGACCGGAGTGAGCCTGCGATCGTCCCCGCCGGGACAGCCCTCAACAGCCGATAGATGTCGTGCGCGTCTTTGTCGGCCAGGCGATGCGGTGTGGTCGTCCTTTCGGCGATCTTGTGGAGCTTGGCGACGAGCAGAGCGGCCGGTCCGGCCACGCGGATGGTGAACGTCCGCGGATCGTCGGGGTCGAGAGCGGAGATCTGCGTCGGCGAGGCGTCGACCATGGCGGCCTCGAGCCCGACTGCGCGTCGTGCAGCTCGTCGGTTGTGGGGAGGGATGCGCGCGCCGCGCGTGCTCGTTGACCCGGGGCCGGCGAGGCTTTCCGGGACCATGAGGTCGACCGGTACACCTCGCGGGCTCAGCCAGGCGCCTGGCTGGGCGTCCGGTGTCCGGGTGAATCGGGCCGCTTCCATCGCTGCTTCGATGCGCGGGTCGTCCGTCAGCTCGCGTGGATCGATCGCCAGGTCGCTGTCCTTGGTGAACTCGGCAATGGCGACCTCGGCGGCCCCGGTGTGCAGGTAGACCGCCTGGGCCCCGATCACCACGATGGCTTCACGCTGGGCGGCGAGGGCTTCCAGGGCATCGAGGAGGGTCGCCCGGACGAGGACCATGAACTCGTCAGTTCCGCCAGCTGGACTCATTGCGCTCCATCCACTCGATGAGCTCCCGGGCTTCCTCCGGACCGCGGCCGGGACCTGTGAGCAGGTCCCCGGCGACCTGGGCCGGGGTGGCGACGACGAGGCCGCTTGTGGTCGTCAGCGACCGGGCGAACACGATGTCCGACTCCGGTTCCGCGAGGAGCACGTTGACGCCGGAGTCCGTCGCGCGCAGCCCCCAGGTAGCGGCGGCTTGCGCGGCGTTCGCGACGTAGATCATGGCGTTTCGCGCGGGGGCGTACGGAGCCCACTCGGCGGCGGCGACGGTGCCGGTGACGGCGTAGTCGCCGGTGGGTGTGGTGGCGATAGTGCCGAGGAGAGTCGGGAGCCCACGCGGCGCGATGAAGGTGCTCACCGTGCTGCTGCGGATGAACCCGTAGTCGCGGCTCCAGAGTTCGAGGAGAGCGCGCCAGGACGGGATGGTCACGACTCCCCGGTCGTCGCGTTCGACGATCTCCTGACGTTCGAGGAAGTTGAGCACCCGGTAGGTTGCGCCCGTCGATGCTCCGGAGACAGCGATGAGGTCGCGGACTGTCCAGCTGCCCGCAAGATCCAGGAGGGACCGCACGACCCGCGACGCGGGTGCCCCTTTGAGCGTGCCGCGGGGTCTGCCCGGACCGCGCCACGGGTCGTTGTCAGCGCCTCTGTCCCGAAGGAACAAGCCCGGAACCGAGCTGAGCAGTCGGATGTTCCCGGTCGCGTCGACGTACGAGAGGCCTCGGGTCTCGAGTGACTCACGCACGGTGGGCGCGAGGTAGCGGGAAGCGACCACGCCGACAGCGTTCGAGAACGTCGCGGTCGCTGTCGCGAGCGACTCGGCCAACGGGGCGACGTCCCGTCGCTCGACCAACCGCTTTGCCTCGATGACCAGGTCGACCGGGGTGCCCTCTGGGCTGCGGACGGTGACGACGAGATCGACCGAAGGTGCACCGAGCGCCGCGTCGTTGAAGCGCGTGCCGGACCACCCGGGCGGCAGGCGGTCGAGGATGCGGGTCGTGCACTCCTGGAGGACGTCGCGCTCCGTGTCGAGAGGAGCCGTGCTCGGCTGCGCCGCACTGATGCTCACGTTCGGGAAATATACGTGTTCCGCCGCCGACGGACAAGGGCAATAACCAGAACGTCTATCCGTTCAACTACCTACAGCGCGTCGAAGTAGTCCTGGTCGAGCCGCTTGAGGACGTGCGTACTGGCCACTTGCACCCCGACGCTGTGGTCGACCATCAGGCGGGCGAGCATCGGGCCGTCGATCAGGACGATCGACCGGAAGTCCCGCTCGGCCGCGCGGGCGCCGGCGGTGAAAGTGCTCGATGTGATGAACACACCTCGGTCGGCGCCCTTGCGCTGCAACACCCCAAAGAAGGCGTTGATCGCCTCCGGTCCGACAGCGTTCTCGGTGTACCGCTTGGCCTGCAGATACACCCGGTCCAGACCGAGCGCGTTACGGTGGATGATCCCGTCGATGCCCTCGTCGCCCGACCGCCCGGTGTGCTCGGCGGTGCCCGCCGTCCCGTAGTCCATAGCCACCAGCAGCCTGATCACCAGGCGCTCGAACGCCTCGGGGCTGAGCTCGCGGACCCGCGCCAGGACGTCGGACTCGACCTCGGCACGGTTCGCGTGCTCGGCGTTGGCGATGAGCTCGTCCGGGGCGACATCGACCGGGGAGACGGCGGCGGCCGCGTCATCCGGGGTCACCGACGCGCGCGAGCCAGCCGTCGTCTGCGCGGCTCACGAACTCGACGAACGACGGGTACCGGCGCAGGAACGCCGAATCGACCCGATCGGGGCCCTTTGCGAGCAACGTATGACCCGCGCCCGTGAGCGTGACGATCCCGCCCTTCGGCCGGGTGAGCAGTCCCGCCTGCACGAGGTAGGTCTGGGCCCACTGGGCGCGGCTGACGTAGGTGAGCAGCCCGGACGGGATCGTCTCGTCCCGGGCATCGTCGCTCAGCCCCAGCAGGTCCGCCGCGGCGTCCGACGTGGCCCGGGTCGAGCGCGGCTGACCGTCTGCCAGCGCACGCAGCGTTGGGGAGCATGAACGCCTCATAGGTCGGGACGCTCATGCGCTCGCCCCTCGGGCCGTCGTGACGTCGAGCTCGCCGGTCACAGCGGCGGTGATGAGCGTCTGGCGACGTTCGCTCAAGACTTCGATCTGACGTTGCATGGACACCAGAACCGCTCCCCTCTGCTCGGCGGACGCGTCCAGCCGGCCGACGATCCGCGCCTGCGTCTCGGGCGGGGGGAAGGGGAATCGGTGCGCGCGCAGTTGCTCGCCCGTCAGATGAGCGATGGTCGTCGTGTTGCCTTCGACCGCGAAGACGTTCATCGAAGTCGCTGCTCGAAGACAGTAGAAGAGCCACCTGGCTAGGCTGAATGACCTTGGTCGAGCGCGGTGAAGAGCCTTCTGGTAGTAGAGCGGTACGACAGAGCCGTCCCAGATCGCAGCCCTGCCAGGTTCGCCACCCTCGCAGATCATCAGATCCCCCTCACGCAGTCCGTAGCGGGCTCGCTCCGAGGGAGGAAAATCCATGTACAAGAGATCGTTTGTGTTGATTCGGTCCCACTGGACGTCGGTGTTCCTGAGGTACGGCGCGAGATTTTGGCCCGCCGCGCGTTCCGGATTGAGCATCTTTCCAAGTTGGACATCGAATTGATGAGACACGGCCATCACCGGCCACGATGCAGGCACGTCTCCGAGCCAGTCGACGCCAGTCGGGCGTCTCGCTCCAGGTTCGTCTCTGCCACAGATCCCAGCAAATGCCTGCGAGAGACCAGCCTCAACGAGTGTGGACGCTTGACGGATTCGCAGGTTGGCGAGCTGGTCGAGTCGTGCGGTCTCGGTGTCGAGGAAGTCGGCGATGCGGCGCTGCTCGTCGAGCGGTGGCATGGGGAGCTGAAGGTCCCGCACCTGGCTGTCGGTCACGTAGGGCAGGGGGCCGCCCGGGGAGAACTTGGCGAGGTCGATCGACGATAGGGCGTAGAGCCAGAATCGCGAGTCTCCAGCCGTCGGGACAACGGCCATGAGGTTGTTGTCCATCGCCGCGGCTCGAAGGAGTTGAGCGCGTGCGTTCCCAAGGAGAGCGGCTCCGACCTTAGGAAAGACGATCGAGCCTGCCGGGGCGACCCGACCACCAAGGCCCTTCAAAGCCGAGCTTGAGATCCAGTTGTTGGCGTACTCAACTCCCGCCCGATTCGCTTCCAGTGCCAGGTCCGAGACCTTGAGGAAGGGCACCTCACCGGCGCTATTGCCCTGAGCGGTCGGGGGAAAGCCCGTGCCGCTGATCGTCCGGGCGACTCTGCCGAGCTTGACTCGTTCGAACGTCATGCCGTGACCTCGCCCAATAGTCGCTGTATCTCGGCTTCGAGTTCCCTGAGCTCGGCGTCGATCTCGGCGAGTGGCCGGGGTGGTGTGTAGACGTAGAAGTGGCGCGTGAGGGGGATCTCGTAGCCAGTCTTGGTCTTGGTGTGGTCGACCCAGGCGTCGGGGACGTGGGGCAGGACCTCGCGGGCCAGGTAATCGGTGGTGTCTTCGTCGAGGGGGACGTTCTCGTTGTCGCGCAGGTCCGGGTCGGGCAGCGGGTGCCCGACCCGGTCGACCTGTAGCTCACCGTCCGAGTCGGGGACGGACACCGCAGCCCATAGGACCTTGGTCAGCGCGGCGGGCAGGGTCAGGCCCTGGGCCTTGAGGGTGCCGGTCAGCACAGCGGTGAAGGCCCTGCGCGAAGTCCCGTCCGCCCCGCGCAGAGTGTCCAGTGCGGCCGTCAGGCGGGTCGCGTCGGCGGCGGGTAGTGCCCGGTAGGCCTTCGTGGCCGCCAGGGTGGCGAGGGTGTCGTCGGTGACCTCGAAGCGCAGGCGCAGGGGGCGTTCGACGGTGATGCGCTGGTAGCCGAACGCGGTGGTGGGGAAGACCTTGAGGTGGGCGTGCCTATCGGCCCGGGGGTCGGCGGCGAGCTCCAGGGCGTCGGCGTACCAGCGGGTGATCTGGTCGATCTGGTCGGGGGAGATCTCCTTGCGCTTGTCACCGAGGGACTTGCGCATCTTGACCCATTGGTCGCGGGCGTCAAGCAGGATCACATCTCCCCGGTGCTCGGGGCGTTTGCGGTTGGACAAGATCCAGAAGTAGGTGGAGATGCCGGTGTTGTAGAAGAGCTGGTCGGGCAGGGCGACGATGCCCTCAAGCCAGTCGTTCTCCAGGATCCAGCGGCGGATCTCCGACTCCCCGGACCCGGCGGCGCCGGTGAACAGTGGGGAGCCGTTGAACACGATCGCGAGGCGCGACCCGCCCTCGGAGACGGGTTTCATCTTGGAGATCATGTGCTGCAGGAACAGCAGGGACCCGTCGTTGATGCGCGGGGTCCCGACCCCGAAGCGCCCCGCATGCCCGCGGGCGGCCTCGTCCTCGATGAAGGTCCGGACCTTCTTCCACTCCACCCCAAAAGGTGGGTTGGCGAGCATGTAATCGAAAGTCTTGCCGGCGTGGGCGTCGTGGGAGAACGAGTTGCCCAGCGCGATGTTCTGGGCGTTGTGGCCCTTGAGCATCATGTCTGAGCGGCAAATCGCGTACGTCTCGCCGTTGAGCTCCTGGCCGAAGAGCTCCAGACGAGCGTCGGGGTTGTGCTGGCGGACCCAGTCCTCCGCGGTCGACAGCATTCCGCCGGTGCCCGCGGCGGGGTCGTACATGGTCTTGACGATGCCGAGGGTGGCCAGGGCGTCGGCCTCGTCGGCCAGCAGCAGGTTGACCATGAGGCGGATGACCTCACGCGGGGTGAAGTGCTCTCCGGCGGTCTCGTTGCCTGCCTCGGAGAACTTCCTGATGAGCTCTTCGAAGACGTACCCCATCTCGACGTTGGACACCACGTCGGGATGCAGGTCGATGTCGGCGAACTGCGCGATGACCTGGTAAAGCAGGCCGGCCTCGTCCAGGCGGGTGATCTGGGCGTCGAACCCGTACTTGTCGAGGACCTCGACCGCGCCGGGGGAGAACGCGTCGATGTACAGGCGCAGCGACCGGGCGATGTGCTCTGGGTCGGCGAGCAACCCGCGGAAGTTCAGCGGGGAGATGTTGTAGAACGGCTGCTTGGACGCGCGGCGCAGGAAGAGGTCGACGTTGCCGATCTTGCCGGTACTCAGCTCTGCGACCTTGGCCAGCACAGCCGGCTTGGTGGGTTCCAGGATGCAGTCCAAGCGGCGCAGCACCGTCAGGGGGAGGATTACCTTGCCGTACTCGGACTGCTTGTAATCCCCACGCAGCAGGTCCGCCACCGACCAGATGAAGCCGACCATCTCACCGAAGCCGTTCACTGCGGGCGTTCCTCCACTGTTGTGCACCGGGGTACCACCAGGCAGTCTCCCGCAGACCACCGTCAGTTCGGGAACTGCCTCAGGCATCGGCACCGCCAGCACGCTGTCGGTGCCGGCACCCACGTTCGCGGCGGTGACACGGGGAGATGACGGTCGTTATTTAGACGCTGGTGACTGTCGGACACTTCCACGCTTAGGCCCACTGTTCAAAACCACAGTACGAAACCTGTGTTGCGCCACACGGGCTGCCGGGGCTTGTCGGAGGCGTACATCCGCTGGGCCTTGTTGATCAGAGCCACGATCGCCTAGCGGACGGGCCAGCCGCTGGAACGACAAGCGCTAGCATCCGAGCATGAGCGAAGATGAGGGCGTCATCGGTGAGCGCGGCGTGTACTTCGCCAAGCAATGGCTGGAGTCGACTACTCACTTTGACGTGCCGCACACCGCGTACGACCTCACGGCCATGACCACCCTGCCGCTGATGCCGACGGGCAAGAAAAAGAAATACGACTTGGCAGGGCGGTTCCTGGGGTCGGGAAAATCTCCGGTCATCTGTGAGGTAAAGACCACAGCCTCCGAGGGCGGGCAAGGGCCGGAGTATCGCCAGTTTCTTGCCAATTGCTATTCAGCGAGTTTTCGCGAACATAAGGATGAAGTGGATCCAGCGCGGCACTACATGTGGATCACACAGCACCCATTTTTGCTCGGGAAGTGGCCAAAGTTGACCAGTCTCGAGTACTTGCTCGAGTCGCTCGTTGAGCATCCGGAGACGATCGACAACGCGGACGTTGACCAGGAGTTCGCAAGGAAACTAGTTGATCGGCTATGGATCGTAGTTCTTAGTGAGCCGCTCAAAAGACTTATGCTGACTTCAGATGAACTGTATAAAGTGCGCGGCCTACTGAAGCGAGATGAAAACTGATGAATACGGAAACTCTAAAGTCAGAGATCGCGCGACACCTAGCTTCTGAGCGCGAGACAGACCTCGTTGAGGGCGTGAAGGATGTCGTCAGGAGAGAGATACTGGCGCTCGACCCTCACGTCAGGATTGTCGACACTCGTACGTTCAATCATAGTTACAACCCCGACTTCATTGTCGAGTGGAGTGATCAAGGGCCGACGCTGGCTCGGAAGGTTTTCCTGAGGTTCGACCTGAGATCCGTATACGTAGGTGAGGATCTCCGAAGACTCGATCCGGGATCTATGTTTGTCGGCATTCGGGAAGGAGTCGAGGAGCGCCAAGTAGATCCATACCGGGCTGAGTTGGAGGTTGAATCCAACGGCAGTCTTCTTACCGACACATCGGCACTCAATACCTTCTCCGTGCAAGCGGACGCGCCCATGATGGGGATCTTGGGTGCCAACGTGGTCCGTGGCGCCCAAGGCGTGGTCGACTCTCCCGCCGCTGTAGCAATCACCGGCGTGGTGGCCTCCGATTGGGGGAAGGGTCCGGAAGGTCGAGCGGAATACTTAGGGCTCATCAACACTGTCGGTCAACACTTCTCACGTGACGCAGCTCTCCGGCTGAAGCGGACCGCGCAGATTCTGTGGATGGGGACCACTGGGGATCTCAGTCCCCTTGATGGGGAGGATGGTCTCGTACTTGGGCAGCTGTCCGATGTCGAATTGCGGACTTTGGTTCCCTATTTATTGAAGCAACCGCAGACGGCGCAACATTTTGGATTCTGGCGCCACATTGGAACGATGCTCACGCTCAGGAGATTGCTCGACCTCGCTCCAGACCTCGTGGATATCGATGTCAACCCATTTGTAGCCGCAAATACCGACCGCCTCACCGCCAAGAGAGTGAAATGGATCGAAGAGATGGACTCGGAAGTCGCACCGACCTGGTCGATAACTCGAACCGCCCTTCGACTGAAAACCCGCTTTGGTGCCGTTCTGTTCGCGCTTGATGGCCGCAATCTGAGGGGGGAGGAGGACGCTCGGGTTCCTTCGTTGGAAGACGTGGCTGCTGTCTTTTCGTTGTACAGGTTGGACGAGGTGTCTCTGGCGGGTGTAGCTCGAAAGTGGACGGTGACCAGCGAGGATGACTCGTCAGTTCTTGAGGACTGTCGTCGGCTTGCTCAGGGGACAGAGGAACGACTCTTTGTCCCTCGGGCGATCCTGACGCTGCCAGCCCAACTTGAGCGTGATCCCAGTTCCGCAGTTTTGGACTTCGCCCACGGAGTGGCCGATGTGAAACCTCAGGAGGCTGTCGGCCTTCTGGCCCAGGCGCTCCTTCCGTACATCGCACTTCGATCGGGACAGCATTACGAAGCGGCGGACCTGGAGAGCGCGCTCTACTCCGAGTGAAGGGGTCGCGGTGGCAAAGTTAGGGCAACGCCCTACGGTGATGCGATCCCGTCTCATCCTTGGAACTGAGACACCGCACCCGCGCGAGGGGGTGGAGCGGGTTTGTCGCGCACCGTCCGTCCCAGAGGTCGATCCCAGAATTGAGTCCCGGGGCAGCCGTTCAGAGCCAACTACTGGACAGGCGGCAAGCTCGTTCCGATTGAAGATCCTGGCGCGATCTTTAGGGACCGCGTGAAACCAGTCAGGTGTTGTCAGCGTCGTCGTCATCATCATCCCACGTCGGGACCGGCATGACGTTTCGGTAGAGGGCCAGCGGGGTCACCGAGATGGCGGGCCACTTCGGGGCCGCAGCGAAGCCGTACTGCTCGAGGAGGCCACCGACTTGCGCAACGAGGGTGTCGAGAAGGTCCCGGTCGAGCACCTCACGCGAGGTGGTTTCCAGCCGCTTGAAGAGCGTCTCCAGCTGCTGTTTGGGGCTGAGCTTGGTGTCATGCTCGGTGGGGACTCGAGCGATTTGAATGATCGCTGTCATGGGCGCGGGGTCTGGTCCGATACGGCTCAGCAGGAGGTCTCGGAACAGCGGACTGAAACCATGGTCGAGGGGGATGTTGCCGACGAACGCGCTGCGGCTTGAGGTGTCCTCAGTGGGCCGGATGCTTAGGGCGAGGGCTGACCCGTAGAGTGCCTCGACTGTGCCGAGGAGGTGCTCAAACTCGTCGTCCTTCTTGGCCTCGATGGCCGTCTGGAAAGCTCGTAGGGTCGACATGAGGCTGCTCGGATCGATCAACTGCGTGGGAGCGGTGACCCGGAGCAGCATGCCCGGTTTGAGTTGCGCGCGGACCTTCCCGCGCAGCCAGAACTTCTCCTTACGGACACGCTCGGAGGCCTCGATGAGAAGACCGAGTGACGTGGCTGCCTCTTCCATCATGGAAACGTGCAGGTCGGCCAAGGCGAGCCGCTCGCTCTGAGTGCCGTCGCGACCACTCTCAAAGGCAGCTAACTTTGTACCAAGTCTTAGGCGAGAACTGCGACTGGTGGATGTCGCCTTCTCATCTGGCAGGCCCTCGCTCATCTGCGCGAGGAGGCTTCGCACGCGGTTCGTGTCGACGTAGATGTACTCGCGTACGTCGGGGATGTCGGACTCGGGCAGGTTGGTCACCGCGCGAAGTCTAGGGTCTGCGGCCGACAGAATCCCCGGGTTTGGATTGGCTAGAACTCCTTCCCGCAGAGTCGTCGAGAAACAGCCTGGTCGACCAAGGGATCTCAGTCAGCACGAGTGGAATCAAGGTACGGCTCTGGTCTCGACGCTATTTTCGCTGTCCTGACCTGCGCTCCGATTCAACTACAGGGCAGGAGACACGCCGTTCCGATTGAGGATCGGCGGATTCTTGCGGTCAGCGCAACAGGAGGTCGCCGATGAGTTCGATCGGCTTTTTGAACGCTAGCCGTTTGCGGGGTCGATCGTTAAGTTCCTGGGCAACCCAGTCGAGATCGTCGCTG
>JAABUV010007965.1_pt1 | contig 10899 bp, 11 predicted proteins | sample 5559971 | NCBI WGS metagenome assembly JAABUV01 (sample SAMN10711881, study PRJNA513362) | rock metagenome | isolation source: Antarctica rocks | place: Antarctica: Victoria Land, Knobhead nord | collected 2015-12-19
TGTCAACGCGCACCACCGGATGACCGTCCGTAGCAGCCACGCGTTAACCACCCACGCAACGTTTGCTAGGAATTAGTAGCAAGGACGCAATGAAAATGGCGTTTTCAACTAGCACCAAAGGTTATTAGTCGAACGAGAGTGTGAACTACATTTCTTCGACACACGCCCTGAGCTTGAACAACAACTCGCGGGGCAGTGGGCGGCAATCGACGGGGATGAGCTTATTAGCCACGGGACCGACTTGACCGCTGTTCTGCAAAGCGCGGAAAACGCGGGGCACCCTAATCCTTTGGTCACGCGCGTCTTCGATCCGGCCATTACGTACGTGTACTGATGGCGCGCACTATCGTCTTCACGAACACCTATCCCTATTCACTTTCAAGCCCCACGCGCTCCACACGACGGCCGGTTGTGCCCGTGCGATTCGTCAATACACGAGGAATCAGACATAGCCTCGACCTAATTATGCTCGTTGATAGTGGAGCGGACACCTGTTGCCTTCCAATAGACACCGCCCAACGTCTGGGTATTGATGTATCCCTCCTGGAAATACGAACATCGCGTGGAGTAAGTGGTACGACACCGACGTATCGGTGTGAGGGTTTGGTCATGGTTTTGGCCGGCAAAATCGTGCGCTGCCCAGTGCATTTTATACCAGGACTTACCGCATTCTTGCTTGGTCGAGAGGTGCTGTTCGACGAATTCGTGTTCGGTTTCGAGCAAAGTGCGGGACACGTTCATGTCCGCGTATCCGCGATGGAGTAGCCCTCTATGGAAGAGGTGTACAATCGGCTTGACCAATTCACTCGCCCATTGGTACTATATGGTACGCCTGTTCTATAGTGACCAAGAGTAATCAAGGAGGATGCCCCGTGCCTACTACTGGGGATGACAAGAAGCGCGCCCTGGAGATGGTGACCGCGCAGATCGACAAGCAGTTCGGGAAGGGCGCGATCATGCGCTACGGCGACGGCACGCATCCGATGAACGTCGAGGCCATCCCCACCGGCTCGATCGCGCTCGATCTGGCGCTTGGCATCGGCGGCGTCCCGCGCGGACGCATCATCGAGATCTACGGCCCCGAATCCTCCGGCAAGACCACGCTCTCCCAGCACATCCTGGCCGAAGCCCAGCGCCTCGGCGGCACCGTCGCCTACATCGACGCCGAGCACGCCCTCGACCCCCAATACGCCAAAGCCTGCGGCCTCGACGTTGATGAGATGCTGATCTCGCAGCCCGACACGGGCGAGCAGGCGCTCGAGATCTGCGACATGCTCGTGCGCAGCGGGGCGGTTGACGCCGTGGTGATCGACTCGGTGGCCGCGTTGGTGCCGCGCGCCGAGATCGAGGGTGACATGGGCGACAGCCACGTCGGGTTGCAGGCGCGCCTGATGTCGCAGGCGTTGCGCAAGCTCACGGCGGCGATCAGCCGCTCCAACTGCGTGGTGATCTTCATCAACCAGCTGCGCGAGAAGATCGGCGTGATGTTCGGCAACCCCGAGACGACCACGGGGGGCAAGGCGCTCAAGTTCTACGCCTCAATCCGGCTGGACATCCGGCGCATTGATCAGATCAAGGTGGGCACCGAGGTGATGGGCGGACGGCACAAGGTCAAGGTGGTCAAGAACAAGATGGCGGCGCCGTTCCGCATCGCCGAGTTCGACCTGATGTACGCTGAGGGCATCAGCAAGGAGGGCGGGCTGCTCGACGTGGGCGTGGACATGGGCTTGGTCAAGAAGGGCGGCGCCTTCTTCTCCTACAACGAGACGCGCCTGGGTCAGGGCCGCGAGAACGCCAAGGAGTTCCTACGCCAGAACACCGCCCTGCGCGACCAGATCGAGCGCGAGATCCGCGGCACGGCCAGCGACTTCGCGCTCATGCCCGAGCTCGAAACGGTCGAGATCTAATAGCAATCAGTCATCAGCTGATTGCTGATTGCTGACCGCTGATTGCTGGTCTGTGATACGATAGCCGAGTATGGCAACAGAACAATTACTCAACGGCCGCTACCGTTTGCTGCGCCCGCTCGGTGCCGGCGGCATGGCCAGCGTCTACCTCGCCGAAGACCTGCGATTGGGCCGCCGCGTCGCGGTCAAAATCCTGCACCCGCAGTTCGCGGCCGATCCCGCGTTTGTGGCGCGCTTCGACGCCGAGGCGCGCACGGTCGCCTCACTCTCCCATCCCAATATCGTGCAAGTCTACGACGTTGGTCACGATGGCGACCGCTACTACATCGTGATGGAGTATGTCGAGGGTGAAACGCTCAAGGACGCCATCACGCGCGATGGCCCCTTCGCGGCCAAGCGCGCGCTTCGCGTCATCGGTAGTGTCCTCGCGGCCCTCGACTTCGCCCACGCGCACAACCTTGTGCACCGCGACATCAAATCCCAGAACGTCCTGCTGACTCCAGCCGGAGATGTCAAGGTGGCGGATTTCGGGATCGCGCGGGCGGTCGACGGGGCCGGCAGCGCCACCCTGACCGCGACCAACATGGTTATCGGCACGGTGCAGTACTTCTCGCCCGAACAAGCTCAGGGCCGGCCGGCCACGCCGCAGTCCGACGTCTACGCCGCGGGCATCGTGCTCTTCGAGATGCTAACCGGCGCGCTGCCCTTCGCGGCCGATAACCCGCTTGCCGTGGCCATGCAGCAGATCAACCAGGCGCCGCCGTTGCCGACCCGCCTCAACCGCGCGATTCCCGCCGTGGTTGAGGCGATTGTGCTCAAAGCAATGGCCAAGAACCCGTCCGAGCGCTACACAGGCGCGTCCGCGATGAAGGCCGCCGTCGACGGCGTGCTTGCCGGCGCCACGGAAAGCACGCGTGTGACGCCGCGCGCCACGGCGCCGCCACAAGCGGCGACCACGCGGCAACAAGCGGCGACGCGTACGACTCGCGCCGCCCCCGTCGTCAACGTGGGGCCACGAGCAGCCGCGGCTCCGCCACGACCTGGTTCGCGCAGCCTATGGCTCGCCATCGTCGCGCTGGCGCTGGTGCTACTGGTCCTGCTGGCCGCCCTCTTCCACAACGGCGCGTTCGCCGGCTTCGGGGGCGCCGGCGCGCCTACGGCGACGACGACGCCTACGGTCATCGCCTCGCCCACCGCGACAGTAACCGCCGCGGCGACGGTCCCGGTCATCGTGCCACAACCCACCATAACCACCAAGCCCACGTCCCAACCCCCGACGCATACGCCGGCCGCGACAAACACGCCGACCGCTCCGGCCGTGACGAATACCCCAGCCGTGACGGATACCCCAACCCCAGCTACAACCGACACGCCGACCGCTCCAGCCGCGACGGATACCCCAGCCACGACGGATACCCCAGCCACGACGGATACACCGACGCCGGCCGCGACCGACACACCCGCGCCTACAGCCACGACGACCGACACGCCGGCGCCGTCGACGACGCCCGACGCCACGGGCACGGCGCAGGCGAGCGGGCAGGGGCAACCCGGCACGGTCAACCTCGACCCGACGTCGGTCCACCCTGGTGACTCGTTCACAGTCAGCGGCGATAGCTGGCCGCCAGGAGCGACCCTGACCATCACCGCCAACTTCGACAATGGCACGGCGCAACTGGGCCAGGTCAAGGCCCACGGCGACGGCACCTTCAGCGCCCCCTTGCAGCTGGACCCCAGTACAACGCCGGGAGACTACATCATCACGGTCACGGATGACCAGGGCGATAGTCAAACCAGTACGCTGACGATCACGCAGTAATATGCCCCGCTCGACATATAGGCCCCCGAGAGGACAGCCATGACCATGCAAGACACATCGATCGAGACGCTGGCTCACGCCTACGCGGAGACGGCGGCGGAAGCGTACGGGGACCAGGCAGCCTATCTGCGCTCTCTCCCTGAGGGCGCGTGGGACGGACCCACCGGGTGCGCCGACTGGACGGTGCGCGACCTGGCGGGCCATGTCGTGGGAGAGGCGGTGTGGTTCCCCACCCTGGTCCGTGGCGTCACCCAGGGCGAGGCGCCGCTGCCGGACGAGCGCTACCAGTCGTTGAAGACATTGCCGGCGGCGCGATTGGCCGACACGTTGGAGCAGGCCGCGCACGATATACCACGGGCTGTCGGCGAGGCGACCAGCGACCAATTGCAACAAACAGCCGACGTGGGCTTTACCAAGCTGCCGCTCTGGCGCGCGGCCTACCTGCCCCTGGCCGAGTCAATCTACCACAACTGGAGGGTCGGCTTTAACATAATATTCTGCCCTTTATGGGGCGTTCGGCGCGTCGAAATGGCTTGCCGGCGCCTATCCGGCAACCGAGACAGTCGTTGAACAGCGGTGCATCGCCGATTGAACTGCTCCGCAGGTTGGTAATCGCGCATCTGAGGCGAGTGTGACCGCCGTTATCGTCAAGTAAAGGGTCGGAACGAAGCGATGTACAGCGGTGAACGATGCGTAGATTATGTTAAAGCCGACCCTCACAACTGGGATCTGAAAGTTGGCCGCGACGCGACGGCGACGATTCCCACACCCTGGGCCGTGCGCCTGGCCGGTGGCATGACCGACTTCGCGCCGATGGTGGCGAGCAAAGAGGGCGCATCCGCGGCGCCGGGCCGCTACCTGCTCCAGGTCGGCGACGGCGTCGGCCCGGTAACAGTCATCGCGCGCGATGGGCGCGTCACGCTCGAAAGCGACGCCACAGGCACGCCGGACGTGACGCTACATCTAACGGCCGACCAGTACGCGCGCATAGTGGCCGGACGGCTCGACCTCGTGCGCGCCACGGAGCAGGGCGACGTCGCGGTGGAGGGCGACCGCTCCAGGGCGCTCGCCTTGAACCGCGTTTTCCAGGGCATCTAACCGCATAAAGTCGTGAGTCGTGAGTCGGGGGCAGTCAACAGTTAGGATAAACTTTTAGCTACTCCCCGGCTCACGACTCACGACTCACGACTAATTTAGGTCGCCGGCCACGATCGCGCCGCCAATGATCGCGCAGACGACACGGGCGCGCTCCAGCGCCTCAGGGTGCGCGACGATGTCGTCAGAGAGTACGACCATGTCGGCGAACTTACCGGGGGCCAGGGAGCCCTTCAGGCCCTCCTCGCCCGTCGCGCGCGCCGCCCCAAGCGTGTAGGCGCGCACGGCGTCCTCTATGGAGAGAGCCAACTCGGGATGCCAGGGCGCGCGGCCGTCGCCGCGGCCGTGGCGCGCTACGGCCGCGTAGAGCCCGGCTAGTGGGTCGCACGTTTCAATTGGCGCGTCTGAACCGAAGGCCAGCGTCGCGCCGCTCTCCAGCAAGGGCCGCCAAGCGTACGCCGTGGCGCAGCGTGCGCCCCAGTAACGCGTGGCCGTGTCGCGGTCGTCGACAAGGTGAATGGGCTGCATCGAGGCCACGATACCGTGCGCGGCGAATAGGGGCAGGTCGTCGGGATGCAGCACTTGGGCGTGCTCGACGCGGTGCGGCGCCGCCGCGACGCGCGGGACCGCGGCCAGCGCACGCAGCGCCGCTCGGTTGGCCCTATCGCCGATGGCGTGGATCGCCGTGGCGATACCGCCGCGCGCGGCCCGCTCAGCCGCCGCGCGCATCTGCTCCTCGGTGAGCGTGGCGATGCCGCGGACGCCGTCCGGCGCGCCGTCGTACGGGTCGAGCATCGCGGCGGTCTGTGAGCCAAGCGTACCGTCCCCGAACAATTTGAGGCTTCCTACGCGCAACCACTCGTCGCCCTGCCCTGTCGCGCGCCCATCCGCCAACGCCTCGTCGAGTTCGGCATGGGCAATGTGCGCCGTGACGCGCAACGGGAGCAGGCCGCGACCGCGTAGCCGGACGAGCGCGCGATAGACCGCCGCGTCCTCGAAGGTCCCGACACCGGTCAGGCCCAGCGGGAGGGCGTGCGCCATGGCGCGTTGTAGCGCCTCCTCAATCTCGCCGTCGGTGGGGGACGGCAGGATGTCGTAGACGGCCCTGGTAGCGTTCTCCTTGAGCACGCCGGTCGGCTCACCGTCGGCGTCGCGCGCGATCTCGCCCCCCGGTGGGTCGGCGGTCTCCCGCGCAACGCCAGCCGCGCGCAGCGTCGCCGAGTTGACCCACAGCAAGTGGCCATCCTTGCTGGCGATAGCGACGAGGCGATCCCCCGTCACCACGTCCAGGTCCGCGCGCGCTGGCCAACGCCCCTCGCGCCAGCCGTTCTGGTTCCAGCCGCGTCCAATCAGTGGACGGTTGGGCGGAAGCGAGCCTGCGTAGTCCGCGACGCGCTCTACGCACCCGGCCAGCGATGGGAGGCCGGCCAAGTCGACGCGGCCGAGCGCGAGGCCCAGGCCCAGCAGGTGGACGTGCGCGTCGACTAGACCGGGTAAGGCGATCCGGTCACCCAGGTCCACGACGTCACGCGGGGTGCGGGCAAGTTGGCGCAACTCGTCGGAACGCCCCACCGCCGCGACACGCCCGTCCATACAGGCTATGGCTTCGACGATGGGCCACGCCGGGTCAAGGGTGTGGATGCGCCCGTTAAGATAGACGACCAGGGGACTTGACATAGACCTGTCTACCTTCCTACCACCGGGCGCTCCCAGTAGACACGCATTAGCTGCGTGTGCCGCGCGCGGCGGCGTCATCGACGGCGCGGCCGCCCACGGGGAAGTCATGCTCGCCGCCATGGACCCACTGCCCATTGCGCTGAAGGCAGTAGTACTCACGGCCGTCGGGGTCGGTATAGGCGAGCGCGGCTTGCGGTTCGCCCAGGGGGTCGCGCTGGCCGAGGAACGAGCGATTGAAGGCGCGCTCCGCGATGTCGGCCTTACGGCAGGCGAAGAAGTCCATCCAGCAGTTGGCGGGCGAACTGCCCGGCCGGGCGCAGATCTCCTCGCCCTTCTCAGGAATGCCGCGTGGTGGACTCACGTTGTATTTGGTACAAGTCGCCAGCCCATACTGCACGGGTGTGGTCCCATGCAGGGAGTTCAACTCCAGGCGGGGGCAGCCGCCGGTACGGGTCGCGGGCTCATGCGCGGACATCAGCTCTCCTTCCCGGCGCGCGGCCCGGTCAAGCTTTCACCGGCGCGCGGCGAGACAATCTCGGTGTGGTCGGTCGTCGGTTCACCACGCAGCAAGTTATGTCCGCACCAGCGATTGGTGCAGTGGTAGAAGGGCTGGCGCACCTCGACGCCCGCGATGGGGCGTAGGACGCGCACGTCCGGTATCATCGGCGAACCGCAGGCCGGGCAGGCCGAGCCGTCGGAGGGACGCTTCGGCCGGTCGAACATTTTGGTCAGTAAGCTCATGTATTCTCCACGAACGAGTAGTCAGTAGTCAGTGAACGAGCAGTCGGTTGCCGGCTGCCGGTAGATTATATGTAGCATTGTCACTCGACCGATCCACCTGACGTTGACTATTATAGTGTACGGCAGCAGGCCGCCACCCTCAAAAAGGCAGCTATTTGCCGTCAGCGAAGGCGGGGGTTTCTGGGGTAGTCGTGCGCACCTGCGCGCGCAGCACGCCGGCTTGCGCCTCGATGACGCCGTCCATCGCATCCGGCCGCGCCTCCTCCAGCCAACTCATCATCGCCGAGAGAAACAATTCCTTCAAATAGGCGAACGAGAAATCGTCCGTCGCCTCGGCCAGGCGCGTCACTGTTGCCCCTGACAGGCGCATCTCCGGCTGCAGCGACGCGTTCCAGCGCCCGATATAGGCGTGGCGTTCGGCGTAGGCCGGGAGATCGAAGCGATAGGTGCGGTCGAAGCGGCTGGGACGATGCACGATGGCCGGATCCAACCGCTCAGGGTGGTTGGTCGTGGCCAGGGTCAGGATGCCGCCATTGGCGGCGAAGCCGTCCATCTCGTTGAGGAAAAAGGAGCGGTTGGCGTCCGTCACCAACGCGTCGAGGTCCTCCAGCACAAGGATGCACGGGCCGGCCGCGCGCGCCCGCTCGAACACAGCGTGCATGCCATACTCATCGGGCTCACCGCGTTCCTTGAAGCTCTTGACGTAGAGACACGGCTTGCCCAGAGCGTTGACTAGCGCCTTGACGGCGTGCGTCTTGCCGTTACCGGGCGGCCCGGCAAACAAGACGCCGCGCTTCCAGGGCACGCCGTAGGTCTCGTACGTCCCCTGTGACGCAAAGAAGCGCGTGACGTCGGCCAGGATGTCACTTTTGAGCGCGCCGCGTAGCACCAGGTTATCGAACCGGGCGCCCTTGATGGCGGCAAAGAGGCGCTCGTCCTTGTCCCAGCGCCCATGCTCGAAGACGAGCACCTCGTCGTGGACCTCAATGTTCCACGAACAGACCGTGCGCAGGAAGCACATGGCCACGTCTTTGGTCGACGCGAGGACATAGTAGCGCTTGTCGTCGTTGAACTGCATGACGACAACCTCCAACTCGTGTCCTTGCCACACCACCTCCAGCCACGCGTTCTGCACGCGCTCCTTGAGCCCCTCTTCGGGCCCATACCACGACAGCATGAGCTCGGGGTGCGGTGTGGGCTTGGGCGTGAGCGTGCAGTAGCCCGCCGCCGCATAATCTTCCAGGTCGAAAGCGCCGCTATCGCTCTCGACGACCGCGCGGTCGGGGTAGAGCGCGGCCAGGCGCTCACTGACGTCGTAGCCGATGACGTTGCCGGCCAGGTTCAGCGCCGTGCTGATAAAGTGCTCACGCTCCAGGTCACGGCTGGCCTGACCCGCGCCGGCCAGGAAGCCGACGCGTCGCGCATTATTGGACATTGTGTCTATACTTTCTTCGCCCTACTCAGCGGCGCTCGTTAGCGCGGCGGGGAGCGCGATGGCGACGGTCGTCCCCACGCCAACGACGCTCTCTACCGTGATACGGCCGCCGTGCTGCTCGACGATCGCCTTCGCCCCGGCCAGGCCGATGCCGATCCCCGCGATACCATGAGACGTCGACGCGCGGAAGAAGGGCGTAAATAAGTGCGGCGCCTCGTCCGCGGGAATACCGACGCCCCGATCCTGCACGGTGACGATCACTGTGTCCGCCGATAAGCGCGCTGTCACGGTCACCGGCGTCCCCTGTGTACTGTACTTGATAGCGTTGCCGAGCAAGTTGTCCACAACGCGTTCCAGTCGTAGGCGATCGCCCTCGACCATCAGGCCGGTGGGCGCGTCGACGACAACCGCCGCGGACGTGTCCGCGGCGCCGGTACGCGCGCGTACGACATCCTGCACGACGAGGCCCACGTCCACCGGCTCCAGGCGCAACTCCAACTCCTGGCCCGTTTGCAGACGCGCCACGTCCAGCAACTCCTCGACCATACCATTGATACGCAGCGCCCCCGCGCGGATGGCCGCCGACTGTGTCAGCATCCATTCCGGTTGCGGCGGCGTGTCGCGTTGTAGACGAATCCGCAACAGATCGACATGACCAATGATAGCCGTGACCGGCGAGCGCAGGTCGTGCGCGGTGGCGTTGAGGATCTCGGTGCGGACGCGCACGGCGGCCTCGGCCGCGACCCGCGCCTCCTCCGCCGCCTCAATCTGCTGGCGGGAGACGAAAAGCGCGCGGCGGATGTGGTCTTGCTCGTCAAGAAGCATGGCCCGGCTGCGCGCGAGAAAACCGGCGGCCAGCGCGCCCAGCAGCGTCATGAGGCGGGGCTGTAGCGACTGGACTTGATCGGGTGGTAGGCCGTCCATGAGGCGCCGCCCCAACACGTCCAGCGTCCCATCCAGCGCATCGGGGTGGACGTAGTGGAGCGCCGCCAACGCCGTCCCGACGGCCCGCGCGCGGTCACGGTCTACCGGCTCGTCAAGCAACGCGTCGATGACCTGGTCCGTCAGGGTGCGCAACTCATCGCGCACCATGGCGACGCGCCGCGGAACGAAGCTCGTATGCGCGATCGCCTCATACCAATAATCCGCGATCGCTCCACGGCGCGCCTGAAGGGACGGGTGGAGATGCGTCCATTCAGCGGCGCTCATGGTTCGCGCGCCCCTACGGCTTTCGACCGACGCCAGCGTATATGCCGGACCGCTCCGGCTGATCGAAGAAGAGATCATCGGGACCATCGGGCCGCCACAGCGGCGTACGGACCAGCCCCGGCTCGACCAACGCGAAGCCCTCGAAAAAAGCGCTGATCTCGGCGTGCGTCCGCGTGCGGATCGCGTTGGTAGTCTGAGCATAGAGGTCGGTCATGCGCGCCTCCGCATCGGCGGCCACGTCGAGAGTCGTTTCGTGCGTCCCATGAGAAATAGCCAAGTAGCTACCCGGCGCCATCACCGCGCGCATCGACCGCACCAGATTCAGAGCGTCCGCGTCAGAGACCACGAAATGAAGGAACGCCACCAACAAGACGGCCACGGGACGGTCCAGATCGAGCAAGCGCCGCGTTTCAGGATGGTTGAGGATCGTCGCGCCCTGCCGCCCGTCCGCCTGGATGACCGTCGCGTTTGGGTTATCCGCCAGCAGAGACGCGCTGTGCGTCACCGCGACCGGATCGATGTCTACGTAGACCACGCGGGCGGCGGGATTGAGACTTTGGGCCACTTCATGGACGTTGCCTACCGTGGGGATACCGGACCCGAGGTCGAGAAACTGGTCGATTCCCTGCGCGGTCAGGAAATCGACGGCGCGACGCAGGAAAGCGCGATTGGCCTGGGCGACGCGCGGTAAATCGGGGTAGATAGCCACGGCCGCCTCAGCGGCGGTACGATCGGACGAGAAATTGTGGTAGCCACCCAGATAGTAGTCGTACATGCGCGCGGCGCTCGGTATCTCATCCGGCGCCTGGAATGGTGTCGTCATTAGCGCGTTCCTCCCGTCGCTGATAGTGTAGTCATCGCAGCGACAGTTGTAAAGAGCCCAATTGTCGTGTGTTAGTGTTCTATGATTATGTCACCGTCTAACTGTCCAGTGAAAATGTCACTCTGTAGATATGAAAGACAGAGTGACATTGACCATGCAGGAACAGAAGCGCCTCTTGGTGCTCAATCGGATG
>JAABUV010007966.1_pt1 | contig 10897 bp, 19 predicted proteins | sample 5559971 | NCBI WGS metagenome assembly JAABUV01 (sample SAMN10711881, study PRJNA513362) | rock metagenome | isolation source: Antarctica rocks | place: Antarctica: Victoria Land, Knobhead nord | collected 2015-12-19
TGAGAGGAGAAGATTTCCCAGCTTTAGGAGCGGGGCCAGACGGGAAAGAACGAGTGGGTGGTGACCAGGACAAGCTGGGAGAGAGCTGATAATCTGCGGGATGGCAGATGGCAAACTACCTGAGAACAGCAAATCACACCCAACCCCCTCCTTCACCACCCTCAACATTGCCTAACGGAGCAAGCGCATCCCATTCGAACTCCGCAACACCCTTCCCAAATCCACCTCATTCCCAATCCGGAGCAGGAGCACCCTCAACAGCCGACTCATCATGGCCTCGACAATCACCTGGACGGCCTGCGGAACCTGTTGTCCGGCCGGTCCAGCAGATACTGCAGTCTCCTGTGGATAAGTGGGGATTGAAAGCGTTATTGTACGAGATCAAAACGCAGATGGGCAAGGGAGATCGAGGGGTCTTGATGTTTGGGGAAGAACTGAGTGAGCTGGGAGTGGACGTGACAAGCGAAGAGTAGGTGGTCCTCGTCGTTGCACTCGAGTCTCGCTGAGGTTACCGAGAAGTCCACTGCATCCCACGTTCGTCACACCCTGGGCAGAACCCTCGCAAATACCTCAATCCCTCCGCATCGAGGAGTCCTACCACATACCTCAATGCTACCACGTCCACGCCCCACCCGTCCAGACCAAACTCCCCAACTTCGCCGAAGATACACTCTTCTACGCCTTCTACACCTCGCCTCAAGATGTCTTTCAATTGGAGGCGGCAGAAGAGCTGTCCGTTCATGCTTGACGCGGACGAGCGGTGCTGATGGAGGAGCAGGTATAATCGAGGATGGCGATATCATACCGAATTGCAGGTCTGGCTCATATCACCCATCTTCCAAGACGCCTCAAACCAATCACAATGGTTGACAGGACCGTGCGTCGTCTTTGACCCTCGGACGTTCAGTCGGCAAAAGACACCGGACGATTTCATGGTGGACGTTTCGTTACTGGAAATGACACGGCCCACAGCGGAGCACATTGCAAAGAGCCCGAATGGGAATGGGACTGTACGATAGGCGGTAGTGGGGTAAGGGCGCTGCGACGAGCTATTCGATCTACCATGCTGTATGCGGTTCATGGTACTGATTCAATGGCGTGTATGGTCTTTACTGATTACAGGTACTACGGTTCTAGACTGATCTTTCGCAGCTCGCACAGATAGCACTTCCCACTTTCACAAGGGGTCGACATCTTCCGCGACGTCGACCGCTGTCCGGTTCACACTCCTTGAGCCGCTGCGTACGGTCCGTCACCGGGCGAGATCATCCTGCGGCGGACAAGCGTTAGCCTGGGTCACAAACCTAGAGCTAGAGACTTACGAAGCCCGCCTGAGTGTCAACTCCTGATCCCTCGAATTCCTCTTTGCCATCGCCAACTCCGCATCCAACCTCTCCTCCTCCCCCATATCCCCATCCTTCACCATACTCCCCCTCGGCGCGCCGCTCGGGAAGTAAGTCTTGTCGTTATCGGGCGCCTCACTCCACCTCCTCGATCCGGTTTTCTCGCTCTCTAGCCCAATCCACGTGGATTCGGATTTGGGACCCAACTTGGATGCATTCGCCGCGGAGAGCGCCATGGAGCGACGACGGACCATGACGGCTTCTTCCTTCCAGTGGGCTTGGGCGAGGCGGAGGCGCAGGTGAAGACCCCAGAGGGCGGTGAAGAGGGAGAGGAGAGACACGAGGGCGGCCACGGCGGTGCTGGGGGAGGGGACCATATCGAATCGGTGAAGACACGCACAGCACCGAGTCAGAAGGAGGAGGAGTCAGGACCGTCAGCTTCGAATAGATGCCGAGTGGGGAAGGAGCACTCACGTCTCCATCGCATGCCCACTCTTCGGTCTCCCACCACCATGCAGAACACTCAAGAACGCCGTCCGACCCAACCCAAAGGCGAGCCAGGAGAGGACGTTCCCGAAGAGCGTCACGCACAGGACGCAAGCTTCCACGACGACGAAGCGGAGGTGCCGAGAGATACTGTCGAGGTCACGGATCTTGTAGCCGTGAGGGGAGAGGATGGACAGGAGGACCCAGAGGAGGAGGACGACGATGGACCAATAGCATGCTGGGGGGGTGGGGGTGGGGTGTCAGTACGCGTTGGGGCGGAAGAGGAAAGGATGGCGATCGGCGCAGAGCAGGGGAAGGAAGAGAGAAGAGAGAGCGGGAGCAGAGGCCTTGGAGTAGGAGGGGAGCAGGAGCACGAGCCGGAGAAGGAGAAGGAGAAGAGCAGCAGGAGACAGGGTAAACTGGGGGAAAGGAGGGAAAAAGGTCAGAGTAGGAGGAGAAGCACGCGAAGAGGGAGAAGAGGAACGGGAGAAGAGCGAAAGCCATCAATGGAGCAGGAATCGGGGGACTCACCGAGGGGCAGCATGATCCTTACGGACAGCGCCTCGCCGGTATTGATCATCGTCGACAGATACCGATTCTCACTACGCCCATTCAGCCTCATCTTTACCCAATCGGAAAGTACATACGAAAGCGGCCCATACGTACAGTTCGACGTATCCGTCTCTGACCCCTCATCCATCAGTATCCACCATCCGACCGAGGACTAGACCCACCACACCATCCGAGCACCCCGGCCGAGAGATTCCCCTGCCCGCTCTGCTCAGCAGCCACACTGAACCAAAACAGCCCCTTGATCGGGCCCGGCACGCTGAGGAGGACAAGTACTAGGAGGAGCAGGGAGAGCGCGGACAGGGAGAGCGAGAGTGCGGGTTGAGAGAGTGAGGGGTGGTGGCTGTGTTCCGAGATGAAGCCCATCGTTCAGGTTTCAGTGGCGGATCGAGTAGACGACAATTTAGGTATCGATCACGACGAGAGAAAGCGGGGCTAGGTCAAGTAGCTAAGTAGCCCTCTGACAGATCCTGAGACTTGGTGGAGCTTAGTCGATGGGACGGGATTACCTTTCACAACAACCCCTGCGCCGTGTCCCACCTATTTGATAGGTACCCGTTACTCCGTACCGACCCCTTACTTTCCTTTCCGTCTCTGCAGACTCTGACGCGCAACCTTTGAGGCTCACCCCTTGGATGTATCCACCCCCGGGACGATCCTTTGATCTGGTATCCCCATTTCCCGGCGTTCCAGCGAGAAAGGACTGATGAACTGCAAGGAGGTGGCGGATCGCACGGAAGTGTGCGAGAGTCATAGATCAGGTGGTGGGAAAGTGGACACGATGACGGCGCTGTATGGCCACCTACCACTGCTAGATCATGACCATGCATCTACGCCGTCATACACCCGTCTCATACAGCTACAGGACATGGATTCCGATCCGACTCAAGCGGGTATACACTATGGCTACGCAGCAGAAAGGAAAGGAAAGATGCAAGAATGTCCAGTCTGATGGGCGTAATCGATGATCGGGACGAGCCAGGATGTCGACTGGTGCGCTTGAACTCCCGCTGGGCGGCGTCCGTGAGTGCTTGTTGCTGGAGGAGGATGCAGGAACTCAAATGCGGAGAGCACCGCCCGTCGAATTTTTGATGATTTCAAAGTTATTCGAACTCGACGATCGTTGCCGCAGGGATCACCCGTGTGGCGAGCGCCCGTGCGATCGAAGCAAGTAGTTCTGCTCTCCGTACTGCGCCGTGTCAGCCGTATTGAAACGTCCATTTCACGTTTTCAACCCACTTGGCTTCTGCACATATTCGGTCATCCCCGCCGCCAGACATCGCTCTTTGTCGCCTAATCACCAGTCAGTGTGTGTCCTAACGTAAGGACTTCGGTGCCACTCGCCTATCATGGCATGCGCAGTGAGGGCGATTATCGGGGTTGGGTTGACGTTCTCCAAAACCTCGTGATCTCGTATAAGGCCTGTGGCTTCCATCCCACCCATGACCGGCATCGACACGTCCATCTGCCTTCGTCAGCATGATGCTTTCTAGTAAGGAACCGGGAATCTCACGAGGATGATGTCGAACGGCGTCTGCGCCAGATGTCTTTGCCTTCATTCCGTCAGCTTCGTTCCGACCAGATTCACAGGCGTGACCCACTTGTACATCTCAATCGCGATCTGCCCATTGTCCGCCACCTCGATCTTATGCCCCGCCACTTCCAGAAGCTTCACCGCCAGCTTCTGGTTCACCAGATTATCTTCCGCCAACAAAATACTCAGCACCGTATCCTTGACGCTGTCTCCGGGCTGCATGTTATGGGACTCCAAGGCGGGAACGATGGCACTGGACAATTCTTGCAGGTTCAGGGGCGTGGTGTAGTACGTGCTGATCCCCATTTCTAGGCAATCCTTCACGGGGATGGGGGATAACATTTGATCGGTAGCTGAGGGGAGGGCGAGGAGCTTCCGTCGGGATTCAGGGAGGTCGATGAAGGATGGGTTCGCAGGGCCTGGAGGACGTTTGGACTGCGGACATGAGCGGGATGCCATTCAAGATATGGAAGATGTACGGGTGCCAATAGAACAATGGGGATATATCTCAAATGTTCGACCGTCCGTAATCTTTCAGCCTGTCGCCATGCACGGTCAGCGCTCATCCCTGAGTAGGAACAATCTGACTCACCGCACTGAGCGAATCAACGATCATCGTATCGAACGTCGGGAACCCATTCTTCTCCTTTACATCCCAAACCTCATTGACCGAATGTATGATGATAGGCTTGAGTCCCATCTGGGTCAACATCTCCGAGATGCCAGTCTGATCGCCAAGGGTATCGATAAAGAGGATGTATCTCCCTGCCCAAGGTCCGAGACGCTCGATGATCTGCTGTTCAGGCACACTGATCATCTCGGCCAAGGTGGTGAAGTAGAATCGACTGCCTTGACCGTATTCGCTTTCAACCCAAAGGTTGCCCGACATGAGGTTGACCAGACGTTTCGAGATGGTCAAGCCGAGACCGGTCCCACCGTACTTACGGGTAGTGGATCCATCGGCTTGAGCAAACGTATCGAAGATGACGTCGAGTTTATCTTGCTCGATCCCGATACCCGTATCCGCGACGCAAAACTCGAGCTCGACGGCCCCTTCGACATATGCCTTCGTCCGACATGAGAGCGCAACCTGACCTTTCGTAGTGAATTTGACAGCATTGCCGATGAGGTTGGTTATGACCTGTCGCAATCGTAAGGGATCGCCGATAAGCTGGTCGGGGATGGTCGGATCGATGTCGAAGATGAGGTCAAGCTTGTTCTGAGACGCCTTGACGCAAAGGGTCTTGAGCACGCTGAACACTGCCATCCGGAGGGAGAAGGGGATCTGCTCCATTGTCATGCGACCGGCCTCGACTGCTTAGGTCAGCGGAATCACGGGAATTAGTGCCGCTTTGACCCACTCTTGGAGATATCCAGAATGTCATCGATGATTGTAAGCAGGGAACTCGCCAAGCTCGACACGATCATGAGGTTTTCTCGTTGTTGCCGAGTAAGCTCGCTTTCCAAAGTGAGAACCGTCATCCCGATGATCCCATTCATTGGTGTCCTGATTGCATCAGCTCGCTCTTCAGCAATCCAAATTGAACTGACCTGATCTCATGGGACATGTTGGCTAGGAATTCGGACTTGCTCCGATTCGCCATTTCGGCCTGCTGCCTCGCGCTAGTATTCTTCTCGATCGATTCGCGGAGGTTGTAGACCATCTGATTGATCTTTGTCTTCAGACTGTCCATCTCGCCCGACGCCTCGACCGTGATGAAGCGGGTGAAATCGCCGTCGGTTGCCGCAGCGGAGATCTGAGCGAAAGCTCGTACTTGTGAGGTAAGGTTCGATGCCATGGTGTTGACGTTGGACCTGATCTTGGTTAGTGAAGCAGCATGAGGATTGATCGTAGACGCACGTAATCTCCTGCCATGTTCCCTCAATATTCTCCACTTCTGCCTGCACACCAAGCTTCCCTTCAGTCCCCACTTCCCGCGCAACCCGAGTCACTTCTGCAGCGAAGATAGCTAGCTGGTCAATCATATTATTGATGGTATTGACGAGATCGAGGATCTCTCCCGACACCTTGACGCCGACGACCTTTTGGGTAAGATCTCCCCGAGCCACAGCAGTCTTGGCGAGGTCAGCGAAACCACACCTGAGGGAGGTGTAGACTTACTGTGGCATGAGCAATAGTTCGCACTTGTTCCGTCAGGTTCGCCGCCATAATGTTCACGCAGTCCGTGAGATCCTGCGATGGGCGACTTAGGAACGGCCGTATCCTACAGAGAACAAGGCCTTACTTTCCACGTCCCAGCGACACCAGGCACATCGGCCTGCCCGCCTAGCCGTCCATCTGTGCCGACCTCCCTTGCGACTCTAGAATATCACTTTGAGCCACAGCGTTAGTGTATCTGACAACCACGTACCTTGTCACTTCGGACGAGAAACTTCGAAGACTCTCAACCATATTATTGACAGTGCTCTGCTGCGATCAGCGTTGACGAAAGCGCCTCACTCAATACACTTGCCTTGAGCTGCAGTATCTCGCCAAATGCTTCTACGTTGATCTTCTTGCTTAGATCACCCGCAGCGACAGCCGTTGTGCTACAAGCCGACATAGTCAGCCTTCTGCCGGCGCGATGCACACGAATACCGACACTTCAGCCAGACTTCGGACTTGAGTTGTCAAGTTCAGCGCCTAGCTCCAATTAGTTCGTGAATATAGTCGCACAGGGAGAGACAGACCATGAGGTTCACGTTGTCTGTAAGAATCATCCAGGTGCCCTCGACGTTCGGTACCAGTGCTTGACCACCTAGTTTGCCCTCCGTACCCACTTCGAGCGAGACTCGGGTGACTTCCGCAGCAAAGACCGTGAGTTGCGCAACCTCAACATCCCGTCAGACTGAACAAAAGATACAAGAGCCTGGCATACCATATCGTTGACCGTAATCTTTAAATCAAGGATTTCGCCCTGCACATCGGCGTTGACGGTCTTCGTGAGATCACCTCTCGCCACCGATTTGGTCTAGATCCAGGTCAGCCTCGGGATCAAGGTCTCAAGATCGGCACCTACCACCTCGGCAATCTCTCGCACTTGTTCCGTCAGGTTTCTGGCCATTTTCTGCCTACCTTCAGTTTGGACTACCAAAAGCCAAGAAATAACTCACGTTGACATTGGTGGTTAGGTCGTCCCAGACTCCTTCGACACCCTCGACCACCGCCTGTCCACCCAGTATACCCTGGGTCCCGACCTCAAGTGCCACGCGGGTGACCTCATTCGCGAATATGGTCAATTGTCGTACCATCGAGTTGACCGTCTGCAATTATATTAAGCTTTTCGTAAACTGACCGGTAGGATTAGACGCACGTTCTTGAGCACCGCCATCTCCCCTTCCGCCTCTATCTCTATCAGTTTGCTCAGATCGCCCTGTACTGTATCAATACCACTCAACCCAGAGGAGGTCCGCGCACCTTGGCAACAGCAGTCGTGACGCTACCGATCGACCGCACCTGCGTCGTCAAGCTTTGACACATCCGATTCACCTGTTCGTCATCCTCGTCATGCCGATCGCTGTAGGAAGTGCAGCAAAGCTTACATTGACCGTCATCTCCTTCCAAACACCCTCAACATCCGGAACCTGCGCCTGACCACCCAACTTGCCCTGAGAACCGACTTCGAGAGAAACGCGTGAGACCTCATCTGCTAATGTCCGTAATGACATGACCTAGACAAACACTACCGTCAGCTTGCCGAATTGAGGCTAGGGGAAAGCCGACGGACCATGCCGTTGACCGTTGTTTTCAATTCCGCAATTTCTCCGCTAGCTTCAACATCGATAGTCTCGCTCAGATCACCTCTCGCGACAGCCTGCCCGCCAAATCAGCGCCTACTAAAGCCGCGACAGACTTGAACTCACCTTGGTGACCTTTGCGATACTCCTCACCTGATTGGTGAGATTCGCGGCAAGCTTGTTTACGACTGCCGTGAGCTCCCTCCATGTTCCCTCAACACCTTCTACCACGGCCTGACCACCTAATTTCCCCTGCGTTCCCACTTCTAGGGAAACCCGTTCCACCTCAACAGCGAATGTTTTCAGTCGATCCACCATCGAGTTGATGATGTCTTTCAGCTCGGTCATGGTTTGACCTTCGACCGGGACGATGATCTTTTGTGTCAGATCTCCCGTTGCGACAGCCTGAGTGGGTATCAGTTTCTGAACCACATTGAGCTCGGAATGATAGACCTTGCAGACCCGCGCAATGTCCTGGACCTGTGCCTTGAGCAATTCAAGCTCCTTCTCGGCGCTCATCCCGCTCTTACCAACCGATCCGCGCACGCCCCACCCGGCTGCCCCAGGTCCGCCAGTGAGGACACTCGCTCCATTCGAGGCTGTAAGGATATTGTGAGGCGTAGGGTGATTACTGCTGGACGTGAGTGGCCTCGTAGCTGAGAGCTGAGCGGCGGGTGTGGAAAGCGATACGGATAGTGGATGGGATGAGGCGGAGGAAAAGGTAGGGGGTGGGGGCGGATTTGTAGGCTTGGATGAGTCGGAGATGGGTCGGGTGCATGTTGGGCATATGTGTGAGGGTGTGTCTATGTCAGGTGGGGTCCATTCGGGGGTGAGAAACTCGGCATGTGATTGTGTTTCCGGCTTGACCTCCTTCGCAATGGGAGAGGGGGTATGCTCCGCACTCCAGACCCTCTCCCCAAGAGCCATCACCGCTTTCTCAATAGCATCTTCCGCCAGAGACTTCTGCCCTGCATAGGGTGTGAGAGTCACGGCGTCCGGTAAGGGTTGAGGCGAGTCGGCCTTCGAAGGGAAGGGGAAGGAGGGAGACGGATGCTGTGAGATGATCGAGAGGAGGGATAGGAGATGGGTCTGGAAAGCTGTAGAGACATTTGCGCCCAAGATTGGCGACTCGGTAGACCGATCAAGAGCTATGGCCATGGCGTCGATAGGCAATGGCGGAAGCTCGACGGGTCGCGTCTCTGGGGTTATCGGAGGAGTGATGAAGGATGTCTGGGATGGGATGCCAAGAAGAGGCTGAGGATAAGGAGGGGAAAAGGAAGAGCTGGAAGAAGTCGCTTTGGGTCAGCGCGACGTAGCGGAAGTCGAGACATGGTGAAGATATTGAGGGGAAAAGCACGAATGGGAAGGAGGGGAGTGAACCGGTGGGCTTCTGCAGCACCTGATCTGAGGAATGATCGACCTAGCCCAGTCACGGAACCGAGACACACCAGCCCCGCCAGCTCGGCAATGATCTCATGACCCGCCGTTAAGGACCAGGATTCCGCAAAGATCAAACACGTACCTAATCGGTCGATGGGGTTTATATCATCAGGTCGCACGGACAGACGATGAAGACGGTTTACAATACGACGCCAAGGCGAAAGGACCCCTGCGCTAGTGCCCCGCAGTAATTCCGGATGAGACAAGAGTCGTATTCGTGTATTAAATTCGCCTGATCACACAGGATGAATGTTGCCGGGATGGATGATGCCGGGTAAAACGGTACGGTGATAGGAATCTTGAGAGGAGGACGAGAACGACGTCGAAAGGAGTGGTATTGAGTCAAGTCGCTCCACCAAGCAATGATCTCTATACGAAACACTTCAACTTGCAAAGGGGATTTGATCAAATATTCTCCCCGTCGCGCTAAAAATCCAGTATGCTCTTCTCAGTTTCCCTCACTGTTCGTGAGCTGCAAGCCTTCCCACTCGGACGTACTTCTGGGTTAGGCCGCCTGTCAAGATCAACAGAATTATATTTTAGGCGTGCAACGGATAAGTTACAGGACGCTTCCCTCCAGGACCGCGTTTCGATCTTCCACATCCAATCTTCTTGATCGTCGTCGCATAGCATAGAGCCATATCTCCATTCCCTGACAATATCCTCTTTACTATGGAGACCTGAAAATTCAAGCCAGTATGCCTCGCCAAGGTTTCAACGACTTCTCAAACTCCCCCGGATCGGGCCCATCAACCCCTCGCGGTCGGGGTGGTCGAGGTGGTTTCGGGGGTGGTCGAGGAGGCGGACGAGGAGGCTCCGGACCCAATGGATCTGGAAAGAAGTCGGATTACTCGAATGTCCCGTTTGACTATGAGGGGATCAATAGGCAGGCGTATGTCAAGCTCGAAGGTAGGTCCGATCTGGTCATGGTAGCTACGAGCTGATTTTTCTGATTGTATAGGCTACTCCCTGCAACCCTATGGCGGTATTGGTAGTCCCAGTCAGCCGCAAACTCCCACTGATAGACGCGGGAGAGGTGGATTCAACCCCGGGAGCCGAGGAAGGGGACGAGGCTTCTCCTCTCCTCTACGGGGTGGACCCCAGACTCACCCCAAGACACCACGTTCAGCCTTCCAGTCCGGTCAAGCGACGCCCGTCACCGGTCTCGGCTACCACGAAGGCCAGGAGACGAAGAGGTCCACGGTGGGTAGAGGCGGAGTGACGTGGGGAGGCGGACCGGCCCCGCTGTTCGTCAAGGCTGGAGAGCTGTTCAAGGATGGCGAGGTCGAGGTCATTACGGTCGACAAAAGTGATTTTTGTTTCGATGTTGAGATAATCAAACATAACCGGAGAGGCTGATGACTATGTCGCAGATGGGGAGCTGCACGGGGAGGACATGCCTCTCAGCGATCCGTCGGCGCCACAGATGACAGATCTAAGGGACGAGACGGAGTTGGAGCTGTTTGACGTGAATGGCCTAGAACCTCAGGAACCGATGGAACAACCAGAGTACCCATCAAACGGTCTCATCAATGGTCATCGAGACAATGTGGAGGACGCGCAAGATGTCGCGTCGACCATTGAGCCTGCGCAGGACGAAGCGATCGAACCGGCGGTCTCGACTTCGACACAGGACGACACGCCGCTCTTTTTCCTAGAAGTCGATCCGAATCCCACGACTATTCTCGCAATACCGTCCTACGATCCCGTTTCCAACCCACCGCTCGGCACCAGTGCGTATCAGCATTCCGATGAAGAGGATATCGTCTTCAAACCCCGTACTTAT